>Ga0180432_10001547_pt1 | contig 36198 bp, 38 predicted proteins | sample SS_ome_10_FD_132414 | JGI IMG/M metagenome (GOLD analysis project Ga0180432, IMG submission 132414) | Hypersaline lake sediment archaeal communities from the Salton Sea, California, USA - SS_1_MS_2 metaG | ecosystem: Environmental > Aquatic > Non-marine Saline and Alkaline > Hypersaline >... | reverse complement strand
GCATTTGTGGAAACTCGCTGAACGCCCCGCATCAACAAATAAGGTAAAAGGAGGTATTTCGGTAACCGATGTATTTGAGGCAACGACCCCAGTTCGGTAACAGTTTTATTTGACGCAATACGTTCCTATAATCCGGGGGAAGGAAAACAGTCTTAACCCTATATCAGGCAAAGGCAAATCTGCCTCAAGCAGCATTGATCGCAAAGAGGAGCCTTTTTACATGCGCCCTTACCATGGCGGACGAGGAGAGCGTGGTATTCATTGAACAGCTTCTCATCGGGAGGCAGGCTCTCCATAAATAGCGCCTGGGAAGAAGCATAGTCACTGCGTGCTGGTCTCAAACCCAGTCGGGAAAGAATGCGTTGTGTGTAGGCGTCAATAACGAATATCGGCTTGTGTGCCGCGTAGAGGATTATCGAATCTGCCGTCTCCGGACCGATGCCGTGAACAGAGAGAAGCTCCCTGCGGAGGGTGGGGACATCGAGAGAAAAAAGTATCTCCAGGGAGTCATGGCAAGCGTTTCCCAGGTACTCGATGAAGGATTTGAGCTTCTGCGCCTTGGCATTGTAATAGCCGGAGGGGTGAATGAGTTCGGCCAGCTCGCCGATTGGAAGCCTGCGCAGGGAGAGCGGGTCTAAGACACCTGCCTGTTTCAGGTTGCGAACAGCCTTCTCTACATTCCCCCAGGCTGCGGACTGTGTGAGTATAGCCCCGATTATAACCTCGAAGGGAGAATCTGCGGGCCACCAGTTCTGGGGTCCGTAGCGGTTAAGCAGGATGTGGTAGACTTCGGTCAGTTGCCGCCCTGAGAGGCGATCGTCGCTTCTGCTGGTATCTGATTCGACCCGTTTCGGACTATCCATAAGCGCACAGTCTCAATAGATCAACTTGTATCCAGATGGCGCAGCTTGTGCACCCAGTCGGGCACCCTGGCCTGGGCTGCTTCGTCAATTGGGAAATAGGCCTTGATGTCTACCACGGGTGTGCCATCGATAGCATCGAGCCCTGCGACTTTAAGGATGTTACCGCTTCGCTTCAGGAGTTTCACGACTGCTACCCCTATCGGGTTTGGCCTTACAGGGCTGCGGGTGGCTAATATCCCGACCAGAGGCAGGTCCCGCCTCATCTGGGGGTGGGTTTTGGACATAGAATTGTCCCAGGCCGGAGCTCTATGCATCCAGAAAAGGACTATTATATGGGAGAAATCCTCCAGGCCATCGATTGCGCCTTCGTAGCCGGGGTTGAATACAATCTCGGATACTATCTCTTTCCAATGACGCGTTCCCATCGCCTTGATGTCGTTCCTGACTGTGGCTATGGGTTTCAGCACTATAGGTGCTGGTCTTGCTTCTTCCTGATGCAACTCACTCTCCTGTTCTTAGGTCGTTGGTTTTCGCTTATCTTCAGAGAGCGATACTGCTCGTGTTCGGCTTTGACATCCTGGAATATGTTCCTGTATTTGTATTCGCGAACGATTCTAAAGGTCTACTGCGTCCCGGGGACTTAAATCCTATTCAAATCGCAATGCTTCTATAGGGTCCAGGTTGGAGGCTCGGTGTGCTGGATAAAGCGCAGCCAGGAGGGCGACTATCGTGCTCAGGGCGATAACACCTGCAATTAACCACCACGGGAATACCGAGATATTGAAGGTCTCGAAATCCTTAAGGAAAGTAGCGTGTGAAACCCTGTTGATAACGAAGCCAAGGGCATAGGCGATGGCCACACCTGTGATTCCTCCCAGGAAACCTATACTTGCTCCTTCTACGGTGAATAAAAGACGAACTGTACTCTTGGATGCCCCCACTGCCTTCATCAACCCGATTTCCCTGGTGCGCTCGTAGATGGCCATGATCAATGTATTGATAACTCCCAGTGAGGCTACGCCCAGGGCGATCAGCCCGAAGGCGGCGAGAACTGCCTGGATGATACTGAAGATGGTGCCAATAACTCCCAACACGTCATCGGATGTCATTGCACCTAAGCCGAGGTCTTCGACTTCCTGGGCAACCTGATCTACATACCGGCTGTCATCGGCTTTTGCCTGTAGTATGGAGGCTGGCAGCTCATCCGTATATAGTGTGGGACTATCTGCCCAGAAACGGGCGAGTTCCTTACCATCCTCGATGGAAATCATAATCTCCGTCGAATTCACCGTCTTCTCTGCTACGCCAACTATCTCAAAGTTGAAGTCATTGGTCTCGGCAGGCAATCCAAAGATACCCCTGGCCTGCTTTACCCGTATTATGACTTCTTGCCCCAGAACATCCTGCGGTTGCTGGAAGCCAAATGATTCAAGGTACTCGTTGGCGATAATGCATTCCCCTGAAGACTGGTCGGTAAGATATCTTCCCGCCATAAGCTGTCGCGTTTCCGCCTGATATGCTGGAAGCGGCCTGACCACTGTATTGAACTTCGTATCTGCACCCTGCAATCTCACGGATTCTGCTGCAAGCAGTATATAGGGGTCGGTTCGTTCCACATGCTCAAGAGCTTCGACATCCTGTCTGTTCTGCACTGTTAGCGGCTTCAGGTCGAAACTGCTTCCCCCCTCCTCAGATACCTCTTGGGGTTCACCGCCGAACATCGACCCTGCGAAACCTATCTCAAATACCTGCTCAGAATAGGCGACCATAACCACGTTTGGCGGCATCATAGCCCGGGCCTGGGCGGAGAAAAACTCCTGAGCTCCTATTCCTACGGAAAGAAGCAATGAGACCAGGCTGGCTCCGATGACCACGGCTATAATGGTCAGAGAACTGCGCAGCTTCCTGCGTCCCAGGTTGAGAAAGGCGCTGCGCAGAAGGTCTAGTAACCTCACGATACTACTTTCTATCTGTTGCCCCGGTTATTTGCCCGTCAAGCATTTGAATCATGCGGCCTGCATGCCCCGCAGTCTTCAGGTCATGGGTAACCAGTATAAGTGTTATACCCTTTTCCTTATTCAGACTGGTCAAGAGCCCCATGATTTGTTCACCGGTTTTACTATCGAGGTTGCCGGTAGGCTCATCTGCGAGCAGAATCTTAGGATTATTTATCAGAGCGCGAGCGATAGCGACGCGTTGCCTCTCCCCCCCGGAAAGTTGACTTGGAGCGTGCTTCAAACGACCCGACAGCCCTACCGTTTTCGCGACCTCCCCGGCTATTTGATTGCGCTTCTTCAAAGGGACTTTGGCAAACACCAGAGGCAGTGCCACGTTTTCCAGGGCGGAATAGGTTGGTTGCAGGTTGAAGGTTTGGAATACGAATCCCACTTTTTTATTGCGATAAGAGGAAAGTTCATTGTCGCTGGCTTTGCTGAGGTCCTGCCCATCGACCTCGATACTTCCGGTTGTGGGGGAATCAAGTCCCCCTATGATGTTGAGTAGTGTGCTCTTACCTGATCCCGAAGGGCCGACGATGGATATAAATTCACCCTCGCTGACCTTTAAATTTATGCCGGCAAGGGCGTTTATTGTCTCTCTCCCCATGCGGTACAGCCGCCAGACTTTGTGCAGTTCGATCATGTCTTTCTTATTCTCAAATATAGTGGCGGAATTTATTATAGCATGTCAGTATGAGTTGGTAACTACGAAGGTTAGACAAATTGAGTATAGAAGCACAGAGGAATTGGAAGGGGTACTGGCTCTAGGTCTGATAATCGTCGTCCTTTTCCATTCCCCAACTTTGCATCATTCTCTTTATCTGTTCTGCAAGTTTGGGGTTGGCCCTGAGCCGTTGGATGAAGACGGGACAACCCTCGAGGAGGAAATTCTGCGTAGCTGCCGCAAGTTCCGAAAAGTATCTGGACATGGTGGCGTCATCGGTAACTAAGGGTGAATTCGGCAGCTGCCTTCTGATGTCGTCCGCGGTGAACCGCATCGGCATTACGCAGGATTTATACCACGGGCACTCCTTGCACTGCACCACAGCTTCAGCTTCATCTAATATATCGCCCATCTACTCCCCTGCCTAATTTACTGGTAGCGCATAGGGGATTCGAACCCCTGATCTCCGCCTTGAGAGGGCGGTGTCCTAGGCCGCTAGACGAATGCGCCACTCTTGCGCCGTTTAGTTGAAATCACCGAAGTGGCTGGGGATCCAGGATTCGAACCTGGGCCCACGGATCCAGAGTCCGTTGTCCTACCGCTAGACTAATCCCCATTGATTTCCAATTCAGCCCACAGGGTATTATAACAACTAGAATCCATAGGCGCAATTTGGCAGCACCTCTTTACATCCACCGGGCGAAACGCTGATAAGAAAATCGATATAAAGTTAATTGCTTCTTATGATATGTTGTGGAGGGACACCGGGATTGAATTAAGGATTGTCTGATGCTCTGAAATGTACCGGTAGGGCTACCAGGCCCCTTGAAGCAATAATTATAGGGCACGAGTAATAAGGGGCCAGATTTTGCTCTCAGGGCTTCCTGCGTCTACTCAGTTTTAGGGCTGGTCTCCACATAAACCACTTCAGCGGGTTCGCTGTTCACTTATCAAATACTGTGCAAAGAACACAGATGATTAGCTATCTCTCAAGAAATCCAGGACTTCTTTATTAAATCTGCCCCGCATTTCTACCAGAATGTTATGCGAGCCACCTTCAATCTTGACTAATTTAGCATTGGGTATCCTGGTTGCCAGCGCTTCTATGGTACGAGGCGGGCAGAATTTATCCTCAGTGAGGACAGGGGAGCCTTGAGAAATTCTAGCCAGATTACCTGTAATCCTGGATTGCTCCAGTGGATTCAATGGAGGGCCGCTCGGTCACTCAGGGATTTCGGATTCCAGGTCTATGTCCAGCTCCGGTTCAGCCGGCGGTTCAAACCCTCTCTTGAAATGGTGCAACCAGACTATCTGCTCCGGGTCAAAAATACCCTTATGGCGCTGTTTCCAGATCTCCTGGAATTCCCTGGGGCTGAAATGGCCATGCTGTTTGAACCGCTTCTGTGAGATTTCCCCTAATGGCAACCGTTCAACCTTCGTAATAACGAACTCATGTCCGAAAGCCTCAAAATTGTTACCGGGGTACTCCTTTGTGCTGGCTTCACAGGTTTTTTGCCCGTGAATCATTGGCACTTCCCACTCTTCATCGAAGTCGAATGTCAGAAGCTCTTCATCCTCCTCAGGAATAGCTGTGAGAGTGGGCTTGTAGGTCATGTCGTTCTCGGGTGTATGCTCGAACACAGGTTGAATGTCAGCAACTTCTATGGATGGGTGTTCAGATTCAGGTTCCGGTTCATATTCGGATGTGTATAAATACGATTCCTCTCTGCTCTCTTCCTGGACTGGCCACATATCTGCTGGGTACTGACCTGTTTTCAGGGCGCGTGGCCTTATCTCTTTATAGACGATAACCTTGTTGCCGGAGCGTTCAATCTTGAGGTTCTTGATGCCCAGCGATTTGGCAGCATTGTTGAGCCTGTATCTTATAGTCTGATACTTTTCATTTTCTTTTAAAGTAAATGCTATTGCCTTACCACGTTCCAACCGCTTTAGATATTCTTCATACTCTTGTATTATTGGAGATTTTTTCCTGCGTTTTCTATTTTTTGACCGCTCCACCTGTATTAGAGATTTCGCTTTATTTATAGTAGTGAATTTAATTTCCAGCATTTTGCCTCCTTTCCCAAGATTATAACACTTGTGTAAAGACCAAATTATGCTAATAACGATTTTTAAAATAGGTGGTTTTTCCAATTATTCTGTATGATGGATTCAAGATGGTAATTTATTGATTTTGTCCTTACGGCAAGCACCGGGAATGAAAGCCGGTACACAATCGTATTATTTCAGTATATATAGGACGATAATCGACTAATAGTATGTGTGAAACAGAATCGGCATTATTGAATTATTGTTGAATATGTACAGCGATACGAAAATCCTGCGATTTCAGGTGATTATCGGGCACTGTTGAGTAAGAAGAAAGCAATTGAAAATGGATGCTCCCGGGGAGTAAGAGATTCAAATTTAGCGATATTGATCAGTTGTGACCGGTAGTAAAAAGAAATGAGGCGAAAAATAATTGAAGTTGTTAAAGGGAAGTAGATAGCCAAGAATGATAGATATCGTAGATATTTATAAATGGGGAAAATTAGCTTACATAAAATATATATGACATAAAAAAAGCAAAAAATATGGAGGAATAGTCGTAAGTTGATTGCTATAGTGTTATTATGGCTGAGAAATAGAAATTAAATGTAAAAAGAATAGTATAAATGCTGACAATATACATGGTTGTAAATGAAATATGGAAGTGGGAAATACGAATAATATCGATGTAGCATAAGCGGTCTAAAAATGTAAATATTATAAAATAACATGAATCATGTAATAAGCTAAAAATACGTTTGTTATCATTAAAAAGCAAACGAATGTGGAAGAATAAAAATATTGATAAAAGAATGAGGCAAAAATTGTGTATTGTGAGGTGAAAAATAGACATCAGAAAACCTATTTAAAGGAGGGCATGGAAGGTTTATGTTAATGTGATGTGGGGTAGAAAAAGGGGGATAGGGAGGTAGGATACTGTCTGATAGAGTTGACCCGGAAATTGATTATGCCAGTGAAAATAGTATAAGGAAGTAAGGACGTATAACGCGTAAAAAATAGGTGGTGATTCGCGATATTGCTATTAGAAGCATTATATGTTCATCTGCATAGAATGCTTGGATATGCCCAATTAACCTGGTACATAATAGATAAGGCTAACAACTCAATACAGGCCCGGGAGTATAGGTTGTACTTTGCGCTAGATGGAGGCGATAGAATTTTTTCATTGCATTCCGGGGACCGTATTAATTTATGTGCTGTATATTCGTAATGCCATTGTGGTTTTTCCTCACTGCTGTCTTCAAGTAATTCCGGGGATCGTGATTTCTCAGCGCAAGACGCATCTGTTCACATTAGAGTAATTGCATATTAGAGACAGCCTTTATATAGCTTAAGGGGAGCATATGGGAGATCTATATGTGTAATTTTAAGAAGTCGATCAACATTATGAAGGTATTGGGTCTCTCCGGAGTATGCTGTCGTAGGGATATAACAGTCTCTATTAGTTTCAAAGTCGGGATGCCGGAAATTTATAGTGAGTATCGACTTACCTGCTGACAAATTGTGCGGTTTGACAGCGATTGACAGATCCGGGTGGCGCAGAATTAGGCTTAACAAATACCCCGAGGCCCTGAGATCAAAATCTGAGGGTTTTCTTAAAACGAGGAAGGCTTTCCATTAAGGGGCTTGCGGTTTTACTTTGTATAGTGGTATATCAGCCTGTTAAAGGAATATCGCGCTGAGCACGAACAGCTATCTGTGACGGAACACAAGTTCCAAACACAAAAGAAAAACTTGACATAAACAAGACAGATAAAAATATGTTCGGAACACAGGTTCTTTACATGTATTAAACAATTCTGAACAGGCTGCGGATCGTAAATACAATACAGTTGGGAGGGCAGTAAAAGGATAAGAGCCGTGGAGAATAGATATTGAACGGTAAATAAAAGGATTGACGCTGTAACGCCATGTGTTGTGAATGCACAGTGTGTAAAGTTATTAATACACAGTGTGATGGCGTTTAACGCAAACGGTAAGTAAATAATGAGTACGATGGTTAATATACACGGGTAGCAATTACTTCATTGACACCTGCCTAATCCAGATTGTATTCTAATACACCGGGAGGTTTTTCATGACGAAATATATATTAGCAGCGCTCGTGGTTGTAATGTTTTTATCGGTAGGTGGTTGTAGCAGCGAAACTATATCCACCGCAACTCCGACTGAACCGCCAACCACAGCTTCCCCGGGTCCTGCTTCAACACCTGTACCAACGGCAACACCGCTGGTGATAGATATAGTTGATCCCGGAAAGCAATATACTGCCACCATTGAGACGGAAAAGGGTAATATTGTACTGGAGTTATTCGCCAGTGACGTTCCAATAACTGTAAGCAACTTTGTACATCTGGCCCGCCAGGGGTACTACGACAATACCACGTTCCATCGCGTGATCCCCGGCTTTATGGCTCAGGGAGGAGATCCAACCGGAACGGGTGCGGGCAATCCCGGTTATTTCATTCCCGATGAGATAACGCAGCACACTCATGTGGCTGGTGCTCTGTCGATGGCGAATATGGGGGTCCCCGATACAAGCGGAGGCCAGTTCTTCATCACCTATGGGCCGCAGCACGATCTGGATGGCAGGTATTCGGTATTCGGCCAACTGATTGAGGGGATGGATGTTCTGGAATCCCTTACCCCTAGAAATCCGGCAGATAACCCGGATTTCGACGGCGATGCCGTCATACGGATAACCATAGAGGAAATCTAGCCGTTTTTACTGGGTCGCGGCCAGTAAACGCTCTGAAGTATAAGCAAACTTCGCCGGTCTTCCTTTCACATGTCGTCAGCTTGACGAACTGTGTTTGTGCAGCCGAAACTAATACTCAGCGGCCTCTGCGTTCCTTAGCTTGCAATCGATGTTGAGACATTCATACCGGTTGCTGCACTGGTACCAGAAAAGTGACGTCTCTCCGCATACCGGGCACTTCTGTATACGCGTGGCGTCTTCTATCTTGCGCCCGGGGGAAGATTCTTCGTATACACAGATTGGACAGACAGCGACGGCTATGTAATGCCGCCTGTGTTTGGAGCAGTAGGCAGAGCCCGCATAGTGTTCGGGCAAGTATTCCCCTTCCTTTCCGGTCATTTTCTCCGGTTGAAGGGCCTTTCTCCTGTAGCTTCTGTTCCCCCGATTATTTTTTGGTCCCCTTGCCGGCAGCAGCGGCCAGAGGGGCGACGATAAGCCAGAGCCCTATGGTCATCAGCATGGCCGTGGGGTAGCCTATGGTCCTGACATCGAAGTCGGGGGCAACTATGCCCCAGAAAATCATGGTAAGCCAGGCGCTGAAGAAGAAGCCTACACCGGCAGCGGGAATAGCGAAGAAACCCATCGCGTTCCTCCTTAGCTTATTTTAACGTGAGTCACTTGCGAAATATAATACCACAGGAAGGCAATAGCTGAATCCCCGAGAAGTGCCTGAAGGGACGTGTCGTCCCACATCCGCCGGAAGAGCCGTCCTTTAATGGCGTTGGGTGTAGTATAATGGAGCCGTAACAAGCTTGAACAATGCAGACTGCTGGCAGAGAGTGATTTGAGCTTCGAGCGCTGTTTCCGGGGAAACACAGCCCCGAGGCAGCAATAGAAGTGCTGAATATTGGTTCTGAGTATAGCCGGCTCGTTAGTTAGGGTCCAACACCATGGAATACGATTATCACTGGATTTATTGTTCTGATTGCGATATGACCCTGCTCTTTGAGTCCAGGGTGGAGCGTGATGGAGAAGGTATAGAGCAGATTTGCTGCCCGCAGTGTGGCAAAGAACTGGCGGAGATCAGGGCTGACGATAGCTGTGACTGCATCGGTTTGGCCTGCGGCTATCTTTATCCGGGCAAACCGTGCTGTGGTGGGGATTAGTGGCAGGCTGTAGAATCCTGACAGCTCTCCAAAAGGTATCTGGAGACTTGGTAAGAGGGCAGGTTTGAGCAGATGCTCAAACCTCGGGTTTATTTCCGCAGTTTTTCCAGCGCTGCCTCGATGCGCTCGATGCAGCGGTCTTTTCCCAGAACTGCCATGGTCTGAAAGAGTGGTGGGGCGGCAGTGCGCCCGGTGGAGGCTACCCGCAGCAGGCCGAAGAAATCACCCGTCTTCAGTCCCAGCTCGGAGGCAAGAGGGCGCAGCGCCAGCTCGAGGGAAGAGGCGTCGAATTCGATGTCTTGAAGCTGCCTGAGAACGGCTTCAAGACCTGACACCGCAGTTTCTCTGGTCAGATTCTTGCCAAGTAGTAAACTGGCGTCGTAAGTGAGTTTGTCTATAAAGAAAAAACCGAAGAGATCGGCTGCTTCTCTAAAAGTCGTGAGTCGTTCCTGTATCAGCGGCGTTATTTGCTTTACATATTCCCGCGAAACAGGCCTTTTCACTTCCCGGGGCAGGTCGCTTTCCAGAAATGGCAGGAGCTGTTCCCTCAGTTCTGCGGTGCTCATGTTACGAATATAGACCCCGTTCATCCACTTGAGCTTATCCTGGCTGAAGATGGCCCCGGTCTTGCTCGTTCGCTCCAGGGAGAAATGACGTATCAGTTCCTCAGTGCTGAAGATCTCGGTACGGTCGTCGAGAGACCAGCCGAGCAGGGCTAGAAAGTTTACCATCGCCTGTGGCATGTAGCCCTGCTTCTGATACTCGACGATGGAGGTAGCGCCATGTCTCTTACTCAACTTACTGCGATCGCTTCCCAGTATCATGGGCAGGTGCGCGAACAGTGGGGGCTCATACCCCAGGGCGTCGTATAGCAGGATATGGCGGGGCGTGCTCGATAGCCACTCGTCTGCTCTCAGGATGTGCGAGATGTGCATCAGGTGGTCGTCTACAACGTTAGCGAGGTGATAGGTGGGATAGCCGTCCGACTTTAGAAGCACTATATCGTCAAGCTCTCTGTTGTCAAAGGTTATATCTCCGCGTATCAGGTCATGGAACGTAGTCTGTCCGTCAAGTGGTATCTTGAAGCGGATTACGGGTGTAATGCCCTGAGATTCGAATCGTGCTTGCTCCTCTGGTTTTAGATTGCGACAGTGGCGGTCGTAGCTGCGCATGGATTCCCTGCGCCTGGCCATTTCGGCGCGCATCTGAGCAAGCCGCTCCGATGAGCAATAGCAGCGGTAGGCATAGCCTCCTGCCAGCAGGAGCTGAGCAATCCGCTGGTAGATATCCAGGCGCTGCGACTGGAAATAAGGCCCGTAGTTACCGCCCACATCCGGTCCCTCGTCCCAGTCTATCCCCAGCCAGCGCAGGCTGTCCAGTATGGCTTCGATGGCACCCTGGACTTTGCGGCTGACATCGGTATCTTCGATACGCACGATGAAACTGCCGCCACTGTGTCTGGCGAACAGCCAGTTAAACAGGGCGGTCCTGATATTCCCTATATGAGGGTATCCGGTTGGGCTGGGGGCGAAGCGTACCCGCACCTTTTCTTCACTCATGATGCTCCATTGCTATCGCTATATGGCTGACTGTATCTATCCTGTGTTATGCCCCTTTAGTAAAAGCCTTTTCTATCGATTGTGTCCTATTCTAGCATCATCGCAAGTTAGAGTCTATTCGGGGTCATCCGGTCAGCCCAGTCCTTGACAAGGGCAATTGCAAACTGTAATTTAGGAGATGACCTGAATCAGATAACCAGGGATAACCGCTTTAATACCAGAGAAAAGATGAGGAAAACCAGGTAATATGACTACACCTGAATCGATCGCTCCCACCGACTTTATTCGGACTATAATTAACGAGGACCTCAGAACCAACAAATACCAGGGACGTGTGCATACGCGGTTCCCGCCTGAGCCGAACGGATATTTGCACATAGGCCATGCGAAGTCTATCTGCCTCAATTTCGGCATCGCTGCTGAGTACGGAGGTCTGTGTAATCTAAGGTTTGATGATACAAATCCTACCAAGGAAGAAGAAGAGTACGTTGAATCGATCATAGAGGACGTGCGATGGCTGGGGTTCGACTGGGAGGACCGGCTGTTTTACGCATCGGACTACTTTGATCAGATGTGCGATTATGCCGTGCAGTTGATCAAAGCCGGCAAGGCATATGTTGACGACCTCAGTGCGGATGTGGTCAGAGAGTACCGTGGCACTCTCACCGATCCCGGCAGGGAAAGTCCGCACCGCAACCGTTCGATAGAAGAGAATCTCGATTTGTTCGAGCGCATGAGGGCGGGAGAGTTCGAGAATGGCTCACGCGTGCTCCGCGCAAAAATCGACATGGCATCGCCGAACTTGAATTTACGTGATCCGGCCATGTATCGCATCCTTCATGCGGAACACCACCGTACGGGCGACAGGTGGTGCGTCTATCCGATGTACGACTGGGCCCACGGGCTTGAGGATTCCATCGAGGGTATCACCCATTCCATTTGCACTTTGGAGTTCGAAGCTCACCGCCCGTTATACGACTGGTTTCTTGACGAACTGGGAGCTTATCATCCACAGCAGATAGAGTTCGCTCGCCTTAATCTCACCTATACTATGATGAGTAAGAGAAAGCTGCTGCGGTTGGTGGAACAGGGGCATGTCAGCGGATGGGACGATCCCCGGATGCCGACTGTTTCGGGTTTGCGCAGACGCGGGTATACGCCGGAGTCCATTCGCAGTTTCTGCGAGCGTATCGGTGTGGCCAAGACTGACAGCACTATCGACATTGCGCTTTTAGAGCACTGTATCCGCGAGGATTTGAACAAGCGAGCCCCACGCGTTATGGCTGTGCTGCGTCCCCTGCGCGTGGTTATCGAAAATTATCCCGAAGGTCAGACTGAAGAGGTAGATGCTGTCAACAATCCCGAGGACCCCGATGCGGGGACGCGGAAGGTGCCTTTTTCGCGCGTGCTGTACATCGAGAGGGATGATTTTCGTGAAGACCCGCCCCCGAAGTTCTTCCGTCTGGCGCCGGGTCGTGAGGTACGTTTGAGGTATGCTTATTTAATCACCTGTGTCGGAGCAGTAAAGGATGAACATACCGGGGAAGTGATTGAGTTGCAGTGCACTTATGACCCGGAGACGCGAGGTGGAACGACTCCCGACGGGCGCAGGGTCAAAGGAACTATCCACTGGGTTTCGGCTGCCCACGCGTTGGAGGCTGAGGTGCGGCTTTACGATCGCCTCTTCACCGCTGAGGACCCCGGTGATGTCGGTAGTGGTGCTGATTTTGAAAGCGCTTTGAATCCCGGTTCGCTGGAGACTGTAACGGGGTATGTCGAACCCGGCCTGGCGGGCGCTGTCCCGGGAAGCCGGTATCAGTTCGAAAGGCTGGGCTATTTCTGTGTTGATTCAAAGGACTCCGCTCCCGAGCGGATGGTATTCAACCGTACGGTCACTTTACGCGATTCATGGGCCAAGATCGAGAAGAAGCTCTGATAATGCCGGGTTCAAAGCACTGGTTCGCCAATGCCGGTTATCAGTTAGCTTCCTTGCTGATATGTTTTAGCGTTTCCTCCAGGTCGGGGGGGAGCTCCGACCTGAACTCTACGTATTCTCCGTTCGAAGGCAATCTGAAACCGAGGCGGTGAGCGTGGAGGAATTGTCTTCCCAGAAGCGGCGACTTCTTACCATAAACGGGGTCGCCAAAGAGGGGATGCCCTATCGCTGAGAAATGGACCCTGATCTGATGTGTGCGCCCGGTTTCCGGCATTGCCTCGAGCAGGGTGTGGCCGTCCAGGTATTTAATCACCTGATACTGCGTCTGTGCCTCTTTGCCTCCGGTGACGACCGCCATGCGCTTCCTGTTATTGGGATGGCGACCTATAGGGCCCTCGATAGCGCCACGCTCCGGTAAGAGGTGTCCTGTGACCAGAGCGAGGTATCCCTTTGTAATCGAGCGCTGCTTGATCTGGCGGGAAAGGCTCGCATGTGCCGCATCGTTTTTGGATGCCACCATAAGCCCTGAGGTGTCCTTGTCCAGTCTGTGCACGATGCCGGGGCGAACTGAGCCGTCGATTCCGCCGAGGTCCGGGCAGCGGGCAAGCAGGGCGTTTACCAGTGTACCAGTGTACTTGCCCGCAGCGGGGTGGACGAGCAGTCCCGCTGGCTTATCGACCACTATAAGGTCGCTGTCCTCGTAGATAACTGTAAGGGGTATGTCCTCGGCAGTCAGGGGGATGGGGGAGGGGGGGGGTATAATCGCAGTCACTTTATCGCCGGTATCGAGCCTGTGGCTCGATTTTACGTACCGGCCGTTGACGGTGACCTGCCCGTCTTCGATTAACTTCTGAGCATAGGCGCGAGACATGCCGCACTGCCTTGCGACGTATGTATCGAGGCGATCGCTGTGACTGTCGACGTTTAATTCAAATACTTGGTTCATCTCTACGATGGGACCCAGCCGGGCGCATCTTTTTTTAGTACGCCTGAACGTGGTTGAGCGTAAGTTGAGGGAGATGCGTTAACCTTAGCTGGAGCAGATGCTCCAGACCACCCGGTTTATCAACTTTCGTATATCTCTCTAGAATACCCTCCCCTTAGCGACGAACAACAGGTAATAGACAATTAAAAAGGTTCCGACTACTATGGCCGAATCAGCCAGGTTGAATACGGGCCACGCACCAAAATCGATAAAATCGGTTACCTCTCCGAGGCGGATGCGGTCTATCAGGTTGCCTATGGCACCTCCGAGGTCAAGCCCCAGTCCTACCTTGAGCAGCTTGCTCCCCGGAGGAAGGTAGCGGAGATACAGTACAAGGGCCGTGATAGCGATGACGGCTGCCAGTGTAAGGAGGAAGGTCTGGTTAGCGAAAAGGCCAAAGGCGCCGCCAGTATTGGTGGTATAGGTGATCCGCACCAGGCCTTCGCTGGGTATCGACTGCCCCCACTCCATATTGGCCCTTACCAGGAACTTGCTGAGCTGGTCGACGCCGATCACTGTCAGGGCAATTAAAAATAAGGGCAGAGCTCTTGCCACCATACGGTTAAAGGCATCCGATTTCGTCATCGCTATCCTTCGCAGCCACCGTCGCATTTTCGATTCTGAGTTTAGCACATCGATGAACTGCGGACAATGATTCATTGACACCCGCCTGTCTGGAGCCTAGAATCGCCCCGTGGCAAACGCCAGGGGCACTTACGCCATCGTCCTTTCGCTGGATAAAGATACACTCATCGCCGTGGGTAAGCTGACAACCTTCTCCTTCCCCGCCGGCTATTATCTATACGTGGGCAGCGCTCTGGGAGGACTTCTCCCGAGGGTAAGGCGGCACATCCGGGGTGGGAGGAAGCGTCACTGGCATATCGATTACCTGAGACAGGAAGCTAAAGTGGTTGAGGCCTGGTATTTAATTTCCGGCGAGAAGTTGGAATGCAGCTTGTATCAGGCTGCGGCGGGCATGCCTCAGGGCAGGTCGCTGGTCGCTGGGTTCGGCTCAACGGGTTGTGGCTGTCATTCTCACCTCGTCCATTTCCCCTCTAAACCGCCCTTTGAGGTTTTTCGCCGTCAACTGGGTGAGAAGGGACTGGATTTGCGCAGGGCTTCTCCGGAGTTGGAGGGATTAACCTAGCCGGGCAGTGGCGGATTAAGTGCGTCTGTGAAGAAGGCAGCAACCCTGGCTCCTACCTTATCCTCGTAGCCCCACCAGAGGTGATCGGCGCCGGAGATTACCTTGTATTGCTTCGGCTCCGGTAGTTCGTCGGCGAAACTCTTGAGATCGACAGCGGGAAGCGCCAGATCCTCGCTGCCCCACAGGAGCAGCTTGGGCTTGACATAACCCTCTAATGGAGATGCAGGAGAGAGGATTGGCGATACCAGCGCCAGCGCTTTAACCATCTCGTTCTTGGTGGCTACGTCAAGCGCAACGCCGGCGCCGAAGGAGTAACCGCAAAGACCGAGCCTGTCCCGGTCGACCCCTTCGGTTGATGAAAGGAAGGAAAGCGCCGCGGCGACGTCGTCTTGCTCGCCGATTCCGTTATCATGCACTCCCTGGCTTCTGCCTACGCCGCGGAAATTGAATCTCAGTGAGGCGATAGACGCATGTGAAAGGGCCTGGCAGACCGCTACGACGATATTATTGTCCATCATCCCGCCATAGAGGGGGTGGGGGTGGCAGACAACAACTCCCGCAAAGGGCCCTTCTCCTTTAGGCACGATGGACATGCCTTCCAGGGATAGGGCACCACAAAAGAACGTTACTCTATTCTCGGTCATCTCTTGAGCCGGTTTGACCGTTAATCGGTGTTTAGGCGGAGGCGGCCATTGTTAATAAACGAAGCGTCATCTTAATCGGATGATTGTTTTATATTTTAACACAGTTTTTCTGATAAGTTTAGCGGAGGTATAAGGGGAAATGGTGGCCGTCAGCAGTTGTTATGTATGTGGTATACTTTTAATAGGAGCGTAAAGCCGACTTGCAGGGGATAGAAGGGGCGGTACAAAATGGAGCTTATGGATGTCATTAGAAAGAGACGGAGTATAAGGAGATATAAGCTGGACCCCGTTCCGGAGGAGGAAATAAACTATGTCTTGGAAGCTGCCAGGCTGGCGCCTTCCTGGGCCAATACGCAGTGCTGGCACTTTATTGTTGTGACCGATGAGGACATTAAGAGTAAAATCGCAGCGGAGGGGATGCCCTGGAGTGCGAAGGCGCCTGTGATAATAGTCGCCTGTGCCGACCCGGCGAAACCGGGGGCCAAAGGGGACATACCGAACTATCTCGTGGATATAGGGATTGCCATGGAGCACCTTATACTGGCAGCGACTGAGCGTGGTCTGGCTACTTGCTGGATAGGCGGATTCAACGAGGCCCCGGTAAAGGAAGCGCTGGGCGTGCCCGAGAATATCCGTATCGTTGCAATGACGCCCATCGCTTATCCCGATCAGGACCCCGCCGCCAGGAGCAGGAAAGCGCTTGAGGAGATAGTCAGCTACAATCGATATCAGAGCCCGTAATACCCGCACAGGCTGTGACGCTGGAGCCTGCGGCCCTTTGAATGACAAGGAGGAACGGGTGGATCAAACGGGGGTTGAAAGTATGGGGTAGGTTGAAGCATCCGCTTCAACCGTTACTGGAGCGGATGCTCCAGTCTACCCTTTTCCACTATGTTTTATTCTGGCTTTGCCCGCCTTTTGGTTCTTTCCCCTGTCCGCGCCATCTCTTGAGACGGCCATCGATTTCCTTCTCGAACCCCTGATCGCCCGGCTCGTAGTACCTCTTCCCTTTGAGCGAATCGGGTAGGTGCTCCTGCTCGACGAAGTGCCCCGGGAAATCGTGGGCGTACCTGTAGCCCCTGCCGTAGCCTACCTGGCGCATCAGGCCGGTGACCGGGTTGCGCAGGTGCAGCGGCACCGGCTCTGTCCTCGTCCTCTCCACGTCCTGCTGCACCTTGCCGTAGGCTTTGTAGAGGGCGTTGCTCTTGGGCGCGGTGGCCAGATATACCACCGCCTGGGCCAGCGCCAGGTTGCCTTCGGGCATGCCGATGAAGTGTACCGCCTGCTGTGCCGAGGTGGCGATGACCAGCGCCTGCGGGTCGGCCATGCCCACATCCTCCGAGGCGAACCTCACCAGCCGCCGGGCGATATAGAGTGGGTCCTCCCCCGCCTCCAGCATCCGCCCCATCCAGTAGAGGGCGGCGTCGGGGTCGGAGTCCCTGAGAGACTTGTGCAGGGCGGAGATGATGTTAAAGTGCTCCTCACCGGCCTTGTCGTAGAGCAGGGCGCGGTGCTGAAGGGCGTCCTCGATGTCACCGAGCCTGACATGGCGTCTGCCGTCCTCCGAAGGAAGGGTCGTCGTGGCGGCAAGCTCCAGGGCATTTAGCGCTATCCGTGCGTCGCCATTTGACATAACAAGCAGGAGGTCGAGGGCATCGCCCTCCACTTCCGCCTTCATATTCCCCAGTCCCCGCTCTTTATCCTCCAGGGCCTGCTCGACTATCAGCCGCACCTGCTCCTCGGTGAGCGCGTTCAGGGTGAACACGCGGCATCGTGAGAGCAGGGGTGAGATAACCTCGAAGGAGGGGTTCTCTGTGGTGGCGCCGATGAGGGTGATGGTGCCGTTCTCCACGTAGGGGAGGATGGCGTCCTGCTGCGCCTTGTTGAAGCGGTGTATCTCGTCGATGAAGAGGATTGTGCGCTGCCGGTACAGGCCGCGGCGCTCTCTGGCCTCCTCGACGATACGGCGCAGGTCGGCTACGCCCGAGGCCACCGCGGATACCGGGCTGAAGTGTGACTCGGTGACGCTGGCGATGATATAGGCGAGTGTGGTCTTGCCGCTGCCCGGCGGGCCCCAGAATATTATCGAGGGAAGCTGGTCGGCTTCGATGCTCTTTCTCAGCACATGGCTCTCGCCCATGATGTGCTCCTGCCCCACGAACTCGCCGAAGCTCCGCGGCCTCATCCGCGCGGCCAGTGGCGCCTCACGCTCCAACTGCCCTTCACTGGCATGTTGAAAGAGGTCCGGGCCTTTCCTGCGCTGCTTCATTCCTCTTACTCTGTAAGAATCCCGCTCGTTGGGGATGTTATCATCCCCAACCCAACCTTGCTCACCCTTCACAGTGGAGTAAAAATCCCCCTTTCCTAAAGGTAACTATATCATGTCAATAGAAAGGGGCTTATGAATATAGATACGTTCCACTCTTTTAGACTCAGGGAAGAAGCTAGAAAATCGTGGGATTACCTCTTCTCTAATGAACTTGTGTATGCCGTTGATCTTGGCGAAGTCGACGGGAAATTTGAGCGTGGGTACATCGAACGCTATCGAGGCTCCGAGTTTCATTTGGAATTCACCCTCAGGTATGGGGGCTGTTATTACAGCACCATCGTAGAGTCTGCCAGAAGGGTAGATTCCAGGCATACCACTATATTTAACGATAGACTCACCAAAGCAAGGGGTAATTTCCCTATGTTTATCAATGCGATTAATCTCATGGAGCAACCAGAGATGGTCAACATCAGCCCAATCCCCTCTGTGATAAGGTTGAAGGGTTTCAATAACCTGTTGGGCTTTGGGCGGGATATTCCTCATTTTTGTGATACCAGATTTTTTGAAATCGTCGGCAGAATCGAAAATGGGGAACTCTGTATGGCTGTAAGGTTTTTGGGTCGTGAGGCGTGCAAGTTGCCAGGCAAGATGGTCTAGTGCCGACCGCAGGTTAAAAGCGATATCACCAACGATTATACTCCAACCGATAGGGGGTTCCCTGTTCACCTTAAACCTAAAGACTTTCTCGGAATTTTTGGTATCATCCTCTGGAATGAATGCATATGGTTCGGGCTTCGTGAGCCAGAACATCTCGATTTCCCCATAGAAAAAATCGAGATGTTCCTTCGCCCTGATGATTTTGAGCCAAACGCTGTCCAGAGGATGCATATGTTATAATATACCCTGTTCTTTGGGAATGTTATCATCCCCAACACTGCCCGCCATTTGCGGGGGATGAAAAACATCCCCCTTGAGCAAGCATCGAGCCCATTTATTTGATTCCGAGTTCCTTCGACAGTTCGTGAAGTCTCGAGACAGCCAGTTGGGTCTCGATCGCATCACGCACTTGTTGAGAATCAACCTTGATTTTTATTACCAGAAAACGTTCTTTCCCAGTGGCGCGGAATCCTTCATACTTCTTCGTAATCGTGACTTCCAAGACAGAACGACCAAATTTCTCCAACAAGCTGGTTCGCGCTTCTTTGGCGAAATGGAGAGACAAGGGCCGCACAAACAGATTTGGTCTATTTATGACCATCTCTCTCACAATCATAGGAGTATTTTCCTCTTTCATTTCTGGTTTCCTTTCATGTTACTTTCTTCAAGCGGAATTTCGCCTTTCAACTCGACAAGAAGCACCGCCACTGCCAGCCCAGAATTTGTGCCTATATCATCTACGGAATGCCGCTTTTTCCGTTAGCCAAGTGCCTCAGATATGAAAGGTCCTCCGCGCGCAGCACTCGAACCCCGGTTCGAACTCATTTGTACCTCTTCACCTCGAACTGGTAGAGCTTTACGGGCTCGTCGGGATATATACCGGCCTTCTGGCGGCAGATGTCTATCTGCTTGTCCACGGTGTCCACGCCTTCGAGGTCGGGCAGCAGCAGCCCGTGCCGTTTCCCGCTCTCCACGACCATACTGTACCTTTGGAGTGCCATATCAGAAAAGCCCCTCCACCTTATCATAAGTGTGTTCGGAGCGGCGGGCAATCTTACCCACGATTATCAACCGGTCCTTGTCCAAAACGGCGTAGATGATGCGCCAATCACCGGCGCGAATTCGATGGATAGCTCCTTTCAGCTTCTTAACCCCCTGTGGTCTCGGATCTTCGGTCAGCGCCCAAATGAGGGCGTCTACCCTCCTAAAGTCCTTTAAAGGGAGCTTATCCAGCTCCCTTCTTGCTCTGGGGGTTATCTCAATCCTGTACATCGCCTAGGCGCTGCCGACGATACTCCTCATAGTTGACTGCCGACTCAGGATGGGAACGATAATAGGCAAGCTCATTTTCCATATCCCGTATGTCTTCCAGATCCTCACGGTAGGCTCGGTCGACAGCTCGCCGTATCAACTCGGCAATGGAGGTTTTTTCCTCGAAAGCCAATCTTCTGAGCCCCTCGTGGGTTGCTTCAGGTAAATATACCATCGTCTTTTTCATCGCCTGCTCCTGTAAATGGCTGCTTGGATATATATTATAACATATATATGCCATTATGTCACTTCACCGCTCGTTGTGGATGTTATCATCCACAACCCAACCATCCTCCCGATGATGGGGTAAAAGTCCCCCTTTCTTAAAGGGGGATACAGGGGGATTGCAGATGCTCAGGTACTTCAAATCCCCCCTTCCCCCCTTTGCCAAAGGGGGGATATGCAGTGTATGTTTGTGAATTCATAATCGCGGTAGGGGCGCTTCCTTTTGAAGATGTTTCTCTCAGTTAAAATTAAAAAGATTCATATTGATCTAACACTCTATAGTGAAAATTAGGGTGGCTATAACTGCTCCGAGAGTTATGACTGCAATCACCACGCTAGCTATCAATAGCATTAGTGTATTTCTTCTGTTCCTTTGCTCTTTGTCGTATAGCGCGCGGTCATATACCTCGAATGTATACAAAGTATGAAAGGGTGTATTTTCCCAATCAAATGTTTGACCCCGCACCGGAAGATTAGAAGGGATTTTCAGGCACAACGTTGCTGTTCCCGGGAAACCAAGTAATCTTCCTCCAGCTTCATATTGCCTCCTTTCGTTAGGCTTTAGCTCTACGGAACAGAAGCCGGATGTTTCCCTTCCCCCTGGAAATCCGATAAACCATATAAGCTCATCATCAAAATCTTCGGTGCCTATATTAAGGATCTGAAGGTGAAAGATAGGCTTTTCATCTGTGAAATAGAAATCCCTTTCGTATTCGGGCTCTGCCTCTACATGAAGGTGTTTCCCATTATAGGGCCCATACCCAACCTCTTGCCGAGCTGGCATTGCTATCCTCCGCGTACAAAAGTGAAGGCAATCAATTCTCCGAACCTCTCTTCAATCTGTTGGGTTAGTTGTTTTTCCTTAACCCGCTCGTTGGGGATGTTATCATCCCCAACCCCGCCTGCCCTGCCCGCTGTTTGCGGGGGATGAAAACATCCCCCTTGAGCAGGGCAACGTTACCTGTACCTCTTCACCTCGAACCTGTAGAGCTTTACGGGCTCGTCGGGATATATACCGGCCTTCTGGCGGCAGATGTCTATCTGCTTGTCCACAGTGTCCACGCCTTCGAGGTCGGGCAGCAGCAGCCCGTGCCGTTTCCCGCTCTCCACGATTACGCCGTACTTTTTGGGGTCGAGCTCCTTCTCGCTCTCCACCGGCTCGGGCGTGGTCAGGACATCGACGCTGTAGGTCAGGTCGGGCAGCTCCTCGGCGTCCACCGGCGGGAATCGGGGGTCTTTAAACGCCGAGCTTACCGCGTTGCTGATTATCTCCTCGGCGACGTTCGGCAGCTTTGGCTCGAAGGTTCCGATGCAGCCCCGCAGCTGGCCGTGCTTCTTGATACTGACGAATACACCTGCCTTTTCCCGCATCTCGGGCGTTAATTCAGATGGTCGGGGGGTCTTTCCCTCTTTCACATAGCTCTCCACGGTGTTCCTGGCGAGTTTAGTCAGGGGGTGCATTTCCTCTCCATCCCCCTCTTCGACTTCAAAAGAAGCGACCATATAGCCAACCCCGAACGGCCCTTCATAGGAGAGGACGTCGGGCCTGACCTTCAGCCCGTCCAGGGCGCCGAGCAGTATGACGATGGAGCGCAGGCCGCACTCCCCGGCACGGTCGATAAGCTCCTCGTCAAGGTTCAGAACCGCCGGAACGTCGTAGGCCCGGATGGACTCGACGAGCTTATTGTCGAAAACCTCACCCATGGGGTCATAGCCGGCCGGTGCGCCCCGGATGAGGCGATGGGACAGGTCTCCGCTGGCGACGACGGCCACCCTTTTCCCCGCACGCTCCGCTGCCCGCCTTATCGCCTGTCCGAAGCTGAAGTGGGCGCTCAGCGGCAGCATGGAGAATGTTAGCGGCACCAGGGGCACTCCCTTCATCCCCTCGACCAGGAAATAGATAGGGACCATCACGCCGTGATCGAGGCTATACTCCCTGTCCCCTATAGAGTCCAGCGGGATTCCCGAGGCCTCGGCTTCTGCCTGCAGTGCGGTTACCATACCGGTGTCGTTCTCAAAATCATGGTCGGCGCTGCGTGCGCCCCAGTCTCTCATGGTGCCGCGCAGAGACCCGGCGGTAGCTATGCCCATTGAATCGTAGAGAATAGTGCCGTGGGGACTGATAACGATAACGGTATCCGGGTGCTTAGCGGCCAGCCGTCGGGTCAGTTCCTGCATAGCCTCTATGGAGGCCGATATCTCGATCTCTCTGCCGCCTCCGACCTCGGGGACGATCAATGGAGGGTGTGGCACAATACAACCGAAAGCGATCCCTGCCATTTCAGTTCACCTCCCCATCATACTTCAAAAAAATCACTTCTTTATCTGCTCTGTGTCTGTCCTGAAATTGAGCTCCGCTCCACAAAAACGGCACCTGGAGCCGTTCAGGCCGGCCAGCTCGGCCTGATAGCCCGTGCGCTTGACCACTGTGCGCCCGCAGGAGTAGCATATCGTGTTCTCACCTTCGTGGCCGTGCAGGTTGCCCACGTAAACGAAGCGAAGCCCTGCCTTTTTCCCGATGTCGTAGGCGTGCTCGATTGTGGATATCGGCGTAGGGGGTATGTGCTGCATGTCGTGCTGGGGGTAGAACCGGGTCACGTGCCAGGGGGTAAGCTCGCCCAGGCGGTCCCGAATCCAGGTAGCGATGCCTTCTAGCTGCTCGTCATCGTCGTTCATTGTGGGGATGATATTGGTCACTACCTCGATATGCATGCCCCACTTCTCCTGCGCCCTCTCGGCGACTTCGAGAATACCACGCCATTGCGATATTTTGGCCAGTTGCCGGTAGAAGGCGTCGGAGAACCCTTTGACATCGACCCTCCAGGCATCGAGATAGGGCCCCATAGCGTCCAGAGCCTCAGGGGTGGAGTAGCCGTTGGTCACATATACGGTGTACAGTCCCTCAGCCCTGGCGATTTTGGCCGCATCCAGCGTGTACTCCAGCCAGATCCCGGGCTCGTTATAGGTCCAGGCGATCCCCTCGCAGTTGTAGCGTTTGGCGAGTTCGATTGAGGTCTCCGGAGATATCTGCTGTGAGTCGCTTTTATCTTCCCAGGGCACCTCGCAGGAGATGTGCCAGTTCTGACAGTGCCTGCAGTGGAAATTGCAGCCCCAGCCCCCGATAGAGAATGCCAGCGTTGCGGGATGGAAGTGGAACAGGGGCTTCTTCTCGATAGGGTCAACCGCAACTGAGGATACCTCGGCGTAGTTCAGGATTTTTAGGACGCCGTCGACATTCTGGCGCACCTGGCAAAGGCCGAACTGCTGCGGCCTGATCACGCATCGCCACTGGCAGACATTGCAGCGAACTGCTGAGTCGCTGATTTTCTCCCAGAGCATCGCCTCCCGCATCCTCGCCTCCCCCAGGCTAAGTCTATCGCAACGGTGGGTAAGCGAAGTCTATCACATCATAAAAGTTATGTCTATCTGCCCGTAGGCTGGACTTACGCAGGGGCTTGCCAAGTCGGCCGCTGACGGATACAATTGGGTGAGGTTGAGGGCCCGGGAGCAGGGCTCTGAGAGGGTATTTTCAAGAGGACGGTAGGAGAGATGGCCAAAAAATCGCGCAAGACAGCCGCAAGATACTCGGAGTTGAGTAAGGCAAAGAAGAAAAAACACGGAGACAGGCCCCCGGTGCAAACGGGAACGGTTTCTGTGTCCACTTCTCAAAAAGTAGTTGAAACCGGGCCGGGCAAGAGCCAGGCCCCCAAGGCCGTGGCGCGGCCACTGGCGGAACTGAAGAGAGGGATACCCAGCTATCAGTATGTGAGGTCTGATTTGAAGAAGATTGGAATGCTGGCGGGGGCGATGGTCCTTATTCTCATTATCTTGTCTTTCGCGCTGGGCTGAATTTAGTAATCATCCTCTTCCTCGGGTGGATTTGCCTCCTTCTCCTCCCTAAATAGCGGTAGTGTCGCGCTGACTCTGTTGCCCCTCTTCTTTCTCGCCGGCAGCTTCTGGATTGCTTCTTTAATCTGAGATAGTCTCAGTTCGGGGTTCTTAGCCGTCATGTCAACAACCAGTCCCCTGACTCCCAGGGCCCACAAACTCTCTACATCGTCTATTGGAAGTGCAGGGGGTATGGCCGCCAGGAGGTGCTTCCCCGCTGCGGCGGCCAGTCTCTCGTAGGCCATTAGGTCCTGTATGGTGATGTGAGCTTCGGTCCTGCCGAGTGTGCTGAGGAGTACCGCGTCGATGGACAGGCGGTTTATAGACTTGGCAAGATTGTCGCTTAACGAAGGATCGATCTGAAGTACCTTGCCGATTCTCTCCTCGTTCAGTACTGCTGCCGGCGTCTTGGCCGGGTTCAGCACCACAAAGTCGCAACCTATCTCGATGAGCTGTTCAGTCTCCTTCCTGGTTGCCATGTCCAGGAATATCCCCCAGGGGATGTCCATAGTGATGCTTCGGAGCTGCGTAAATATTTCATCTTTCTTCCGGTGCTCTGCGGTCATCAATACGGCGTCGGCGCCTGATTCAACAGCGATTATGGCCAGCTCGGCATTCCCCACGGGTATGCTGGAGACGATCACCATTGGCGACGCTTTCGTTCTGTTGGCAGCGGCCCCGAAGCCCAGAGGCTGGCCTCCTCCTTCGGAGATACGCTCTAGCTTCTCTAAAAGCTTGCTCATATTTCACCTTTGCGCTTCACTGCGCCCCTGATTAATCGGCAGGCGAGATGGCTAATTCAAACCAACTGCGCATGAACTGGCGGCATTGCATTTGAGGTGCCTGGCTACTACGAAGTAGCATAACTGGATGCCTTGCCTGGTGTCAAGATATGGCTGAAGCCCCCTGTTTGTGACTGAAGGTACTGGGAAGGTACGATTTCCTACGTACGATTTCCTTGCTAAATTTGGACTGATGGGCTATTCACAAAGCTCAAGCTTTGGTCTATGCTCAATCACAAGAAACCTTAAATATACTACAGTCGAAAGCGATTCTTTGGTAACGTGCTTCGACAGGCGAATAAATACTCTTATAAGGTTAGAGGCTAGGTGAGGGGGCATAGACAATGTCCGACAATATAGATAGCGACAGCATACTAGATGTCTTCACAGGTGTGGAAGTCGAAGAGAATCCTATTAGTTTACTGTCCCGTGATCTGAAAGATGTGAGCATTCACTCTTTGTTGGAGCAGACCAAGCAGGTTGCTGGCGAAATAAAACACTGGTAATGGTCCTCCTTGATCTGGTCGTAGATGCTCATGAGGCAGGTCTCTGACCCGCGGAAGTTTGCCCCCGGTGCTTAACCAATCAGACGTGACGCCCGCCTATAGAACTGCTTCCCCCAAATTGCCCCCTCATTCCGCGTAGAATGAGATAGCAAGTACGCCGGGGCCGGCATGGACACCCATACCAGGGGTGAATTCCGTGAGATAAAGTTCAACACAATCGAATTTTAAAGCGATCTCTTCCTTGAGCCTCTCACCTTCCTCCGGTTCGTCGGCATGGTGCACGATTACGTGTACTTTGGAATCCCCCACCCTCTCTGTCATCAGACCCAGCATTCGCTCCACTGCCCTCGCAGTTGTCCTGGGACGTGCTACAGGTGTTGTTTCACCCACCCGGGTGGAATGTTCAACAATCGGCTTCATATTTAGTAGTGATCCCGCCCATGATTTCGCCAGGCCAATGCGGCCGGTTCTCGCGAGATAGTAGAGTGTGTCTACCATGGCCAGGTGGTTCACCCTGCCGATCATGCCGCGTGCAGTATTGGCGACCTGGGCCAACTCTGCTCCCTGGCTGGCAGCGCGAGCTGCCTCGAGGGCGACAAAGCCCAGGGCACCGGCTACGGCGCGGCTGTCTATCACCTCGATAGCCGTATCCGGGATTACCTCTCTGGCCTTGTCCTTGCCAGCCACCGCCGCCTCGAAGGTCTTGCTTTGCAGGCTGGTAAGGGTGACGCAGACTATGCTCTCCGCCTTCTCACTTAACTGCCAGTAGGCGTTGAGGAAGTCACCCGCCGATGGGGTTGACGTGGTGGGCAGTTCCTTTTTCCTTCTCATAATCTGGTAGACTTGTCTCGGACTGATATCGATCCCATCACGGTAGCTGTTACCCTTGTGGATAATCACGAGGGGCACGATACAGATATCGTACTTCTCCACCAGCTCGACCGGCAGGCAACATGTGCCATCTGTAATAACAGCGACTTTATTCACTTAAATATACTGCTCCGTACAACGCTGCCGGGATTGCTACGAACTTAGGGGCACCATGCGGTTCAGGTTTTGATTTAAATCTTCTAGCTGACCGCGAGGATATATTGTAGTCCAAAGCGATGGATAATTCAACGTAGCCCTGGATACAGGTTCGTGGCATATTCCGGTAACCGGTATGATGCGAGAGGCTGCCCTTAAGTCTACTTATTCGCTTCATTTTTATTCTCCCCGGCAGCCCTCCCATCTTCAGTAAAACTAGTTTCATCCATTATCTTCTCTTTGGTTACGAACAGCCGCGCTACTTTATTTTCTTTGACCTGGGCTACCACTATCCTCAGATTCTCATAGTCTATCTGCTCGCCCTCTTTGGGTAGATGGCCGAAAAGATTGAGAGCGAAGCCGCCGATGGTCTTGTAATCGCCTTCGGGAAGCCCCAGTCCGAGCTGTTCATTCGCCTCCTCGATGCGCATGCCGCCCTGTATTTTATATGAGCTCTCCCCGACCACCCTGAACGGCTTCTTTGCCCCCACGATTTCCTCTTTGACCTCTCCCACGATTTCATCGATCAGCTGGTCGATACTCACTATGCCGGAGGAGCCCCCGTATTCGTCGACAACTACTGCCATGAAATACCCCTCCTCCCGCATTTCGCTGAACAGCTCCCCTACCAGCTTGCTCTCGGGAACAAAGTAGACCGGGCGAGCGAATTCTGTAACTACCCCTTTGGCCCCTATCGTTCCCTGGGCCAGGGCGGTGAGCACGTCTCTGATAGAGAGCATACCCTTCACATTGTCATAGGTTTCTTCGTAGATCGGATAACGCTGTGCAGGAGATGCGGCGTATATCTTGTAGAAATTGGCGAGAGTTGATCCCTGCTCCAGCCAGGCAGCCTCAGTGCGAGCGGTCATCACTTCACTCACCTGGCACTCGCCCAGACCGACCACCTTGCGCAGCATCTCGGCTGAATGTTCGTCCACTACCCCTTCCTCTTCCCCCATGGAGATTATGGTGCCTATTTCCTCTATGCTTATTAGCGCCTTGGGGATGGTGCTTGAATGGGTTATACGCGAAATTCCCGCTGTAATCCAGCTCAAAGCGACTATGACCGGATGGAGCACACTGGTTATCAGCTCTATTGACCTTCCGTAAAGGAGAGCGATTCGCTCCGGGTGCTGCGCGGCTATGGTCTTGGGGATCACCTTGGCAAATATGAGCAGTACTATGGCGATAACCACGATTGCTATCGGCGTTCCCAGTCCCTCGCCCAGCAGGGCAACGATGAAAATCGTTCCCAGGGAAACGACGATGGTTTCAGCGAAGCTGATCCCGGTAAGCACAGTGGAGAGGAAACGTTCCGGGTGCTCCATTATCCTGCCCACCCGGTCGGCGCCGTGAACACCCTCTTCCTGTAGATGCTTGAGCCTGACCTGCTGCAATTTAATGAAGCCGATCTCAGCGCTGGAAAAGAAAGCGCATACCACAAGGAATAAGAGGGAGAGAACCAAATATATTACTTCTATACTTTCCATGCTGCCCCTCCGCTAATTGCTGTCGTAATTGTACTGTTAGTTAGATGGGAACTCAAGATTACGTATACGGGATAATAGAAGGTATGGACAAGACTCTCTCTTGCCCTCCTCTACCGGTTACGCTCCGGTCTGGGTTTTAAGGGCCTGTCAAACGGCCTTCAGTCCATGAAGCCAGGTAGAAAGTGGCTGTTAATCTCCTTCTTCCTCTTCTGACGGAGGAAGGATTTCTTTGGGTGGAAGTGCTTTTTCGCCCGGCACTTTTCGAGAAGCTCTTCCGGCGACACTCTTCTCGAGCACCTCGCGCTCGGGAATATCGCCGAAGTAAAGCTTCGTATGTGGCCACGGTATCTCGATATCCTGTTCGTCGAAGACCCTCTTGATTCTTCTCCGGAACTCCCCCATTATACTCCATTGCTGCATGGCTTTAGTGTCCCCTACAAGTTTGATTACGACTGCCGAATCCCCGAACTCGTTCACGCGCAGAATCGAAGGAGTTTTGGAGATTATGGACGGCCCCCAATCCGGGTCCTCGGCCATTTCCATCCAGATGCTCTTGATGATGGACATTACCTCGTCAGCATCCTCTTTGTAGGCGACGCCTATATTCAGATTCGCTCTTGACCATACCTTGGTATAGTTGCTGGTCACCGTGATTTCACCATTGGGAACTAAATGAAGAATTCCGTCCAGGTCTCTCAGCGTTGTTCTTCTGAGGTTCATTGCTTCCACCACGCCGGTTACACCGCCGCAGCTCACCACATCACCTACGTTGTACTGATTCTCCATCGCGATAACAAATCCGGATATAATGTCTTTAATGAAGCTCTGGGCGGCGAATGCTATGGCGATCCCGGCGATGCCGAATCCGGCCAGCAGGGCACTGACGTTGATGCCTACTTCGGATAAAATCAGTACCAGGGTGATAAGGCCGATTACAACTTTGCTGGTCAGGTAGAAGAGCCAGGTTAACGTCTCTTCACGCTTGTCGATCTCCGCCTGGGGCGTACCCTTCATGGTTAAGGATAAGCTGTGTCTGACCGCTCTGCGAACTGTATAGTACATCACGAAGTATATGACAAAGGCGATAGCGACGATGATAAGAATCCTGACGCCATGTGACAGCAGCCAGTCGCTTACTGTATTCCAGTCCATTTCTCAAGCCTCCATACGATAAATTTCCCAAGGATATGTGACAAAAGGCCATGCTCCCGCCGGCTGATTTTGGTGCCGGTTTTTAATACTGTTTGCATTTGTGTGGTTTAGAGTGTCAGACTCCTGTTCAATAGCTGAGATATTTTGAAGCAAATAGGGGAAAAAAGCAACCTGGCGTCTTTCCGGCGGCTTTGAATGATGTTTGTTCTGATATCGAAAAAGAAACACTTTCAGGTACTTTGGTTTACTGATGCGGCTGAAAGTTACCGCGTATCCCTTACTAAATCGCCATTTAAAATCGACCGGGTTGGTGCTAGTATGGAGTGAGCGTATAAAAGCCCAGGTATGAGAAGGTTTACATATGCCGGCGGGACAGGGATTTGCGTAGTAAAAAGGGCATACATATGATGAAATCGCTCAGGCAAAGCGTTGACTATGTTCACTGCCTCGTTGAGGACATCATGCACGTGACCGAGGACAACCTGGGGGGCTCCGCTTCAGCGGTCCTCTTGATTGACGGCGACCATCAGGAGCTGCGATTTGAGTTTGTTCACGGACCCATCGAGAAGATGCTGAAAGGCGCAACGATAGGCATGGAAACCGGCCTGGAAGGCTGGGTTACTCAACACGGCAAGCCCCTGGTAGTCAACGATGTAAGCGAAGACGGGCGGTTCTGCAAAGAACTGGATGAAATAACCGGATTTGTTACCAGGTCGGTTATTTGTGTGCCCCTGTTTTCACAGCGCAGGATCGTAGGTGTTATGGATGTCATCAACAAGTCGGATGGCCGTGGCTTCAATGAGCAGGACTTGCAGACACTTCTGGCCGTGTCTTCTACTACTGCCAAAGCGGTCCAGCTCAAGCTGGCAGGCGACACTGTGCTGGCTTCAGTGGAAGAGTATCAGAATCTGGTTGGGAATCTGACGGCTAGAGAGCTGCAACTGCTGAATGTAAATGACTATCAGATGGCTGGAGCGCTTATTGATCGTGCTTACCCCGGTCCCCCGGCAGGCTCTCAAAAAGACCCGGAGAGTGATAATGCCAACCGGTCGGGAGAGGCGGTGAATGTTGACAGGTTGACCGAAACGGTCTCGGTAGAAGCCAGGAGAAGGACAGCCGATATCATCGCTGAAGCCGATGATATGGCCCGTAGAAGGAGGCAGGTAATACTCGGGTGGGGTGGCGTAAACAACCCCGGTCTATAATATTACTGCCGGAGCCAGGCATACCCGCTTCTACCAGGATTATATATCCTGTGCCTCTTTGTCAGCATTGCCCTGATGATTTAAAAACTGGAGCCAGCGGTCAGATTCGAACTGACGACCTGCGGTTTACGAAACCGCTGCTCTGCCACTGAGCTACGCTGGCATTAGCTACGAAATTATACCCTGACGTAATGGCAAAGTCTAGTTTTTCAAACATTTCGCTGACATCCTGCTGACGCGAAGAGCGTTCCATCATGCTATTACCGGTAAAATTACGCTTTAAAGATATATGCTTATAAGTTAAATGTCGGGTGTCGGTCACCTGTCAGGTGCCGGCCAGCTTGAAATACTTAACTTCACTGAATTTTTAGGGTACAAAAGTAGGGTATAGACAGGTAATATTAGGTGATTGTAATTGTCCCCTGTTGTAGATACTCTGAATATACCTTCATTTATCAGTAGCGCGAGATAGGGGATTTGACGATGGATTTAGACGTCGAGGTTTTCAAGTCAGGCGATAACAGCATATTCCTTACCGTTCGAGGCCCGGCACAGGGCCTGGTACAGTTCCCCGACCTGGATACACTTATTGCGTTCCTTATCGATTGCCAGGTGCTTCTGGGAAGCTTTGAGGATGACCTCTGTCCAACCAATATCATTCCGGATGCTATCTTAAAGGCTTTTAACGAAGATACTCAAGACAACGGCGCCTTGTAACGCTTAATACCGTCCTCAAAGGCGACTGAGTATTTACGGGTACTTTACTCACCACAGACCACTTGCCTCTCCAACCATTGGCTGATAGAATTCCTTTATGCTGTTACAGGTACTGCTCTTTCCATTTAAGATACTGTCGATGGCTATAAGGCTGTTGGTCAGGCTGATTCTTTTACCGCTTAAGATGGTAGTGGCCGGTATGCTTCTTCAAATCGGGATGACACTCGTTTTCATAGCAATAGTGGTCGCACTGGGGTACTGCATATATCAGTGGGTTACATAGCTGCAATCCCGGACAATTCCGGGCAGAGGCACCGGTGGCATAATTTGGCGATATGTAAGCTATAAATAATCATCATGAAAAAGCCGTCGATTACGTTGATCATATTACTGGCATTTGCGCTTGCTCCAGGAGCGCTATCGTGTGCTGATGGGCTGGGAAGCACGCCAACGCCCGTAGCTACGCCTGCTCCGACTGCGACTGCGACGCCCTCACCTGCACCAAGCCTCACGCCAACGACTGCGCCATCACCAACGCCGATAGCTGAATATATGATATACACTGATGAGGTTAACGGCTTTTCAATAGCATATCCTGAAGATTGGGAGATGAAAACGTATCCGGGTATCCTTTTGGCGGTTGAGTCTTCCGAGATATGCCGTGGATTCCGGCCGGCCTTCGAGATTAGCATAGTCGGACTCACCTACCCAACAGACGTGGAGTCTTTCTTCGGAACGACTGTAGCGCAGTTACTGCTGTCGCCCGACCGCACTTTCATCTATGGAGAGAAGGTTGGCGTGGCTGGTAGGAGCGCAATCAAATGGTTGTCCATCGTCGCAAACAGTGATGGCTCAACCCTTAAGGAAATGTCCCTCTTTCTCGTTAGCAGCACAACGGCATGGACCCTCAGCTTCAGAGCTGAACCTTACTGCTGGAGCCAGTACGAAGATCTTTTCGAATATATGGTTAGCAGCTTCAATCTTTTTTAATCAGGCCTCTATTTAAAACCCGTCCGGCGTATTTATCAAAGATATACGATGATTTGTATAAATGGAGATAAAATGAAGAGAGCGGCCGCTGGCTTGATATTTGTCGCGCTTCTAATTGCTCTGCTTATTCCGGGTGTTGCGTGCACTGCACCAACCCGGTATGAGGGGATAGTGTTTGAGGATTGCAATGTTAATGGGCTTAGAGATAACGGCGAACCCGGTATACCCGACATACTCGTTTCTAACGGGTTAACGGTCACTGCTACTGACGAGACAGGAACGTATAATCTGCCGGCAGAGGGCCGGTTCATTTTCATAACCACCCCCAGTGGGTACGAACCCGGCACTCCCTGGTACATCGATACTCAGGAACGTGACCTGGACTTCGGTTTAACTCCCGGCTCCCCGGAAGTAATCAGCGAGTTTGTCTTCGTGCAGATGACAGATATCCATTTGGATACCGCAGTTGAACATCTGGCGTTTTTCGAGCAGGCCATAGAAGAGGTCAACGAGATAGCCCCGGCATTCGTGGTGATCACGGGCGATCTGGTATACGGCGCTGACACCGCGACGGTTTCCCAGGCGAGGGAATGGTATGATGCCTATTTAAGTCTGGCCGGTAGTTTCGACGCTCCTACATACAATGTGCTGGGTAACCATGATGTTGTCGGTATTTACTGTGAGGAGCCCCTACCCACCGATCCCGGCTATAACGAGCAGACCTACCTTGACTACTTCGGGCCAACCTACTATTCATTTGACTGTAATGGACACCACTGCGTTGTCCTGGACCCGAACGAATTCGCCGATGAGCATCAATTCTACAGGATTCCTGATAACCAAATCGAATGGCTCCAGCAGGATATAGCTTATAGTGAAGGCAAACCACTGCTGGTATTCTTCCATGAGCCAACCCCTTCCTGGGAGAACCGCACCGAGGTTTCAAATATTCTCAGACCACACGGGACGGTGGCCATGTTCTCCGGACACTGGCATCAGGATGTCTTGCTGGATAGTCAAGGCATCCCGGAGCAGGTGACCGGGGCTCTATGCGGGGAGTGGTGGTTCGGACCGTGTCCCGATGGCATGCCCGCTGGATACCGCATTGTCTCTGTCGATGCCGACGGCATCTCCGGTTTTTATCGGGCGGTCGGCGAAGAAAGGCAGATAAATATCACCGCCCCGGATGCGATAGTCAGCGGCCAGGTGGTACTGACAGCTCAGGTATACACCGGGCATGGCGTTCTCAAAGGGGCAAGCTACCGGGTGGATGGTGGCGAGCCTGTACCAATGTCAATCGAAAGGGGAGATATATGGGATACTGCCACCGCCCTGTGGGATGCTGCACTGGTAGAAGAAGGCTACCATACAATAACCGTTATGGCAGAAGATAACGCAGGGACATTCTCTGCTGAGAAGGAGTTTAAGGTCACGGACGAAGAGAGCGTGCCCGTAGGTGAGCTTATTTCGCATTTCGACACATATATGGGGCAGTATACGACTGTAAAAGGGCAGATTTCCTTTGTTGCCATAGGTGAGCCTTATGCTGCTGAGGGAAGCGGTGCCGTCGTCTTGTCGGATGACACCGGCGGCATGTTAGTAATAGTAGCTGAATGTATAACACCGTCTCCACCGACCTTAGCTGCAGGCGACACGGTAACGGTCAGGGCTGTCCCGATCAAGTATAGTTGGGACTTCCTTACAGGGAGCCGGGAATTCGCCTCTGTCCAGCAATATGCCTACCTGCTGCCGGAAGGTCTGCTGGTAAGCGATGAGACTGGGCCCGATGAGCTCATGCTAATGAGGCTGCTCAGTGGTGACGGGATACAGGAAGTATCCCAATGAAACCTGGTGGAATGATAATTGAGAGATGTTCGAGGGCAGCGTGCTAATAATGGCTGGAGCGGTTTGTATAGTTGACATAACAATTGCCATTCGTGGTGAGCCATTCGAGAAGCGCAGGGCAAACGGTTCGGGTCCTGTTCGGAGCAATAATCAAAGCCTTGTCGTTGATTAAAAGGAAGCCCGGAATGGCAATAGGGTAGCTTGCCGGGCACTGCGAGGAAGTCCACGTTCCTCTTGTTTCGACTAGGCGCCCGGGTTCATGACCCGTCCGATGAACAGGATGGAGCCCGTTTCGATGTCGCGAATCATAAAGATAAACGGACTGTCGATTGTTACCTCAATTGGTTCTTCCGGAGCTGCTGTCAACTGCATAACCACTGCGGTGGCCGCTGCGGCCTCGGTGCCTGCCTCGTCCACAGACACAAATGCCTTGTGTATAATTTCCCCGATGAACAGGTCCCTGTTGCCTGTCATGCCTGAGAAATCCGCTGCCCCGGTGAAGGCAACGGGCATGCCCATTTCACTGAGATAGTTGACCAGACTGTAATCAGATTCAAACTCAAATTTCGGCATGCTCAAAGCTACCTGCCTGTATTGCAAATCATTAAATATCTTTTCCAGAAGGTCAGCGTCTATCGATTCTTCAAATTCCCTGAACAGGTCTGTCTCTGGAAGCAGGATTACCATGGATAGCTCACTGCCGTCATACAGCAGCTCCACCGCCTTATATCCTTCTCCCTCTGCGTAACCAAAGGACTCGGTTTGCATCATCATCGGCACCGTAATCTCGCTGTCGTTCAGGAGATGGAAAGTGCCATCATCTGTAACTCCTTCACTGAATGGATGAAGCCACGCCGCGTTGAAATAGATGGCATTGGTGAGAACAAGCCGTGTCAACGCATCTATGACGCCGGAGGGAATCAAATCCTCTATCTTGCCCTCCGTCTGGTCACTGACCCAATCATTTATAGTAATGCGAGATTCTTCAGGTGCGTTGATGAAATCGAGGAGCCGCATTCCAGCCCCGTAATTCTCCGCCAGTATATCGAGGAATTGATCCATAAATTTGTAGTCTTCTTGCCCCCAGGTCTCATTCACAATATTGAGCCGGAATTCCTTTTCATCCTTGCCCTCTGCACCTTCACCGCGACTGGCAAGTTCAAGGTCCAGGGCGTTGAATGCGGGGTGCAGACGATTCTGCGGCAGGGTGAAATGAAGGGTGTCGGCCATCTGCAGTTCGGTATCACTTCGAGCACCGGCGTACGTCATTGCTAATGCCAGGGAAATACTGTAGGGGGAATAGAACAGGTTTCCTTCATTCTCGCTGATTGCCTGATATAGGTCAAAGGCGAAGGCGCTGTTTCCGGCAACGAGATCGCTTAGATCGGAATCGGCAACATCTGGTGAAGTCACCCGCTCCTTTTCCGATTGCGCCATGCTAATGCTTGTCGCATCTCCACAACCACCCAGGCTGACAAGCAGCACGAGAGTTAATATACACAGGATAATCCTTTTCATAATAGTTGCCTCCTTCGGGGATTATAAGAGAGCCTTCAGTCGGCCCTACAGTATTATAGACGAATTATACGCTTTTAAGGTTCCACATAGTCTGGTTAAAAGGGTGAGAATTTTGCTTATATTTTACTAACGAACTGATGACATAGAGTGTCACAGGAGAATACAAAACAGGATATTAATAGGGAGGGTTGACTACGAAGTTATACTGGAAGACACCTGGCTGGATAAACTTTGACGGTTTACGAGCCCGCACTGATTATGCCTGAGAATGACAGGGTAGGCAGACGGCATCCCGGAAATATTCAAAGCTGCTCAGGGAGGAGAAAGGAGAATAGATATAGACATCTGTGTCTACATTCTTTCTATCCGGCAACAACCTGAATTTTAGAGGCGGAACATTAATCGAGAGCCGCTCAGATATTGCATAGGCTACTTCTGACGTTGACGGGGTTTGCTAAGCTTCTTAACGTGTCCTCTGAATCCCAGGCTATAGTTCAACCTTGACTTCAGATACTCTCGCAATTCTTCTGTGCTGAAGTTGCTCGCCCATTTCTCGTCTAGCTCCAGAGTTATGTTGAATTTTAACTGATTGTTAGTAACTTCCATTCTAACCACCTGACAGTTTTGGAAATATTAATAAATATCCCGGTACAGATTGTAATGTATTTTTCAGGTTATCGCAACAGATTAATGTTGCAGAATGTACAATAATTGGGGGGAAGCGCATATGAAAACGGAATAAACCGCTGGCGTATAAGGTATCGGATTTAATGTACAAAACTTAAATCCCCGACCGTAAGGTCGAGGGATGAAGTTTTCCCTGCATCTTTTTGAGGGGTATACTGTGATGGATGGAATATACGCATCTTCCTCACTGCGTGTATCATT
>Ga0180432_10001546_pt1 | contig 36206 bp, 35 predicted proteins | sample SS_ome_10_FD_132414 | JGI IMG/M metagenome (GOLD analysis project Ga0180432, IMG submission 132414) | Hypersaline lake sediment archaeal communities from the Salton Sea, California, USA - SS_1_MS_2 metaG | ecosystem: Environmental > Aquatic > Non-marine Saline and Alkaline > Hypersaline >... | reverse complement strand
TTCTCGATGGCGAGTTCCATTGTGTCCCCTGAAAGATTGTTAATCTTATATAGAGGATTTTACTTGACGACACGGCCCGTGTCAACGGGGTTTTCGCTTTGAAATCCCGTCCACTGCTTATGCCGAATAGATATGATCTATGAATCGAAAAGCAATTAGACATGTTTGACTATAAAAAAAGGGCGGATCTTAAAACCCGCCCCTACTAATTTATCAAGCTTATCAATATTTGGACTAACAGCCTACTTCCCCTCCATCATTATCTTACTCTTGACGTCGACCATGACCTCGCCGGTTGCCTCCACCTTTACGTTGTGCCAGATGAGGTCCTTCTTCGCCTTGCTTCCTTCTATTACGTGGCCGTGCTCGTCGAACTTGGAGGCGTGGCACGGGCATAGGTACGAGCCGTCCGGCTTTTTCTCCACGAGACACCCGACGTGCGTACACGCTCCGGACATGGCGGTGAAGCTCTCCCCATTCCGAAATATAAAGAGCTTTTCCTTCTTGATCACCTTGAATCCGCCATCCGTGAAATCGTCTTTCATACCCACCGACACCCACTTCTCCTTTGAAAAGGCCTTAAGGGGTGCCAGCACCGAAAGTGATGCAACAAGCGAAACTATAAAGCCGATAAATCCCCTTCTGTTTACATTCTTTCCGTAATCTCTATCTTTGCAGCTCATGGTTTTACTCCCTTAAAAAAACTTTTTAGACAAACATCCCCTTACTTCGTTTCGGCAGCGACAATATTGAAAATAGTTGCGGTGAAAATAGTTGCGAGCGTAACCGCTAAAAGTAATTACTACCATGTTTATACTATTTTACTTTTGGACTCAATGGTTGTCAAGGGAATAATTTGGTCTATATCAGAGGTCAACGGGAATCTCTTTCTGTATTTCTATCCCCTTGAGCGTAACGTTCGAGGAAAAAGCGTATATCTCGACGCCTCCCTCTTTCGCCTCAGTAAGCGCCCCGGAAAAGCGGGGGTCGTTTGCGGTGTTCGGACAAAAGGAGGTCACGTCCCCCCTCTGGGCAACGAAGATAACCGCCGCGCGGTATCCAATCCCCTTCAGCTTGATCAGCTCGGTCAGGTGCTTCGTCCCCCGGAGAGTCTCGGCGTCCGGGAAAAGGGCGACGCCGTCTTTTACAAGCGTAACCCCCTTGACCTCGATTACGAGGTCGGGGGTTTCGTCGGGGCCGGTGGATTCGCTTCTGGAGAGGAGGAGGTCGAACCTGCTGTTCTCAAACCTCCACTCCCTCTTTATATTGTCGTAGGATGAAAACGGCGGGAATCTTTTATCTGCGAGATATTCGTGGACCATCCGGTTGACCACGACCGAATCGATCGAGACTAATGTCCCCTCCATATCGGCGAGGACAACGGTGTATTTAGTCTTGCGGTTAGAATTGTCCGCGCGGGCAAGGTATACCCCCCTCCCCCCGGTGAGTAACTCCCTTAACCTTCCCGTGTTCGGTATGTGGGCGAGATTAATCTTCCCCCCGATATCCACCTTTGCCAGGAAGCGGTTTTCCCGAACCAAAAACCGAGCCGGAATCAGATCGCCGCGAAACGAAACCATCTATCGGCACCGCTGCATCGGTGGCTTACTTCCCCCCGCCCCTTCGACCCCTTATCTTGAGCCACGGGTCTATCGTGAGAAAGCTCTCGCCCATATCCATCGCCATATCCCAAAGATGATCCGTGGTCATCGAGAAGGTCATTGTCGAGGGATCGATAAAGGGCCGGCATGCGATGTCGAAGCTCCCCAGAACCGCCTTGGGGCTCTTGCTTCTCGACTGGATCCTCGGCTCGGTGACGATGTTATAGCAACCGGAGCTGAACTCGGTTATCACCGCGTCGCTTCCCTCCCGGGCGTAGTTCGCCATTACGATCATCGCGCCCATAATGTCGGCGTTGCCGTAGATGCTGACCGCCTCGGGCGGCTCCTCTTCGGTGAAATCCTTGAGCGGCCTAAAGACTATATATTCGCCCGCTGCGGGAACGAACTCTATTTCATCGGAAAGGGCCTCCCCAAGCTCCGGCGTCTTCTTGAACCGCTCCCCCTCGATCCTGCCGGGAATTCCGTGGGAGAGAAAGTGCCCGATCCCCTTCATCAGGCTCTTCTTGAACCCTAGGTAAAAGGCGCCCCCGCGGCACGCCAGCCACTTCCTCGAAAAATAGACCGCCTCCCCCTTTCTCGCCCTGTTCAGGAATGGATATATGCAGACCCGGCTCTTCTTCGTGGCGGTTCTTGCATCCTTCGGCTCCAGGTCGGTGTAGCTAAAACCGATGGGAGACTCATCCAGCCCCAGCATCTCCCTGAGCAGGTCCTCGAGGGCGCCGTAGTCCCCCCTCTTAAGCCCTGTTGACATTACTTGTACCTGAAATATCCTTTGTCATTTATCTCAATGAAATCGTCCGAGCACCCAATCCGACTGTCGGACAACTGCCGTTTTAAAAGAAAAAATAGGGCCGATTAGACATCACCCTTTTCCCTTTCACCTTCCCCCCTCCCCCCCCCCTTCAGTATTCTCCAGATCCCGAAAGCCTTCAAGACATCGTGTCTCTCTCAAAATGAATCAGCCCTTCTTCTTTTGCCCGCCCAGCGCCCTCTCTATGAACAACTGGTCGAATCCGACAATTACATCGCCGTCGACGCTGATCACTGGGACCCTGATGTCGTCATCGGTCAGTTTCCTCATCTCGGCAAGGGCGCCCCCGTCCTTCGTTACATCGCGGTTGATGAACTCGATCCCGGAATCTTCAAAGAACTCCTTTGCCCTATTGCAGTAGGGACAGGTCGGCGTGGTGTAGATAATCACCTTGGCTTTCCCCATCCTTGACTCCCTCGTTATTAGCGCTTCTCAAGTCGTTAAGAAGACCTATTCAAGTCCTCATAAAATCCGCAGCATCACGAATAGTTATACATTCTCCCCGGCGAGCATCTTGATATTGTTTGGACTGCTTTAATCCGGTAAGAGGGTTTTTTATCTCTCCTTTTCAAAATCGCTCTTGTCCGAGCCGCAGACGGGACAGATCCACATTTTTGGAAGATCCTTGAAGGATGTATCGGCGGGAATCCCGCTCTTCGGATCGCCGTCCTCGGGGACGTAAATGTAGTTGCAGACTTTACACTCGTATCTATCCACCGTCTCCAATCCTCAATAACCTTTCAGCTATACTGTATATTCTATCACCGCGGTGGGGATATGTAAATATTGAATGTGGAAATTTTTAAGATAAAAGAAGAATTTTTTATCAAATCAACCGATCCGATCGACTCAGACGATCTTCTTTACCCTCTTCTCTATCTCGTCCCTTACCTCCCTCATGGTGGAGATCGGCTTTCCCGCCGGATCAGGGAGGTCCCAGTCGACGATCTCGGCACCGGGGATTACCGGGCATGCATTTACACACCCCATTGTCACGACCATATCGGGTGTAAAGGTCTCGAGGGCGTCGTTCAAGGACCTCGGAGTTATGTAGGCCATGTCAATCCCTTTCTCCGCCATCGCCTCGGCCATGACATCGTTGATCTTCTCTGCGGGGCTGCTGCCGGCGCTCATCGCCTCTATCCGATCGCCGTATTTGTACCTCGTGAATGCCCAGGCCATCTGGCTCCTGCTGGCGTTCTCCGTGCAGATGTAGAGAACCTTCCTCCGATTGACAAGGGGAGCCGCCATCTCTCGCGCCTTCTCTCTGACATCCTCCATCGCCGTTGGGTGCTTCTCTATATCCCCCGGGTTCTCGACCTTCTTGTAGGTCAGCTTGTCACCGTAGGAGGCGCCCACAGCGTCGAAGAAATACTTCGCCTCGAGCGACACGCCGTTGAAGAGGTTATCCCCCTTGGTGGCGCCCAACGCCAAAAGGAGCCCCCTCCTTACGTTTACGCCCGGGTCGTTAATCTTCAGGACGTATCGCCTGGCCCAGAGCGCCTGGGCGCGGTCCACGACCGCCTTTACCATCCCGGTGAGGCCGTAGAAGAAGATCGGGCTTGCAAGGACGATAAGGTCCGCCCTCCAAATGAGGGGGTATATCCCCTGCATCTCGTCGTTTACCGCGCAGAAGCCCTTCCTCTCGCAGGTGCGGCACTCCACGCAGTGGGAGATCTTCATCTTCCCGACCTCAATCTTGATCGTCTCGGCGCCGAGCCTTTCAGCCTCGTCCAAGAACGCCGAGAGGAGGCGGTCGGTGTTTCCCCCACTCCTCGGGCTTCCCTGGAATCCAAGAACGAGCATTTTGCCTCCTGTTATAAGAACTTAGAGAGTCTAAAACCTATTTTTCTTCAGAATATCCGGCAGTTCCCTATTCTATACTTATTTTACCATTCCAAGCCGGATAAAGGAACCTTTTATATTCGGTCACTTTAACAACTTATGGGAACACATGATTCTGTCGTCTCTAACTCGATTGAGAATTGTTATGTCGTTCACAGTTTGGCTATGAATTATGCTGTCATTCCCAGCACCACTGGGAATCCAGCCTGTCCCTGCGTATGCAGGGATTGATATCATTCTGGATTCCCGTTTTCACGGGAATGACAGAATGACACTACTCTTTATTCCAAACCGGCGATGGGTGGCACGGACAAACTTGTTTGTCCGTGTTGTGTATTTATCTTTAATTGAGCCTTCCACTGACAAGCCGGAGCTTGTCAGTGCCACCCAACGCACAGACCATCCCGACTGGTTTCCCGCATATGCGGGAATGACATAGTATTACCTTTCACCTTTTTACTACTTTGTAACGGCAGAAGTCAACGGGACTTCTTTCAAAATTTTCAAAAAAATTGGCCTACTTTATAAGCAAAAATCATGATAATAAATAACTTGACAATTGAATATCACTTGAAGTATATTATAACAATATAAATTACTAAATAGCTCTTAATAAAATTGTATTATTTTAATTAACCTTATTTAAAGGAAAAATGAAATGCTCGATATATTACGCAATGTATTCCTTTCCTCAATATTTATAGTTGTTATAGGTACACTTGCGGGTATATTTACAGCCTATCTTGCTTCTTCAACTACTCGCAAACAAAAAGAGAAAAGAAAGGAAATTGACGACGCAATAGAGGCGGCAGAAAAAAAGGGAGAAGAGTTTAGAACCAATTTATTTAGAACCCCTTCCACTAAATCGACTAAAGGTGTTAAAATTGCTGAAATAACACCTAAACTAAAGGGTGATCTGCAATTATTAGACGATGTAATAACTGATCAAATTGTACAAACCGATCTTGTGCAAAAGCTCGTTAGGAACTATCACATTCAGGCCATTTCTCAGGCAGCGGCTCAATTCTGGTTCAGCCTGATTGCTGCCTCAGCAGGTTTTGCATATATCTTATATGCAACCACCTTGGTTGATCTAGAACAATGGGCTACTATTCTAAATATCCTGCCCGGAATTGTTATTGACGCAGTAGCTGCATTATTCTTTGTACAAGCCGAAAAGACCAGACAAAGGGCAACAGAACTTTATGACCGATTACGAACGGATAAAAACTTACGTATTTCAGAAAAAATACTGAAACAAATAGAAGACAAAAAAATCAAGTCGGTCGCACAGGCTCAAATTGCACTCCATTTGGCGGGGCTTGAACAGAAAGAATTTGATGTAAACAATTTTATAAAAAAACCGGATGCAGATAAGTAATCCTCGCCGAAACAACGGAACAGATTATAAATTGCGTCGACCGGGGAGAAAAAGCATTTTTAATCACGACCCCGATATCTTATTCCTCCTCCACACGCCCCTCAGCCTCAGCGAGTTTCCCACCACCGAGACGGAGCTGAACGCCATCGCCGCCGCCGCAAAGACTGGGCTTAAAAATATCCCGAAGATCGGGTAGAGGGCGCCGGCCGCCACGGGGATACCGAGGGTGTTGTAGAAAAAGGCCCAGAAGAGGTTCTGCTTGATCGCCCTCATGGTGAGCTTCGACAGGACTATCGAGTTCGGCACGTTCATTAAATCTTCTTTTATAAGCGTGATGTCGGAAGCCTCGACCGCAACGTCCGTCCCGGCGCCTATGGCAATGCCGGTATCCGCCTGGGCCAGGGCCGGGGCGTCGTTTATGCCGTCGCCCACCATCGCCACCAATCTCCCGCCTCCTTTATCCCCTCTAAGCCTCTCGATCTCTTTTGCCTTGTCGCCGGGGAGGACCCCGGAGAGGACCCTCTCGATTCCCACCTCTTTCCCGATAGCTACCGCGGTGGCCTCGTTGTCGCCCGTGATCATCCCAACGTCGAGCCCCATATCCTTGAGGGCCGTTACCGCGCCTTTTGCGCTTGCCTTCGGCTCGTCGCGGATGGCCAGAAATCCGAGGACAGCACCCTCCTCCGAAACGAAAACGACCGTCTTTCCCTCCTCAAGAATCCTCTTCGATTTTTGAAGGAGCCGATCAGTAACCTTGGCACCCTCCGACACGAGATTCAGGCTTCCCACCGTAACCCTCTTTCCCCCATTGATATTTACGGTGGCCGCCGCCCCCAGCCCCGTCAGCGCCTCGAAATCGGAGACGGCCCGGGGCTTGATCTTTTCTACTTTACCCCTCTTCACTATCGCCCCGGCGAGGGGGTGCTCGGAAAGCGCCTCCACCGACACCGCGGCGGTAAGAAGCTTCTTTTGGTCCACGCCCGAGTTCGTTACAATATCGGTGACCACCGGCTCCCCCTTAGTCAGCGTTCCGGTCTTGTCGAACACAACGGTGTCGAGCTTGTATATTTTTTCAAGGCTCTCCCCACCCTTGATTAGTATCCCGCTCTCGGCCCCCAGGCCGGTTCCCACCATGATCGCGGTGGGCGTGGCGAGCCCCATGGCGCACGGGCACGAGATTATGAGAACCGACACGAAGTTCAGAAGCGCCCTGGAGAGATCGTGCCCCGGCACGATAAAATACCATATCAGAAAGGTTACCGCGGCGATAGTAATCACCGCCGGGACGAAGACCGCCGCCACCCTGTCCGCCAGCCGCTGGATTGGCGCCTTCGACCCCTGCGCCTCTTCCACCAACCTGATTATCTGGGAGAGGGCGGTATCCGCCCCCACCTTTGTCGCCTTAAACGTAATGCTCCCGGAGCTGTTGAGCGTGGCGCCAAAGACCTCGCTCCCCTTAACCTTTTCTGTCGGAATGCTTTCTCCCGTCAGCATAGACTCGTCCACGTAGGACGACCCGGAAACGACGACGCCGTCGGTGGGGATCTTCTCCCCGGGCCTGACGAGGATCTTGTCGCCCGGAAGAAGCTCCTCCACCAGAACATCCTCCTCTACGCCCTCCCTTATCACCCTCGCGGTCTTGGCGCGAAGGTCGAAAAGTCTCTTTATGGCGGAGCTCGCCTTACCCTTCGCCTTCGCCTCCAAAAGCCTCCCCAGGAGGATCAGGGTCACGATCATCGCCGCACCGTCGAAGTAGACGTGGGGGGTGACCCCGGCCCTTACAAAGAAATCGGGGAAGAAAACCACCGCCGCGGAATATAGGTATGCGGAGAGGGAACCCATAGCCACGAGGCTGTTCATGTCGGATGTCCCCTTCAGGAGCGCCTTCACGGCGCCAATAAAAAAACGGCTCCCCACCCAGAAGAGGACCGGCGTAGTAAGCACGAGAAGAGAAGGCATCAGAATCCCCCTGTCGATTCCGGCAACAAAGGGAAAAAGCCTCGGCATCGAGCCGATGAAAACAACCGCTGAGAGAAGGACGCCGACGATGAACTTTATCGTCAGCAGGCGTATCTCCCTCACTTTTTCCGCCTCGATGGGGTCCTCCGCCGTCTCCCCCACAACGCCCAGGAACTCGTATCCCGCCTTGGATACCGTATCTTTCAGCTCCTTTAGTCCGGCTTTTTTAGGATCGTAGTTCACGGAGGCCCTGTTCGTCGCGAGGTTTACCGAGGCATTGGAAACTCCCTCGATTTTCGAGACCGCCTTCTCCACCCTCCTCACGCAGGCGGCGCAGGTCATGCCGCCGACGGAGAAGGTGATCGAATTTTCCCCCGGTCCATCCCGGTCGACTGTATCGACGACCTTGTAGCCGAGGTCGGAGACCCTCTTCTCCATCACCTGTGTGCTTAACTTATCCGGGTCATAGGATACGGTGGCCTTGTCGGAGGCGAGGTTTATCTCGGCCTCCTCAACGCCGTCAAGCTCCTTAAGCCCCTTTTCGAGGCGGACCACGCAGCTCGCGCACTCCATCCCCGAAACCTTGAACGCCACCTTATCCGACTTCATATCCTGCGTCCTCAATCGCACTGCGTAAGGCGTCCATATTTACCGATCCGTCATCATCGAAGGTGGCGCTTCCCATCTCTAGGCTCACCGAGACGTTCTCGATCCCGTCAACACCCTCCAAGGCCTCGGTCACCGCCCTTATACAGTGTCCGCACGACATACCCTTTATTTTTATTGTCTTCATGGCCAGTCCTCCATCCATTTAGTAATCTTTATTATAATATAATCCCTTTTTCGCTACTAATCAAGGGATGGAAGCAATTGCCTTCAACTTTAAGCTTGACATAATGAATTGTAGTGATAGTGTTACAGCTAATATTTTGACAGACTTATAAAGGAAATTGAACCTATGGAAATTTCGTTAAATCTAATCCACCTTATTCTCCTCTCGCTGTTTTATATTTTATTCCCGGCTTTTATCATCTTTTTTGCCCAGAGATACCCGGTAATCGATAAGATCGGCACCGGCATAATCTGCTACGCCATGGGGATTTTGATGACCCTTATATGGGCGGTTCCTGAAAACGCGAAAGGACTTCAGGAGATGTTCATGACGATCACGGTTCCCCTTGCGATCCCCCTGATGCTATTCAGCATGGATATCAAAAGATGGTTTAGGCTCGCTCCGAGAACCTTTATATCCCTTATCTTGATGGTCACATCGGTCCTTGCGGTAATAACGATAGGATACATAATCTTCAGAGACTCCATACAGGATGAGGCGTGGAAGGTGGGCGGAATGCTCGTCGGGGTATATACCGGGGGCAGCCCGAATCTCAGCGCCATCGGGCTGGGCCTGAAGGCCTCGGAGGAGCTGATCGTCCTGACAAACACTGCCGACATGCTGGCGTGCACGCCCTGGTTCTTCTTCATCCTCCTGTTCGGCCAGAAGTTTTTGAACCTCTTTCTCCCAAAATTCGAGCAGGCGGACGTAAAGGTAGAAGTGTCGGGGGAAAACATCGAGCAGGAATATATCCATGAGACCAGCGATATCAACGATTACACGGGTATATTCACAGGCAAGATCGTCCGTCCTCTCTCTCTCATGCTTCTGCTCTCCATCGGCATCTTCGCCGTAGGTGGGGGACTCTACAGCATTTTGCCCAATGAGTACAACATGGCGGTATTGATGCTCACCATCACGACTCTCGGTATAGCCGCCTCCTTTTTAAAGCGGGTCAGAGAGACGAAAATGACCTTTCAGCTGGGCCAATACCTAATCATTGGATTCTGTCTCGTCATCGGCTCGATGGCGGATATCAGCAAACTCTTCACCGCGGCGATGGGTATTGTCCTGTACACTTTCTTCGTCGTTTTCGGCTCCTGGATTATGCACATGATTCTCTCGGCGATCTTCAGGGTCGACACCGACACGACCATTATAACAGCCACGTCGGCGCTCTTCTCGCCGCCGTTCGTGCCGGTCGTTGCCAGCGCCCTCAAAAATAAGGAGGTTATCATCTCCGGCCTAACGACCGGAATCATAGGCTACGCCATCGGAAACTACCTGGGGATACTCCTGTCGCCCCTGCTTTTGAAGATACCATAACGGGCCGCGGGGCGGCGATCCGCAGTTGAGATATTGGACTGCCTAAGAATCTTAAAACTTATACATTGAAACGGGGAGGGATGCTGATTGGAGATTTCAGCTCCTTCCCCCTCCTTTTTTAATAGCTCTTTTCATAAAGAAATAGAGGCCGAAAAGAAGGGGTGGCAGGAAGAGCACCAGAGGAAGAGTGATGTGATTGACTGCCGGCATTGTGCCGTCAAGCCCCAGGGCGGGAAACCTGCCGTGGCTCCCGAAGAGAAGGGCGATGTCGTGCATGGGTCCTGCGAAGAACAGAATTGAGATCACTATTGTGTAGATAGATTCGATGTAGAAAATGGGAGGTGTCCAAGTTTCGATCTTGCCCACAACTACCTGAAATCTGAAGACGAGCGAAAGGACGAGGCCCGGCAGGAGGAGGGGGGCCAGTATCCACCAACCGATGACGAGGTCGTATTGGGTCAGGTAAAGAATCGAAAGCGTCGATACGGAGAGAATCATCAAGATTAGGAAGACGGCTTTAATAAGAAGGAGATACCTGAAGATATTCTCGGATAGTGTCTTCATAAGCTGTACCACAGATTAAGGGAAGCCATTTTTTTACTGATTTCTCCGCCCCGATATTGCAAATCCAAAAAGTAAGATGTACTATTAACCATTGCTGTTTCCATTACCTTTCATATTATAGCGGAGGGAAGGATGAAAAGCTATCGAAAAGAGCTGTGGTTCGAGGTCCCCGCGAGGAGGGGATTCGTAAATATCACCCCAGATGTGGAGAAGTGCGTGATGGAGAGCGGCGTGAAGGACGGGCTCTGCCTCGTCAACGCCATGCACATCACGGCTTCGGTCTTCATCAACGACAATGAGTCGGGACTCCACAGCGATTTCGACAAGTGGCTGGAGGGGCTGGCGCCCCACGAGCCGGTAAGCCAGTACAAGCACAACGTCGGCGAGGACAACGCCGACGCCCACCTGAAGCGCACGATCATGGGGAGGGAGGTGGTGGTCGCCATAACCAACAGCAGGCTCGACTTCGGCCCCTGGGAGGCGATCTTCTACGGGGAGTTCGACGGCAGGAGGAGAAAGCGCGCCTTGGTCAAGATCATCGGCGACTGACGTTAAAGGGCGAGGGGCCGTCTTCAACTCGATTGAAAAAGTTAAAATGAAAAAAGTCGAGGGATGTGTCTTCTGCGAGATGCCGGAAGACAAAAAGATAATGAGCGACGACCTGGTCTTCGCCTGCCTGGACAGGTACTCGGTCTCCCCGGGACACACACTGATCGTAACCAACAGGCACGTGGCAAACTGGTTTGCGGCATCGACTGAGGAACGAAGAGCGATCGACGACGCGATAATGATACTCAAGGAGAGGCTCGACAGAGAGCACAATCCCGATGGATACAACATCGGCGTAAACGTGGGCCGGGCCTCCGGCCAAACCATCGATCACCTCCACGTCCACTTGATCCCAAGGTACAGGGGCGACGTGGACGACCCGTGGGGCGGCGTCAGGGGAGTGATACCGGGAAAAAGGCTCTACCCAAAAGATTGAGGCTTAAAAGCTCTTTATTCAGATAATTCGATTCAGATGGGCTTAGTCTTGATCGACAGATAAAAAAGGAGTGGCTATCTACAATCACTTCAATCCACCAGCTGCATCCCGATAATAACTGCTCCCGTCAATCTTGTCCATAAACTACACCTGAAATATAGTTCCCTTCCTATTTATCAAATTAGTATTGAATCTCAAAGCCGTCTATTGGTAAGAGATCGATATCGAGCACATCGACCTTAAGAAGATCACCTGAGACAGTGATGGTACAGAAGTGGTGTTTTAAAAGATATTTTTCACTGTAATCGCTCGCCTTCCTTTGGGCGTAGAGGGGAGCGCCGCCGCCGCCCGTCGTCACGAAATAGATGTCGTTGTATTTCAGCCTCTCGTAGGCGTGGATGTGCCCGGCGAAGACGACCTTGACGCCGTGCTCCTCGAAAATGGGAAGGAGGATCGCCCTCCACCCCTTTTCGTCGGTCTTGTGTCCCCCCGCCTCGCTGGTGAAGATCGGGTGGTGAAAAACCGGCACGATAAACTTCGTCCCCTTAGGGACATTTTCAAGGTCCGACAGGAGCCAGAGGCGCTGCTCGGAGCCCTCGCCGATTTTGCTTCCGCTGTCGAGAACTATAAAATGTATCCCGTTTGTATCTACCGAGTACCACGACAGACCCCCCGGAACGCCGGCGTTCTCGAGAAATGTCTTCAGGCTCCCGTCGTGGTTTCCCCTGACAGGGTAGAATTCCGACTCGCTCCTTATCCTTAACACTATCTCGTTGTACCTCCTCCATTGAGAGACGCTCGAGGATCTGGTGACGAGGTCCCCGGTGTTGAAGACCGCGGCCGGTCTCATCGTCATAAACGCACCCACCAGCTTCTCGTGGAGGGCGTGGCCGTGCCGGCTGTCCCCGTAGATTACGACAGGGCCCTTGTCGGCGTCTTCGGCGGCAAGGGATATCCAGGATAGGACAAGGAAAAAGGCAAGAATCGCCGCAAACTGCCATCTCCTTTCCCGATACCGGGGGCGGTTCTCTTCGACCAAATTTTTATCCATTCCTGAAGGCCCATTATAAATATCACCGTTAACTATTCTAACTGTTCCTCTTGGATTTGCAAGGGATTTTAAGGGGACGGCATTAATAGAAAAAAAGGTAGGTACACACCCTCCATAAGAAAGCCCCCTTCCATCGCGGAAAGGGGGCTTATTGCCTTCTTAAGATATTTTCGTAGGATTGAAACCTCTCCTCCAGGCTTCCCCAGTGGATATTGTTAAAGCCCCATCAGCCTCGAGATGATCAGCTTCATGATCTCGGTCGTGCCGGCGTAGATGGTATGTATCCTGACATCCCGAAAGAGGCGGGCGATCAGGTACTCCTCCATGTAGCCGTACCCGCCGTGGAGCTGGAGTCCATCCTGGACTATGCGGTTTGCCATCTCGCAGACCCAGTATTTGGCCATTGAGACCTGTTTCACTGCGTCCTTCCCCTCCATATGATCCATCGTCAGCTTTTCGAGGAACGTCCTTCCCAGCTCTATATCGGTCGCCATCTCGGCGAGCTTAAACGAGTTGTGCTGGAAGCGGGAGATCGGCCTCCCGAAGGCCTCGCGGCTCTTGCAGTATTCAACGGTTACCTTCATCGCCTCTTCCGCCAGCACCTGGGACCCCCACGAGGCAATGAGCCGCTCCTGCTGGAGCTTTTCCATCAGGTATCTAAATCCCGCTCCCTCTTCGCCCAGGAGGTTTTCCGCCGGGACGAGGCAGTCCTCGAAGAACATCTCGGCGGTGTCCTGGCTCTTCATGCCGATCTTGTCGAACTTCTGACCCTTGTTGAAGCCGGGGGTGCCTTCTTCAACCACAAAAAGGCTGATCCCTGCATAGGCGGGTTCCGCCTTCGGGTCGGTCTTTGCGGCGACGATGCAGAGGTCGCAGTTAATACCGTTGGATATGAAGGTCTTCTGACCGTTTATGAGATAGCCCCCGTCTTTTTTGACGGCGGTGGATTTTATCGCGGCAAGGTCGGAGCCGGTGTTCGGCTCGGTCATCGCCACGGCGCTGATTATGTCACCGCTGGCGCAGCCGGGGAGCCACTTCTTCTTCTGCTCTTCGTTTCCATAAGAATAAAGATATGGAACCACCACATCGCTGTGAAGAGATACGGCAAATCCCGATTGTTTTGTCTTGGCAATCTCCTCCAGGGTTATAACCGAGTACTCGAAGCCGACTCCGACGCCGCCGTACTCCTCCGGGAGCCAGGAGCAGAGAAAGCCCTGCGCCCCGAAGTCCTTCCAGGCCTGTTTCGGGACGATCCCCTTCTCCTCCCACTCATCGGCGTAGGGAGTTACGTTATCGGCGAAATACTTGGCCAACGCATCCCTGAATATCCGATGCTCTTCCGTGTAAATCTTTTCCAACAATGACATTTCTTACCTCCTAAGTTACAGAACGTGTGGATTCCACATAAATTTTCTTAAAACATTAACTTCTAAACCGGGCCGTAAGATAAAATCAGATAACAGGTAGATTCCCCATCCTGTTTTCGCTCAAGACCCTCTCCTAATTCTTCTTCTATGTATACCAAAATACTTATGACTCTTTATTACGATAAAAATGCCTTGCAATCAATCCCGGCCTAAAAACCACCAATAACCAGTTGCACTATTATTGAAAATCTTGAGCGTTTCCTTCAATTTGCTCCCCCAACCCCCCCAGACTATTTCCCCGTTTTTGCGAAGAGACGGACGTCGTAGCTTTTCCAGCGGAAGGGTGTGATGAACCTCAGCTTTTTCTCCTCCAGGTAGTTTTTTACGTAGTGAATCCCGGCATCCCCCGATTCTGTATCGAGGAGCGCGAAGCTCGGCCTCGGGTCGCTCGCCTGGGGCTCCCCCACAGATCCCGGGTTTATTATCGTAGTGTTTTCACGCCTCAATATCATGGGGATATGCGTGTGCCCCAATATAATGTAGTCGTACCCGAGGGTATCGAAGGCGGAAAGATCGCCGTACTCCGGGTAGATATACTCGTTTTTCGCATTCCACGGGCTTCCGTGCGCCATAAGAATCTTTTTCCCATCGAGGCTAAGCTCCATGGAATAGGGCGCCTCCTTTATCCTCTCGACAAGACCTCTGGTCGTCTCGTCTTTTCCGAAGTTGTCGAAGTAGAGGACCGCCATATCCTCGTGGTTTCCCTTTATATAAACTATCTCGTTTTCGTCGATTATATCAAAGACCTTTTTCAGATCGACCGCCCTCCCGGCGATATCTCCCGCGAGGAGGATCATGTCGGTCTCCGGCATCTCGTCGATCGTGGCCCTGAGCGCCCTGTCGTTTCCATGAATATCGGATATTATTCCAATCAGCATATCAGTATAAAGTATAAAATATAATAAAAAGTCCCGGGGCGAAGGATAACCCTCCGCCCCTAAGACCCAAATAGAGACAGTCGTTACTTGCGTCCTTATTTTGAAAGAACGGGCATCATGTACGCGAAGGTATCCTGAACGCTCTGCGTCTCCTTCGCCTTGGACATGTCTGTGATCTTGCCCCAGTTGTCCATTATCTCTTCCGCCTTGATCTCTTTCTTGCCGTCCCCAATGATGGTTCCCTCACCGATCATTATCGCTGTCCTGCTGTACCAGCCGATACCGGCGTTAAAGACGTAACCGGAATCCTTGTTCTCCTCGGATGACAGGTAAACAACCAGAGGCGTGATGAACTCCGGCTTCAACTTCTCGAAGAACTCCGGGGGCATTACGTCTTCAGTCAGCCTTGACGCCGCCACCGGCGCGATGGTATTTACTAAGACGTTATACTTGGCCCCCTCGAGCTTGAGCGTATTCATAAGCCCTACAAGACCCATCTTTGCCGCCGAGTAGTTCGACTGACCGAAGTTGCCGTAAAGGCCGGCGCCCGATGTGGTAAAGATAATACGGCCGAAGTTATTCTCCCTCATGAGGGCGTAGGCGGGGCGGGTTACACAATAGGCACCCCTTAAATGTACCGCCATGACGGCGTCCCACATGCCCTCTTCCATCTTCAGGAAGCTCTTGTCCCTCAAGATTCCGGCGTTGTTGATTACGATATCGACCTTGCCGAAGTTGTCCACGGCGGTCTTGACGATATTCTCACCGCCGTCAATCGTTGCAACGTTATCGTAGTTAGGGGCCGCCTCTCCGCCGGCCGCCTTGATCTCGTCCACCACGGCGTCCGCCGCCGACTTGCTCCCGCCGGTGCCGTCCCTGGCGCCGCCGAGGTCGTTGACTACAACCTTACATCCCCTCTTTGCCAGGTCCAGGGCATAGGTCTTTCCCAGACCCGCGCCTGCGCCCGTTACGATCGCCACTCTTCCATCAAACTTGATTTCTGCCATTTTCATCTCCTGAAATGAGTTGTAATATATTTGCTTTCAAAACTTCTTTCTTTGCCATCTTTCCACAATCTGGACTTAAAAACAGTCCCATCCTTCCAAGGCGGGTCCCGATATCGATCTCAGGCCCCTTTCGTTTGGATCCGCTCGCCCAACTACGGGAGCTACAGGGAGAGGATATTACATAATCCAAGCCCGGTCAATATCAATAAAAATATCAATCAATCAACACGATCAATCAATCCCCCCGCGCCCTGGATGACCGATGGTCCAACCGGGTCTTAAGGCCGACCGGCAACGGCCGTCGAGGGCCTCGTTCGATTTACTTCTCAAACCCCCAATCCAAGCGCCTCCGTCAACGGCGATATCACGATATCAATATCACGGCAGCCGGCCCTCATCAAACAGCCCTATCAAACATTTTTGGGCCCCCCCACTAATCCATCGAACCCCCGCCCCGTTGGGTGATCAACCAATTCCCAGTACCTTATTTACTGGGCAGTGCGGCCTTGAACGTCCCGGTGATCTTCACCTCGCCATTAGCGTCCGCGGTCTGGATCTCGCACTCGATAACTTTATCGCCGTTCTCCTCCGCCTTGTTTACGACTTTTCCAGTTACCGTTACAGTGGCCCTTGCCGTGGTGTTTTCCATGTCGTTTACGTCGGCAGGCATCGTCATCCCGGCGAACCTGACCTTGAAGGATTTCAGGTACTTCTGGGGAATCCAGTTCGTTATCGCCCGGCCGGTAATTCCCATGACGAGCATCCCGTGGGAGATAACCGACGGCATACCGAAGAGCTTCAGAAAGGTCTCGTCGTGATGGAGGGGATTGAAGTCCCCCGAGGCGCCCGCGTAGCGCACGAAGTGTGTTCTGGTTAAGGGGTCCGAGGTAAAAGAAGGCATCTCGTCCCCGACGTTGACATCATCATAATAAATTTCTTTTGCCATTTTTTCCTCCTACCTCTCGACCAGTGTTGAGCGACTCTTGATAACCACTTCACCCTTTTGGTTTTTCATCTCCGTTTCGAGCACGGTAAACTCCATGAACTTCCCGGGCTTGTTCTTCTTCTCCTTCTCGTAGATATCCGTTACCTTGGTCTGGCACGTGATTACGTCCCCGGGGTGAACCGGCTTGAAGTACTCGTACTCCTCCTCGCCGTGAAGCAGCCTTCCCAGATTGATCCCCAGCGCCGTTATCATCGGCATAAGTCCGCCGCCGCCCCACAGGGCAAAGCAGGTCTGGAAGGTGGGGGGTGGTATGATGTCGTCGTAGCCCGCATCCTTTGCGGCCTTCTGATCTGCATAAACCTGGTCCACCTGCTCCTTGCTTTCCTTCTGCGAGATCGCCATGGCGAACTCGGCGACCTTTCCCTTTTCCACCTCGTAGGTGAATGCGGGAAATTCCATTCCCAGTTTAGATTTGTCTGCCATAAAAGCCTCCTCTGATAAGTAATATTTAGTGAGTTATATTATCTTACATTTTAATCATCACCGTCGTCAAAACCGGTCATTATTCCGTTCATGTTCACCTTAAAGGTCTTCTCCTTTACAAAGAGACCGGTAAAGATAATCCTGCATATATCTTCAACGAGGTCCTCGATGGGAATCTCCCGCCCGAAGACGAGCCATGGTATGGAGATATGCTCGATGGTCCCCAATATCATATCTCTGGTAATGTGCGGGCTGACGTCGGGAGCGATCTCCCCGTCCTTTATTCCCTCGCGGACGATGGAGAGTATCAGGTCGGAGTAGAGCTTCAGGTTCTCGTAGGCCTTGCTCTTGAAATAATCTGGCCCCCTCCTTATCTCGAGGGTCACGATCTTCGTGTAGTTCCTGTGGGTCCTGAAGTAGTGGAGCTGGCACCAGATTATCTTTCTCAGCTTGTTGGTGGCCCCTTTTATTCCCTGGAGGTGATTCAGAACGAAGTCGGCATATTCGATGGTATTCTGTTCGGGAACCGCGTAAAGGAGGTCCTTCTTGTTTTCAAAATACTCGTAGATAGTCCCCTCCGCGACGCCCGCCTCTTTGGCTATTTCCGAGACGGTGGTCTCGAAGTACCCCTTTTCGGCAAAGATCATCTCCGCAGCGGCGAGGATCCTCTCTTTCTTGTCTCCCCCCTCTTTATTATTCTTGAGACCTTTCGCTATCTTTTTCAGATCTTTCTGAACATCGTTCATTTTCTTTGTCTTTTCGGCCATTTACGAATCCAAACAGAGGCCCTTAAGTTACAATTTTTGAGCGTTGCTCAATTATATTTTTATGATTTCTCTTTGTCAAGTGATAAATATCATTAAATAAAATCATTTTTACGAAAATGCTTGACAAAACGCTCTACATATACTTAAATACTTCCGAGGAGCATTCAGTTTTTAAACGAAATGGTCGAATTTGTATATTTTTACATTTTTTTTTAAGGGAAACAGCGTATGTTTCCGAAAAGTTTTGAAATGTAATCAATGGCAGGATGTTGAAATTCATTAAAAGGAGAAGATGAACATGGTTGGAATAACTTCATACGGAGGCTATATTCCGAGGTACAGGTTAAACCGCGGTACCGTTTTCGGGGCGATGGGATGGTTTAATCCCGTAACCATCGCCGTCGCCCAGGGTGAGAAGTCCGTGGCCAACTACGACGAGGACAGTATCACCATGGCCGTGGCGGCGGGCCTGGACGCCCTGAACGGTATAGGGAGGGAAAAAATCGACGGGGTTTACTTCGCTTCCACAACGTTGCCGTACAAGGAGCGCTCCTGCGCCGGAATAGCGGCGTCGGCTCTGGATCTCAGAGACGACATAAGATTTGCGGATTTCGCCGAGGCGGTGAAGTCGGGCACCACTGCATCGATCGCGGCCCTTGACGCCGTCAAGGCCAAGGAAGCGAATAATATCATGGTCCTCGCGTCCGACTACCGCATGGGAAGGATGGGGAGCATGGTCGAGCAGTTCTACGGAGACGGTTCGGGCTGTCTCGTTATGGGAGACAAAGACGTCATCGCGGAGTTCAAGGGCTCCTACTCCGTATCTTACGATTTCGTGGATCACTTCAGATCGGACGACGCCCCCTTTGACCGCACCTGGGAGGAGCGCTGGATAAGGGACATGGGTTACGCCAAGATAATCCCCGAGGCGCTTCAGGGTCTCCTTGAAAAGACCAAGGTAAAGGCGGAAGATGTGGCAAAGGTGGTCTACCCGTGTTACTTCGGACGCGATCACGCCAAGCTCGGCACGAAACTGGGCTTCAAGCCGGAGGCGATCCACGGCAACATGCACGCGGAGACGGGAGACACGGGAGCTGCGCATCCCCTGGTGATGATGGTAAGCGCCCTTGCCGACGCCAAGCCCGGAGACAAGATCATCATGGCGAGCTTCGGCAGCGGGTCGGACGCCCTCCTCTTCGAGGTCACCGACAACATCAAGAAGCTCAAGGGAATCGAAGGAGTAAAGGGATCCCTCGCCCACAAGGCGGACCTCGCCCCTTACGAGAAATACGCCGTCTTCAGAAACCTCATCCCGATGGAGCTGGGAATCCGCGGCGAGGACGAGGCCTTCACCGCGTTCAGCACGCTTTGGAGAAACAGAAGGGCCGTCATGGGGCTCGTGGGAACCAAGTGTAAAGACTGCGATACACCCCAGTACCCGCCCCAAAGGGTCTGCGTCAACCCGGACTGCGGCTCCATCGACCAGATGGAAGAATACCGCTTCTCCGATAAGGAGGGGACCATTTTCTCCTACACCGGCGATATGCTCTCCTTCTCGTTCGATCCGCCGCAGGTCTACGGCATCATCAGGTTCAAGGGCGGAGGCAGGCTCTGGACAGACTTCACCGACTGCAAGCTCGAAGACGTAAAGGTAGGTCAGAAGGTAAAGCTCTCTTTCAGGAGAAAATACTACGACGACAAGCGGGGAATACACGGCTACTTCTGGAAGGCTGTACCGATAACCGAAAGCTAAATAACAAGGATGGAGGAAATATAAAATGGCAAGTGGAATAAAGGATAAAGTGGCCATCCTCGGGATGGGCTGCACCAAGTTCGGCGAGCGCTGGGATGTGCAGGCAGAAGATCTAATGGTGGAGGCCTATAACGAGTGCATGGAGGACGCCGGTATAGAGAAAAAGGACATCGACGCCTCCTGGTTCGGCTCATGCTTCGACGAGGTTAACGTGGGAAAGAGCGCCATCTCCCTTCCCATGACCTTAAAACTCCCCTATATCGGGGCCACCCGCGTGGAGAACTTCTGCGCCAGCGGAACCGAGTCCTTCAGGGGCGCTACATACGCCGTTGCCTCGGGGGCTGCGGACATCGCCCTGGCCATGGGCGCCGAGAAGCTCAAGGACACAGGCTACGGAGGTCTCCCGGACTTCGGAACGGCCATGGGGACATTCAACAGGCTGATAATGCCCAACGCCACGGCGCCGGGCTCCTTTGCGCTGATGGCTACCGGCTACTGCGCAAAATACAACGTCTCACCCGAGGACCTCAAGACGGCGCTGGCGAAGATCTCCGCAAAGAGCCACGCAAACGGGGCGAAGAACCCGAAGGCGCACCTTAGGAAAAATGTCACCGTCGACCAGATTTTGTCGGCACCGATCATCGCATGGCCCCTGGGGCTCTTCGACTGCTGCGGCGTATCGGACGGGGCGGCCTGCGCCATCGTCACCACGCCCGAGATCGCAAAGAAGCTCAAGCCGAACGAGGAACCGATCCTCGTAAAGGCGCTGCAGATCGCCATTACGTCTGGTGAGGAAATGTGGTACGACAACTGGGACGGCGCCCACGTGGAGACAACCACCCGCGCCGCCGCCAAGGCCTACGCAGAGGCGGGAGTCAAGACTCCGAGGGAGGAGATAAGCATGATGGAGGTTCACGACTGCTTCTCCATCACCGAGCTCGCCACATACGAGGACTTACAGATATCCCCCAGGGGGAAGGCGATCGACGACATCAACGACGGCTTCTACAACCTCGATGGAAAGCTCCCGTGCCAGCCGGACGGCGGCCTCAAGTGCTTCGGACATCCCATCGGCGCCTCGGGTTTAAGGATGCTCTACGAGATGTACAACCAGCTCAACGGCAGGTCGGGCGACCGCCAGATCAAGGACCCGAAACTGGGCCTTACCCACAACCTGGGCGGCTTTCCCGCAATGAGCGTCTGCTCCGTCGCTATAATCGGGAAGTAGGGGTCTGGTCGATTAAACCATTGGTAAAAGACCAATGGATTGACTGGTAAACTCACAACTATAACTAAAAAGGGGGGCGATAATCGCTCCCCTTTTTTTCATCTCCAAAGGCCGTTCCTCAAAAAACCAAACGTATTGACATCCCCCCCTCAAACAAGTATAGTTATTTAATAACCAATAAAATAATGACGAGGATAAGATGTCAAAAAGAAAGAGGTCAAGAAGATATCTTAAACAGATTTTAATCCTTGCCGCTCTCGGCACGGCCTGGGCCCTCCTCTTCTCCGGGGCGGAGAAGATCAACTCTACATACACTATGTTCAGAAACCGCCCGGACAGGACCGGCGTCTTTCACACCAAGGCCCTCTACTCCCTCAGCCGGATCAAGTGGACCTTTAGAAGCGAAGACGCAATTCATTCGACTCCAATGGTATCGAGAGGGATAGTCTACTTCGGCAGCAGCGATAAATCCTTTTACGCCGTGGACGCGAGGTCCGGCTTTCTGAAGTGGAGATTCGTGGCCGAGGATGACATATTGAGCTCGCCTGCCGTGGCGGGAAACGTCGTCTACTTCGGGAGCGACGACGAGAGGCTCTACGCCCTCGATAAAAAAACGGGGGTCGTAAGGTGGACGTTCAAGACCGAGGGCAATATCAGGTCGTCGCCGGTGGTTTCCGAGGGGGTCGTCTACTTCGGGAGCGACGACGGCCTCCTCTACGCGGTCGACTCCCAGACCGGCGTGTTGAGATGGAGCTTTAACGCCGAGGACAATATCAAATCGTCCCCCGCGGTCGTGGGGAGCGCGATTTTCTTCGGATGTGACAACGGGGTGCTCTACAGGCTCGACAAGTGGACCGGGGCGATGATGTGGGGATTCAAGGCGGAAAGTAACATCGAGTCCTCCCCGGCCGTATCAAACGGTGTCGCCTATTTCGGGAGCGACGACGACCACTTCTACGCTGTAGATACAAACCTGGGTCAGCTGATATGGCGCTTCAAAACCGAGGACGACGTAAAGTCCTCTCCGGCCGTTTTGGGGAGTACGGTCTTCTTCGGAGGCGACGACGGGCGCTTCTACGCCCTCGATGTAAGAACGGGGATGCCTAAGTGGCAATATTTCACCGATGACAAGATCAGGACGTCTCCCGCCGTCTGCGCCGGCGCTGTATATTTCGGCGGTGACGACGGCAGGCTCTACGCTCTGAGGACGGACAACGGTGGGATGAGGTGGCAGTACAGGGTGGAAAAGCCGATCCGCTCGTCGCCGATAGTACAGGACAAGGTGGTCTACTTCGGCGACGATTCCGGATTCCTCTATGCCCTGAGATAAGGAGAAACCTCCTTGTTAAAATCGACCGCCCCGACGAGACAGCGGCCCAAAATTATAGGCTTGAACGCCCCCCTTTAAAATTAAAAATAGAATCAAAAAATCCCCGGCCGCGCCCGCCGCGACCGGGGTATCTATTTTTGTGTTGTTAGAATCTACCTCATCCTTATCTAAAAACGAGTCCTTCTCCCCTCCCCTGACCGCACAGACTGCGGGCACGCTCCCGTAATTTTCAGATCCTATTGATGAACCACCTAACCTTTCGTCACGGCGTGACCGTCAGGAAGTTCTTCGGCTGATTCGCATGTTTACGCTTCCCCTTGAACTCGATCTCAGGGTGACCACTCTTTGCCCCCGGCGGAACGATAACGGTGAAGTAGGTCTGGCTCTTCACCGAGTGCTTCGGCAGGTGCTGGCCGTTTAAGAAAACCTCCACGAAGGGCTCCGCTTGTAAATCCAGTTTTATCCAGAGCTCGCCGCCCGCCTTGATCGGATTCGGGCCGAAGCTGAAGTTCGGCGCCTTGGCCGGGGGCTTCGGTGTCCCAGGTGGCGATCCGCCGGTTCCTATCTTCAAGAAGTTCTTCGGCTGATGAGACCTTACACGCTTTCCCATATACTCGATCTCCGGGTGGCCGCTCTTTGCCCCCGGCGGCACGATCACTGTAAAGTAGGTCTGGCTCTTCACCGAGTGCTTCGGGATGTGCTGCCCGTTAAGGAAGAGCTCTACGTTGTTTACCTCATTTGAAGTGAGCTCTATCCAGAGCTCGTCGCCGGGATTCGCCGGATTAGGCCCGAAGCTGAAGTTTGGCCCGCTCCAGCCGGGCGGTGTGGGGCTTGTCCCCGATATCGTCAGGAAGTTTTTCGGCTGGTTGGAGCGTATCCGCCTTCCCCCATACTCGATCTCCGGGTGGCCGCTTTTGGCATTCGCCGGAAGGATGACGGTAAAATAGCTTTGCCCCTTAACCGAGTGCTTCGGCAGGTGCTGGCCGTTGAGGAAGAGCTCGGTCTTCCCCGCGACGTTGGAGTTAAGGTTTATCCAGAGCTCGCCGCCCGCCTTCGCGGGATTCGGCCCGAAGCTGAAGTTCGGATCGCCCGATCCCGGAGACGGCCCGCCGCCCCCCGGCCCCCGATGGAAAGACACCCCGTTGTTCCAGATTATACCGGTGGCCCAACCCGAGGGGTTTTTGGTTATCTTTCCTTCCGCGTATCCGAAGGGCCAGGCGGCGGAGATCTTGTCGCCGTCTATGTCTCCGACGCCTATCTCACCGGTCTTCGGCACCTGCCACTGGAACTTGTCCCCAGCCTGGATGATGACGTACTCGTTTCCGGTGTTGCTGTGCCACGTGCCGGAAATGTCCGGCTCCCCGGCGGAGTGGGCGTAGCCGCCAAAAAAAACAAAGGAAATAGCCGAAACCATAATGACAAAGGTAACCAGCTCTTTCCTCTTATCTCTTGCCTTCAACATTTTTTACCCCCGATTTAAAAACATTTAAAAGCCGCAAGCAAACGGATTACGGCAATCTCCACGTATCTATTGTACCACATATATCAGGGGATTTTCGGTTTCGATGTGAGAACTCTCACTTTTAGAGATTATTTGTGGAAAAAAGGATATAGTGTGACGAAAGTCACGATCTGGATGGATATTTTTATTGAAATCGATGATCGAGCTGTTTTAAGGGATTCGGGGATGCCGGTCTCAAAATCGTTTCAACCTCACCGTTTTCGACATTGATCCGTTCCCGCCTCAAACTTGGCTCCCATCCCGAAGCGACCTCCCGCATCGATCCTGGCCTACGGCGTAAACATTATACCCTCCCCCTCGGAAACCTCCCCCACCACCCAGAGGTCTTCACCGGCCTCCTGAAACTTCGACTTCAATGCGTCGAGGTCTTCCGGCTTCACCGCCGCCAGGAGCCCCCCGGAGGTCTCCGGGGTAAACAGTAACTGTCTCATCTCCTCAGGGATCGTTTCATCGAACTGGACGCTCTCCTTGAATGACCGCTCGTTGTTGCAGGTTCCCGCGGGGAAGAGCCACATATCGGCGTATCTCTCCGCCCCTGACATGAACGGCAGGTTCTTGACGGAAAATTTCAGCCGCACTTTACTGCTTTTCGCCATCTCCAGCGAGTGGCCGGAGAGGGCAAACCCGGTGACATCGGTCACGGCGTCCGCCCCCACCTCCCTCAGCAGCCTGGAGGCGGCCCTGTTGAGCTTCTTCATCCACATTGTTGCGCTATCCACGTCCTCCTTAGCCGCCTCCCCCGCCTTCAGGACGGTGGTCACGATCCCTACGCCCAAGGGCTTGGTGAGGACGAGGGCGTCTCCGGGGACGGCGCCCTTGTTCGTGTGGATTCGCTCCGGGTGGGCCGTTCCCATCGCCACAAGACCGTACTTCGGCTCCCTGTCGTCTATGGTGTGGCCCCCCGCCAGGACTCCCCCCGCCTCCCTGACCTTGTCCGCCCCTCCCTCCAAAATCTTCCCGATGATCTCCCTCGGCAGGTCTTCGGGGAAGCCGCATATGTTGAGGGCGACGACGAGGTCCGCCCCCATTGCATAAATATCGGACAGGGCGTTGGCGGCCGCAACGGCGCCGAAGTCGAAAGGGTCGTCCACCACTGGGGTGAAGAAGTCCAGCGTCAGGACGATGGCGGTCTCATCGTTGATCCTGTAGACCGCGGCGTCGTCCCAATCATCAAGACCCACCATCAGGTTGGGAAAACCGTCCCTCGGGAAATAATCCTGTAATCGGCGCATGACCTGCGCCAGGGCGTCGGGGGCCGTCTTTGCGGCTCACCCCGCGGCCCTGACCATAGAGGTCAATTTGATCTCTTCCATCTCCTCCTCGCTTCTGTAATTATATGCTTACTATCTCGTTAAAGGGTACCCTCCTCTCCTTCAAGATGCCCTCGGATATCTCGATATCATCTGCGGGTATCCTAACCGTAACGCCGCAGTCGCTGCTCAGGTGGCGGGGAACGGGGATGAGCTTTGCCGTTATCCCAGCATCCTTCAAGACCCTCTCCCCTTTTATGGCGTAGCTCGTGCTGTCCATCAATACCACGGCGTATTCCATTATCTATTGGTCCCTTTTTGCTCGGTTTATGTCGACTTTACAAAACATGAAATGTAGACCCCTCCCCCACCCCTTGCATTATATGAGCGGGATATGGACGAATCGGCCTTTTTCCAACACAGCCTACCTGCCGTTCACCACCGCCCCCACGGCCTTCAATGCATTATCGACATCCTCGATCGTGGTAAACGGCCCCATCCCGAAGCGTACCGTCCCCTTCGGAAACGTCCCCAGCGTCATGTGCGCCCTGGGGGCGCAGTGGAGCCCCACCCTGCACATGACCTCGAAGTCGTCGCAGAGACCTACCGCAATATCGGAGACATCCATGCCGTCAACGACGAAAGAAACGGTGGCCGTTTGAAGCCGGGCGTCTCCGGCGCCGATTACCTTGACGCGGTCGATCTCGGAGAGCCTCCTGATCATCCTGCCAGTAATCTCCACCTCATGGGCGCGTATCTCGTCCACCCCCTTGTCCAATATCCATCTGACCCCCTCGCACAGCCCCGCTATTCCCGCGATGTTAACCGTACCGCTCTCGTACTTGTCCGGGAGAAAATCGGGCTGATACTCCATTTCCGACCTGCTGCCGGTGCCGCCGAAGATTGCCGGGGGGAGCCTCCCGCAGTCAAAGCCGTCGCCGAAGACAATCCCCCCCGTCCCTGTCGGCCCCAAAAGCCCCTTGTGCCCCGTAAAGGCAAGGATGTCGATCATGCTCTCCTTGATGTCTATCGGCACACATCCCGCCGTCTGCGCCGCATCCACAAGCAAAGGCACGCCCTGTTTTCTGGCCAGCCTCCCCACATCTGCGATGTCGACGATTGTCCCGGACACGTTCGAGGCGTGGTTCACCACCGCCAGGTCCGCTTCTCCCTCAAGGGCCCTTTCCATGGCGTCGATGTCGAGCGTTCCGTCCACTCTCACGGGGACCAGGACGATCTCGATCCCGACCGTGTCCTCCAGGTTCCTTAAAGGGCGCATGACAGCGTTGTGCTCCATCGACGTGGTCACCACCCGGCCGCCCTTCGATGCCAACCCCCCGATTACGAAGTTGATTGCCTCGGTGACGTTGGGCGTGAAAATCACCCTGAAGGGATCGCCCCCCCCGAAGAGCCCGGCTACCAGCTCCCTCGTTTCGAGGCGTATCCTCTCCGCCTCCATCGAGAGCCTGTGCCCGCTCCTGCCCGGATTTGCGCCCACGTTCGTCATGAAGTCGGACACCGCATCGACGACGGACTTTGGTTTTGGCCACGACGTAGCGGCGTTGTCGAGATATATCATTTCATTACACCTTAAGATCCTGCATCCAACAGGGTCGATACCGGTTAACGGCGTAAACCCGGGGCGCCCGATTAAAGACGGGACACCCCCTTAAGCCCTTCCCAGAAACCAATCCTCAAATCCCAGTATCAGTGAGACGGTCGACTTTGTCAACTACTTCTTCAGAGATATCTGAAACTCGATCCCCACCTCTTCGTACTCCGCTCCCCATCCGAGCTTCTCCGCCGACCGGGAGACGTTGTAAACCTGGGTCATGGTATCGACGAGGACGCTTACCTTGCCGCCCTCCATATCCTTGATGGCGTTTCTCGTCATGATCACCGGCTGGGGACAGGAGAGCCCCCGGGCGTCTACTGTATTCTCCTTTTTTTCAGCCATTTATTTTTCCCTCTCTATAGATAGAAAGCCTATTAGTATAACGGTGACCAGGCCTATCCCTACAATCCAGGGGGCGTTTCTCTGGGTCGCCACCATAAGGAAGTTGTGGGCGACACCGGCCCCCACCATCATTCCTATGACAAAGACCGCGGCATCCGAGTCCCCCTCGCCCGACAGGAATATCTGGCGCCCAGGACACCCCCCAGCGAGGGCAAACGACATCCCCGCCAGTACCATCCCGCCGAAGTTGAGGAGCTGGTTCGTGTGCGCCGCCGGCTGACCGATTACCTCCCCGGCATCGTTAATCCCCAGCGTGAAACCTGGGTGGAACTGGCCGTAGATCAGGTTCATCACGACAGCAGCCACCACAAGGGCTACCACACCGCTCAGGAGGTGGAAGTCCCTCATCAGAATCACGTCCCTTATCGCCCCCATGGTGCAGAACCGTGTCCTCTGGGCGAGAAAGCCGACGACCAGCCCCGCCCCTATCGATACGGCCAGCGGAGCCGCAAAAAATCCTGGCCCCTTTGTGCTCCTGAAGAGCGCCGCCCCCTCGCCGTAGCTGGGGTAAACTATCGCCAGGACCAAGAGGACCGCCATGATGAACGGGAATACCCAGGCGAACTTGGTTTCGCCCTGATAGGCCCGCCCCAGGTTGAAGCCCTTCTTGAGAAAGAGGACGCCGACGGTGATCCCGACGATCAGGCCGATTATGCCGGCAATCGCGTTCCAGTCGCCGCCGGAGAGGCGAAGGAGCGCCCGCCACGGACAGCCGAGAAACACCAGGGCCCCCATCATGGCGGTCATGCCTAGGAAGAACCTTGTCATGGGCGACGATCCGGAGCGGTACTTGAACTCCTTGAAGGAAAGCGCGGCGATAAGGGATCCAAAGACAAACGCCGGTATCTCCGGGCGCAGGTACTGGACGACGTCCGCCCTGTGGAGGCCCAAGGCGCCCATGATATCCCGCTCGAAGCAGGCCATGCATATCCCCATGTTCCCGGGATTGCCGAACTTCTGGAGCGATGCGGCAATGACACCAATTACGGCGCCGACGGCTATGATGCCCCATCTGCTCGCAAAAAAACTCTTGACCCTTGTCATTACAAATCTCCTTTGAAAATTGAACCTATAATTCTATTGGCTCCCGGTATGCAGATACGCGGGACTATAAGCTTGTGCGCTATAAAATTTGGGAAATATAAAGGGAATGGATATAAGATCCGGCGTGGAAACAGGGCGTAAAAATCAAATGAAATCGCAAATGAAATCGCCGATGAAATCGCCAATAAAATTGACATACGATCTCTCATCGGCTCTCTTCTCTTTAAACGAAGTCTTGCCAAGGTACCTCCCTTAAGCCCCGCCCTTACCGGCGTGCCGAGGGAGACCCCCGGCTACGGCGGGAAGGGTGAGGCGAGCCTAACAGTGCCTCGGGACCGCCCGGGCCCCGAACTACGGCCTCATATAGAAAGGAAAATTGTTGTGTTGATCTTTCTCATGGGTAATTTATATTTCTAATTCGGCCCTTTGTCAAGGGATTTTTTCCCTTTTTCGTTGTCTAATCTATTGAGTAAACTATAATGACTGAGGAGGTAATCATGCCGTTTTTCAAGATCCGCCTGTCGGATGAGATTTACGAGAAGGTTTCACCCCTTTTCACCCGCGAGGTCAGGGAGGCTATGGTGGAAATCCTCAAGATCGATCCGGCCCACGGCCACGTAGCCCTCTAAACGACGCCGAGGGAAAAGCGGTCCGTCCACGAGAGCCGAAGCGTGGATTTCGTCTTCGTCGAGCTTCTGATGTTTTCCGGGCGCACCGACGAGATGAAGGAGGCGCTCTACAAGAGACTGAGCGGGGTAATCGAGAGACACACCGATGTGGACAACAAGGACATCATCTTCAACATCATCGAGAGCGAGGGGAAAAACTGGGCGGGAAGGGGCGGAGTCCCCATGTCGAAGATCGACCTGCAATACTGACAGGGACTGAAACTTTGCGGTCTATTCCGGTATCGGATACCGTAGGCCGCCAAAAACAGTTAGACTTTTTGAAGCTTTGTGGTATAATCCAAGGCCAAATATACTTTTTAGGAGTGAATCATGGACCTTCAGGAAATTCTGACGAATATCGCCGTACCTAGGCCGGCCCACAGGGAGTCCCTCGACAAGACCGCCGCCTACATCAAGGAGCTCCTCACGTCGTGGGACGTTCCCTTCATCGTGCAGGAGTTCGCCCTGAGACCCTACATGCAGTTTCTGATAGGGTTGACGCTGTTGATACTGGCGGTCATCCTCTTTATATTGATCCTCAAGAGAAAGCCCCTCCTTGCCCTGATCGTATCTATAGTCATCTTTCCGCTCCTCTTTCTGGAGTTCGAGATGTTCGTGCCGATAGTGAGCGGCCTGATAAAGAAGACCGGTGAGAACATCATCGTAAGCTTTCAGGCCCCGGACGCCGTAAGGGAGCTGATCTTCATGGCCCACTACGACTCAAAAACCGACTTCTGGGATCACATCCAGAGGGCCAAGATATACAAGTGGATACCCCACGCATTCGCCCTGGGCGTCCTCCTCTCGATATGGCTCTTCTTCGTGAAGAAGTTCGACGCCCTGAAGAACAAGCTCGTAACCGCGATAAACCTTACCGTTGCGGGCGTCCTTGTAGTCTACTGGGGTCTCGTCTTTCTCGGCTTCGGGGGATTCGTGTTTATGTCGAATGAGCGAGACAGCCTGGGCGCCATAGACAACGGGACCGCCGTGGTGACGCTTCTCGCCATATCGAAGGACATAAGGGACGGCAAAGTGGATATAGGCGACTCCAACGTCACGATCATCCTGACCTCGGGTGAGGAGACGACGCTCCAGGGGGCCAACTTCTACGTTAAGGAGAGGTGGGGTAAGAAGGCGGAGCCTGAGATCCCCACGACGCTCGTCAATCTGGAGCTTGTGGCCCAGAACGGCAACATGGTCTACTGGAAGAAGGTCGGGGTCTTCCTGAAGTTTTACGAGGGTGATCCCGAGCTTATAGACCGCCTCAACTCCACCTGGGAGGAGATCTCCGGAAAGCGGATGGACCTGGCGGGAGAGGGCTACATCACCGACGACTCCCATCGCTTCGCTACGGTCGGGATCCCCTTCGTCACCGTGGGTAACTCGGGACTGCCGGGAATGGGGATGGGCGGATTTCACGCCACCACCGACAACCTGGAGAGGGTGAACTATGAAAACCTCCAGCTTATGATAACGACCCTTGAAAAATATATCGAGAGCTACAACAAGAAGTAGCGCCACAGATAATTTGTGACAGAAAAAAAGGGGGGGTTAGTCTCCCCTTTTTCATGCATTTTAGATCTTTGGCCCCACAACGTCTTTTCAGTCTGTGATATAATCGTTCGACAAGAGGGCGGATCGGGTTTGACATCCAAACATTAATTCGGAAGGATTGGTATGGAGATTGGCATGGAATATACGATCGACGATCACAGGGAGTGTATCGGCTGCGGGAAGGACGGCTTCATCCTCAGGGGTTACGAAAAGAACCGGGACGGCTCGCTCACCGCAAAAATCGAGATGGACAAGAGGACCGAGGGATGGGTGGGATTGCCCCACGGGGGATTCGGGATGGGCGCCATCATGGAGCTGGCATCGGGTCTTTCCAACTACCCGGATGATCCAAAATCGATCTTCCCGCTGAGGGCCGACTTCAGGATGGGGGGGACCGCGGTCGCGCTGGGGGACGTGGTAACCGTAAGCGCGGAAAGAAAAGAGGGGGGGGCTGTCGGGTTAATAAAAAAGGAGGGCGTCGATCTCCCTTACATCTCCGGCGACATCTCCTTTGTGACGGAAGACGCAAAAGAGAGGGAGGCCTTCGAGGCATACCTGCCGTCCAATTTTTCGAGCCTCGAAAACAGGCTGATCCCCTTACCGTACTACACCGACTGCTTCGTTTGCGGAGCGGAGAGGAGGGAGCCTGGCCTCAAGAGGAAGTTTCACCTCTTTGACGACCAAAAAGAGAGCGACGGAAAGACCGTCGTCTCCCTTGTGGGATTCGAGGAGGAGGACAGTGAGACCTTTTTCCACTTCAGGAAGGGCGAATTCGTCCATCCCATCGCGCTTTTGGCCCTGGGGGACGAGACGACCGGCTGGGGGGGATTCTTCATAGCGAAGAACGGCGGTGTGTCGGTGAGACTCAGCTACAACTTCTACCGGGATATAAGGCTCGGCGAGAAGGTCGTCTTCTTCGGAAGGGGCGTCAGGATGAAGGGCGATATCTCGAAGAGGCTCCTCTTCTGGGCCGCCGGCGGGGCCGCCGCCGTCGATGAAAACGGTGCTTTCGAGACGGTGCTCACCACCTCCGGCCAGTGGTTCGGCCTCTCCGCCCTGACCGACCAGATGCATATACACCTGATCCCGGAAGAGTACAAGACAAGGGCCTTCGAGATGGCGAATTCTTGACGGAATAGACAAGCAAAAATAGATTTCCTGGGGACGCGGCCGCGTCCCCATTTTTTTTGCGCAAGATCGGATTTTTTGAAAAATTTATAAAATAATGCATAAAATTTATATAATTTTAGCTTTATAATGTGCATTTATCATATTTTTGCTTGACAAATTGTCTAAAATATTATAAATTATCAACACTATTCTAAATTATTTTTTTTATTGCAATATTTTATTAAATTTTAGTTAACTTTATGGGACGGTTCCAAAGACCTAATCTTCAGGGAAAAGGGTCGGCGTATCGCTCCCCCAAGAGGGGGTGGTGTCTTCTTTGTCTTGTCAATGAGAGAGCGCCTTTTCCCAATAGGTTGTTTTTTTCTGAAATCTTAAAAAGAATTTAAGCTTTACGCGGTCTTTAAGTTCTTTTTAAAAAGGGAGACGAAAAATGAAGAAGCTTATACTGTTTTGCATCTCCTTCACTCTGTCTCTCGTGTTGGTGGTTTCCTCGTACGCCATCAAGTGGGAGGATAAAAACCTCGAAACGGGAGGAGAGACACCCACGGCAACTTCGAACAGCGCGGTCAGTAACTACAACGAAAGCTTCAAGAAGAAGATACTGGAGGATCCAAAACTAAACACAACGCCGAAGCTGTTACTGAAGTTAAACTCGTCAGTCTGGGATCGCAACTTCCGAACCAATCCCGCCCTTCTCGAGCCGAAGTCGGAATACGAATTTTACTACGATATCTACTACCTCGGGGGCCTGACAAGAATCTCCAGCGATATCTACAACGAAATTATGTTCAATGCGCTCCAGGGGGATATAAGGGGCGCTTTCGACGAGGCCTACGTCTCCAACAATTATGGGACCGACGTTGGATTTTTAATGAAGCTGAACGAAATCTCGAACTTCGGGGCGATCTTCAGCTACAAATACAACACCCTGAAGGGAGACGGATCATTCAAGTATGAGTGGAGCTACCCCGCAGCATTCTCCGGTGATGTGGAATCCTCCTTCAGGAGCGAGACAGATTCCAGCGCCTACGGCCTTTCCATCCTTTACAGCATAGATGTAAGCGACTACGTATCACTGGGGGCCGGATTCAAATACGCCTACATGTTCGAGAAATCTACAAGAGATGCGACCGGATATGGAGTGGCCACCGGACCGGGCGGCGTCGAGATCCCGGAGAACGTCTCGACAAATAGGGAGCTGACTTTCAAATATCATCTCTTCTCCCCGACCTTCGGCGTTTCGGTAAATCCGATTGATACCCTGATAATAAACTCGTCCGTAACGGCGAATATCTACACGGGAAGAGTCGATAAAAAGGCCACCCTCTTTGCCGATCACTGGTCAAACGTGGCCCCGGGGAATTTCCCTTCAAATACTTATAATGAGAATCTCGATTCCGGGTGGATTTACGGCTACGAGATATCGGCCAACCTGGAGCCGGAGTACAAAATCAACGATACTGTTTCAATCATCGCCGTAGTCGATTACTTCCAGGGGAACATTGAATGGGTGGTCAGGGGAACGGGCGAAGGTTATTTCGCGCCGTTCAACTATCCCGAAATCTTTCACGGTGACGGAACGGTAGGATACCAGGGAAAACAGAGGCAGTGGGAGATAGAATCCGGGGCGGGAGTGAAGCTGAATCTCGACGGTTTCGATCTTCGGAGCAGCGCCATTTACACCCATTACGATCTTTACTCGGCCTTCTATCGTGAAAACGAAGTGGTCGGTGCCGTTGCATTCGGTTCGGGCTTCAATTCTTTCACCCGGCGCCTGGAGGAGGAGATGGATATAATGTCGCTGACATTTAGCGTTGGGAAAGAATTCATGCCCGAGTTAATCGCGGATCTAAGCATCAGGTATGACCTCGGGTGGGGAGAGATGAACCTTTACGAGGCGAACCACTCGCCCTATATCAGCGGCGATCCAAATACAATCACTTACGTAAGGGTAAGCGACAGAGATTCATATCAGGACCTTACACTCGCGACATCGATGACGATAAAGCCTATCAACAGATTGTCCCTGATGTTAGGGGGTATGGTTACCATGCCCCTAAGTCCTCTAAACTACAACCTCAAGGGCTACAGCACGGGTGGAGCTGACTTCGGCGGAAATGGATTCCCGTACTCTTACGAGGGCAATGCCGCGCGCGGCTACAACAGCAGGGGTTGGAATTACGGGGGGACGCTGAGGATCAAGTTTGAATTTTAGCCGAAGATAGAAGCGGATTAAATGGGGGGCGGCTTATGTCGCCCCCTTTTTTTGAGCAAAGCTGCAAACCTTACGCCTTATTGCCGGTGTCGTTGATAACTCCCGCCTCCTCCACTAAAAAATCCCTCATGTCGAGGGATTTGTTATAGTTATCTTTCAATAAAAAGCGCCACCTTCTTACCCTTTGTCCTTCCCCTTCCCTCATTATCTTCTCCCCCCCTTTTCTCCCCAGCCCCCAAAGCGAAACCCCCCGACCCGAAAAGCCGACTACAGGTTAGGATTGAGCGACTTCGCCTTTTTGCGGTCCGCCTCCGCCCCGGCCCGGTTTCCCAGCCCCTCCCTCGCCTTTGACCTCAACATATAGGCCTCTGCGAAGTCAGGATTGATTGCGATCGCCTTGTTAAGCTCCCGCTCGGCGCCGGTGTAGTCTTTCGTCTCTATATAGACCCATCCGATATTCTTCAGGGCCTCGGCGTTTTCCTTATCGATGTAAAGGGCACTGTTGAAATCCCCCAGGGCTAGATTGTATCTCTTCTCCTTCAGGTAGAGCTCCCCCCTCAGATTGTAGACATGGGGATTGTCCGCCACAAGCAAAATGTATTTGGACAGCTGTTCCAGGGCCTCCTCGTTCCTCCCCATCTCTACCAGGAGCTCCCCTTTATTAAAATGTGCCGCAGGAAACATCGACTTGGCCTCGATCGCCTTGGTGTAATCTCTCAAGGCCCCCTCGTAATCGCCCAGCTTCTTCTTTATAACCCCCCTGTTGAGGAGGACCTCAGGAAAGGTCTTGTCGAGCTCCAGGGCGCTGTCGTAATCCTCCAGGGCTTTATCGGCAAGTCCCAGCTTGAAGTAGGCATCGCCCCTGTTGGCGTAGATCACGGCGTAGTTACTCTCAAGCTGTTGCTCCGCTGGAAAGTCCTCCTTCAACGCCTGGGTTAGGACGTTTATCGCCTCCGAGTATTTTCCCTGAACGATTAGATCGGCACCTTTCTCGAGCAGCGTCAGGGCGTTTTCTTCGGCCATTGTATTTGCGGTAAAGGTAAACAGGATAACGACCGTAATGAAGACAACGGTCGCTATATCGTACGTTCTTTTTAAGGTTAGTTTTTTCATAGTGCTGCAAATTTTACGTTATCTTTTTCGATAAGTCAAGAATAAGGTGAAAAGAATTTAAGAAAAAATGCGAATTTTTTCTATCTTTTTCTTGACAATGCGAATTTTATGTAATATAATTTCTGATGCTGGTGAGGTTGTTGTCATTTCGTTATCATCGGCATCGGGGGGAATGGAAAAGGGGATGGAGATGGGATAGGTAGGCTCCTGTTGAGATTATTTTCGATTTCCCGATTTTTTCCTTGACAAGCAATACTATTTTGAATAGAATATCAAGCTTTGTGGGCCTGATGTGGCCCCTTTTTGGGTCTTTGAGAACTGAACGGTGATAATGAAACTTGTGGAGTATTGAGAAATACTCGTTTTAAACGGGTCTCGAAAAGTCCGGAGATTCTATTTCCGGCAAAAACGCCACGATGGTGTCTTCAGATTTATTCTGAATACGCCATCGATAGTTCTGAAATCATGGGGGAATGCCTTTATTTTTAAGGCGGTCTCCTTGATACAAATTTAATTGGAGAGTTTGATCCTGGCTCAGGACGAACGCTGGCGGCGTGCTTAACACATGCAAGTCGTACGAGAAAGCCCGCTTCGGCGGGTGAGTAAAGTGGCGCACGGGTGAGTAACACGTGGGTAACCTACCTTCCAGAGGGGGATAACACACCGAAAGGTGTGCTAATACCGCATAACACTACATTGTTTATTATTATGTAGTCAAAGGTGGCTTCGGCTACCACTGGGAGATGGGCCCGCGGACCATTAGCCAGTTGGTGAGGTAACGGCTCACCAAAGCTACGATGGTTAGCTGGTCTGAGAGGATGGCCAGTCACACTGGAACTGGAACACGGTCCAGACTCCTACGGGAGGCAGCAGTGAGGAATCTTGCGCAATGGGGGGAACCCTGACGCAGCAACGCCGCGTGAGTGAAGAAGGCCTTCGGGTTGTAAAGCTCTGTCAGAGTCGAAGAAACAGCTATGGGTTAATATCCCATAGCCCTGACGGTAGGCTCAAAGGAAGCACCGGCTAACTCCGTGCCAGCAGCCGCGGTAATACGGAGGGTGCAAGCGTTGTTCGGAATTATTGGGCGTAAAGAGCGTGTAGGCGGTTGGGTAAGTCAGGTGTGAAATCCCGGGGCTTAACTCCGGAACTGCGCCTGATACTGCCCGGCTAGAGTACGGGAGAGGTAGGTGGAATTCCTGGTGTAGAGGTGGAATTCGTAGATATCAGGAGGAACACCGGTGGCGAAAGCGACCTACTGGACCGATACTGACGCTGAGACGCGAAAGCGTGGGGAGCAAACAGGATTAGATACCCTGGTAGTCCACGCCGTAAACGTTGGGCACTAGGTGTTGCGGGTGTTTACCCCTGCAGTGCCGAAGCTAACGCATTAAGTGCCCCGCCTGGGGAGTACGGCCGCAAGGCTAAAACTCAAAGGAATTGACGGGGGCCCGCACAAGCGGTGGAGCATGTGGTTTAATTCGAAGCAACGCGAAGAAC
>Ga0180432_10001543_pt1 | contig 36254 bp, 27 predicted proteins | sample SS_ome_10_FD_132414 | JGI IMG/M metagenome (GOLD analysis project Ga0180432, IMG submission 132414) | Hypersaline lake sediment archaeal communities from the Salton Sea, California, USA - SS_1_MS_2 metaG | ecosystem: Environmental > Aquatic > Non-marine Saline and Alkaline > Hypersaline >... | reverse complement strand
ATGAAAACCCTGTTTCCTTCGAGATTCGGACATGATCACTATGCGGACCGTGCCCAGGTTCTTCTCCTCGCTAATGCCAATTACAACGAGATGCCCAAGCACGTCAGGGCCATAGACGTGGTCGGGGAAATGCCGGAAAAGCTAGTATCGATCAAGAAGGCCCGCGAATTTTATATCTTCATGGAGGAAGCCGAAGGTCGGTCCTACTTTGAAGATCTGGAAGAGATTCTGGAGCGTGGCAGCCTAACTGAAAGGGACATAGAAAGGGCCAGAATGCTTGCCAACTTTCTCGCGGATATCCACAGCATCAAATATCGCCGGGAAGATGCAGACATCCTCTACAAAAGACGTATCCGGGATTTAATCGGACACGGCGAGTGTATTATGGGCATTATCGATGCATTTGGTCCTCTTGAATTTACAATGGAAGATGATTTTGTGGCATATGTGAAGAAGTGTATTCCCTGGTGGGGCCGGCTTCGGTTTAAGAGTGAGAGATTAAGCAGCGTTCACGGTGATTACCATCCGGGCAACATACGGCTCCAGGGGAATGATTTCATTCTTCTGGACCGCTCAAGGGGGAGTTGGGGGGAACCTGCAGATGACGTTTCCGCTTTGGGTATTAATTTCATCCATTATGCCATTAAGGACCGGGGAGGTTTCGCCGGAGCCTTTGCGGACCTGTTCGAGCGGTTTATCGAACATTACCTTGAAAGAACCGGGGACGAAGGCATTTTTGAGGTATGTCAGCCCTTCTTTGCTTTTCGAACGTTGGTTATTGCCAACCCCAAATTTTATCCCGATGACGCACCTGAAACGAAAAGAAAACTGCTTGAGTTTGGATATGCGATTTTGGATGAGAAAAAATTCCGAATAGATCGTATCCCGGATATTGTAGGGAAGTAGAGGCCGGGTGAACAGCAAAGTGTGGAGTCGGATAGACCGCCACGGCAAAGCGGAGAAATGGGTATGTCAAGCAAAAACAATGATTTAAAAAGCGGCCGAAATGGATTTGTCATGAACTTCTGTTTATGGATCACGGGTATGCCGGGCTCCGGAAAAACGACCATCGCCGAGAAGACCAAAAAGATGCTCTGGAAAAATGGATATAACGTCCTGACGCTCAACCTCGACCAGCTTCGAAAAACGTTGACCCCTCAGCCTCGATACACGGATGAGGAGCGGGAGGTGGTTTACCGGGCTCTGGCTCTCATGGCCAAATTACTGACCGAGCACGGGCGCACACACATCATCATCGATGCCACCGGAAATCGCAGGCATTTTCGCATGTTGGCGAGGGATCTTATCCCGGAGTTTGCGGAAATCCATGTAAAATGTCCTCTTGAAATATGCAAGGCGCGCGAGTCTACGCGGAATGCAGAGATGGTCGAAAAAAATCTCTACCAAAAAGCAAGGAAAGGTCAGTTGGAGGGAGATCTTCCCGGGATCACCGTTCCCTATGAGGCGCCTGAAGACCCTGAAGTGGAATTGCCGTCAGATAAGCTCTCGCCCGATGAATGCGCAAAAAAAATAGTGGCATATGTGCAATCGAGATGGGGATAAGGGCAGATGATATTTGAGGGCAAATGTGATCTCTGGTGCTTATTGCCATAACAATAGCACCATCTATGATGCGTAGAGTCAGATCCTAAGAAATGCGTGGCATTGATATGCCTTCTTGCAGGTGACCCTGGACCTAATTACCGCCATTTCATCAGCTTTTGATTCCAGGACGTAGTGTCCATAAGCCCGAGAGCCTTGGTATTCGCGGTTTTAACCATCCTTTACTGTATTTTTTTACGTAGAATACAGGATGGACATTATTCATTTTAAGGTCTTTGGGAACTACACTATACATAAAATACATAAATGTAAAAAGGGAGGAATATGCCATGATATCGAAAAAACCGGTGGTATGCTTTGGAGGCCTTTTAGCCGGGTTATTCTTTTTTGCCGCTGGCGGGCTTACCGGCAATGAAATCCCCGATTTCATAGAACTCGATCAGGATGTGTATAAATCCAACCGGAAAGGTCCGGTTGCCTTTGAGCATCAAATGCACGCGGAAGATTATGAAGTGGCCTGCAATAAATGTCATCATATTTATAAAGACGGCAACAACGTATGGAAAGAAGGGGACCCGGTTCAGAAATGCGAGGCATGCCATGATCCTTCAGAGAGTAAGGGGGATATCAAGAAACTCAGGCTGGCCTTTCACAAGAACTGCAAGGGGTGCCACAAGGAATTGAAGAAAGAGGGTATATCGGACGAAGCCCCTTACAGACGATGTAGCGACTGCCACGAAAAGAAATCGTGAGTACCGATCGTGGTTGTAGAAATAGACCCGTTCGAATGGACGGCACAATATAGACGGGAGCAACAAAAGGAATGTCTCATACAAAGCAGACAGGCTTGAGAATCACAACCCAAAGGAGGTGAAGATATGGAATCGAAGAAAATAGCCGTTTCTAAAAGAACGCCTCTTTCAAATCGGGTGTCGGAGACGGGCAGGGGGGTTCGGGATTGGCTCAAGGCGCTCGATTTACCGTTCGATCATACTGTGGACAAGCTGCAATTAAAAAAACTGGAGAGAAAACAGGGTCAGTGGGTTTATCACTACGGAATTATAAGGGGGACGTCGTCATTTGCGCTTGAAGCGGAAAGAGAGACAAGCCAAAGGGATGCCGGGATTTTCGAGGCACCGTTTACTTATCTGGAAAACTCTCCGGAGGCAATATTCTAAAGGGTTTCCTGCGGTATTGTTTGGGATTTCGAGTTTCGAATTTCCAGAAAATCAAATAAGCAAATAAACTTTATTCATTCAGTGTGTTATCTCTCCAAATGACTTATCCTTGGGGATAGGGATGATATATGCCAGTTCAAAATACGGATGTCGCGGATATTTTCAATAAGGTAGCGGATCTGCTGGACATTCAAGGGGCCAATCCCTTCAGGATTCGGGCCTACCGAAATGCCGCCCGAAGTATCTCCAGCCTTCCTCGCAATGTTTCGGACATGATCGAAGAAAATTATGATCTGACGGCGCTCGCTGGCATTGGTGAAGACTTGGCGAGCAAGATCAGGGAAATCGTTGAAACCGGCGCTCTTTCCCAGCTCGAAGCGCTCGAGGGCGACACTCCTTCTGAATTGGACACGTTGATGAAGGTCGCCGGACTGGGTCCCAAGCGTGTAAAGGCCTTACACCAGGATCTGGGTATTGAAAACTTGAAAGAACTGAGAAAAGCTGCTGAAAAAGGCAAAATCCATGAGATCGATGGATTCGGTGAGAAGACAGAGCAAACGATCCTGGAAGAGCTTCAAAAAGCGGGTGCCAACAAGGAACGTATGAAACTGCCGGAAGCGGAGCAGCGAGCCGAGCCTCTGGTAGCGTATCTCAAAAAAGCAAAGGGCATCAAGGAGATTACCGTGGCCGGCAGCTTCAGACGCAGGAAGGAAACCGTGGGTGATCTGGACATCCTGGTGACCTGCAAGAAAGGATCAAAGGTGGTAGAGCGCTTTGTGGGCTATGAGGATGTCCGCAAGGTGGTCTCAAAAGGAAAAACCCGCTCCACCGTTGTGTTGCGATCGGGAGTTCAGGTGGATCTGCGTGTCCTGCCCCAGGTCAGCTACGGGGCGGCGCTCCACTATTTCACCGGTTCCAAGAGCCACAATATCGCGGTCCGAAAACTCGGGAGCGAAAAGGGATTTAAAATCAATGAATACGGTGTATTCAAAGACAAAAAACGCATTTCAGGAAAAACCGAAAAAGAGATTTATGGTAAGGTCGGTTTATCTTACATTGAACCGGAACTAAGGGAAAACCGGGGAGAAATTGATGCGGCCCGGAAGGACAAATTGCCCGACCTGATAAAACTCAACGATCTGCGTGGTGATTTGCATGCCCACACCAAAGAGACGGACGGGCACAATAGCCTTGAGGAGATGGCACAGGCCGCAAAAGACAGGGGTTACGACTATATGGCCATCACTGAGCATTCAAAAAAAGTCACGGTTGCCAGGGGAATGGATGCCGACCGCCTCAAAAGACAAATGGAAAAAATTGACCATTTGAATGAAAAGCTCGATGGCATTACCCTGCTCAAAGGAATCGAGGTGGACATCCTGAAGGACGGTTCACTGGACCTTCCAGATGAAGTGCTGAAAGAATTGGATTTGACGGTCTGCGCAGTTCATTACCACCGCAACCTTTCCGGAGAAAGGCAGACGGAGCGTATCATCCGTGCCATGGATAACCCCAATTTCAACATCCTGGCCCATCCCACCGGCCGCCTGATCAACGAACGCAAACCCTATGACGTGGATATGGACAAAATCATGGAAGCGGCAAGTGATCGGGGATGCTTTCTGGAAATCAACGCCCAACCCGATCGGCTGGACCTATCTGACCGGTATTGTAAAATGGCCGGGGAGATGAAGCTCAAAGTTGTCATCTCAACTGACGCCCACAGCGTGACGGATCTTGCTTTCATGCGCTTCGGTGTTGATCAGGCCAGAAGAGGGTGGATGGAAGCAGGAGATATCCTCAACACACGCAGTTGGAAACAGCTCAAGAAAATGTTGCGAAGGAAATAGACATATGGAGACACGCCGGGCGGGTCGGGATATTTGACAGGCTACGAGTACCGCCAAACCCCCAATCCTGGCATCTGGAACCTGAAAGCTGAACACTGCCTACTGCCTTGTTTTCGCCCATGGTTCCTGCATGAGGGGTAATTTATGGATTTCGAAAAGAATCCTCCTGAAAATCTCAAAGACATCGATAAGATGACCAAAGGAGAGGCCCGCAGAGAGGTCGATGCCCTGCGAGAAGGTATCGATTATCACGACTATCTCTATTATGTGAAAAACCGTCCTGAAATTTCTGATGCCCTTTATGACAAATTTTATCGTCGCCTTCAGGAACTGGAAAAGGCCTTTCCGAAATTACAATCCGACAGGTCTCCCACACAGCGTGTGGGAGCCGAGCTGGTGGGTAAATTGAAAAAAGTGGAGCATATTGCCCCCATGCTCAGCTTGAACGCCGCCCTTGAAGAGGAAGAGGTCGAGAAATTTTATGATTTTGTTCGACGCCAGACCGATCGGAAAACCGTGAACTTCGTACTCGAACCCAAATTCGACGGCTTTTCCGTGGAGATTGTCTATGAGAAGGGTGCTTTAAAATATGGCGCTACCCGGGGAGATGGAGAGGTGGGGGAGGATATCACCCAGAACTTGAAAACCATACACACCGTCCCTCTACGCCTCCGAAAGGAAAAAGAACGACCGGCCCTTCTGTCTGTTCGAGGAGAAGTTTTTATGCCCAAGAAGGGCTTTCAGCAACTCAACAGAAGACGTATCGAAAACGGGAAAGAACCCTTTGCCAATCCCCGTAATGCGGCCGCAGGCACCATACGTCGGTTGGATCCCAAGACTGTGGCCGATATGCCCCTGGACATCCTCTTTTATGAAGTCCTGCACATCGAAAACAATAAGCCCGCCTCACATTGGGATGTCCTGAAACTATTTCCCAAATGGGGCCTCAAGACCGATGCTCACAACAAGAGAAGTTCGTCCTCTGAGGAAATCAAAACCTACCATAAAAAGGTGTCCGAGAAAAGGGATGATTTCGAATACGATATCGACGGCATCGTCATCAAACTGGACAGTTATAAGCAGAGGGAAAGCCTGGGGGTGCGTCAACGAAGCCCGCGCTGGGCCTTTGCCTGGAAGTTCCCGCCCAAGGAAGAGGTTACGAAACTCGAAGATATTGTCGTACAGGTCGGCAGGACCGGCATGCTGACGCCAGTCGCCCTCCTCCAGCCGGTGGATATAGGCGGCGTCACCGTTAGCCGGGCGACCCTGCACAATGAAGACGAGGTCAGAAAAAAAGACGTTCGCCCTGGAGACCGGGTGCGCATTGCAAGGGCCGGAGATGTGATTCCGGAGGTCGTAGATCGGGTAAAGGAACCCGGGAAAAAAAGAAAAAAAGTGTTCTCCATGCCGGAAAAATGCCCTGCGTGCCAGGCGGACGTCTATAAAGAAAGGGCCTATTATTTTTGTTCCGGTCGATTGAAATGCCCTCCGCAGGTTACGGGCGGGATCATTCACTATGCTTCACGTGAGGCCCTGAACATCAAAGGTCTGGGTGAGAAAACCACCGCAGCTATTGTTGAAAAAGGCCTCGTAACGGATATCTCTGATCTCTATCGTCTCACGGAAGATGATCTTTTAGCGCTGGAGGGGTTTGCCCAGAAATCCGCACGTCAACTGCATCAAGCCATTCAGAGGGCCAAAAATCCAAAGCTTGATCGTTTCCTCTACGCCCTGGGAATTCGGCATGTGGGAAAGCGGGCCGCGCGGATCCTGTCGCAAAAATTTGGGAGCCTCGCAAACCTGAAGAAGGCCGACAGAAAACGCCTGGAAAAAATACCTGAGATCGGTCCGGAGATTGCGGAGAGTGTGAGGGGATTTTTTAGACAGGATGAAAACTGGCAGGTATTAAAAAATCTTTCAGAGGCCGGTGTGAAAGTGCAGAAGATGCACACTGAGAGGGAATCCCGGGTACTGGAAGAAAAGACCTTTGTCTTTACCGGTAAGCTGGAGGAATATACAAGACAGGAAGCCGAAACCCTCGTGGAGGACTTGGGCGGACACGCAACATCCAGTGTGAGCGGTGAGACGGACTATGTGGTGGTGGGTGAAGATCCGGGCAGCAAATATGAAGAGGCCCGTAAACAGAAAACTAAGATCATTGATGAAAAAGAGTTCAAGAAGTTACTGACCTCTTAATCCTATACCCACCCTATGTTGAAAGGGTGTTAAAACCCCAGAAAAAATGAGTGTTTTTCGGATGCTGATAACAATGCTTTATAAGACTCGTGTCTCACCGTCAGTGGCCTCAATTACAGAAAAGGGTGTTGTTTAATATGCATGGTTAAAGGGGGAGGTAACTCATGGAAAAAGAAGAAAGAATTTTCAATAAAAACATTCTTATCGCCGTGGACGAATCTGATAACTCACGCAGGGCGGTTTCTTATGTCGCCCAGCTTTTAGGAGGACTGGGAAAGTTTAAAATCACTCTCTTGCATGTGGTTCCCAAACCGGAGGAGGATTTTTTCAAGGACGCCAAAGAAGAGAAGAAGTGGCTCCAACATTACTCCCATAAGATCGCCGCATTGCTTGAGCAATATCGACAGACCTTGATCCGGTGGGGTTTCGCTGCTTCCGACGTTACGATACGCTCACCGGTTCGATATTGTTCCTCTATGGCGGAGTGTATATTGGCCGAAAGGGATGAGGTCGATTACGACACCATTGTCGTGGGTAGACAGGGTCTGTCGCAGAATGAAGATTTTGTCTTCGGCAGCATTTCGAGCAAGCTTGTCACCCATGCACGCAAATGCACCGTATGGGTGGTGGAATAAGATAAAATGTTTTAACAGGGAGAGATCGTCAAATTGCTGAAACGCTGGATACCCTGGAAATTTTTTATTAAACGCATTGCCCGTTCCTACGGCTTTATAGATCCTTTGACCTTCCTGGCCCGGCTCCGCCGGTTTTCACAGCCCTCAGAGGTTCAGGAACCCTTGGAGCTGTTGCGTGCGGGGATTGTTTTGCATGCCCGTGGACTTATCAATACCAGGGCCATACAGAACAATCTCGACTGGATCTGGCCCTACTGGGTGGAGAAGCAGTTTAATCCTGAAGACTCCTCCTTCATCCCCCGGGCCTACTCTTTAACGCACGTCAATCTCACACATCGCAACTGGATGGCGGTCGGCCAGCCGGACCTGCCGCTCTACCCTTTGGTAGATCCCAGGGGCCTTGTGACCCCTTTTTACGATGGATGGTCCCTGGACTTCTGGCTTTTTGGCGAGAATGGGGAGAGACTCCTGCCTTCCAAGCTGTCCAGTGTACGCCAGAGTCTCGAGATGGATGCGGGACTGACGGTGAGAACCGGTTGCCGTGATAGGACCCTTGAGTCGACGACGTGGGTAGGGGTGGAGTCCTGGCAGGATGTGCCGTCCCTCATCATAAGATATGAAGGCCGGTCACGGCAAAAAGGGTGGTTGGCCTTCTCCCTCCGTCCCTACAATCCCGAGGGGATCCAATTTATAGAACGGATTGACTATGACGCTCAGCTGCAGTCATTGCAGGTAAACTCGAGTCAGGTGATGTATATGAGTGAAAGGCCTGCAAGGGTCCTTTTCTCTAACTATGAGCAAGGCGATGTGATTCACAAGCTGGGAGAGGAAAAAGCCGATCGTGATGTCACCTGTGATGTCGGCATGGCCAGCGCCGTCGCTCTCTTTCCCATGCAGAGCGGCCGAAGAAAAAACATCGAAATCCGAATCGCTCTGGATGCAGCGCTCGACCGGAAACCCAGAGAAATCCCCCGCAGCCGGACCTGGCAGGCGGTTTGTGAAAGCACCGCACAGCTTCGGTTGCCGGATGCCCGCATCTGCTTTTTATTCGAAGCCGCTAAAAGGACCCTTATCCTTCTCTCAGCGCAAGAGGTTTTCCCGGGACCCTATACCTACAGACGGTTCTGGTTCCGTGACGCCTGCTTCATGATCAATTCCCTTCTCTCTCTCGGTCTCAAGGATCGGTGCTTCCGGTTGCTGGGCACCTTTCCAGAGCGACAGAAACGCTCTGGGTATTTCCAATCGCAGGGAGGCGAGTGGGATTCCAATGGCCAGGTGCTGTGGATCTTTGATCGTTTTCAGCGTCTAACCGGACAACAGTTAGAAAAAACATGGATGACGTCCGTGATCAGAGGCGCCCAATGGATCATGAAGAAGCGCACGCCGAAAGATGAAGGGAGGCATGGCGGGCTGCTGCCTGCGGGTTTCAGCGCCGAGCACCTTGGGCCCAACGATTACTATTACTGGGATGATTTCTGGGCCTTGGCCGGTCTCCGGTCGGCTGCTCGACTTGCGGCTGTGCACCATTTAGGTGCAAAGGAAGATGAGCTTCTGGGCGAGGCTGCCGAGTTTGAGAAGACGATATTCGATAACATTGAACGCATTCTAAAACGAACTCAAGGTGCCGTTCCGGCCTCCCCTTACCGGCGGATGGATTCCGGCGCGGTGGGATCTCTTGCTGCCGACTATCCTCTTCAAATTACCCCGGCCGGAGACCCGACGATGCTGAAGACGGTGGACTTTCTCCTGGAACATTGCATTCATTCGGGCGGATTTTTCCAAGATATGATCCATTCGGGAATCAATGCTTACCTCACATTGTGGATCGCCCAGACTTTACTCCGGGCCGGAGATATGAGATACCGGCAACTTATTGAAAAGGTGGGGGAGATGGCTTCGGCGACCGGGCAGTGGCCGGAAGCGATTCACCCCATTACAGGAGGCGGGTGTATGGGTGATGGTCAACACGGGTGGGCAGCCGCCGAGTGGGTTCAGATCCTGCGAAATCTGTTCGTGCGGGAGGAGGAGGATAAACTCATTCTCGGCTCGGGTCTGTTCGCACGATGGCTCCAAGCTCCCGAAGACCTTGCATTCGGCCCCACCCCCACGCCTTACGGTGATGTCAGTCTGAAAGTCCTCAAAAGAAATCAAGGTCTTCTTGTAGAAGGGGATGCCGACTGGCGGGACGGTCCCTGCGAGATGGAAATTCGTGTTCCGGGATACCGAGTAAGGAAAGTTCAGGATTTCGACCGGATGGTTAAACTTGAGCCTGTATAGAACCGGAGACCAATAACAAGGAGGTGTCGAGACAGAGATCATGAATATCTGTATGTTTACCAATACATATCTGCCCCATGTGGGCGGGGTGGCTTGCTCAGTAGCGTTATTCGCCGAAGACCTGCAAAACCTGGGTCATCAGGTGCTGGTAGTTGCCCCGGTTTTTCCAGACGAGCTTCAGGAGGAGCGTCAAGAGAATATCCTCAGAGTTCCGGCTATCCAGAATTTTAATGGAAGTGATTTTTCTCTTCGTATCGCAGTTCCCTTTAAAATTGCCAACAGGATCAAGGAATTTCAGCCGGATATTATCCACAGCCACCACCCGTATCTGCTGGGGGACGCGGCCCTACGAACCGCGTGGCGCAGAAATATCCCTATGGTGTTCACCCACCATACGCTTTATGAAAAATACACGCATTATGTGCCGCTGGATTCCAATAATCTGCAGCGCTTCGTGATCAATCTCTCGACCCAGTATGCCAACCTGTGCAATCGTGTGATTGCACCCAGCCACAGTGTGGCGGAACTCATCAAAGAGCGGGGAGTCACCACCCCTATTGAGGAGATTCCGACAGGGGTGGATCTGGATTTTTTCAATCATGGCCAAGGCGAACGGTTTCTACGAGAACAGGGCATCGCAAATCAGAAACCGGTGATCGGGCATGTGGGCAGGCTGGCCCCCGAGAAAAATCTACGCTACCTGGCAGAGGCGGCGGCACTTTTTCTCAAAAATCATCAGGGAACATTTCTGGTAGTGGGGAAAGGTCCCAGTGAAAAAGAGATTCTCAATGCATTCCAAAGTATCCGCCTTGATCAGAAAGTCATGCTTGTGGGAGAGAAGACCGGCCGAGAACTTAGCGATGCCTATAGCGCCATGGACTTGTTTCTATTCGCCTCAAAGACCGAGACCCAGGGTATGGTTCTGGTGGAGGCAATGGCTGCCGGCCAGCCGGTCATCGCGGTGGATGCCTCGGGCGTTCGAGAGGTAGTGGAGGACGGACAAAACGGACGTCTGTTGCGTGAGGACGCGCCTCAAGAGGAGTTCGCCAGGGCCATTAACGGATTTGTCAGTAATCCTGAAACGGCGCAAAAATGGCGGCAAGGTGCCCTCAAAACAGCCGGTTCCTTTGCAAGGCGCAAGGTGGCGAACTACTTGCTGCAGCTATATGAGAGCGTAACAAACGAATATGCCGCAAAGTCCCGGGGGGCGGATGATCTGAATGCCTGGGATAAAATCTTGGGAGGATTAAAGGCCGAGTGGGCGTTGATCTCGCAAAAGGCGGCCGCATCCGTCTCTCTGTTCAACAACGGGGATGAATCCTCCTGATATGAAAGCCTTCGCAGGGCATTCAAAGTTCCGGCCATCCCTAAATGCCGACCAGGTTCACGAACTGGCAGAACCCGAGACGCTCCGTGACGAGGCTTTCGACCGATTCCGTCTTTCTTCTTTAGGAAGCATAAATGGGGTCTATCTTGTATTTTGACCCCTGTTTTCCTCTTTGGGAAAAGTGAAATAAAATGTTGCCCCCTTACCTTTTTCGGATTCGACCCACACCTCTCCTTTGTGATGTTCAATGATTCTGGCTACGATAGCCAGGCCCAGGCCGGTGCCATCCGAACTTTTCGGTCCCTTGATGCGTCTAAACCGCTCAAATATTTTTTTGTGATTTTTCGGGTCGATGCCAATGCCGTTGTCCCTGATATGGAATTGATGGAAATGGGCTTTTTCCTCATAACCGATTTCAATCCTGGGGGTTTCAATATCCCGGGTTGATTTGATGGCATTGGTTAACAGGTTCTGGAAAACTTCATAGATTTTTGTCTTGTCTCCGTGAATCACCGGAAGGGGTTGCTGAATCTCGATTTCCGCAGCGCTTTTGCCGGGTTCAATTTGGAGTGCTGCCTTTAACTGTTCTACAATTTCGATAGTAGAGACATCTTCCATATCATAATGGATCCGCCCGGCCTGTTGCAGCGTTCGCAAATCGTTCACCCACGCCTCCAACAGGTCGGCGCTGGTTTTGATCCGCTCAAGATAATCCATTGCTTTTACGCCCAATTTCGACCCGTATTTCTTGCGCAGACGTGAAGAGAACCCCTGGATGGCGATAATGGGGGCCTTTAAGTCATGGGTCAATGTGTCCACAAAAATTTTCATCTCTTGATTTGCTTCTTTAAGTTCTTGCGCCACTCTCTTTTGATCTGTTATATCCGTGATATTACCCAGAATGGCAGTCCGGCCTCTGTAGTTGATATCCGTATTCCTCCTTCTGATCCATAGCGTTGCCCCCTCTTTGGTCAGGCCTCTGGCATCATATTCCTCAGGAACATCCTTTTCTCCTTTTAGGCGCTTTGCTCTTCTTTCATCGGTCAAATCCCGATATTCCGGATGGACAAGCTTTTGACTTTCCATGCCGATCACCTCGTCCATCGAATATCCATAAATCTCGGCAAACCTCCGGTTGGCGAAGATGATTTTACCGTCTTGGTCAATATAGATACCGGTCAGGGAGCTTTCCACCAGTTTGCGATACGTTTCCGCATCCTCTCTCAGCCTGTCTTGATAGCCGGTCTTTTCAGAGGTATTTTTATTTAATGGGCCATTATGTTTTTTGTCATCAAGGCTTGTTTCCATGGTCGTAAATTTTGGGCGAAGATGTTTTGTTCTCTGTCCCACCTGCCTTATTTCTCCTTTTATCTTGATCTTATCGAAGATTGTACATTTTAATAAATTTTATACTATGCGCAAAAGCTTATCAAGCAAAACAGGGTCTAAAATGTATTCGTTTACCGTCATCGATCAAGCATTGGATAATGGATGAAAGGTCGATGATGAAACTTGTTGTCTCAGTGGCGCTGAGCGCTCATTGAAATTTCGGATTTCCGCAATGAAAAGTTTGCAGAGATGGAGCGCAAGTTCCGGATGCTTTTGCGAGGTTTGCTGAAATTGACGGGATTCCACCTCAATGATACGGCTGCTGCGGACCGTGCGCAAAGTTTCGGAGGCAGGTGCCCGGACTACAAAGGCTGTCTCACCAAATACATCCCCTTCCTTTAAAGACCGAGAAGGGCCGTTTCTGCTGTCTGCCGCGACCTCGCCTTCAACTATCACATAGAGGACGTCACAGGGGGCTCCCCGACGCAAAATCAGACTGCCGGGAGGGTGTCTCACCTCTTTTGCTATGGATGCCAGTGCGGCCAAATGAATGATGGAAAGCCCATTGAATGCGCTCGCCCTCGACAGATGAATAATTTTCTCTATATAGGGATCGGCTTCTTTTCCCGGTTTTTCAAAGGCTGAAACGCTGACCGCCTTTTCGGCGAGTCGCCGAACATTGCTATCGGGTGATTGGTGAAGTCGATCGATCAGTCCCGGATCGATCCTGAGATGATCGCCTTCCTTTTTGATGAGCGCCAGACACAGCGCCTGCGCGAGAAAGCCCGCTTTTTTCAGAAGGGTGGTGTAAAGTCTTGTTCGGTCGGAATCAAGAGTGGGTAATTTGAAATACTTTTTCCCTGTTTTGAGGGCTCGTGACAAGGCGAGGTCTTCGATCAGGGGTATCAGGAGAGCGGAATTTTTTTTACTCGCCGTTGTATCAAAGGCCTCGATGCTGTCGGAACGGAGCCGGGAATTGGAGGAGTGAATCCCCCTTCGGATGAGTCGCATTCGCCCTGAGCGGTCCTGGGCGGCAAGGACTCTCAGAACAATCTCAATACGCCTTTTCTTTTCCTGTTTTAAATGCTCGATAAGAAGATCACGTTCCGTTGTTTGAGGGAAGGTCACTAATGCCTTGACTTCTGCAAGCAGTTGATAACAGATTCGGCTCTCATTTCCAATGAATGCAAGAACATCTGCGTTTTCGATATCCAGAAATTCCAGAAGGAATAGAATGCCTTCTCTTGTCCTATGCCGACGCGAGGCGAGGCAGTCCAGGAGCAACCGACCGTTTACACAGAGGCCTTTGTGAATTCTGAGTTTTGCCCGTTCATGGACGGCATTCGAAGGATCTCTCAGGCAATCCATCGCCCGTCGCAGGTCACTGTCATTTCTTATGATGATTCCATTCAGGGCTTCTCCATCTTCGGCCGTGAGGAAGGTTCTGAAAAATTGGGCCTGTTCGCGTCGGCCTTCGAATTTGGCAAGGTCTTCCACAGGGTCGGCCACTTCCTTTCCCCGTGCTCTTTTTGATATCATGTTGAGCAAAATCTCAGGGTAGTGTTTTCGCATGAGCAGTGAGATTGCCAGCCAGGCGCCGGTGAATAAGAAAGCGACGATCGAAAGATACCTGGGGTGAACGATTCCTTCCGATAGGATGATGATGCCGGAGCCGGTGAGCAGGCCGATTCTGACCATGGTACCCCGGAGAAAGGGACGAATGATGTCACGGTGGGCTGTGGGAAACAGGCCCAAAAGAGATGTTCTGGCAGGATTGTGAAGGACGGTTCTGATAATGCTGGTGGAAATCCTGGCATAGACGGCGGCCGGGATATCAAAGCGCAAAAAAAAGGCGACGAAGGCGAAAATGTAGTTGGCGGGATGAAAAAGGAGGGCCGTGGGCAGCCCCCAGCGGTTATAGAACCGCCCCACAAACGGGAGGACCATAAGGCTGATTCCATTCAATATGCCCTGGAAATAGCTAAGAAATTCAAGCAGTTTGAATTCAGTGGCATAGCTCTGGTCTACGATAAAACGAAACTGATAGTTGAGGATAGGCAGGGCTATATTCGGTAAAAAACAGAGCATCATGAGGAATATGATCAGTCTGGAACCTCGGATGATTCGCGGGATTTTTTTCCACTGTTCGATAAGAGATGCGATTGATAAGCTTTCAACCTGTTGCTTTTGCTCCTTGGGGGAAAAGACCTGCGATTGAAAACGGGACCCCATGACCGTCAGCGTAAGGCCGGCAGTCCCTGTGACGAAAAAATATACAAGCAGCAGATTATCAATTGAAATTGCTGAGGCAAGGGTTGGCGTCCCAAAGCTGCCGACCACCACCCCCATAACCCCACCGGCCGTTATCAGGGGGAAGAGCCTTTTGGATTGTCTGGCATTGAAAAGATCATTGGCGAGATTCCAGAAGAGCACGCTCAGTAAAAGTTCATATTGGGCCTTCATGACGAACATGACAGGATAGAGAAGTTCATAACCCAAGGGAATTACCAGGCGTAAGGCGACCGCGGAAGACCCGCAAAAGAAAAGTGTGAAGACGAGAAGCCGGCTGACCTTTATTCGACCTAAAAAACCGCCCAGGAGAGCCATGGAGAAGAATCCTAAAAGAGCGTTGGCAAGGTAAACCCATGGAAGATATTCGACCCCGAACCTTTTTAGAAAGGTGGTCTCCGCGAAATGGTTAAATGAGATATTTGAGCTGCGAATCAGAAAAAAGAGGCCGGTCACCCAGATTACGAGACTGATTTCCTGCCGATAGACGTTGAACCATTTTAACATAGCGAATTATTTGATGCACGGACGCATTATTTCTTTCAGTGGCATCCAGCATATTTTCATCTCACACCAAATACCTCGTCAAGATGATGAGGATTAAAAGGATGAATAAGATCCAAAAGAAGATATTTAATATCTTCTTTGCTGCCTTTCTTTTCGACTTCCTTTCCTGGAGATCCACCAGCTTGACGGTGGATTCCCTGGTTTCCTGCAAGGCCGCAGCGGCGACCAAGAGGGTGACCAGATTGCGGAACTGTCCGATATTTTGCACTTTTTTATCGTTGAATTCCCCCACGACATTCCCCTCTTAAATGACTGCCTTTTTCAGCCGGAAAATGGCGATACTGATCCTTATTTCAGCACAGCCCATAATGTAAATGGGGCGCATCAACTATTGCTTGTCATAAATCACAGTATGTTTGTATCTTCGCAATAAACAGCGAAAAGACAAGGAATACGTCGTTGCCTGGACCTCGGTGCCCACCCCGAACCCCGATCCGGGGTTCGCCGAAATGGCGCACTCTCGGCTCTATTTGTCATTCCCCCGAAGGCCGGAATCCAGTGGTTTCACCGCAACATATTGAGAGCTTACAAATACAGGTAACAAAGCATCTCAATACATGCTTTCCCTAATTGTTTTTGTCAAAGAGTTAAAATAAAATAAATTAGTTATGAATTGCTAAAAATAGAAGAAATAGAAATGAAAGAGACTTATAGCGAGAAGGCCACCAAAATTTTATTCTATTGATACATGATAAGAGGATACTTATGGAACACGAAAATGCCGCCGTGACACTGACCAGGGAAGCGTATGATGCAGTTATCTTTGACCTGGACGGAGTGATTACAAAGACCGCCAAGATCCATGCAGCCGCCTGGAAAGTTTTATTCGACGAGTACGGCAAGCATACCGACAGCGATTGGCAACCCTTCGATCCGGAGGAGGACTACCGGCGCTATGTTGACGGTAAACCCCGGTATGACGGCGTCAGGAGCTTTCTGAAATCGCGCAACATTGAATTGCCCTGCGGCACACCGGATGACGGAACCGACGCGCAGACCGTGTACGGCCTTGGAAACAGGAAAAATGAAATTTTTCATGACCTTTTACAAAGGGACGGCGTGGAAGCCTATGCACCGGCGATCCGACTGGTCAAAATACTCAGAAGGCATGACTTCAAAACGGCAATCATTTCTTCGAGTAAGAATTGTGCATCCGTGCTTGAGACAGCGGGTATTTCGGATCTTTTTGATACACGGGTGGATGGTGTGGTCTCAGAGAAAGCGAACCTTAAGGGCAAACCCGCTCCTGATATCTTCATCGAGGCGGCGCGACAGTTGGGGGCAAAGCCCCAACGATGCGTGGTGGTGGAAGACGCCATTGCCGGTGTAAAGGCCGGCAGCCAGGGCCACTTTGGCTGTGTCATAGGCGTAGACCGGACCGGCCATGCAGAAGAACTCAGGGAGCAGGGCGCCGATATCGTCATCACCGATCTTTTGCAGATCTCGGTGAAAAACGGTGACGATAAAACGCCGGCGTCGGCCTTGGAATCCATCGAAGAAATCCGCGATTGGGCCGGAGATGGCGAAATTGCCGTATTTCTTGACTATGACGGTACGTTGACCCCGATTGTAGACTCACCCGAAAAGGCTCTGCTTTCAGACGAAATGCGCGATGCGGTAATTCAGCTGTCACGGCAATGTACCGTTGCTGTGATCAGCGGTCGTGACCTGGAAGATGTGCGAAGGATGGTGGGAATCGAAGATATTTTTTATGCCGGGAGCCACGGTTTTGATATTGCCGGCCCTCAAGATTATCATATGGAATTTCAACAGGGGACAGATTACCTTCCCGCACTTGATCTTGCCGAGCAAAAACTCAAAGAGAGACTGACAAAAATTGAAGGGATTCTGGTAGAGCGCAAAAAATTTTCCATTGCGGTGCACTATCGTAAAGTAAAGGAGGAAGACATCGAGATCGTGGATAAAACGGTAAAGGATATTTCAAGTAAGACACCCGAATTGCGCAGGGGGTATGGAAAGAAAGTGTTTGAACTCCAACCGAAAATAGACTGGCATAAAGGTAAAGCGCTTCTCTGGGTATTGCAGGCCCTTGATCTAGACCCATTCAAGGCGTTCCCCATCTATATTGGAGATGATGTTACCGATGAGGATGCTTTCAGGGCTATCAAGGGCCGTGGCTGCGGCATCGTGGTCATGGAAACGCCACGGAAGACGGAAGCCGGCTATATGTTGCAGGATACGGAAAAAGTGAAAAGCCTTCTCAGAAAACTAACTGAAATATTGAAAGGAGATACATGATGGGATCCTGGAGCCTGGTATACGAAGGATTTGAGCCCGAACAGGAGCGTCTGCGGGAGGCTCTTTGTACATTGGGCAATGGGTATTTTGCCACCCGGGGTGCGAGTGCGCAGGCCGACGCGGACGACGTGCATTATCCCGGCACTTATCTGGCCGGTGGGTACAATCGACTGGAAACCGATATCGCCGGCAGAACCATTGAAAATGAGGATCTCGTCAATCTGCCCAACTGGCTACCCCTTCAATTTCGCATCAACGGGGGGGAGTGGTTCGATATAAGAAAAGTCTATATCCTGAACTATCGACAAGAACTGGATATGAAACAGGGATTGCTTAAGCGTATCGTGCGATTTCGTGATCACAAGGGGCTGGAAACGACCCTGACCGAGCGTCGGCTGGTCCATATGGCAAATCCCCATCTGGCGGCGCTTGAGTGTGGCTTGCGCGCCGAAAACTGGTCGGGTTTGCTGGAGGTTTTGTCCGCGCTTGATGGGCGTACGCGGAATGAAGGGGTCGCGCGTTACAAAAAACTAAACAGCAAACACTTAGAGCCGCTCCTGACAAAAGCGACCGATAATCATAACATATTTTTGAAAGTCCGGACCAATCAATCTGAAATTCAAATTGCCCTGGCCGCCAGAAACAACCTGTTCCTCAATGGTAAAGCAATTGATATCAAAGGGGAGACCCTTTTGAAGGAGGGCTATGTCGCCCGGCGGTATGCATTGGACCTCTACGAGGGAAGTGAAATGCACCTTGAAAAGGTGGTGAGCCTTTATACCTCCCGGGACCCCGCCGTTTCGGAATGCGGCTTGGAAGCAAAAAAAGCGATAACGGAGGCGGAGCCCTTCGATGGACTGCTTGAAAGTCATGCATTGGCCTGGAACCATTTGTGGCGGCGATTTGACATGAGTTTCCAGCGCAAAGACCAGAAAGACGGCAATCATACAGCCATGGTGCTACGGCTGAATATCTTTCACCTGCTGCAGACCACTTCCATGCACACCATGGATCTGGATGTGGGCGTGCCTTCCAGGGGGTGGCACGGAGAGGCTTATCGAGGGCACGTCTTTTGGGATGAGCTGTTTATCTTCCCTTTTTTGAACCTGAGGGTGCCCGAGATCACGCGTTCGCTGTTGATGTACCGTTATCGCCGCTTACGCGAGGCCAGGGCCGCCGCGGCCGCAGAAGGCTACCGCGGGGCCATGTATCCCTGGCAAAGCGGCAGTAACGGCCGGGAGGAAAGCCAGAAACTTCATCTCAATCCGAAATCGGGCCGGTGGATTCCCGATAACTCGCGGCTGCAGCGACATGTCAGTGCAGCCATCGCACACAATGTCTGTCAATATTATCAATCGACAGGTGACATGGAATTCATATCCTTCTACGGCGCTGAGATGGTGTTGGAAATCGCCCGTTTCTGGGCGAGTATGGCAACCTACAATAAAGAACTGGATCGCTATGAAATTTTAGGCGTAATGGGCCCGGATGAATACCATGAGGCCTATCCGGACGCCAAAAAACCGGGCTTGAACAACAATGCCTATACAAACATCATGGCGGCCTGGGTGATGGTCGAAGCTCTGAATCTTTTGGATATACTGCCTGAAGACCGTAGCAAGGAGCTGCGCGAAACCATCAGGCTAGAGCAGGAGGAAATCGAACGCTGGCAGGATATCAGCCGCAAGATGAGGGTCGCCTTTCATGGCGACGGCATTATCAGTCAATTTGAGGGCTATGAGCGGCTCGAGGAATTTGATTGGGAAGGTTATGGTAAGAAATATGACGATATCCAGCGGTTGGACCGCATACTCGAAGCCGAGGGCGATACGCCGAACCGCTACAAAGCATCGAAACAGGCGGATGTCCTCATGCTCTTTTACCTTTTTTCCGCAGAAGAATTGGAGCGGATATTTGAACGGCTCGGCTATCCGTTTGAACGAGACACCATTCCTAAAAACATTCAGTATTACATGCAGCGCACGTCCCATGGCTCAACCCTGAGCAGGGTCGTCCATTCATGGGTTCTGGTGCGGTCGGACAGGTCCCGGTCATGGCAACTTTTCGATGAAGCGTTGAAAAGCGATTATTCTGACATTCAGGGCGGGACTACGCCGGAGGGTATCCATCTCGGGGCCATGGCAGGCAGTGTAAACATCACGCAAGATGCTTATACCGGTATCGAATCTCGAAAAAATGTGCTGTGGTTTAATCCCTGTCTCCCCGAGGAAATTGGGAGGCTGAAAATGGAGATTCGCTATCGCGGACATACGCTTGAAATAGAGGTCGCTTCCGATAAATTCACTATAAGGGACCTGAGATGCGCTGAGGAACCGGTCAAAATCGGATTTAACGGGGAGACCTTTGAAATCAGAGGAAAAGACAGTAGGACATTTGATCTGAAAAAAAACACCGATAAATCGTAATTAATCCGCCCCGATCTATCAGGATAAGAATTTAAAAGGTTCCACCGTTTAGCACATGGGGCTGAAAAAATTTGAAATTAGCATACCGAAGTCCGAAATCTATTTTCCCTTGGTTAGTAGCGAAAAACAGCGCAAATAGGGGCTTCATCAGGAAGTTGCTCCTGGGGACGCGCATAGACCACACCGCCCTTTGTGAAGGTATGAAGTGCGGCGAAAAAGGGCTGGACGTTTTCCGGGACCCTGGGTGCCGGTGTGAAACTGGAGCTGGCTTTTGGGGTCGTCATATGGGAGGGCTTCCGCTATCCCCTGGGGTGAGCCATCGGGTGTTACTTCCTCGCAGTGCTGCCTTGTGCACTGAATCAATCTGGCGTTTTTCTGGCTTATGGCCAGTACATAATATTTTCCCTCATATAAATGGAAACCGCCGAATCAGGGGATTTTTCGGTCAACGTCTTGAGTGTCTCTCCGGTGATCCTATCCATCATTCCATCCTTTCATCCATTGTTTAGGATTCGGTTCTCGTATTCAGTCCCATTTAAAGAAGGGGGGATGTGATCGTGATCGCGTGTCATATAAAAGTATATGAACGACGCGAATATGAGAATACAGCTTATCGAGTATTCAAATGTAAAAAAGACCGTATCTCAAAGTCAGAGGGCAACTCATGACACGACGATTGGTGGAGCTCTCAAAATTCCCGGCATTTGCGGTACTGAATTGTGTGGATGACATATGCAACTGGTACACGGAATTTAAGCTATGTCATTTATTGACAATGGGGTATCAGGGGTATGGGATGGGTGATGTGGGATACCATGATTTCAAGTTTGAAATACAAGATTGACCCCATTTATAAAGTCCACGTGTTGCGATAATACACAGTGAAAAACGTGAATGACAAGAGCGGTCATCCTCGCAATTGACAGAATTTAATCAAATGAACGGAGAAAAGAAAAAAGAAGGGACCCATCGAGGGAAAGTCCTCTCCATACGCAGCAGCGTCGTGGACGCCTATTTTGAAGAGCGGCTGCCGGCCCTTAACAGCGTGCTGCGCGGTGGGCAGGAAAAAAATGTGATTATCGAGACCCTGAATCACTTGGATACCCGGACTGTTCGCGGGATCGCGTTGACGTCCACCCATGGACTGGCCGAAGGGTCGACGGTGATTGATACAGAAAATCCTTTAAAGGTCCCTGTTGGAAAGCGGCTTCTTTCCAGGATGTTTAACGTGTTTGGTGAAAGCATCGATCACAGGCAAGAAATCACGGGCGGAGAATGGCGTTCGATCCATCAGGAACCCGTTCCCATGAAGCGGCAATCGACCAAGTCGGAGGTCTTCACGACCGGTATCAAGGCCATTGATCTGCTCGCCCCGTTGGAATTGGGGGGGAAGGGCGGACTTTTCGGTGGTGCGGGGGTTGGCAAGACAGTGCTCATTATGGAAATGATCAACAATATGGTGGCCGGTCATGAAGGTGTCAGCCTTTTCTGCGGCATTGGAGAGCGGGTGCGAGAAGGGGAGGAACTCTATCGGGAAATGAAGGAGGCCGGTGTGCTGGACAATACGGTCATGATGTTCGGACAAATGAATGAACCCCCGGGTGCCAGGTTCCGGGTAGGCCACGCGGCCCTCACCATGGCGGAATATTTCCGGGATGAGAGAAAACAGGATGTCCTTCTGCTCATCGATAATATTTTTCGATTTATTCAAGCGGGCATGGAGGTCTCGGGACTACTCGGCCTTCTTCCCTCGCGTCTCGGATACCAGCCCACTTTAGGGAGCGAACTGGCGGAACTGGAAGAAAGGATCTGTAATACAGCCTCCGGCGCCATCACATCGGTACAGGCCGTTTACGTGCCGGCGGATGATTTCACGGATCCTGCGGCAGTGCATACCTTCGGCCATTTGTCGGCGTTCATCGTACTCTCACGCAAGAAGGCGAGTGAAGGGCTTTACCCTGCCATAGACCCGCTTCAGTCGGGATCCAAAATGCTGGCGCCCCACATTGTGGGCGAAAAGCACTATCGTGTCGCCCAGGAGACAAGACAGACCCTGGCTGAATATGAAGATTTGAAGGATATCATCGCCATGCTCGGCATGGAAGAATTGTCGCAGGCGGATCGACGTAACGTCCATCGTGCCAGGCGGCTGGAACGTTTCCTGACGCAACCCTTTTTTGTGACCGAACAATTCACGGGGAAAGAAGGTAAAATGGTGGCCCTGGAAAATACCATCGAGGGTTGCGAGCGGATTCTCAATGATGAGTTCTCCGATTATCCTGAAAGAGCGCTCTATATGGTCGGTAAAGCAGACGAGGCCAAAAAACAATGAACCTGAAAGTACTGCTCCCCGCAGAAATATTAATAGACCGGGAAGTGGATAAAATTTCGGCTGAGGCGGAAAACGGTTCCTTCACGCTTTTGCCCCGACATATTGACCTTGTGGCTGCACTTACGCCAGGACTTTTATTCTATGACGCCAAGGGAAAAGAGAGCTTCTTGGCCATAGATGAGGGCATACTGGTAAAATGTGGACAGGATGTGCTGGTGTCCACGAGAACCGCCGTGGAAGGAGGGGAGCTGGGTGAATTACAACGAATCGTGGAAAAAAAATTCAAGGTCCTGGATGATAAGGAAAAAACCGTACGTTCGGCCATGGCCAGGATAGAGGCCGGTTTTATCAGGAGATTTTTAGAGGTCCAGAAACGTGTCTGAAAAAAGTCCTTTCGCAAACAGAGATAAATCTATTGAAGACTTACCGGATCAAGTCGGCGTCAAGGAAAAACGTAAAATCAAGGCGCGACGTGAGAAAGATCGCGGTGTATGGTTCGGACTGGGTATGTTCGGATTGGTGGGGTGGGCCGTAGCCATACCGACCCTTATCGCCGTTGCGGTCGGTGTGTGGATTGACAAAACCTGGCCCGGTTCCTATTCCTGGACCCTGATGTGGCTATTCATCGGTATCGTGCTGGGTTGCCTGAATGCCTGGTACTGGGTCAAACGGGAGAGTCGCCGTGGTTGAGTACGAACTCAATTATCCCTATCTCATCATGATCACGGGTGGAATCATCATCCTGACGATGTTCGTTAAGTCTGGTACAGAACGGACCAGCGTGCCTTCGTTGGTTGGGTTCCTGCTGCTCGGGCTCCTGCTCCGTCTGGCCGACACACAGTGGGCTTTTTTGGGGCCGGACTGCAAAGAAATCCTGGGCTTTCTGGCCGAACTCGGTCTGGTCACACTGCTTTTCCGGGTCGGGCTGGAAAGCAATCTGGACGGTTTGCTGAGCCAGTTGAGACGGGCCAGTGTCATCTGGTCGGCAGACGTGATCGTAAGCGGTCTCACAGGTTTTGCGTCGGCTTTCTATCTTCTGGGCTTGACCTGGGTGACGAGTCTCATCGTCGCCACCGCCTTGACAGCCACCAGTGTGGGGATATGCGTTTCGGTCTGGGAGGAAAACAACGCCTTGAAATCTTCCAACGGTGAATTATTGATGGACGTCGCTGAATTAGATGATATATCCGCCGTGGTTTTAATGGCCATGCTTTTTTCCGTGCTCGCGGCACTCAAGGGCAACGCCGAAACCCATTGGGTTCAGGTTCTGCCAAAAACAATAGCCGCATTTTTGGTGAAACTTCTCCTTTTCGGCGGGTTTTGTTTTCTATTCTCCCGTTTTGTCGAGCGCCCGGTTACCGACTATTTTAAAAACCTGAAGAGCCCACCCGATCCCATGTTGGTCATGGTGGGTATTAGCTTTATGATTGCAGCCCTGGCGGCCTTGCTGGGTTTTTCTCTTGCGATCGGTGCTTTTTTCGCCGGGCTGGTCTTCAGCAGGGATCCCAGGGCGGTCAAAATGGAAAATTCGTTCTTGCCCCTTTACGAACTCTTCACCCCCTTTTTCTTTATCGGCATCGGTCTGGCAATAGATCCGGGCACCATAATGTCGGCGCTCGGATTGGGCACCGTTCTGCTAATGGCAGCCGTGGCGGGCAAGTTTATCGCCGATGGCATACCGATATGGCGAATGACGGGTCTTAAGAGCGGTGTATTAATCGGCGCCAGCATGGTTCCGCGAGCGGAAATCGCCATGGTCATCATGCACCGAGGCCTCGGTTTGGGTCATTGGGCGGTGCCGGCCCAAGTCTATGGCGCCATGGTTATGGTATCTACCGCAACCTGTATCCTGTCACCGGTGATGGTTCACGCTTTGTTGAAACGGTGGCCTCAAGGAGAGGCTTTTTCATGATATATCAAGGAACAATCCTCATCATCGACTTCAGTGTGGGAATTCTCATCGGTTCTTTTTACTTTTACGGCCTGTGGTGGACGGTTCGAAACCTGCCTCGCGTGCAAAATAAAATGTTGTGGTTGACAGGCAGCTTCCTGATTCGGATGTCGGCGGCGCTGGCGGGATTTTATCTTGTCATGGGGGGCCGCTGGGAAAGGCTTTTGATCTGTCTTTTAGGTTTCGTACTGATGCGGATCATCTTTTCACGATGTCTGAGACCCGTCTCCCCAACAGGGACAGGCGGACAATCAGCAAAACAATGTCTGGATACATCTTCGATTCAACATCTTTAAATTCGGGGGACTATCAATGGATTTTATGAGCATGAAAGACATCAGCCCCGATCAGGTGGTTTTTTTTCAATATGGCTTCGCCCGATTGAACGTAACCATACTCTTCACCTGGGGTATCATGGTCTTGCTCGCCTTGGGGTCCTGGTTCGTGACCCGGAAACTGTCAACGGGCGTCGAAATTTCGCGTTGGCAGAACCTGCTCGAAATCGTGGTCGATTACATGCAGCAGGAAATCCGTGAAATCAGCCGACAGCACCCGGGACGCTATGTCTATTTCATCGGAACTTTGTTTCTGTTTATTCTGATATCCAATCTGCTCTCCGTTGTGCCGGGATATATTGCGCCGACGTCATCCCTCTCTACCACGGCGGGTCTGGCCCTCTGTGTCTTTGTGGCGGTGCCGGTTTACGGCATCCTGAGCCGCGGCCTGACAGGATATTTAAAACAGTATATCGAACCGACCGTGTTCATGTTGCCCTTCAATATTATGGGCGAGCTTTCGAGGACCCTGGCGCTCGCAGTCCGCTTGTTCGGCAACATGATGAGCGGAACCAAGATCATTGCCATTCTTCTTGCACTGGCGCCCCTCTTTTTCCCGGTCGTTATGCATGCCCTGGGCCTGTTGACGGGGGTCATCCAGGCCTATATTTTCGCAGTGCTCACCATGGTTTATATCGCCTCGGCGACCCGCACCCAGCAGGAGCAGCAGGAAAAACAGAAGGAAGAACAACTCAATGAAAAAGAAACAAATTTCAAAAAGCAAAACAAGAAAGGAGAGTCACCATAATGGACAGTATCAGTCTTATCGGTATGGCATCAGTCATTACTGCGGGAGTAACTATCGGTGTGGGCGCAATCGGGCCGGCACTGGGAGAAGGCCGGGCCGTGGCGCAGGGGCTCGCATCGATAGCCCAACAGCCGGATGAGACCAACACCATCACAAGGACCCTCTTCGTCGGGCTGGCCATGATCGAATCCACAGCCATCTACGCCTTTGTGGTCTCAATGATCATACTTTTTGCCAATCCCTTCTGGGATTATGTGGTAACAAAAGCAGGAGGATAAGCCGTGTTGATCGATTGGTTTACCGTCATAGCCCAGATTTTCAACTTCCTGATCCTTGTAGTGCTGCTCAAGCATTTTCTCTACGATCGGATCATCCAGGCCATGGATAACCGCGAAGAGAAGATACAGTTACAGCTGGAGAAGGCGCAAAAAAAGGAGCGAGAGGCCGAACAGCAGGCTGAAAAATACTACAGGGAAAGAAAGGATTTCGAGCAAAAGCGGAAAGATTTGCTTTCTGAAGTCAAAGAGGAAGCGGAAGACAAGCGCAAGGAATTGAGCCGCAAAGCCCGGGAAGAAGTCGGTAAGATACGCATTCAATGGCACCAATCCCTGGAAAGGGAACAAGCAGCCTTTCTGCGGGAATTCAGGCAATTAGCGTCACAGCAGGTTTATGCGGTTTCGCGCAAGGCGCTGGGGGATCTGGCGAACAAGGATCTTGAGGAGCAGATCGGGGATATTTTTGTTTCCAAAATAAAAAGTTTGACCCAAGAAAAAAATGAAAAAATCGCGGCGGCGATTCAAAAGGAAAAAACTGCAATTATTAGAAGCGGATTCGAAATTTCCAAGGGATTGCGGCAGAAGATTATGCGCACGATCCACGAAAAAATGGGTGCGGATGCAGACATATCCTATAAGACGGACCGCGATATGATCATGGGGGTCGAATTGCAAAGTCGAGGACAAAAAATTTCCTGGAGCCTCAAGAATTATCTGGATGAGCTGGAAAGAAAAACCAGGGAGGCCTTGGAGAAAGAAAGCGAGAAAAGGGAAACAAAGCAAGAAAAAGAAAGTCAACCCCGGAGGGACGATGAGCCGTCGAAAAAAGAAAAAGAAAGGGAAGCAACCAAAGATAACCCAACAGATGACGAGGCAGACGGATAAAAGAGTTGAGAGTGAAGCGAAGATAGAGTCGCAATCAATAGACCATACACTGAAACACACTTTCGAGATTCTGGGTCAAACGCTTCAATCTCATCATCCGGCGTTGGATATCCAGGAAGTGGGAAGCATCATCTCCCTAGGATTCGGTATCGCGCGTGTAAAAGGGTTGTACAATGTGGAGGCTGAGGAAGTTGTCCGACTGGCGAATGATCGATTGGGCATGGCCTTCAATGTGGCTCGGCAGGAGACCGGTGTGGTGCTGCTCGATGAGAGCGAGGGATTGAATGCCGGCGATGAAGTACAGCGAACGAATAGAGTGCTGGATATTCCTGTTAGTGAGGAATTGCTTGGCAGGGTTATAGACGCTCAGGGAAGGTTTCTGGATGATCTCGGCGCCATCCGAAGCGGTCGTCGATTTCCCATCGAAAGACCGGCTCCGCCTATCATGGATCGTCTCCCGGTGACCGTTCCTCTTCAAACCGGCCTTAAGGTGGTGGATGCCCTGATTCCCATCGGGCGGGGGCAACGGGAACTGATTGTGGGTGATCGGCAAACCGGGAAGACCGCTATTGCCGTTGATACGATCATCAATCAGAAAAAGAGTGATGTGCTATGCCTTTATTGTGGGGTCGGGAAAAGGTCCTCAGATGTGGCCAAAGTCGTATCCGATCTGCGAAAGGCGGATGCCATGAGGTATTCCGTCATTTTGCTCGCCACAGAGGAAGATCCCGCGGGGCTGCAGTTTATTACACCCTATGCCGCTATGAGCATAGGAGAGTATTTCATGGAAAAAGGTCGGGATGTGCTGGTGGTTTTCGATGACTTGACGCGGCATGCCCGCGCCTATAGAGAGCTGTCCCTTTTACTGCGAAGGCCACCGGGAAGGGAGGCCTATCCGGGTGACATCTTTTACATCCATTCCAGACTCCTGGAACGATCGACCCACCTGAAGAAGGAACGGGGAGGCGGTTCTATCTCGGCGCTTCCAATCATCGAGACGGAAGCCCAGAATATTTCGGCCTATATTCCGACGAATTTGATTTCCATCACGGACGGCCAAATTTATCTTTCGCCGGATCTGTTCCAGAAGGGTATTCTTCCCGCCATAGATGTGGGCCGATCGGTTTCCCGTGTGGGCGGAAAGACCCAGTTGGCCGCCTACCGGGCGGTGGCAGGGGATCTTCGACTGGCCTATTCCCAGTTCCAGGAACTGGAGACCTTTGCACGCTTCGGAACTCAATTGGACGAAGACACAAAAAAGACCCTGGAAAGAGGCCGGCGGGTCCGTGAAATTCTCAAACAGCCGCAATATCAGCCCATGCCGGTAGAAGAACAGATTGCCGCTCTTCTCGCTGTAAATGAGGGGCTCTTTGATGATTTGGCGAGGGAAAAAGTTGGGGATGCAGAAAAGAAAGTACGGCAAGTGGTTACATCCGAGTTACCGGAATTGTGCAAAAAAATCAGACAAGGAGAGAAAATCGGCGAGAAAGAAATATCAGCGATAAGAGATGTGGCAAAAAAGGCTCTTCCGTCAGGAGAATCGGAATAGGATGAAGAAACCTCTCTGCTGGGTTAGGAGGGCGCTCAGGAAAGAATTTATTGCAGGACGGCGCGGACGAGTCGGTGCCGGGAATACACTCGCTGTAGGTTTTCATGGAAACCATTGAGGATCTCAAAAAGCGAATAGGTAGTACTAAGGATCTCCAGTCTGTGGTTAAAACTATGAAGGCTATGGCGGCGGTCAAGATCCGCCAGTACGAGAGAGCGGTTGAATCTCTTGCCGATTATAATGAGACCGTGGAAAGGGGCTTCCAGATCATTCTTCGAAACCGACCGGACCTTATGGTGGAAGCGCATCCCAGCACCGGAGCAAAATTGGGGGCCGTCATTTTTGGGTCGGACCAGGGCATGTGCGGGCAGCTTAACGACCAGATCGTTTCGCATGCCCTGGAGAAGATGAATCGATTTTCGCCCGGCGAAAAGCAGCAGCGATTTGTGATGGCCATAGGGGAACGCGTGAGGGGAAGGCTTGAAGATACCGGTCAAAGCGGGGCCAAATTCCTTTCGTTGCCCGGCTCGGTTACAGGGATAGTTCCAAAGGTGCAGGATGTTTTGTCGGTAATTCTAAGGTGGAATGAAGATCAGGGTCTGGAGCAGGTGTTTTTATTTTACAGCAAACCGCTGTCAGGTGCGCGCTATCGTCCGCACAGTGTTCACCTCCTGCCGCTGGATCGGGACTGGCTCCAAAGCATAAGGGGAAGAACCTGGCCCACCAGATCTGTGCCACAGTTTACAATGGACTGGGACCCCCTGTTCTCCGTCCTGGTCAGACAATATCTTTTTGTGGCCCTGTTCCGGGCGTTTGCAGAATCGCTCGCGAGTGAAAATGCCAGCCGTCTGGCTGCCATGCAGGGTGCGGAAAAAAATATCGAAGAACGCCTGGCAGAACTCAATCTCACATACCATCAAAAGAGGCAAATGACCATTACGGAGGAACTTCTGGATATCGTGTCCGGTTTTGAGGCTTTGGAGCAAGATTCCTAAGATGAGGAGAATAGCGAATGTTGAAGATCATGACCATAACCATGAATCCCTGTATCGATACAAACGCCAGCATTGATAAGGTTGTGGCCGAGAGAAAACTACGATGCGGTCGACCGCGCCACGAACCAGGTGGGGGAGGTATCAATGTCTCCTGGGCCATCCGTAAACTAGGCGGTGAATCCCTTGCCGTCTACACCACCGGCGGACCTTTCGGCCGATTACTGAAAAGGCGGGTCGATGAGGAGGGTGTTCGAGGACAAGACCTTCCAATTGAAGATTGGACACGGGAGAGTTTTATCGTTTACGAGGCGTCCTCGGGCCAGCAATATCGTTTCGGTATGCCCGGTCCTGTTTTGCAGGATACGGAGTGGCAAAGTTGTCTGGATTTTGTCGCTAATAGTTCTCCTGCCCCGCAATTCATCGTCGCGAGTGGAGGACTTCCGCAGGACGTTCCAAAGGATTTTTATGCCCGTCTGACCGGACTCGCGAAGAAACTGGACACCAAGGTTATCCTGGATGCCTCCGGTGAGGCATTATCGACTGCTGTCAAAGAAGGTGTTTTTATGATCAAACCCAACTGGCGGGAATTCAGGACCCTTTTTGATGGCGAAGGGGAACTCGATCCGGCCGAATCAGCCGGGGTTTTAGTGGAGAAGGGGCAAAGTGAGGTGGTCGTGATTTCTCTGGGGGCGGGTGGAGCGATCATGGTTAGGAAACAGGGTTGCGAACGCCTGCACGCCCCGCCGGTTCCCATCAGGAGCAAGGTAGGCGCTGGGGACAGCATGGTCGCTGGTATCGTATTGGGTCTGGCACAGGGGCGGTCCGTTTTAGATGCTGTCCGTTTCGGTGTGGCTGCCGGCACGGCTGCGGTGATGACCGCCGGTACGGAACTTTGCCGCAAGGAGGACACCGAAAGGATTTATCAAAAAATGGTTTCCGGAGAGCCGTAAGAATCAGCAAAGATTAGGAAAATATGGCTGAAGATAAAAAAAAACTGCTTGAAAAGCCCTGGTCAATACCCTGTGAGGCGTTGTTCGAAGGGTTGTCGATTTCCCCCGATAGAGGCCTGACTTCGAAGGATGTGCGCAGAGGAAGAAAGAGATATGGAGAGAACCGTCTGCGGGCGGCAAAAAATAAACCGGCCCTGAAGATCTTTATAGAACAGTTCAAAAATTTTATCATATTGTTGCTCGCCTTAGCCGCTATCACTTCCTTTTCTTTTGGTCATTGGCTGGAAGGTGTATCCATCTTCTTAGCGATCGTTCTGAATACCTTGATTGGTTTTTTTACTGAAATCAAGGCCGTCCGTTCCATGGAAGCCCTCCGAGAGTTAAGTCGCGTGACCGCCAAGGTTCTGAGGGATGGTAAGGTTAAGGAAATCTTTTCCGAGAAGCTGGTTCCAGGCGACATCGTTTTATTGGAAGCGGGTGATATTGTTTCGGCTGACCTCAGGCTCTGGGAGGCATCGAAGCTTGGTGTCGACGAATCATCGCTTACCGGGGAATCGGAATCCGTCAAAAAAGGGGTGGAAACCATTGAAAAAGAGAACCCCCTGGCCGAACGGTCCAACATGGTTTTCAAGGGGACCTCGATTACCGGAGGGTCGGGCAAGGGGGTCGTGGTCGCTACGGGAATGGAGACGGAACTGGGCAAGATCGCCGACCTGACGGAGCAGGCCCGGGAAGAAATCAGCCCCCTGGAAAAGCGCCTGACGCGCCTTGGGCACCGACTCATTTGGATCACCTTGGTAATCGCTGGTTTTGTAATCATTAGTGGCGCTGTTGCAGGTAAAGATTTGGTCCTCATCATCGAAACGGCCATCGCCCTGGCTGTGGCGGCCATTCCGGAGGGGTTGCCCATCGTAGCCACCCTGGCCCTGGCCCGGGGAATGTGGCGCATGGCGAACCACAATGCCATCATGAATCGCCTTTCGGCCGTCGAAACACTCGGCGCCACGACGATTATCTGCACCGATAAGACGGGAACCCTGACGGAAAACCAGATGACGGTAACGAAGATCGTGCTGCCGTCCCAGGGGAGCAATGACAAAGAGGAAGTTGATGTTAATGGGAACAACCAAAATGAAAACCGATTCTCGCAGGAGGATCGGTTATTGGAACCCAATGATCACGCTGCTCTTTATGAGGCCCTCCTTACCGGCGTGCTTTGTAATAATGCCGGATTAAAAAACGATAACCCTTTTGAAGCCGGCCTGGGTGTTGGAGATCCGACGGAAATTGCGCTTTTGGTCGCAGGTGCTAAAGCGGGTCTTTATCGAGCGAAGGTTTTGAACGACTCTATGCCGGAGAAACGGGAGGTCGCTTTTGATCCCGCAACAAAATTGATGGCCACCTTTCATAAATCCGACGGTGCCTACCGGGTTGCGGTCAAAGGCGCCCCGGAGACTTTACTGGAAAAATGCGCATTCAAGGGAACGTTGGGTGCACAAAATGACATCAGCGAAGATGAAAAGGAGGATTGGCTCCGTTGCAATCGGCAATTGGCTGAGACGGGTCTGCGAGTGCTGGCGGTTGCGGGCAAGATCGTTGGACACATCGATGAGGATCCCTATGAAAAACTGCATTTTTTGGGTCTCATCGGATTTTTTGACCCGCCGCGTAAGGGAGTGAAAGATGCCATTACGGCCTGTCAGAAGGCCGGGATCCGGGTGGTCATGGTAACAGGGGACCAGCCGGTCACGGCTGAAAATATCGGTAGGGATCTTGGGCTGGACACTGAAAATAGTTCCCAGGCGCACCATGGGCGGGCGCTGAAAAGCCCCAGTGAGATGTCCGAGCGTGAAAAGCACGAATTATTGAAGGGTTCAATCTTTGCGCGCGTCGCGCCGGAGCAAAAGCTCAACCTCATTTTACTCCATCAAAAAGAGGGCGGTGTCGTCGCCATGACCGGTGACGGGGTCAATGATGCACCGGCCTTGAAAAAAGCGGATATCGGCATCGCCATGGGCCGACGGGGCACCCAGGTGGCGAAAGAGGCCGCCGACATGGTCCTGAAAGACGATATGTTCAATACCATCGTGGTGGCGATCAGCCAAGGAAGGGCCATATTCGATAGTATTCGAAGGTTCATCCTATACCTGCTTTCAGGCAACGTGAGTGAGATTATGATTGTAGCCTTCGCCTTGCTTGCAGGCGCGCCCCTTCCGCTGCTCCCTTTACAGATCCTGTATCTCAATATGATCGGGGATGTATTTCCTGCCCTCGCTCTCGGCATCGGCAAGGGAGATGCATCAAAAATGAATCGACCTCCCAGGGATTCCGGTGAACCCATCCTGACCAACCGGCACTGGCTGTCAATCGGCGCCTACGGTTTGCTTATCTCAATGTCCGTGCTGGCTGCATTCGCGATGGCGTTGCTCTGGCTTCAAATGGACGGGAAAAAGGCCGTGACCATCTCATTTCTCACCCTGGCCTTTGCGCGACTCTGGCATGTCTTTAACATGCGTGATGAGGGGTCGAACCTGTTAGTAAACGACATCACCAAGAATGCATTTATCTGGGGAGCATTGGTGCTGTGTGCTCTCTTGCTTGTATTGGCGGTCTATGCTCCCCAGCTTTCTATCGTATTGCATATGGTGCATCCGGGAAAAAGCGGGTGGTTGCTGATCCTCGGAATGAGCCTCATGCCGCTTGTTATCGGCCAGACATTAAAGGGTACTAACGGCTTCAACAAAAGAAAGGAAATCTAAAGTGATTAAGCGTCACGCCATTCATTCTGAACCCCGATCTCTTCCGGGGTGTAAAGACCATATCTCCGGCACATCTATGAGCGTCTTTACCGCTTAGCGGATGAAAATGTCTTGAACGTGGTCTTGTCACTTGTTTGCGCTTAAAGCGCGCGGGTAGAAATACTATTTTTTCATCCCGTTTATAGGTGGTTTACCCCCACCATTGCATCGGATCATCTTCCATTGAAGGCTTCCATTCATCTGAAAGATTGAAGTCATGGATAATTGTGACGTAAGTGTTCGTAAAAATTCATGGTTTTTTGAGCGATGACTTTCCAGCTGAAGTGCTCCTCCACCCGTTTTCTGGCACGGCGGCCCATGATCTTTGAGGTTGAGGGATCGCTGATTAACCTGTTCACTGCTTTCGCCAGATCCCCGGCAAATTGCTCCGGCTTCTTAGGCTCAGGATCCTTTGAGCACCTGGGTCTAAAAGGGACCAGAAGTCCCGTCCGTCCGTCCTGGACGACTTCCGGAATACCGCCGACGGCTGAGGCAACCACCGGGGTTTCGCAAGCCATGGCCTCCAGGTTGATAAGCCCGAAAGGTTCATAGATCGACGGACAGACAAAAACGGCGGCATGGGTGTAGAGGGAAATAAGATGCTCACGGGGCACGTTCTGTGCGATCCAAAGAACCCTGTTCACGGGCTTTGACTTAAACTGCCCTATTTTCTCTGACACTTCATGCTTCAGTTCATCCGTGTCCGGCGCGTCCGCACAGATGACGGCCTGCACGTCCGGCTTCAGGTGTTTGATCATATTGAGAAAATGCGTGATACCTTTCTGCCTGGTTATACGGCAGACGAGGAGGACATAGGGTTTCCCCAAATCAATTCCGTAGGATGACACAACCTTTGGGTTCGGTTTGGGCCGGTAGATCTTATCATCAATCCCGTTGTAAATTATGGTGATTTTTTTCGATGGCACGCCATAGATCCTATGGATGTCCCGTTTCATGGATTCGGAGACGGCGATGAGACCGTCTGCATTTTCAAAGGCCGTTTTTTCAAGCCATTTGCTCATATGATAACCGTTCCCAAGCTGGTCTTGTTTCCAGGGTCGGAGGGGTTCGAGAGAGTGGGCCGTGACAAGCAAGGGGACTCTCAGAATTTGTTTGATTATGCAACCCGCTAAGAGCGTATACCACGTGTGGCAGTGGAGGATATCTGCGGAAGGCACTGACCCGGCCATGAAGACATCCCTCAAAAGCATATCGAAAATACTGCGGTGACGCTCGTTCCAGACGGGGAGTTCGCAGGCAGGATCGATTCCGCAGACGGTAAGGTTTTTATCGCGATGGTGTTGATCTCCGAAGCACATGACATTAACTGTGTGTTTTCCCCCATCCAGATCGCAGAGAGCACGAGAAAGATAATCAACATGCACCCCCGCGCCGCCATAGATGTGCGGTGGATATTCTTTGGACAACAAAACGATTTTCAAAGGCATTCCTTCTTTTAATTTGATTGCAATTGACTTATAGCATCCCAGAGCGCATATTGCAAATACCATATCCCTGACATCTGAAACCTATGACCCGTGATAAACAACTGATGACCAATTCCTGTCACCCGAGCATTGATTGGGTTGAAATCGAAGACCCCTATTGGGGGCTTTTTGAGGAAAAATACAGGATTTACCCCATTTTCTATCATACTTAATCAAAATATATTACCTGAATCTGGTAGCAAGTATCGTAACAAGGCGCTTCAAGCGGTAGGTGATAGTTGGTGCAAGCTTCAGGTATTATCCATATGTCAAGAAAACGCCGGCTCGGAGAGTCCGGGCTTTGAGCTTTGAAAGGAGCCCATGCAAGCAGGACTTGAAATGGCAAAGGAAGAGGGCAGAAGACGGGTTATCATTGAAAACGTAAAACCGGAAATCGACGGCGGGCACTTCCCTATAAAGAGAACTATCGGCGAGGATGTGATCGTAGAGGCGGATGTCTTCGTCGACAGCCACGAGGCCCTGTCTTGCGTGCTTCTGTATCGTAAAGAAGGGGACCCTGCCTGGCGTGAGACACCGATGGTGTTTTTAATCAATGATCGCTGGCGAGGCGTCTTTAAGGTCATTGAATTGGGACGGTATGTCTATGGTGTCAAGGCCTGGATAGACAGGTTCAAGACCTGGCGGCGAGATTTTAAAAAAAAGGCGGAAGCTGGGCAGGAAGTGACCCTGGATCTTTTGACGGGAGCGGCACTCATTGAAGATGCGGCATCCCACTCTTCCGGTGCCGTGGCGCAGAGCCTGAGCGAATGGGTCGATGCGCTGAAATCAGAAAAGGGGCTGGAAAAGAGAATCCTTTTGGCCCTGGACAAGGCGCTGTCGGAACTTATGGCCCTTTGCCCCGATAAACGATTTGTCTCCCTATACGAAAAGGAATTGCCAGTTGTTGTGGATCGCAGCAGAGCCCGTTTCAGCGCCTGGTATGAAATGTTCCCGCGCTCTTGCAGCAAGAACCCGGGAACCCACGGCACATTCAGAGACTGTGAGCAACGCCTTGCCTATATCGCCAAAATGGGTTTTGATGTTTTGTACCTGCCCCCGATACACCCGATTGGATTCACCCAGCGCAAAGGCAAGAATAACACACCGACGGCAAAGTCCGGCGACCCGGGAAGTCCTTGGGCCATCGGCTCCAGGGAGGGAGGGCACATGAGCTTATGTCCCGGCCTGGGAACTTTGAAAGATTTCCAACGGCTTATGGAGAAAGCCAGAGAGAACGGCATAGAGTTAGCCCTGGATCTGGCCTTTCAGTGTTCCCCCGATCATCCTTATGTCAAAGACCACCCAGAGTGGTTTAGGCATCGGCCCGACGGAACCATCCAGTATGCGGAAAACCCACCAAAGAAGTATGAAGACATTTATCCGCTTGACTTTGAAACTGAAAACTGGCGAACCCTGTGGCAAGAACTGAGAGATGTTGTTTTTTTCTGGATCGATAAGGGCGTACGCATCTTCCGTGTCGATAATCCCCATACAAAACCGTTCCCTTTGTGGGGATGGCTCATTGGGGAAACCAAGAAAGATTACCCCGAGGTTATCTTTCTGGCGGAAGCTTTTACGCGTCCCAAGGTTATGTATCGTCTCGCCAAGCTGGGTTTTACACAATCCTACACCTATTTTGCCTGGCGCAATATGAAATGGGAGATAACGCAATACTTCACAGAGTTGACACAGACCGAAGTGCGTGAATTTTTTCGGCCCAGCCTGTGGCCCAATACACCGGATATTCTCTCCGAATTTCTTCAAACGGGGGGACGGGCGGGATTTATGATACGGATAGTTTTGGCGGCCACCTTGGGCGCCAACTACGGTATCTACGGACCGGCCTTCGAGCTTTGCGAAACCCGGCCCAAAGCCTACGGCGGTGAAGAATATCTGGATTCCGAGAAATATGAGATCAGGCATTGGGACATTGAAAGAGCGGACAGCCTGAAAGACTTTATCGGACGTGTGAACCGCATCCGGAGGGAAAATGCAGCATTGCAGGAAGATAAGCGCTTACAGTTCCATCCCATAAACAATGAGCAGATGATCT
>Ga0180432_10001542_pt1 | contig 36255 bp, 34 predicted proteins | sample SS_ome_10_FD_132414 | JGI IMG/M metagenome (GOLD analysis project Ga0180432, IMG submission 132414) | Hypersaline lake sediment archaeal communities from the Salton Sea, California, USA - SS_1_MS_2 metaG | ecosystem: Environmental > Aquatic > Non-marine Saline and Alkaline > Hypersaline >... | reverse complement strand
CTTCATGAACACTGAAGTAGAATTTCAAGTCACTAACAAAACCTGCTTCGGTATCTTCATCATAACAACCTTTTATAACAAAGACTTTTGGTCCTATAAATTTTCCTTTCCATATTTCAACATATGCTGGAAAACCACCAGAATATCTTCCTTCAATATCATCTGCAACTCTAGCTGCATCTTTAACTTGTTTTCCATTGGTTAGGTTTTTTACTAATGATGCTATGCCAGACTTTGTTGGAGTCGCTTTGTATCTGCCTCTTTCAATTCCCAATTCCGGGTCTCCTTCAAAGAAGAATGTTTCCTTTTTCATTTTTCACCAATTTTTTCAAGAATCTTTTAATAAACATCAAATTTACACTTTTAATTTTCTATAAACTCTGTATCCACTTCCGTCTTCTATTTTTCTCACAAATGCTTTTTTACCTTGTTTACGCTTCATTTCTGCCCATTTATAAGCTGCTTCTTTTGCTTGTCTCTTATTATCGCTTATAAAAGTCGAGCGCCAGTTAGACCAGTACCTTTTTCCATTAACTTTTATGCTTTTTATATGAACATCGTCACTTTTTCTCATTCTTTTATCCTCTTTCTATTTTTGTTTTATTCCAATTACTCCGTTATGTGTTTGATAGAAGTATATTATCTCACCATTGATTTCTTGCCCTTGTATAAACGCTCCATCTTCTATACAAAGACGACCATTAGCATCTCTTCCTACTCTAACATTTCCTATTGGATGTCCACCAACGTCATATGCTGTTGTAGTATACTCGTATGTTAATGGTGCTCCTGTAAATGATTTCATCATTTGTGCATTCTGTTGATTTCTGCCTCTTCCTGCTATTTCAGTTCTGTATTGAGGTTGAACTTGCGGTGGTCTTCTTTGATTTGCATCTATAAATGCTTGTACGCGTTCTGGGTTAAGAAGTTTTGATGTGTGAAATTGATTTACGAATAAGATATCGTTATGTATGACAGGAACGCTTGTTCTGGGTGCAACTGCAACAGTTCCTGTTCTTATTCTTTGTGACCTTCCTTGTAGTTTTTGTAAAACCCATTCAGGCTCAGAATTTGGAGGCATATTAGGAAACTCTTGTGGTGTAGCATAAATAAGTCTATATACAGAGTTTAATGTCTCAAAATCTATGTGTCCTTTTTTCTTCCTGTTAAATGGTTGACAGTCTACAAAGTCAGGTATACCATCTTTATCAGCGTCTAAATTGAAATGCATTCTGCTTTTTCCTACTCCCCAATAATCTGGAAATTTCATATTATTATCTCCTCTTTCTATTTATAAGCAACAATATATGTAACATACTCGTTTAAATAAGGTTCATAAATATCTTCTTCTTTCACATTTCTAAAACCAAATTTCTCAAGACTAATTTTTGCTTGTTTAAAAATAACATCTCCATTAAATTTTAAAACACCACCAGGAACAAGAACTCGAAGTATCTCTTTAAAAACATTTTTTGATTCAAAGTTTCTTGCAAGTCCTCCTGTACTTATAACCATATCGAAATAGTTTGATGGGTATGGTAAATTTGTTGTTTCTTTGTTAAAATCATATCCCCATTTATAGTCAATGTTTGGAAAGTTCTTTTCTGGTTCTCTGAGGTCTATTGCATGTGTCGCATACTTATTTGGACTTGAACCTGCTCCTATATCAAGAACTCTTTTATCTTGTCTCAAAGGGTTGAATGGTTGACAATCAATTCTATCACTAATACCATCTCTATCAGTGTCTAAATTGAAATGTATACGCCTTATTTTTAATGGTTTAAATGGATTGATGTATTTCACTTAAAAGACCTCCAAATAGGTATTTCTTCTCCTAATTGCTCATCATAATAAGATGATTGTTGAATATTTCTAAACCCTGCTTGTTGTATCCATTGAATTCCTCGTTGATATCCTTGCTTATTCCACCACCCATTTGTCTCATAATATCCACTTGGTGTTAATATTCGATAGATTTCTTTATATAATTGTGGTGTTTCAAAATTTCTTCCAATTGCACCATAGCTAACAACAACATGAAAACTGTTATTAGGATAAGGAAGTGTAATTGAAGGATTACTTAAATCATGTCCATATGTGTAATTAATATCTGGAAAATTAATATATGGTTTTGCTTTATCAATTGCATGTGTTGCTCTTACGTCTGGATGTGAACCAGCACCAATGTCAAGTACTACTTGTCCTGGCTGTCTCTGAAATCTGAAAGCTTTATCACCATATTTTGTTCTGTATTTTTCTATCCTTTGCATATCTTGAAATACAGTTCTTGTGTCGCCAGGAGCCATGCCTTGCTGTATAAGCTGTTGTGGTGTTCCTTTTTTAACTTCATTTATAATTTCTTGTAAAGATGAATAATTGTTTAAAATTGTTAAACCTGTATTTAAATTCATTGCATAGTAATATTGCTTTCCGTCTGGTCCTTTCATTTTATATATACCGTATTCACCTATAATTTCTATGAAGTGTTTATTTTTCTTGTTTTGTTCAAGTTGTTGTAAGAATTTTTCATAAGAAAGTGAATCTTGCTTCCAGAAATTAAAAGGTTGACAGTCAAATTTATCTTTTACTCCATCTCTGTCTGTATCTAAATTAAATGATATTTTGTTTTTCTTTATTCCCCAATAATCTGGAAATTTCATATTATCTCTTCTCTCTCCAATCGTTTTCATCTTGACGAGGTTTTAATACTACTTTGAATTGGACACCTTGTTTTTCTAGATATCTCATAATTTCGTCTGCAGAGTATCGTCCTCTTAGTGACCAGTCCAATTCCCAATGTCTTTCTCTTACATTGCCTTCTCGGTCTACTGCAGAGCCAGTATCAAATGATACTCCTTTTTCATTGAATAATCTTCTTTCTAACATATCTATGAAAAATAGTTGATTGGATGCATTTTCTGCTCCTGTTTCTTCTTCAACAGAAATTGGAATTACAACTCTATAATTAACATCTCTTCCTTTAAGACCAAATTCTCTCAAGTCCGTTTGCATTGTTGGTTTACTATGCTTTACATTATAGAAGTCATCAAATAATCCTATACTACCACATCCTCATTGCTTGTAATTTTGGTAGGACATCAGGAGGTATGATGTCTTTATTATTATCTACATAATCTTCAAGCCAGCGTGGTGCATCAGGTCCCATTCTAAATCGTTGTACTGCTAGTTTCTGTAATTGTTGTGGTGTGCCTTTCCATTTGAAGAGGACGTCTGAACGACCTCCTTCTCCTCCATGTCCTGGCAATGTTTTCCATTGCATAACATAGTGGAGTGTTCCCCAATCTCTTTCATTAAAGAAATCGTCTATTGGTATCATATCTCTTGACGGGTTTTCATCGCTAAATGCAAGAGCCATCATCACTACATATTGTATCATATTATCTCTTTCATTGTTAAAGATAGTAAGGACAGAATCTCGTCTGTCCTTTATTTGTATTATTTTCGAGTAACACTTACTTTCCATTGTTTTCTAGGGGTTGTACCCTTTGCTTGATAGAGAGTAGCGTTGAACCCTTTCTTTCGCATTTTAGTTGCGAACGTTCTTGCGTTTTCTTTATTTTTAAACGGTCCGTGTTCTGCTATTTTTTCACCTCCTATTGTTTATTCTCATACCATGATTGGATGAGTGTTAAAACTCCCATGCTTTTATTTTTCCTAATCTCCTTTTCTTTGTGCTATCAATCTTTTCATTTCTTACTCGCTGTATTTGTTATAGTCGTACCAATCCCCTATTACATCTTCAAGGTACATTCTAAGTGTTGCTTCTGTTTGTGGTTCTATATCGTATTCCTTCTTTACTTGTTTGATTAGGTATTTTATGTTATTCTTAGTTTTGAAAATGTTTTCTTTCTTGTTTATATATTTCATATGTTTCTTCATCTTTTTATCATTCATGAAGAACTCTTCCCATATTTTGTCTGCTTGATTCTGCTCTCTACTTTCCCTTTCTATTGAACTTCTTCCAATCTTGATTGGTTTGAAAGGGTTTATTGTATTAGAATTACTTGACCAATAATTTCTCATCTTTAACACCTTTATATTTTCTTCTTCTCTTTACTTTTCTCTCTTTGCTTTTTGAGCCAACTGTAAACTTTACGTGCGTCTTTCTTCATTTGATTGAGTCCACGCTCGGCGTCTTTGTTCGACAGCTCCCAATCACTCATTTTTTGATTATGTTTTATCTTGAATTTTTTCACTTTAACCATTTCCATTCGTTCCTTTTTTCGTATGCTGTTAGTACTTTGATTTCTCCTCTAAAGCGAGGAGGATTGTCAAGTGGAATCGTGTGTACTCGATATTCCTTTTTTGATGAATATGGAAAATCCCACATGTTCTTTGCTGTTTTGATTGCTTTCTTTTCGGCGATGTCAAAGTCATCTGTTTTAACGTATATTATGATTATGTATGGTTCAAGGGCGTCTTCTGCCACTTGTTGCCAGTCGTGTCCTTCGGCTTCAAATTCCTCTGCTATTTTATTTTCGTATGCGCCGGTAGGTTGTATGAGTACACGGAAGACTTGTGCATATTTATTCTCTCTCATGCTTTGAATTACTTTACCGGTATTGATATCTACTATAGGTGTCTTTTCGATGTTGAGTCGTTTGCTTAATGGAATAAGCATTCCCTTCTCATCAAAGATGTCCTTTTTCATTCTACAAACACTCTATTACTTCTTTTGAGGCTGTTATCTTCTAGTGAGCATACCTGTTCTGTTATGGAATGGAGGAAAACCTCCTGTGAGTCCTAATCCTCGTGGTCGCTTCTCGTAATTTTGATATTCTCGTGGGGTTGTTAAGCCGAAGCCACGGGAGCCACGTGGGGTGCCGAATTCTGCTATGTCTGGAGCTCCGACAAGGGGTTTATGGAGTATTGCTTGGTCGGCGGAGACAGGAGAATAACGTTGGACATTGGTTCCTGGTATTCCGGCAGATGGGAGTTTGCGGTCTTGTCGTGCAAACGGCGATACCGAGCCGTAAATGGAAGGAGTGTCTGTTGGTGGAAATACCTTGGGCGCTAATGATGATGGTTCTCTGCTTGGGTCTTGCCAATTGACCGAGGTTGATAGGTCTGCTGCACGGTCTGATATGGAACGGCGTGGAAGGATGGTTTCTTCATCGTATGTTGTTGGTTCGTTCATATCATATGTTTGTACGCGAGGTCGTGATTGATATGTTCTTCTGCTCATACTTCTAGATGTGTTTATTCCTCCAATGGATGGTCGCTCTGGAATTGTGGAAGAGCCGATTGGTTTTCTGCGCATTGACTGTTTTGGAGTTGATTGAAGGTTTTGTAAGTAGTAGCCTTGAAGAGGTTGTTGGGGTTCACTGGACTGTCGTGCCCAAGCACCAGAGCCAATTGTTGCGCTTCTTGATACTTCGGAAGTCTTGCTGGTGTCCCATGGAGGATTGAATGCTCCTCTAGAGCCGGTGATGTAGGAGCGGGTTTGATTTATCCATTGTCTTCCTTCACCTGATACTTGTAATCCTTCTTTTATATGTTCACCAAATTTCTGCTTATCACTATATTCTCTTGCTTCGTCCCAAATATGCTTTGCTACTTTTTTGACACCGGACGCTCCTTGTTTGACACGGAGTTTTGCATTAAGTCTTTTTTCAAGATTTGGTCTTTTATCAAGGAAGACTTTTTTTACATATGGATAATTTTTATACTGTTGTAATTTTTGAGGGGCTTCTTCTACTGATACATTACCAAAGTTAGTCCAATAATCTTTATCATATCCAGACTCTTTTCCATCGAGAAGAGCATACACATAGTAACCTTCAGTGTAGTTAGGAGTTTGTCCTTTTTGTGTTTCTTTGGGTGTACTCGGTTGAGGAGGTAATTTATCATATCCTACTCTTTTCGCATTTTCAACCCCGCGATATTCTTGTTCTATATCTCCAGTGTAAGGAGGACGTAGGTCTGTTGAAATAAAATTATTTTTTGGTACAAGTGATGTAGGTTGTAAAGGGTCATCTTGGCGAGAGCGGTCGAAAGGATGACAATCTCTCCAGTTAGGAACGCGGTCTTGGTCAATGTCGGAGAAAGGGTCTATTCCGTGTATTCTTCTTGCTTCAGGATATGTAAGGTCCTTCTTGTCTTTCAGCCAAGTTCTAGTAGGTCTTCTGAGTAGACTAATGCCTAAATCGTACATATTTGATTTCCTTATCATAGCAATCACTTTATATGATTAGTGTGGTGGGCAGTGCCACCACATAATCTGCCTATTCGCTACCACCGAGAAAACCATAACGTGTAACAACACCAACAATAAGTAATATTGCGCCAATGATAAGTAATACACCCAAAACAGAAAGAACGCTATCACCATACGTTTGTACATCACTCATGTGTAAACTATACCTAATTTTTACTTGCGTTGTATAGCCTCCATAAGGAGTATACTCTGAAAGTGTTATCGACGATGCTGTTTCTGATGTATTCACTGTTGCATTATTATAAAGCAGTGTTCCATTTTCTGGGCATTCTGGTGTGATAGATGTATTTATAATAAGTTCTGATTTCGCTGATGGTGCAATTGATGGTATCAAGAATACTGTGTCTGTGCCTGGATTTTCTGGGGCAATGGTTGATGAAGAATAGTTTACGCAATCGTCGTATGTTTCATTTACATAGACATTGTTTAGTGTAAAGTCTCCTGTGTTCTCTATTTCGATTGTCCAGCCCACTTCCGTTATTGTTTCATTAGTATATGTGATGTTTGATGATTTGTTTGCTGTGTATGAATAGCATAACCCTGTTAGATTCACTGAATCTGTTTGGCTAAGATGTGATACGTTGACAAGGTTGTAGAAGCATTGATTGTTGGTTGGCAAACTATCTAATGAAAACCACATTGTAATGTTGTAATAGGTATTCTCGCCTGTGTGGTTAAGGTATGGGATTGTCCATTCATAGTGTCCGTTTGCTGAAAAGTCGGCACCATGGTTATATGAATCGAGTAATAAGTAATCTGATGGTCTATCCCAAATATCTACATTTGTGAGGTTCTCTAAACCTGTATTGGTGACATTTACCCATTTGTAAATGGTATTGTTTGCTGGTACGGCTGTCCATGCTGCATCAATGTCGATTCCTAATGTTGTTGTATTGAATGACCAAGTATCTGTTGTTGTGGTGTCAGTCCCATCTGCTGCTGTGACGTACCAGAAGTATTCGACGCCGTGTGTTAGAGATGGTGAAACCGATACGGTTTCAGGTCCTCCACCAACGATTGTTTGGTCGCTGCCAATTTGAGTATTGTTTTGCCAAAAGAATTTTACTGTGATATCGTCACCGTCAGCATCAGTTACATTTACTGATAGTGGAGATGTTATACTGACTGAGGGTGCTCCATTTGATGGGGTCGGATTATATCCCCCTCCACCACCGCCACCTGATGGTTTTGCATTTATTGTAAATTGATACCATGTACGATTATAAGATTCTCCATCTGTTGAATTAACATACCATGTGTATGTTCCTGCTGAGAGTCCTGACACTGTACTTGTTTTTGTGCCTTCACCGCTAAATGTATCGTTGTTTCCATCACATTCAATGTAGGTTGTTACCGTGCCATCTTCTGGGTCATCTATTGATACTTGAAGGTCTACTGATGTTGTATATTCAAGTTTTGGTGTTGTTGTGTTGGAAGGACTAATAAGGGTAATTTCTGGTGGATAATCTGGTATTCCTGTCGTTGCATTCTTTTCTCCATATATATTTGAATACATATTTTCTGTGGCATTGTATCCCCACAAAGTGTAATACCATTTCTGTCCTGGGTCAAGTCCTGTATGATTATAATAAACTGTTGATAGGTCTGAACTGTTGTAAAGTTCTTCTGCAGGGTCACGGTCTGTAGGAGAGTCTGTTGTACTGCCGTAAAGAACGTAATTATCTACACCACTATAAGGAGCAAAAGACCATGATGTGTTTATACTAGATGTCGTTTCTGATATAACTGAGAAACCAGAAGGATGTTCTGGATGAATGAAAACTGTCGCATTATGCATAAAAACATCTAACGTGTTTACATCACAATCGTCCAATCTGATATATGTCCAATTGATAGTTGCAACACCAACTTCAGTGCCAATAGCATTAAATCTTGCAATTTCACCATCGTCTACTTCACAGGTTACACCATTTTGTGTGTAGTTGACTGAACCTGTTCCATCTCCAGTATCATTTGTTATTGTCCCTATTGTAAGAAAGGTAGAACCCCATATATTATTTGGTCCTTCTTCTCCACTTGTTACATTCATATTAGTAGTGAAATTTACTGATACTTTTACTGCTTGCGCATCATCTCCATTCTGGTCAATATATTCAGAGAAATTAAATGTGTCCCCGATTGTTATGTTAGCAGATGTGCTTGTAGTTCCATTTAGATAGAGATATAAATCTGGTTCATTTGCTGCTCGTACACCAATACTAGAGATTATCAATGAAAGCGATAATATTAGCATAAGGAGTGTGCTTTTTGTTTTAGTTCTTGCCTTTTTCATATTTTGCACCTTTAATTATATTCATTATATATAGTTCTACAATCAAACACATCTATGTCATCGTTCTCATCAACATCATATATTCCATCAAATTCATGCCCTTGGTTGTAATTATTATATGTGTCTCTTGCATCAAATATATCTAGGGTATTATCAGCATCAACATCCATTCGTGCATTATGTCCTTCAGCTGTTTGTTGTTCTGTGACATACGTGTATGTTTTGTTCACCCAATTCGTTCCGTCAGTGATATTTACTGACCACGTGTACGTTGTATTTCCCCATTTGAAATCGTTTCCATATTCTCTATTTGTTTCAAATCTATCTGAATTTTCTTCTGTCCATGAATCAACAAGAGACCATGTGTGAACTTTCGGTGTCATATTATAGAAATAAATATAAACATCCATACCATAACCATCACAGTCTGCACTAAGATTTGCTTCTCTTTCTACTTCCGCATCGTTATTGAGCGGATATTCATTTGAAACGTTAAGGAATAGTGTTGTAAAGTTCCAAGGTCCGTATGATACATTATTTATTCCATCATCAACATAAACACGCCACCAATAATCAGTATCCATTGTGTCCGCCTCTGCAAACACCCAAGAAACTGTTTCGTTATCACCAACTGATGTGTTTACGCTTCTGGTCACCCATGAACCCGTTGTGTTCTCTTGCCATGTAACGATAATAGATGTTGACCGCTCTTTGTCAAGTATGTCTACCTCGCATACAGGTGATATGTTTACTTTATTAACTTGATGTGGGGTTGGGTTTTCTGCTGTTGCTGGTTCATTTGGAAGTGTTTCAAATGTGTATGTGTTGTTCTTCCAATTGATACCGTCAGTTGTATTAACGCTCCACCAGTAATCAGTTTCCCATAAATCAAATTGTGATGTGCTTTGTTGATATGTTCCATCAGATACTGACATATTTGAACCTATAAGAACCCAAGACCCAGACGCATTCGTGTAAAATGATACATCCATGTCTTGTCCATCATAATCATAAACGTCAATTGATAAATCAGGATTTAGTTCAACATTTTCAGCACCGTCTGCGGGTGATGGGTTATCGTTAATTGGATATTCATTTGTTTTTTCTGTGTCTTGTTGATAATTATAACTGAACACATTTTGTGTTGTATTATATGTCCATGCTCTATAATAATATGTTGTGTTTGCAGTTAATGATGTGTCACTAGTAGAAGACCCTGTTCCATTGTATACTTCTGTCCCTGCTTGTGGTGTCGCAGGATAAGAACCTGTTGCTCTTCTAATAACGGTGTGTGTTCCACCATCACCAGGTGAAAAACCAGAAAGGTCTATTCTTGTATCTGTAGTCATTGTTGCTGTAAGACCAGAAGGACTATGTGGGTAAATGGTGAAAGCAGCATCAATAGTAACTACATCTTCTATATACCAATCTCCGTGGTCAGAAGAACCTATTTTCACATACGTATGATTGATGTAACATGGTCCGACGCTCATTGCTGTTGCATTAAAGACAGCAAGAGAACCGTTTTCTGTTGTATGGGTAATACCATTTTGAGTATAATTCACACTTCCTGTTCCGTCTCCTGTGTCATTGTAGATAGTTCCAAGTGTAAAGAATGTATCATCCCAAAGCGGGTCTTCTCCAACCCAGCCATTAGTAACATTCATATTAGTTGTAAAGTTCACGGTAAATTTACACGCTTGGATTGAAACATCTTGATTAATAAACTCAGTAAAATTGAAAGTATCTCCTACTTCAATCACAGATGGAGAAACAATAATTTCTACTTCTGTCTCTGTAAGAAATGCATCAGCATAACCAATTGAACGGTTATCACCATCATCACCAGTATAATACATCATTATGTATGTTCCGTTACGAATTACGTTAGGTGTGTATGTTCTGTAACCTCTCCAATCCAGGCTTGAGTCTGATTGATTGTCGCTAAAGTGAAGTATTGGATTGTCATCACTCTTATACCATGTTAACCCATCCGTTGAATATGCTTCACCAACACCTTCCGCATAATATTTTCCACCGTCTTCATCATCATCTCCACCAGAGTACCACATACGCCAATCATTTTCTTTAACTTTTATGATGTCACCATGATAAGAATAATGAGCATCCCATTCAGAGTCATTATCTGCTGTAAGTATTGGTTCATCACCATATCTTGTCCAGTTGAAACCATCTGATGAATAGGCAAGACCTGTATGTTCGTATCCATACGTAGGTTCAAGGATATTAGCACTTGATGTGTCAAATGTCATAGTGAATGTATAATTCCAAGGATTACTGCCAGAGTCTGTTGCAGATGAATTATAATACACATTACCAGGACCATAATGTTGATGCCAAAACCCATCATCAGTTTCTTGAAGATGATATGTTGTGTTTTGTGTTATTAATTGGTCGTTCTCCCAGTTGATACCATCAGTTGATTCAGCGACACGAGTTGAAAGGTCTGTTGAACCATCCCAATAATACATTCTATAATAATAACCAGTACCATCAATACCATCAGAGTTGTAGATAACTGAAGGATGATATGCGGTACTTAAATTTGTCATTGCTATTGAATCTGAAAAAGAACCAAAATCTGTACCATCATCTGAAAGAAGAAGTCGTGGTGTTCCATCTCCGGGGTCATACCACATCTTATAGTATGAAGTATTGCCGTGACCGGAGAATTGATTAGAATCATAAACCACTGATGGATAGTATGCTTTTCCATCACCAAGATGTGCACCATAAATAGGATTATTTGTATCTTCAGTAAATTGCGTTGCATTTACGAATAGCATTGAAATTACCAGCATTAAGCAAACTAATATTATTCCTACTGCTTTTTTTCCTCTCATTTTTTATTCCTCATTAATCATCTGCGGGATTTTGTTCTTTCAACAAGGTGTTTTGTTCGCTTTCTTATTTCCTTTTCTCTTTCTGATGATATTTTTTTGATTCGGGGATTATAGTTAAATTTTGATTTCCTTTGTTTTTTTAATTCTCGTAAGATTTTGTTGGCTTCTGCTTTTGTATCACATGTTTCCACTGTAATGCGTTTACCCTTTGGTCCAACACTTATTTCATACATTTCTTATTCCTTCTTTTAATTATATCCATTATAAACATCTCTACAATCGAAGATGTCAATTAGTGTGTCTACATTCACATCAAAATATCCATTGTATGAATTTTCTTCATCATACCAATTGTAAATGACAGTAACATCGAATATGTCAACGGTAACATCATTATTGACATCTAACCGTGCATCGCTTCCTGACGCTATTCCTTCTGTCTTATACCAAAAACTCTCATTTGTCCAACCAAATTCATCCGATATATTGATGCTCCATGTGTACGTTGTGTTACCCCAATCGAACTCATTTCCAATCCCAAAACTATCAAGAGCTGTCATTTCCACAATCTCATTGGTAACGTTTTCTTGGTGATATAATTGCGTGTATGTGTCTGTTACACCAGACATATTGACAAAGTAGAAGTATACCGTTACGTCGTTCCCAGTGATATTCGCTGAAATATTCGTAGGAGGTCTTTCTACTCCAGTCGACTCATTTGATGGGTATTCGTTGCTTATTGAAGTAAAGAAAGGATTAGATGCTGTAAATGAGCCTGTTATACTAGCGGATGAAACACTATAACAAAATGTTGTTAATAGTATAATAATTACAACTATTGATATAATTTTCTTCATTGTCTCAATGCCTTCTGTTTTATCTTTCTGAATAAATGATATTTTTGATTTACGTATGTAATTAATAATGATAATGATAAACTTATAAGTACTATGTAAATGAATGGGTTAAATGGCACAAGGGTCTTGCTTGAAGGAAGATTTGCGCCAAAAATTGTAAATACTTTAAAATCGTACCGCTCACTTATTGATACTGCTGCATTTGTCTCTTCTTCCTCTGCTTGAACAGTTATATATGATAGGAAACCATCTTCTTTAGAGACATACGAAGGGAGGTCTTTGATAGGTATTCTTAGTGTATAATCAACAGTACCTTGTTCGTTTGGTGGTATTGTTATGGATGTCTGTTCAAATGTAATCCAATCTTTTGGTTGTTCATGAAATACAACTGTTTTATTAACTGTATGTGTTCTAGGTTCTCCTGTTTCGTGGTCAAGGTCTTGTGATTTTATGTTAGTTTGCGTTGAAATACGCACTATAATTGTAGTGTCCTCATTATTGTTTACAGAAAAACTTCCTTCCGAGACAAGAATATCTGCATTCAAGTCATTAAACGTGTGAACACCTATAGCAGGACCAATTGATATTGCTGAAGGTGTTACTGATGGCATCAGTGTCGAAAGAAATAGCAGTGACATTAATGCTGTCACTGCAAATAGTTTGTATTTCATGTGCTTCACTCATTTAACTGTATGCTGCTACGGTTACATTGGCATAGAATTGATTTGCGTCTGATTGATAGGTGAGTGTAGAAGAAACATTTACTCGTAGTTCGTAGGCTTGTGTTGCACCAGTAGCAAGGTCATCTGATATAGATGTTTCAACGGTTTGTCCAATGTCTGTCCAAGAAACACCAGTATCGTTAGACATTTCGACACTATATTGGTCTTCGGTAAGACCGCCTACTGTTCCAATTTCAAGATTTCCTGTGTGATGTTCTGCTTGGTCTTGGGTTACCGTTGCACGTACGCTTCCTGTATTGTTTACTTCTAACGAGACGGTTGCGTTTTCGTTCACATTGATAGTATCAAAGTTTGGACTTGTGTTGTTTACTGTCACAGTGAGCGTTCCATTCGCTGTGAATTCGCCGGTAACTGTTTGGTCTGCGTAGCTTGTTGGTATCATCGATAATACTGCTATAAGCATAAATGATACCAGTATTGCATATATTTTTTTCATATTTTTTTACCTCTTTTCGTTTGTTTTGTTATTTTTACCTTACAGGGTAGGATTTTATATTACGCCCTGTCCGTTATTATGTACTCTCGCTTACAGCAAGAACAATTTCAAATTCTTCTTCTTGCGATTCTTTGCTAAGAGTTTTTGGCATCCATATTCTAACACCAAAGTTGAAATTGCCCGTTGTGAAGCCTGATTTTAGGACTGTTGAAAAAGGATATGATGTGTCTGCAATGTTTGTTTCTGTTGACCATGTGTCTGTGGTGAAGTTCGCACAGATTTGATTGAATCCTCCTGTGGACCATGTTGCGTAGTCTTGAAATGTGAAGTTTGTTGAATTGACTCCTATGGTTATATCGATGCTTGATGTTCCATTCTGCCAGAATGTGAAGTTCTCTCTGATTGATGTTTCTACATTGTTTGAACCACCTATCCATGTTGTTGGCGAAACTGATGTATTGACTGGTGGTTGTGCATTTGTGGTGTTACTATCACTCGCATATGTATCGTTCCATAAACCAGTTGTACTGTTATAACTCCATGCTTGATAAAAATACTGCGTGTCTGGTGACAGACCAGTATGGCTAAATGATTCACCAGTATTATTGTAGAGTTCTGTTCCGTCGCCTCGTTCCCATGTTCCGGTGCTGTTATATTCGATGTAGGTGTGAGTTGCTCCTATTCCTTGCAACCAAGAAAGGTCTATCTCTGTGTCAGTCTGTGTTGTTGCTGTGAAATCTGTTGGTGGCTCTGGTGGTTCAGGAATAGTATAGCACTCCCCATTACTGTTCAAGGATGTTTCAACATCATCTCCGTTGCGATATTTTGCTTTAAAACAATATTCTGTTCCTTGTGACAAACCTGTAAAGTTATGATAAAAATGACTATTTTCTCTTGTAGATATCCATCCACTATCTGTTGCTCCACCAGAAATGCAATCTATGTAACACTCTGCAGTGCTGGGGTTATTAGGTTCATCTACATAAACTTTTATCCAATCAAGACCGCTACTGTGAATAGTTACCTCGGCGTCTCCCGGTGCATCACAATGTGTATAAACGCTTACCTCAGATGACCAATTGCCAATATTGTCGCTGCTATCCTTTGCACGGCATTTATAGGTATATTGTGTATTTTCAGATAAACCACTATCAGTGTAGGTTGTATCAGCAGATTGCCAATCACTATCTGTTGCTCCTGCATTTCCAGATGTCTCGTTAAACTGATAACTTAACGGCGTGTTGACACTTGTCGCAGTTGTTGCTGTCATACTTATTGCAGAACTACTATCCGGACTTGGTTCACTGCTCCATGTAAGTGGATTTGGTTGAACAGGAAAAGAAACTTCAACTGAGCCACCAAATGTCTCTGTATATGTCGCAGCACTTATACTATATGATGATAGTATAATGAATAATAAAAAGCTTATTAATATCATTGTTTTACGCATGATTATTTCTCCTAATAGTCCCATGTAACTTCCCAATCATCAGCAGTATATGTTCCAAGGTCTTTTCCTGCAGGAATAGAAACACGAGCTCGAACTGCAATAGTAGTATTTACATCATCAATTGGGAACGGGTTAGTGCCGTGAGCCCAACCAGCACTAAGACCAGATGCCCAAGTTGTTGAATCGATAGTCATGTTACCTGTTACGTCTAATACACTAGAAACACTTGCCCAACTTCCATCAGATGTGTTAATAACAGCAATGCTGAATTGGTTTTGATTGATATCTGTGTCTATACCATCTTTGAAATCAAGGTATATGTCAGTGCAGCTGAGAGAAGTTCCAGACAGATTAGTATGAATATTCATTGTAATATTTCCTGTTGACCAAACAGTAGTACCTGGAGAACCAGAAAAGGGAAAGCGAGTATTAGCATCAAGACCATTAATACTAAACTCTGGTGTAGTGAACGTCATATCAGAACCATAAGACTCTCCCACAGAATTATTTGCCACGGCACGATAATGATATGTTGTACTTGGAGAAATACCAGTAAGCGAATAAGAAAATTCTAATGGACTATTTTTTGATTGATTGTTCTCCCACCAAACAATCTCATCATCAAAATATGCTGCACCAAGAACATCAATATCATCATCACCATCAACATCAGTGGCATAGACACCCTGAGCACCATTAAAATTACCTTCTATCGTATGCTCCGTGAAAGACTCACTACCATCATTCTCCCACCACGTAATATCATCAGCACTAAAAGCTGCACCAAGGACATCAATATCACCATCACCATCTATATCGCAAGCATAAACAGAGCGGGCACCATCAAAAGAAGCATCTATCGTATGCTTAGTGAAACTTTCACTCCCGTCATTCTCCCACCAGGTAATTTCACCATCAGAATATGCTGCACCCAATACATCAATATCATTATCACCATCTACATCACACGCATACACCTCATAAGCACCATCAAAAGACCCGTCTATCGTATGCTCAGTGAATGATTCAGAACCATCATTTTCCCACCAAGTAATATCATCACCACTATAAGCAGCACCTAATACATCAATATCAGAATCGCCATCAACATCAGTGGCATACACATCATATGCCTCTTCAAAAGAATCATTAATTGTATGTTTTGTAAAAGACTCAGAACCATCATTTTCAAACCAGGTAATTTCACCAGCAAGTGCAGCACCCAACACATCAATATCATCATCAGAATCAACATCACAAGCATACACATCCCAAGCACCATTAAAACTTCCATTTATCGTATGTTCAGTAAAACCTTCACTTCCATCATTCTCCCACCAGGTAATTTCACCAGCAGAATAAGAAACACCTAAAACATCAATATCACCATCAGAGTCAATATCAATAGCATAAACAGAACGAGCATAACTAAAATCATCTGCTATTATATGTTGCGTAAAACTTTCACTTCCGTCGTTCTCATACCAAGTAATATAACCATCAGAATATGATGCACTAAGGACATCAATATCACCATCAGAATCTACATCACAGGCATACATACTCTGAGCATTAATAGAACCACTATCTATTGTGTGCTCGCCACTACTCAAATCTGGTTGATATGGATATACTGTACTCCCATAACTATCAGTTAAACCATATTCAAAACTAACAATACAACCTTCACCACCATCATCAGATAAATAGCCATTCAATGTTGCACTATCCGCATCAACATTTGAAGAAGCATTCGTTGACACTGAGAGAAGTCCACCGGTAGTAAATGTCATATCGGAACCATATGAGGTTCCGTCGCTGTTGTTAGCAACAGCACGATAATGATAGGTCGTACCAGGGTCAAGACCAGTTAATGTCGCATTAAAAGATGTTTCTGTAGGAATAAAACTTGTTAATTTACTTTCATAGTATTCAACGTGTCCACTTTTAGGCAGTATAAAGTTGTCGTCAGAAACTGTTCTCATATAAACTTTTGTTTTTACTTGATTATTGTTAGTGGTATTTATATAATGACTAGCGTTCAATATTCCAAAAGCTTCTATATACACATTGTTTCCATAACTACTCTGGACTTTCGATTCCCACTCTGATGAGGTTAAATTATAAATAAAGAACTCAAAATCATGGACAGTTGAACCAGCCCCACTCACCACCCATTGGGCAAATTTTACGGTAACTCCAAATTTATCTACTAAAGGAACTGAATCATACTCTTCATACACAGTTATTGTTTTTTCTCCTGCATCATCATCTGCTTCATAGTTTAATCCTCCAGATGTACCCCAATCTTCATCATGCATATTAGCAAGGCTTCCTGAATTAGGAGGGTCTCCAGAAGAAGAAAAAGAGTCTTCGGTATCATCTTCTAAAATATATACTGTGTTTCCATAACTATCAGTTTCACCCCATTCAAACCAACCACTACAATTTTCACCACCATCATTACTAAGGTATCCATTTAATGTAGCAGTTGTTGTTGTTATAGAAGTCGTTGCGTTAGTGGAAACTGTTGGACTTGATGCTTTTACAATTATGTTGTCTTGTGGTAAAATTACAAATGTAGCAGTTAAACTTGCTACTATTAATATCATTACTATAGTGAGTGGTAAAACTTTTGCTTTTGTATCTCTAATTAATCTCTTTCTTTTTGGGCTCATAATTGTTCACTTATCCTAACATACCCTCTGCTTCTATAGTGATATCTCTGCCATCGACAGAGATGTAAGTCGAATCAACCGGAATCCATCCGAAACCAGTATATTGTTGTATTGTTATTGTTGTGGAATCTGGACGAAAACTCATGCTAAATGTCTGGTCCTCGCTCGGATTATCCACCGTAAATGTTTCTGTCTTAGTTACTCCAGAACCAACAATCTGTTCTGTCTGACTAACTGTAACGTAGAACGCAAAGGTTCCTACTGCTAATATAATCATTACAAGTGTTACTGTTAACACCAAAAAAGGCGTACTTGTTTCATCCATTATTTGTTTCCTCCAAAGTTAAATAATATAAGAATTGTGTGGTGCAGAACACCACACCTATTTTATTGTGTGAGGCTTCTCGCGTCTATCGAACGTAGTTATAGACGAGACCCACGATGGACATAATTGCACCGATAATCAGCACAATTCCGATGATGTTGAACACACTGTTACCAGTTTCGCCAACATTACCAACAGCGTTTTCTATCATTTCACTGTCTGTGACATTCTCAACTTCGCTGAGTGTTACAAAGAATGCAAACACACCAACGGCAAGAATGATTAATGAAACGACAACGCCCATGATTGCACCTGGGTCGATAAAGCCATAGCTTGCTTTCACCTCTACACCTCCTTTTAAATTTTTAATTCTTGTATACTACTATGTGCCTTACTCATATATAAACGTACTTCAATGTATGTTAGTATATACTCTAGGATAAGAACTTGATATCTTACATAAAAAATCTATATATAATTGGTATTTAACGCATGGAAGAAAAGGAAGGGCAACCAAAAACACTTTCAACTTTAGTTGAAATCTAACACACTCAAAGGTGAGAGAGGAACTCTTGTGTAGAGAGGAGGAACTGAACGTTCCTCTCTCACAAACACATACACAATATATACGTAGTACAATCTTTAAGTTTTGGTATATGTAGTGCGCTTCCATATAGCCAAGTTAAAGATTTTTGAAGGAAATAAGACGATATTTCAAATCATTTATGTTTAGGTGTAATGCGAAAACTAAAGTCACGGTTTATCTTTAGTGTATATTCCGGTTTTAGATAAATGATATTTTTAGTTTTTCTCTTTGTTAAACCAACTGTCTTGGATATAAGTATCACTTCGTTGTCCTTATAACACTTTGGAATATTACGGGAGAAAAGTTGAACGGCGCTAGGATGAGAACAAATAGCAATATTATCTTTCTTTAATTGTTGGACCAACCTCTGGATTGCTTTCTTAGTTTGCTCTGGCGTACTTAGGCGCAATGGATAAATAATCTTATTCATGGTATTTACCTACCGAATATACCTTTTCCTATTTCTCTTAACCATAAACTGGATTATCAACCAAATGACATTAAGCATTATCATACCGAATGATAGGGGAAACATTGCAACTTCGTAATAGTATGTGTCTCCAGGCACTTCTACATAAAGATGACCTGCCATAACAATTATCCAAAACAGCATTGATATTGCTGAGTAAATAAATGAGTCCCTTTCTATAGCTAACACAAAAGAAATGAACCCCATTGCCAGCATTGTAATAAATACACTTTCTAACATTATATCCTTTCTCCTTTTTATCTACTCTTTACAAATGTCACATAAAAGATTGTTGTCAGGATAAATGATAATAGAAGACCAAACAAGTATATGAACCAAATTGGAAATATGATACTAAAGAAAATACCAACAAGTATAAGATAAACTCCTGTTGTACCAAGACTTCTATTATTCGCGTAAATGCCTGCTCCTATGAAACCTAATATGATTCCCCATGACAAATTACCAAACATGGCATAGTATGGGTCAAATGCAAAGCGTATAATACCACCAAGAGTAAAGTTGGTAAAGTTGTAGTCTACTGCTACGCTAACAATGAAACAATATATTGAGGCTATTATTGATATTGTGCTATTCCTCCTACAATTAATTGCATGAATCCGAGTATAAACATGAAGCCAGTTATTGCTAAGAACAGACCTACTGCCACTGCTGCTCCTGTTTGTATTTCATCTGGAATCTGTTCTACTATTGTCCATAATATAGAATAGGAACTAATAAAAGTTATGGTCATAACAGAACCAAAGAAACCGTATGCTGCTCCTTCTGATGTTTTTAAGCGCCCTCCTGTTACAAGTCCACCTATTGTAGCACCGGCTATAGCACCACCAATCAGAATGGCAACAGTTGTTCCTCCAATAAAGAATGTATTAAAACCAAAGTTAGCATCTGTAAAAGCAGAAAATAATCCTCCACCAGAATCTTCGTCTCTTTGCGGTGATGTGCTTTCATCTGCTAACTCTTCGTAGTCATATTCTGAACTTGACATTCCCATATTGTAAATGTTAAGACCACCTACAAGACTAACAACTACATTGAATATTAATAAGAACAACATTACATTTACTGCTTTCATATTTTATCACCTAGTATCTTCTTATGTCTATTTGTCCCATAAGACCTATAATTCCTATGGCTAATATAAATATTCCTATAACGGCAATTGAAGGTCCTTGCCACCAACTATACCAATGATATGCCGCATTCATTCCTAAAATACTAACACCACCAAAGACGAGGATAATACCACACGCTAAAGCACCTGCAAAGGCATTGACTTTAGAGAATGTAAGAAGAACCATAAAAGACAGTCCGAACAACAGAATATATGTCCATGGAACAACGGCACCACCGTTTGTTCCTTCATAATCATACATAGGAGAATCTCCAAATATGATTTTCCATATATCATCAATTTCTTCTCTCTTATCAGTTTTTTCGTATGGAGACATGAGTATATATCCTGACGTATATTCTCCAGCATAATATCCTGCGCTTTCATTTATTGCACAGTTAATAACAAAATACCAGTTATTATTAAAGATTGTATCAAGATAAGGAACATTGTCAGCAGTAAAGTCAAAGACATGATTGTTCTTTCTTATCTCTTCCGTTGTATATACCAGAGTCTTATTTGATACATGATATACACTGAAATTTACAACATCAGTTGAAGATGTAAGGTCTTCATACGTTATAGAAAACCCAGAACTAGTCCATGTCTTTTGAAGTTTCACAATGGAATTGAATATTTTTTCATACTCTTGTTCCATAGGAATACGTATTTCTTGTTGTAGTGATGATGATGCTGAAAGAGGACCTATATCAATAGATGAAGACTGTTCTGAGTCTACACGGATAGAATATGTCTTTTGATATAAGAGCCAAGGATTAATGGTGAGTGAAGATGTAAAGTATTGTGAATCAATAATAAGTTCATCTCCTGTTGAGTTTTGTGTATAGATATATGCTACAGGATGATTGCTTGGCATAACACGGAAAAGACCTGTTTCATCAAGAAAAGAAAATGTATACACAGCAAGAGAGTCTTTTAAGCTTTGCATTTGAGATTCTCCATAAACCATTTTGTCGATTAATGTATAAAAGGTAATGTTAGTTTCTGATTTACTAGGCACAATCGTTCTTTTGCAACGCATAGGAGAAACTTCATAGTATTGATAGTTAACATGTATAACAGTGGAATTTTCATCAAGTACTTCCTCATACACAGTAAATGTTCTTCCGTCTTGTTCATACATGTCTTCTGGAACTGTAGACCAATGACCATATAATGATTCGTTATAGACTTCCACAACTTGTATTTCGTATGGAATATAGGAAAGTGTTTTAGTTTCATCAGTTGTATCATCATCTACAGAGAAGTAATCATTTTCTGTGTTTAATGTTGTATCATATTCTTTAGAACCATTCCAGTAAAACTCTATAAAGCTAACTGATTGTGTTGCATTAAAACAAATAGTACCATTCTCTTCTTCTGACGAAGACACTGAAACATTTGCTGTTGATTGTGACTCATTAATAAGCCCCATATTATCACAAACAATTGTCTCAACTGCGTCTGTATAATGAATAATGAACTCATGATTCATTCCTTTTGAAAGGTTAATCAAATTATTCGTTTCATTTTCGTAACGGACAAATAGGTTATATTCTCCTCCTATCGTTGTTCCTGTTATCTCTGCAGGAAACTCACTATACTCGTGTAAAAGAGGAGAACCACTATCATTTATATATGACCATAAAGAAAAATAATATGTTGTTTCATATTCTAACCCATCAAATGTATATATTATATCCGTCGTATTACAACCACCTTCTCCTCCTGTGAGTGAAGAAGGGTAACCACTATCACTGTACCTTACAATAGTTCTGTAATTAGAGACACTATAATCTCCTCTTGCCCAAGACAACGTTATTTCAAGTGTCTTTTCTTCTTCCACGTAAACATCTGTTGGTTGTCCTGGATTAGTTATAAAGTGTTCTGTATCCGAAGAATACCTAAACCAATCTGGTCCTTTCGCCCATGATTTAACATAATAATATTGACCGGCAGATAAATCACTAATATAAGAAAAATACTCCGTAGCAGATGTACTAGACCCTTTTGTTACGTTTGTCCCAGGACTTGCAGGTGTAGGACTTTCTGTTGATAACCAGAACCCGTATTCAACTGTATCTCCTCCATAAGCCATATACCCATTTAGTGTTGCTGATGTTTCAGAGATGGATGTCGTTTCATTTATATAGGAAGGATTTAAGGTTGTAAATGTCTTATCTGAACCATTAACTCTCCCTTCTGAATTTTCAGCGAAAGCGCGAAAGTGATATGTTTCTTCAGGTTCAACAGATACAGCAAAAGAAAACTCTTCACCTGCTTCGTATGATTCAGATAATTCGTGTTCATTACCATACGCTATTGTTTTACCCCACTCAAAACCTACGGTTGCTTCCAGCCCTCCGTCAGTTAATAGATATCCATTAAGCGTTACTGGAGAATGTGAAGATGGTGTTGATGCATTAGTTAACACAATAGGAGGGCTTTCAGTAACTTCAACTGTTCCGCCAAATGTTTCAGTATGTGTTTGAGCTGTAGCAAATGTAGTAAAGCAGATGAAAAGAGCCATCATGACAATCATTGCTTTTCTCGTGTTATCCCCTCCTTAATAATATCATTATAATACCGATAAATCCCATACACTTGTTTCTTTTTTCTGACGTGTAAGCTTGTAGGAATCTTTTTCAATTTACGAAGAAACAATTCTGTAAACTTTGTTTTGCTTCTTTTTACTGTTGTATCTATTGCTATACTATTCACCTTTAAGGATATCTTATGTTTCTATTTTGCTCCAGTGCATTTCTCAATGCTTCTGCTTTCTGTTTACTTTCTTGTGTTGCGACAGCGAAGAGGTGTTCTATGAGAGGTGGCGTTAGGTCTCCTCTTGCACCCCCTAACTGATGTATTACTCTTACTGTACCGTTGCGTATGATGTTTTCTAATACGGTTTTCTTTTGTGAAATTGAGAGTGTTGACATAGGATTTCTTGCAAGGTTATATAACATTTCCTCATTGCTTTCGGTTGACATCTTATTTGCTACTTGGTATGGAATATCTTCTCTTTGTGCTATGAGGGAACGCACATCAAAAGACGTATCTTCACTTAATTTTTTAAATAGAGATAATGGAAGTACTGGTGTTTTAGCAATTGCCTCTCTTATCTCTCCTTGATTCTCTTCTTGGACAAGATACTCTAAGAGTTCCTTCGGCATACCAAACGTCATGATAATCCTTCTAACAACTTGTAGGTCAGGAGACTGTATGAGTTTACCTACAGCCCAATGAGGAGTGTTTGGATTTGCTGCTAACGCTCTTTCTATCTCACTTGAGTCTTGCTTCAACATCTTTTCAACCATTTCGTCAGAAAGATAAGATTGGTTTTTTGCTACTGCTGTCATTACCCTTTCAGTCCCTGTTGCAACTAATGTTTCTATCCAATCCTTTGGCAGGTTCTGTTGCTTTGCTACATTTTCTTTTGCATTCATTAGTTGATATGGGTTTTGCACTCCATCAGATTTCGTATTCATATATACTATTTTTTCTAATATATCTTTAGGAGTATCTTCTCTTTCTGCAATGTCTTCCAACAGGTCTTGATTTTCACTAAGTTGTCGTATGATGTTTTCGTCGATGTCTTTTCTTTTTAATATGCTTCTTTGTACCTCTGTTGGTCCTCTTGCAAGTGTTTGAAGAACGTTTGGTTCTAGTTCGGGTTGCTCACGTGCCAACGTAGCTCTAACCTCTTCATCTGGGTCACGAGCAAGATGAGCTATCGTTTCTCTACGCAAACCTGTCTTAGTTACTGGTTCTGTTACAGGAATTCTTTGTGCAAGTTTCCTCCTAATATTTACAGGTTCTTGTGGTCGCATAAAATGTGTCTCGAAAGGCAGTGGCAAATTTCTTCTTTCTAATATTTCTTCTTTTTCTCTGTTAATTTCATCTTCAATTGATTTTTCTTTATCTTGCTTTATTTTCCAATCAGGGTCAGAAAAGGGTCTATATGTGATATGACGATTTGAAATTGTACCCATTTCCGTTATATTAACATCTCCATATCCTCTATATTTGTAAGGTGTTGTAATTTTATATTTACCATATCCTTTATTTTGTATTATCTCTTTTACAAAATTCAGATAAAATTTTGATAGATTTGTTGGATAAATACGTTTCTCCATCATGATGTCTACTTTTCCTTTGTAAACACCCCACCGTATCATTACACGCGCTGTTGGTTTATCAAATTTTGGGTTTTTATCTCCTAAATAAAAGAATGCAATTGCATTCCTATACGAAATATCATCAAAGTTGCCTATCCAAGTGGCAGAGTAAGGGTCATTTACGTTAATTTCTTTTGGCATAGTTTCACATGAGCCTTTTCCAAGCTTTTTGACGCCAGAAGATTTAGACATAACATCCACTGGATAATCTGTTATATAGATTGTTACACCTTTTGATGTGGTGTACAATTTATTTAGGTCTCTTATTGCTTGTGGTGCTTTAGGTTCTTTATCTAGATACTTTCCAAGTTTTTTATTCCTGAGTTTCTTTACAACAGGTTTTCCAGTTCTTTTGTCTTTTGTATATATTTCTACGTCCACCTCATTTGGTTTCTCATAATTATAATGAAAGATGTATTCTGGATATGCTGTTTGTAAATATTCATTTATATAGTCATGTATCATCTGTGTATATGCTCTTTTTGCAGGAACACGTTCTTGTGGAATTTCATATGTTCCACAAATTTCTTCGAAAGGTCTTACATCACCTGTGTCTAGGCGCTCAAGAAGAGCATTAGTTAGAAGTTCTGAATATGTATCCTCAGAAGGACCTTTGAATTGCTCTGGTAACATTCTTTCTGCATCTGCAAATACTCTCCTAAATGTTGTTTCTCTTGGTTCTACATAACTATAGACAGGATACTCGGCGTATTCTTCTGGAACCGCATGTCTAGTTCTATCAAAAGGACGACAATCAAACATGTTAAGATGTGCGTCTTTATCCCAATTTCCAAAGGGAGCAAGTGATTTGCCAAACATCATCTTTGCTTGTGGATAAGAGAGATTTTTGTTTGGTCTCTTTGGTAACGGTTTTCTTTTCTGCTTTACAATAGGAATGGTTTTCACTTTCATTGGTTTGAATGCTGCATTTGATTGTTTTGTTTTCTTTTTTAGCGGTTTCACATTCCAGACATTTTTAAACATTATTTCACCTTTTGTTCCAGAAGTAATCCATATCCTTATATCCCCAATAATCATCGAATGATTTGGGTTTCACATCATTTCTATGCAAGTATCTTCTTGTATTTGTTTTATCTCTTTTAACTGGAAGAGCATTCCAATTTACGTTGCTTAACCAGTTGGAGAGTGCTTCTGCAAACTTGAGGTCCTGTAACTCATCTGCTGAATGTGCACGAAAGTAACCAACGGACAGGTTTGCACATTCAGGGACAATATGGTCATAATTTGCTGAATCCGTAAATACACCTCTTTCGTTTCTAAATCCGTGTCCTAGTTGCTTTGCAAGCGCGTTTCCAAATTCTTCTGATGCTGTCATTCGACCCCGCTGCCATATGATAACATCGTGATAATCTTTTCTATCTAAAGAGAGAACTTTATTGATTCCTTTAAGAAGTTGTGGTGTTTTATTTGCTATAAAAGAGCTTCCTCTTCCACCAACTTCCTCTGCCCTATGAAAGATGTAAAGACCTGGAATTTTCTTATATAGAAGATTTAAGCATAACCACACTCCAGTAGTGTCATCTGCTCCTAAAATATCTCCGTCTTTTTTAAAAGCCCATCCATCCTCCGACAACTGAACAACTTGTCTCTCAACACCTTCAGCGCGATGTACAGTGTCAGTGTGACAGGTAAACGACATATCACTTTTTCCGACTTTGATGTATCTATTACCAAAGGTATCTTTTTTGATTCCTGGAACTGAATCTATATATTTGGTTATGAATTGTTCTTCCATTTTGGAGAATGCCGGTCTTGGATATGTCAGCATCTCCGCCAAATCATCTATCGTGTATTTCATACATTCCACACCTTTACGCCACCAGGGGCTGGATAATCTTTCGCTTTCACTTTTTTATCTCCTTGTACAAAGATATTATTTTGTAGTACGAAACAAGAAGGTCCTGTCATATAAGAGAAAAACATGCAAGGATTTTGGAACTTATCAAACTTATAAATGCGCTGTAGGAAAGATGTTGTCTTATTATACGGTCTAGGCTTAAATCCAAAAGCAGCTTTTGACTTGTATACACCGATACTAAGATGATATCCATAGAAGTTGGTGTCTTTTCCAAGAGAAACAACCGGAAGGTCTTGTTCCACTGCTTCTTCCATCATCTTTGCGTAGGCTATCTCATTAAGATATTTTGGTTCTTTAGGAAATGCATTATATGATGCTGATATTTTATGATTCATTTTTTTAACCATACGACCACCGAGCATTTCATCATTTTTAAAAGCATAAATACCAAAGTGGTTTGATGGTGGGTCTCTTGGTGCCCTTACACGTCCCCTTGGCATTCCTTTGATGTGGCCTTCATATATATTGTACCATTCATCGTACAATTTTTTATCCTTTAGGTCACGGTCTATCATAAATCTAACGTCTTGATTTCTTTTTCCTTCCTCAAGCGAATGAACACCTCGTTTGATGTCTCTTCCTTTTTTCGCAAACTCGATGTAACCAGGAAGGTCTCTTGTTCTTTCACTCCAAGTAACACTTTCTGGTACTTCAAAGAAACCGTAATGTTTGAGAGCGTTTTTTATTTCGTTGTTATAGCCGGATATTCTTACAATATCTCCTTCACGCTTGTCTTGTACTTCCAGTATTCCTAATATAACGTCAACAGGTGTTTGGGTGTAACATTCAATCTCCTTCATTACAGCGTCAAACCCAAACCAGTTTGTTATATTAAAGTTGGGTATATAAGAGTCTGTTTGATTTCTTTTAACGCTTTCACGAATTACCTTATCCACATCATTTGCAAGAACACCTTTGATAAAATCTGATATGTTTGGGTTCTTCGTTAATTCTTTTCTCAATTTTTTATCTTTTGATGATGCAATTTGTGCTTGCAATTCTTCGTTCGTTGTCTTTGATGCTAGTTCAAAAAGGTCTTCTCCATTGTCTTGATATCTATAATCAAAGGGTTGACAGTCTTTGAAGTTTGGCACATTGTCTCTATCAAAATCGCCGAAGGGTGGTAAATGTGAACGCTTTCTTGGATTACGCATTGTAAATGATGGTATGTTGAATTTAACCGGCTTCTTTATATCAAGAGGTTTTATGCCCCAAAAGTTTTTCGGCTTTTTCATATATTAACACCTAATGATTGCAAACTGTCTCCTATATTTTTTACTAAAGTTTGAAATTTTGAAAGTTTTTGATATCCTTTTGTTGTTGGTATAATAAAAAATCCTCTCGCAATTTTGATTGTTCCTTTCTCTTCCATTTGATTGAGATATGCTCCTAACCTGTTTGCTATGTCTGCTCGCTCCTCGCTAGAAATGAATTCTGGAATACCTATCTCTTTAATTGCTTGGTCAAGGTATGTGTAAAGATTACGATTAATTATTGTATCTTCATTTTGTAGTGCTTTGATAGAAGCCCAAAGTATAACTGCTTCTATTTTTGATATATCTTTTATTTTTTCTTTTGATATTCTATCTATGATAAGGTTTAATAACTCATTTTTGTATTCTTTTCTTCTATAAGAACCTGTTTGCTCTGCGATGTTATACGCTGTTACTAGTACTTCTAATGATGTGTTTGGATAATCTTTTCTATCGTTTGTTTCAATTATAATTATTTTATCAATGTATGTTTCAATGTTTAGACCTAACTGTTTTCCTAATTCTAGTAATCTTTTGAAAAATAAAGCAGATGCCTTTTTTCTAAACATTTGCTTTTTAAACAGATTGGAGAATATCTGTGCATTACTGTAATTATCGAATCCTCTTTCCTTCATGATATTGAGAAGATGAAGTGTTTCCTTTTCACTTAGTTTTTGTTTTCTTGATATTGTTTCTATAGCATTTGAATTTCCGTTTCTTACAATAAACTCTCTAAAGAACTTAGGTATAGTGTTTGTGGTATCTGCTAGGTTTTCAAGTGCTCTTGTGTAATAACGTGGGTCTTTATCTTGCAAGTATTCCATTAGTTCTTTATATTGTTCTGTTGTAAGTTTTGCATTAGTTTTCTTACCTAAGTTCATCAGTAATTCTTGCTTTTTCTTCTTTTCTCTCGCCTCAATGAATTTTTTTGAAATGTCCCCTCCTAACACAGGCGGGTCATGTTGTAAGCGAGGATTAAAAGGTCGGCAATCTTTAAAGTCAAGAACACCATCACGGTCAGTATCAAGTCTAAAGTGATTGGTTTGCAGTTTGATTGGTTTTATTTTCCACATGTTAGGAAACTTCTTTTTCATAATATCATCTAAATTTTTTATCAAGGTCTTCTCTTGCCTTTCTATACATTGACTTTTTCTTCCGCTCGGGTTTTACCAGCGGTTCGGATATAATACCGTGTGTTCTCGGCTTCTTTGGGTTTAAGCTTCTCTTTCTTCTCTTCATATTATCATTAGAACTGTCTATGCTCTTCTTTATGTGCTCCTAAGAAAAACCACACACCTAACGTTACCATAGAAAGAACAAATGTCATACCAAAGATAGTTCTAATCATACCAAAGAGTGGTGTTATTCTTTGCTTTATAGTTCCGCCTGCGTACTTTACATGTATTTGTGAAGAATGTATATCCATGGCTTCTTCAAACACAGTAATAGACTGAGGATGTGGCATGTAGCCACTTAGTCCGAGAGGGATAGTATTCCATTCATCTGTTGAACTATTTTTAACGCTAACAACTATAAATCCTGTTTTTTCTCTTTCATATTCTAAATCTACTGTTACTGTTCCTGATATTGTGTAATCTGGTATATCAAAGAATTCATTATGTATATCTTCCATATCTTCTGCTTCTCCTTCTATATATTGCAGAACATCTTCAAATGGACCACTCATTGCTATAAATATCGTAAGATTTATGAAAGCGAATACAACTAAACCAACTGAAACTTTTGCCCAACTATTCATTTAAGTGATTCCTTCATATAGTGACTCATATAATTCGTCATATAATTCTTCTGGTACTTGCTTTCCTTGTGATTGGTGATAACGGACAAGCATTGATAAGAGGAATTGTGCTGCCTCATCCGCTTGGTCACTGTTATATTGTGGGTATCGCTGAGCCATTTGCTGATAAGCCATTGCTCCTTCTCTACTTTCTTGGAATTCAAATAAAAAGTCTTGTGCTTGTGTTTCTTGCTTCTTCCATTCTTTGAAACCGCTTTGTGCCTCTTGGTAGTCTAATTCTTCTTGCCCTCTTGATAATCGTGTTCTGCTTATATCGACTGACATTGATTGGGGTGAACCTTTTGGTTCTATTTTGCGAGGTTCTGGTATATTCTCCTCTTCAACTGGTTGCCGGAAGTCTCTTCGATTGTTTGAAGGAGGTTCTTGCCTTTCAAATAGACCGCGTAGACTTGGTCTTGGTCCTATGCTCATTGCCTGTAAAGGTTGTGCCCTCAAGGGACTTGCCGTTATTCCTGCTCGTCCTGAAGTTATAGATGGAGGTCTACTGGTCATTGATGGTTTATTTGTCAGACTGAAAAACTTTCCTTGTAAAGGCATTCCAAAGCTTCTTGTAGTTCCCCATATATTCCTAGTAGGTGAAGGGGAAAGGTCGAATAAACCTTTTCTTCTTACTGGTCTTTCTTCTTCATCGTACATAGTATCACATTTATTTTATTGTGCTTCTTGCATTTTCATTACAAATCGTATTCCTGAGCCAAATAAGTTGATTCCTGCTAGTACGCCCCACAACCAAAACATTGCTTGGGTATATACATTAGTTGATGCATCTACACCCATAACAGCGCTAAGGTAATCTATCATCGGATTAAACATATACATGAGTAAACCGAATATGATGAGGGCTGATATGAAGTGGAAGACGGGTACATAATCCATTTTTATCTATACCTCTTTTTCTTATCTTGTATTGCTCCTTTGACGGAGGCCGTTGACTCACGACCTGTTGGTTCTATAATTCTAAAGGTTCCAGATGATAGGTCACTTTTGACACGCTGAACTTTAGAATAGCGATTGATGTCTTGAATCATTCCAATGTCTTTCTTTCTTCGGAATTCAGCTTCAGGATTTTCCAAGAGTTTCTCTCTTTGCTTTTGAATTGTTTCAACAGGACGGGCTTTGTATTTTCCGTATTGAGAATTAATGAGAACATAGTTGTCTGGTTCCACAATCTTGGTATAGTCTATTTCTGTTAAGCGTCGGTAAGAACTGATAGCTTTCCTCTCTTCTGGATTTGGGCTATAGCGTGTTGCAGGTACATATACTGAGAAAGGACCACGCTGTTTTGTGTAAGGATACTTGATTGCTGTGTTTTTAACGGAATAAACATCCATAATGCCATATCCTTCGGAATGTGGTACTCTTTTGTGAAGAACCTCAAACATATAACATCCATAGTGCTTGTTAAGTTCCTCTGCTATTTCAAACGCATCACGCTTTGGATGTTTTGAAAGGATGTCCCAATCACGAGGTTTTCTCGTCATGTGTATTTGATTGATGCTTGATGCTACTGCTTGAGAACCGTAGACGATGTTATCTTTTTTGATTGATTGCTTAAGAACATACTCACGGATAACGTCTTGATATGTACCGTAGTAATTCATTTTATCTTCTAGTGTGCATGGTCGGAATTTCACATCTTCACCTCTCGTTGAGCTCGTTTAAGTCCTGCAAGTGCCCTTTGGACGCGACCTTCATTTAATAATGAATTGATATGTTGCAGTTCGTGTGGAGCCGCAGGATAAGGTTGACCTTGAGAGCCGATTGGATTGTGGAAATCGAGTTTATTTTCATTCATGCAACCACGAACATCGCAATATTTACCTTTATAGATGTATATAGTATGAAACCATCCTTGTTTTCCAATCTGTCCATCTCCGTTAAGAAAGCGGTCTAAGGCAACGGCAAACTCAGAACAAAAACCTGTATGCCAGGTCGTGTCCCTATTTTCGTTGCGCCAGAACTGCTTTATGATTTTGTCTAATGTTTGAACGTTCATGTGTGTTCTCCTTTGTGGTGCTATCGTAAAGAGAGGAAGAAATGGTCCTCTCTTTGATAGCAAATAGGCAGGTTTTGTCACATGAAATAGTGACTCTAAAGTTTGAAATATTTTGGTTTTCTAAATGAAGGCTTTTTTGACATTTTTCCATAGAATTTTTTTGTCGCTGAAGCTGCTTTCCAAATGTCAGGTGTAGCATGTTTTCGGTATCCATATTCTATGAACGGTGATGTTCCTTCTAAGAAAGACAATCCTGTCTTGTCCTCTTCTTCTGTATCATCTAGGTCTCTTTTCCATCTTGTTGGTGGTTCTGGTTTCGGTTGTTGTATTGGTATTTTTCCAGGTCTATATCCTGGAGGATATTGTGGTGGATAAGGTGAGTCTAATTTTGTTTCGTATACTTGTTCAGGTACAGGTTCTTGTACTGTTTCTCTTTCAGGAATAACCGTTTGGTCTGGAATTGGTGTCTGATATTGAATTGGCTGTTGTATTGGAAACTGAGATTGGTCCTGGATTACGTCTTCTATTGTTTCTGTTGTTTGGTCAGGGAGTAGGTCCTGAATACTATCTGTCTTTCTCGTAACATCATAATATGGTGAAAGAATATTAGCTTGATGTTGCATAGTTGTAACTTCTGGAGAAAGTTTACTTATTCCCTCTCCAATGTTCCGGTTTTCTGAGCCAAGAGAACCATACTTAATACCGGACGCGTCTATAAATCCTTTCTGTCCTGCAAGACCATATCCTCCTCTTTTGAAAACAGGTGATTGTAATCCTGGTGGTTGAAGACTGCCTCCTTGACTTTTAGTAACTTCATCTAACCAGTATTGTGAGTGCTGAGGTGTATCATATATCCCTTTCCAATATTCCGGTATATCCTGTCTTTGTCGTTTCCACGTAATCCCACCTTTTTGATTCTGTATTGCTTTATTACGTTTTTCTAAACTTTCTTCTAATTTCCGTTTCCAAGGTTTTGATATATCCTGTTTTTGTCGTTTCTGTTCTTGTGCAAGCCTTCTTGCTTCTTGTTCTTGGCGAGCTTTCTGTATTGCTTTTCTACGTTCTTCCATGTTTCTAACTGCGCTTTTCTTTTTTCTAAGACCCTTTGTTTTCGTCTTGGGTAATTTTCTAACGTTTTGCTTTTGTATTTGTACTTGGACAGGCTTCTGTTTAGTTACATATAATTGACCGCCGCTTTCTCCATATGACACTGATGAAGACGTATCTGTATCTTTTGGAAGATTCTTTTTTCTGTACTCTGATTCTGTAAGCGGTTTCTTTCTACCAAATTCTTTGTCTTTCGCTTTTCTTACCGTTTTCTTCTTGACGGACCTTTTATCTTCAATAATTTCATGTTTTGTTGTTCCTTTTTTCTTAGTAAACCTTGATGGGTATCTCCTACGAACGTAGTATTGACCACCTGTAATTCTATTGATTCCTAATAATTGTGTTTGTGTTGTTGGTGAAGGTGAAGGACTAGTTATTCCTGCTCTTGCCCTTGCTAATGACTCTGCATACGTTGGAGTTCTAGATATACCTGATTCTACAATTCGGTATGGTTGTTGCTGTACGGCGAATAGTTCATCTTGAGGAAGAATACTCTGACCTCTTGATGTTGGTCTAACTGCGTCAGGTCTACGTATCCTTGGAAACCTTGCCCCCGTATCTGGTTCCAATATACCCCAGTGTGAAGTTTGGTCCTGCATACCATAATCTACGCCATAATCAGATAAATGTGTTGTTTTTGTTGGAGTAGAAACACTCCCTTTAGGACCAACATCTACAAGATTAGGTCTAGGTGTTCGTACACCAAAATCAGGTTGTAACTGTCCCCACCCATACGGTTTTTGTGATACCCCCGTTATTATTTTATGATATGCTTCTACGTCTGTTTGGAAGGGGTGAAATCCTGCATATCTTCCACTCTCAAGCACTGGTGATATTTGACCTGCTGGTTGCCCGCCTCTTATGATTCTACCATCCAATCGTAAGCCACTTGGTTCGGATGTTTGTGGTATTCTTGAAGATGTACCGAAGTCATCTATGTGTGTTTGTCTTGTTGTTCTCGCACGATGCGTTCCTACATCTACGTGGGTTTGTGTTGTTGGTCTTACGCCAAGGTCAGGTTGTAAGGAACCCCATCTGTGAACGCTTGGTGCTACACCTGTTCCTATTCTATGATATGCTGAAACATCTGTTCCCATAGGTTGGAAACCTGCGTATCTTCCACTCTCTAAAATGGAAGAAGATGATTCAACAGGAAGGTTTCCTCGTATCACTCTTCCATCTAATCGTAAACCACTCGGTTTTGAAGGTTGTGATGGTCTTGGACCAGTTGTTGTTTGTCCAGGAAGAAGCGGTATGTCGCTTTGACCGTACTTAGCCATAAATTGTGAGCGGGGTTGACCGTACGCTTCGTATGCTCTACTCATTTGCTGAAATTGTGACTTTGGATATGAGGAAACATCAGTATGATATTTTTTTGCAAATGAACGATATAATTTTTTAATATTACTAGGGTCTCCGCCTTTTCTAAAGCCGTAAGGGTCTTCTATCCACTTTCCAGTTTTAGGGTCTCTTATGTATCCTTCTTTCAATCTCCAGTTTGTCGCTCTCCTTTGCCCCCATTCTCTTGTTGCTGCTCCACCAAGTAAAAGAGAACCGAATTGTGTTGTTGAACGTGCTATTTGTGATGCTGTTGCTCCTGGTCTTAAAGAACCAGTTGCTTCACCGTATGCTGTCGGGATGACAGGATAATATACAGGAGAGCCAATTGCTGCGTACTTTGCTCCTGTTGCTAATTTTGGATATGTTTTTGCAACACTGGTTCCCCACTTTCCAAGTCGTGATGCTCCACCTGCTGCTTTCGCTCCCCACTTAGCAAGTCTTGGTGATTTTGATGCTGCCCACGAACCAAGTCGTGATGCTGCTGTTCCGGCTACAGGAGCAACCGCTGAAAAGATTCCTCCTGTCAATGCTGGATATATAACGTCAGTTGCTAATGGTGATGTGAAATATGCTTTTTCATATGCCCATGGGTCCTTTCCTGATTCGTCTTCATGCCATGCTTTTAAATGTCTATATCTTTCCCTGTTATAATCCTCAGTTATGTCTCCTCCACTGCCTTGACCAGTTAACCGACGCCAACCTTCTCCTGCAGCAGAATACAATAAACTTGGTGCTCCTGCAAGCCTTGAACTTAAGTCTACTGCTTCATGGATAGCAAAAGTTGGTGTATTATACAGTCTGTCTTTAAGTATATCTGCTCCTTTCTCGTAGTCATACTCAAGTGATATTTCTTCTCCTTCCTCTGCTTCGGGATTATATGTGAGTCCTTGTAATGCAGGGTCTTCCCTTTTTATTTGTTCGAATGTCTTTTCTCCATCTTCTCCGAATCTATAATGTTCTTCAGCCCATTCGTTAACTTTGTATTGAGGAGCATTTTTCATTCCTTGTTTGTTAAGCTTATTAAGCATTTCCGTTGCTTGTTCTTCTGTGTATTGCCCTTCGCTGAATCTCTTTATAACTGTTCTGTATTGATTCTCGGGAACAAACGCATAAAAGTCCGGTTTTCCTTGCGTTATTGTTTCTGTCTCGACTTGTTGCTGAAATTCCTCAGGTGATATTTGTCCTGCTCTATATTTTCGTTCTAATGTATTCCATGTTTCCTGAGAAAGGTTTTCTGGTTTATTCAGTTGCTGCACCTGTCTATATTCATCTTCAAATGTCTGTTGTTGAAAGCTTTGTATTTGTTCTGTTGTTGGTGTATCCCAATATGTTTCTCCTGATTGAGTATCGGTGATGTTAGTTATATGATAACCAAGGTTATCATATCTTTCTATCCGCTGATTGAGATTAGATGAAGAATCTGTAACTGTTTTGATTTCTCCTTCGTCAGTTTCATATGTAACTTCTATTGGTCGCCCTCCTGGAATCTCTTCACTTACTGTTTCTGTGTCCACGTATTCTTGCGTTTTAGTACCAGTATCTTGTATAGCTTTTTGTTCCATTCTTTGATTGTATATTTTCTGTCCTAACGCTTGTTGAAACTGATTCTCAGAACCTAACAATGATGATTCTATTGGGTTTGGAAGGCGTTCAATGATACCAGGAGCTCCTTGTGATGTTTCTGCTGGTGCAGATGTCCCTGGAATTTCTTCTTTCGCCTTTTGATGGGCTATTTCTTTGACAAAAGCTGGTGTAGTTGCTTCTTCTATAATATCAAGAAGAGGATTTCTTCCTATCGATGTTGAAACTGTAGGTCCACGACCACCTGAAGAACTGCCACCTGAAGAAGATGATGATGTTGTTCCACCTGTACTACCTGCTCGAGCCATTGGTCCAGCAGTGAATCCTGTACCACCTGAAGAAGTACCAGTGGTTGATGTGTTCTGATTTCTTATGTTCTCTACTGCTTTTTTTACTGGTTCGGGAGTTAGAACTTCTAGAACAATATCGTGTATAGATTTATTAGAAGATGATGCATTCGAGGAAGAACGATTACTTGAGGAGCCGGATGAAGAACTGGATGATTTGCTACTTGATGATTTGCTACTTGATGATTTTTTTCCTTTGTTGCTTTCAACAATCTTTACAATGTTTCTTCCGGCCTGCGTCTGACTCAACTGTCTTTTTAACAAGTCTGGTAATGGCATTAAAGCACCTACATTCCTACAGTAAAGTGATTAAAAACTAGAAAAGTCTCAACCACCTGCCTATATATAATATATTGTGATTGGACTTTTATATAAACTTTGATATATGGAGAGAGGGGGAGGTAAAAAAGAATAGTGGTTACTTTTTACTTTTGTCTATAACCTGCTCTATACATGAGAGAAAGACAGCGAAAGGATATTCATTACGCTTTTTCTCTTCTAGGTCATGTATTTTTTTGAAATCGTATTTGCAAGCTTCGTATGTTGCTAATACACTTAAAGGAATAGAAGTGAAAAAAGATATAGAAGCTAAAATGATATTTTGTTCCCCTGTTTCTAGAAAAAGAACACCCGTACTAAACAGTGTTAAACCTACAAATATAATAAAGAATGTCGGTCTG
>Ga0180432_10001539_pt1 | contig 36294 bp, 34 predicted proteins | sample SS_ome_10_FD_132414 | JGI IMG/M metagenome (GOLD analysis project Ga0180432, IMG submission 132414) | Hypersaline lake sediment archaeal communities from the Salton Sea, California, USA - SS_1_MS_2 metaG | ecosystem: Environmental > Aquatic > Non-marine Saline and Alkaline > Hypersaline >... | reverse complement strand
GTCAGCCACATAAACTTAAACGACGGCACGGTGGAGGGACTCCGCCACCGAGACCTGCCAATCATATCTATCCAGTACCACTCCGAGGCCTCTCCTGGCCCGCTGGACAATATGTATTTATTCGAGAGATTTCTGGAGATGGTGAGGGGGTGAGATGAGTCAGTCCAAAGCATTTATCCGTTACATAGTCATAAGCCCTGTCGGCCTCCATTGGTGGGAGCAACTTGCTGCGCCTTTCCTTAAGGAGAAGGGGTGGGGTACCATAAACCCAGAGAATTTCTCATATAAGTTGTCCTATGGATTCGACCCTAACGTTATTCCTGCTCCCGATCAACTTTCGCAAATCGAATACTCACTTCGTATCTCGGCAGCAGTAGTTGAGTATCGGGGAGAGCCAATATTTGATTCCGTCTTCGTACCAGATTCCGACTATACAGTCATTGATGATCTACTTGCCTTTATGTCGCTTTACACAGGCAGGTACTGGCAATTTATGTGGAGGGAGTATGGAGGCTCTGCAATTAACTGGAAGGGATCTTCTGCGATGCAAGTGAGCTACCACTGGGGTCTTGGTGAACAAGCAGGGGAGCGAAACAGAACACTAAGTTTCTTTGAGAAGGCACTGGCAACAATTCCTAACCTTGACAGGATACAATTCGCACTAGCAATTCAATGGTTCTTCAGTGCTCTTAGAGAGTTCGAAGTCGGGAGGCCACTAATAGAGTCTGCACTGAATTGGGTCTGTCTGGAATCGCAGGCTAACTACCTACGTCTTGCAGGCAACAAATTGGAAAAGGCTAAATCGTTGCTTGCCGAAAAAGGATTCCCAACTATACCTCGCTTGGAAGACTTATATAGACTGCGCAATGATGCTTTCCATGATGGCAAACTTTCAAAGCTCAATGAATCAGATGCAGAAGCAGCCCGAACAGCAGGAAGAGCATTAGTTCGAGCCCAAATTCTGAATCTGATAGGTATGTCGCAGTCAGATTTCCGAGATGGCTTTGTTAAGTTATATGCTACCTAAAATATCTAAAGTCTTGGTGATAGGCTCAAGTCCCATAGTCATGGGGCAGGCAAGGAGGCATTTATGAGGCGTGTCAGTTCCATTGCTATGGTTGCATTTGGCCTGGGGTCAGTGCTGTCGGGGTGCTGGCAGTTGTTTTTCCTGCTTAACGGAGAGATTTTCATATTTCCTCCCCACATTGTTACATCCGCTCTATTTATTATCTTCACGGCTATCCATATGTGGCTCAATCGGAAGCCGCTTTTTCGCTACTTTAAAGGGCTTCGGTGGTGGTGGATTTTAGTTGGATTGTTGTTTGGTTTTAATGTTATCTGGATAGGGATTGTGTTGCCAATGTCAATAATTGGAGGATGGTGAGGCGAGACTTGAGCAAAATATCTAAAGTTCTGGTCATTGGCTCAGGGCCGATAATCATCGGGCAGGCGGCGGAGTTCGATTATTCCGGGACTCAGGCCTGCCGGGCACTGAGGGAAGAAGGCGTGACCACGGTCCTGGTGAACTCGAACCCTGCTACCATCATGACCGACGAGGGCATTGCCGATATTGTCTATATCGAGCCGCTCACCATGGAAGTCCTGGCTCGCATAATTGAGAGGGAACGCCCCGACGGGCTACTGCCTACCCTGGGGGGGCAGACAGGGCTCAACCTGGCGGTGGAGCTGGCTGATGCCGGCGTACTCGACAAGTATGATGTGCGGTGTCTGGGCACGCCTATAGAAACGATAAAGAAGGCCGAGGAAAGGTCTCTATTTAAGCAGCTTCTTGTTGATATTGGCGAGCCTGTGCCCAAGAGTGCCACGGTAAGGTCGGTAAAGGAGGCGAAAGAACTGGCAAACTCCATTGGTTTGCCTCTCATTATCCGCCCTTCTTACACCTTGGGTGGCACGGGTGGTGGCATTGCTCACACTATGAGAGAGCTTGAGGAGATTGTTGCCAGCGGCTTGTATAGCAGCATGAGCCATGAAGTCCTGGTGGAGCAGTGCGTTCTGGGCTGGAAGGAAATTGAGTATGAAGTCATGCGGGATGTTGCTGATAACTGCATTACCGTCTGTAATATGGAGAACATCGACCCCATGGGTGTGCATACCGGGGATAGCATCGTGGTGGCTCCCAGCCAGGCTCTCAACGACAAAGAATATCAAATGCTCAGGTCAGCCAGTCTGAGAATTATAAGAGCCCTGGGAATCGAGGGTGGTTGTAATATACAGTTTGCCTTGACCCCTAGTCCCACAGTGGCCGAAAAATGGGCCCCTGACCAAAAGGGAGTTACAAAAAGCGAATACCACGTAATTGAAGTTAACCCTCGTGTCAGCCGCAGTTCAGCTTTAGCCAGTAAGGCCACCGGCTATCCTATTGCTCGGGTGGCCGCCAAAATAGCCATAGGTAAAAGGCTTGATGAAATCCCCAATAAAGTTACCGGCAAAACGTTGGCGTCTTTCGAGCCAGCCCTGGATTACTGCGTGGTCAAGATTCCCAGGTGGCCTTTTGATAAATTTGCTCTGGGTGACCGGGGGACTGGCAGCCAGATGAAAGCCACTGGTGAAGTTATGGCTATTGACAGGTGTTTTGAAGCCGCTCTACAAAAGGCAGTGCGCTCCCTGGAATTTGGCAAACGCACTCTTCTTTGGGAAGACCTCAGTTGGAGTAAAGGGGAAGGGCTTAATTCCTACCCCCTTCACCCTAATGATTTAAGAATATGGGCCATTATGGCGGCGCTGCGAAGGGAAGCTACGCCTGAGGAGCTTTCTCAGCTCACTGGCATAGACCCCTGGTTTATTTATAAGTTCCAGAATATTGTGGACATGGAGAAACGGCTTCTTTCTGAATCGTTGAAACCGGAGCTTTTATGGGAGGCAAAGAGGCTGGGCTTTTCAGACGAGCAAGTGGGCACTTTAGCCGATAGGTTGCCCGAGCAGGTGAGACGGACTCGCCAAGAATGGCATATTCGACCGGTGTACAAGATGGTGGATACATGTGCTGCCGAATTTGATGCTGAGACCCCGTATTTCTACAGCACTTATGAGAAGGAAAACGAAGCTGAGCCTTTGGATGAGAAGAAGGCTGTGGTCATCGGCAGCGGGCCTATACGCATCGGGCAGGGAATTGAATTTGACTATTGCTGCGTCCATTCAGCCTGGGCGCTTCAGGAAGCAGGAATAAAGAGCATTTTGGTCAATTCTAATCCCGAAACAGTTTCCACCGATTTTGACACCAGTGATCGCCTCTATTTCGAAGCCTTAGATGAGGAAAGTATCCGAGATATACTTGAGAATGAGAGCAATAACGGTTCTGCTCCAGCGTCTATCGTTCAGCTTGGTGGACAAACACCCCTTAATTTGGTTGGGCCCTTGGCTCGCAATAATATGCCACTACTTGGCTCAGGTGCCGAGACTATAGATATAGCTGAAGACCGTCATCGCTTTGAAGATTTCCTGGATAGATTGGGTGTTCCTCAGCCCCCGGGAGCTGGAGTGACATCAACAGAAGAGGCACTTAATATAGCCAAGGTCCTGGGCTACCCTGTTTTAGTGCGTCCCAGCTATGTCTTAGGCGGCAGGGCTATGGAAATTGTGCATAATGAAAGTGAGTTGATTCGCTACCTGACACTGGCCCTGGAGATGGATAGCCAGCATCCTGTGCTTATTGATAAATATTTGCAGGGTAAGGAAGTGGAGGTAGATGCCATTTGCGACGGGGAAAAGGTTCTTATTCCCGGAGTGATGGAGCATATTGAAAGAGCTGGTGTTCATAGTGGCGATTCTATAGCAGTCTATCCTGCAATGAATCTAACCAGAAATGAAGTGGATACCATGGTGGATTATGCTACTAGGATCGGGTTAGCACTTCAAGTCAGGGGCTTACTAAATATACAGATGGTGATTCTGCCAGAAAATGGCAGCTCGTCCATATACGTGCTTGAGGTGAATCCTCGCGCCAGCCGGACTGTGCCTTTTATCTCCAAGGTAACCGGCGTGCCCATGGTAAGAATTGCCACTAAGGTGATGGCCGGGATTAGCCTCAGGGAGCAGGGCTATGAAGGTGGGCTGTGGAAGAGACAGAAGTTGATAGGTATAAAGGCTCCTGTTTTCTCCATGTCTAAATTGACTGGAGTGGATAGCTACCTTGGGCCTGAGATGAAATCCACAGGCGAGGTTATGGGGATTGATTACAGCTTTGAGGCGGCGCTGGTTAAAGCACTTTTAGCCGCTGGATTGATGCTGCCGCAAAAAGGCAGTCTGCTACTTAGTATTGCAGATAGGGATAAAGCTGAATCCCTGCCTCTAATTAAGGATTTGCATTCCCTTGACTACAGGCTCTGTGCCACAGAGGGAACCGCAGCTATGATTGAGTCTATAGGGCTACCGGTAAAAATGGTGACCAAGAAGCTAAGCGAAGGACATCCTAACGTTATCGATGTCATTCGAGATAATTCTGTAAGCGGAGTAATCAATACCATAACCGGAGGGCGCGTTCCATTGCAAGATGGATTAGATATCAGGCGTGCCGCCGCAGAAAAAAGGATACCGTGCTTTACCTCACTGGATACCGCTCGGGTGGCTATAGAGGCGTTAGCAGACAGCAGCAAAATCTTTAACGTTCAACCACTCAGGGACTATCTGAAGAGCAGAAAATGACGGGCAGGGTATAGGATAAATCCTGAGCATGAAACAGGCCTTGTTTACCATAACTTCTAATTTGGAGGTCATGCCTGGCGTATACCTCATGTGGATTGAGGCACCGTATATAGCAAGTTCAGTTCAGCCGGGGCAATTCATCACAGTGCGGTGTGGAGGTTTTACATTACGCCGCCCTCTCAGCATTCATCGGGTTTCAGATGGGGGGGAGATTGCCCTATTATTTAGAGTAACTGGCAAAGGCACCCTCTGGCTTTCACAACGACAGGCAGGCGACGGAATAGACATTCTTGGCCCTCTAGGTAATGGGTTTAGTATTGAACCAGGAGCAAAGAACCTGCTGCTCGTGGCCGGAGGGATGGGCATCGCTCCGCTTGTTTTCCTGATGCAGCATGCTTCATCACAGCACCAGGTAACTTTAATTCATGGGGCGAACACTGCTGCCCAGCTCTATCCTTTTTCGATAGCTATGGGCAAGGAGCGAAGCAAACTACCGTCTTTACCAAATGGAGTTCAATTTATCCCCGTCACTGAGGATGGCAGCATGGGCAAAAAAGGCATGGCCACGGATATTCTGCCTGATTCTTTAGACTGGGCTGACCAGGTGTATGCCTGTGGCCCAGTAGATATGTATAAGGCAATCGCGCTGATAGCCCCAAAATGTCAGGTTTCCCTTGAAGTGAGGATGGGGTGTGGTTTTGGAGTGTGCTATAGCTGCACCATAAATACCAAGAAAGGCTTAAAGCAGGTATGCCGTGACGGGCCAGTATTCGAGTTAGACGATATAATATGGCAGGAGGTAAGGATATGACTGTAGTCACTAAAGACATCGCCTTTCAATCGAAAGGTAATTGCGACATTATCGATATAACCTCTCAGGTGGCAAGGAATGTAGAGGAATCTGAAGTTGATAACGGAATAGTCACTCTGTTTATATCTGGTTCAACGGCGGGGGTGACGACTATTGAATATGAGCCCAGGCTTCTTAGCGATTTCAAAAGCATGTGGGATAGGCTGATGCCCCGGAATATTCCTTATGAGCATGACAAAACCTGGGGAGATGGGAATGGCCATTCCCATGTGCGTGCTTCCACGCTTGGAGCTTCACTAACAATACCTTTTGTAAATAAGAGGTTGACTCTGGGCACCTGGCAGCAGATAGTCTTCGTGGACTTCGATAATCGTCCGAGGTCCAGAAAGATTGCTGTTCAAATATTAGGTGAGTAGGCGGAATCGCAGGATATTCCGGCGAAAAAGAGGTCGGGATAATAAGAGGATAAGAATTGTTAACTGAAGCTGAGGCTCAACGGATTGCGGTAAAATTTTTACTCGCCAAATACTTTCAGTCCAGAATCAAATTCAGCGTCAGCCAGCTTGTTACTGAAGATGGTCGCCAAATATATGAGATGCAGGGGAAAATCGCCATGAAGTCGGCGGGGATACTGGACCGCTTTTTCCTTGACAAATCTTCCCATACGTATGACTTCAAGATAGAAGTTGATGCCCAACAGGGCCGTGTTATCAACTATGAGCTTACTTAGTTAAGTCCCCACATAGTTCGGCACACATGTAAAGTTTAGAATAATATCTGTGGCCAAGATAGTCTTGACCTATTTTAGTTTATCAAATATACTATTTACTTAGGTGACTATTAACTTTATAAAGGATTTAAGTTGGGAGAATTTAAACATGCAAAGGGATATTCTGGAAAGAGTCGCCGTAGATCTACTGTCGATCCCGCCCCTTATCTTTAGGGGAATACGAAGAAAGCTGATTAAGACAGCTCTTGCCAATATTGATATGGATGTTACCCCACTTCACTTTGAAATTATGGCGCTACTTAAGGAAGCAGGAACTCTCCACGTTGCCGAAATTGGAGAGAGGTTACAGATAGCAAGAGCTCAGATGACTCATCTGATAGATAAGCTGGTGGATTTGAATATAGTTGAAAGAAAGATGGATATAGCCGACAGACGAACCATTAATATCACCCTCACTGGGCAAGGAAGAGTCTTTCTAGAAGAACATAAAGACAGATTAATGAGTATTACCATAGAGACTATGTCTCGCCTCACGGACGAAGAACTCGAGGATCTATCGAATACGTTGAGAAAGCTAAGGGATATATTATCGAAATTACAGTAAGTGAAGGCCCACCCCAAGTTACAGTACAAATTTACAAGAATGTGTAATTAGCCCGTATGGATAATCAGAATCAAAACGTGCTTAACGATGACCGAATCGGTCAGCTACTACTGAAACTGTCCCTTCCTGCGTTTTTCGGCATGGCTGTCATGACATTATACAACGTAGTAGACACAATTTTTATCGGTCACTACGTTGGTCACCTCGGTATCGCGGGGCTTTCTATAGTTTTTCCGGTTCAAATGTTGTCAATTGGGATTGGGCAAATGACGGGGATGGGTGGGGCATCACTGATTTCAAGATTAATCGGAGCCCGTAATATCCCCAGGGCAGAGCGTGCACTGGGTAATGCCTTGACCCCTACTGTTGTGCTATCAGTTATAATGATGTTAGCTGGCCTAGCCAACACGGACTTCTGGCTCAACCTTATGGGCTCGTCGGAGACTATCCTCCCCTACGCCCGAGACTATATGTCTATCATTCTTATCGGTATGGTTTTCATGACCATTGCCATGACATTAAATACCCTGATAAGAGCCGAGGGGAATGCCCGAATACCGATGTTCGGTATGATTATTGGTGCCGTACTGAACATAATACTTGATGCGATATTTATCATACCTCTTCACATGGGAATAAAGGGAGCAGCATTGGCTACCGTGATGGCACAGTTGATTTCTGTCCTATACTTTATGAACTATTACCTCTCTGGGAAGAGCTTCCTTAAAATTCATTCGAGAAACCTGATTGTTGAATGGAATATATTAAAGTCAATTCTTGCCATAGGCGTCGCTTCATTTGCGAGGATGGTGGCTGCAAGTCTATCTGCCGTTCTTGTCAATAGAATGCTGGTTGCTTATGGCGGTGACTTTGCCGTGTCGGCCTTTGGTATCATTAACCGCATAATGATGTTTGCCATAATGCCGGGTATCGTCATTGGCCAGGGTCTTCAACCGATTCTCGGCTTCAATTACGGGGCTAAGCGCTATGGCAGGGCATTAAGGGCAATAAAACTAGCCATTGCTGCCGCAACAGCCTGTTGTATCGGAGTATTTCTGGTCCTCTACTTCGTCCCGGACCCATTCATTCGCATTTTCACTACTGATAATGAGCTCATTGCTCTGGGCTCTTACGCTGCCAAGCGTATCTTCTTCGCACTATACCTGATAGGCTTTATGATGGTCGGTTCAATAATCTTCCAGTCAATTGGTAAAGCTGTTCAGTCATTTGTTACGGCTATATCGAGGCCGGCCCTGTTCTTGATTCCCTCGATATTAATACTGCCGCGTCTCTGGCAACTAGATGGCATATGGCTGGCATTCCCAGTTACAGATGCACTTACTTTCATGCTAACCCTTGCACTCTTCGTACCTCAGATACGAGAGCTCAAGAGTGCGGATTTGCTAGCTAGTAGCCCATGAAAAATTCGCTTCGCTATTTTTCATGGGGCCCCAGGAGATGCCAATGGATAAATCTGGGGCCCCCTGAAGAACGAAGTTTTTTAGGGGCAACTACTTAGTTCAGTACTGAGTTGATTCTTTGCCAATGAACTAGTGTAGCCCTGTGCTCCATCAGAATTTCAGCTCTTCTCTTTGGAAAGGGAGTTACCACAGGTGGAAGGTCATCCGAAAAATTATCTGCCCTCGTGCTATGATTTATAGGACGTTTTCAGGAAGAAAGATTAGATATTCATGATAGCATTCGAGGCAAGATGCAGCACCACTGCTATGGGCATAATGCCCCATAAAGATGTTGATAGGGCGCTCGAGCTTGCTTTGAGCCTGGATATCCCATTCTGGCCCCAGCTTCCCAAGGTGAGCTTGCATGAAGATATGTATATTCAAGCGTCGCAGAGTTTTCCAGGTATAGCTATTGACTTTGACAAGGAAAGGCTTGTCTTTAACACCGCACGATTTGAACAAGAACTTGACGATTACTTTGTGAAAATGGACCTCCCCGAGACCTTTGCCCTCACTGCGGAGTATTCCGCAGTATTCCACAAGTTTCTCTCCAAGGAGCTTCAAGGGTATAAGGCTATCAGGGGACAGGTCACCGGTCCGGTGAGCTTTGGCTTGAAAGTATTGGATGAGGATCTGAAGCCAATCATCTATAACGAAGAAGTGAGGGCTATTCTATTTGATTTCATTCAGAGAAAAGTCAATATCCAGTATCAAGAGCTCAGGAAGAAGAATCCTAACGCCTTCGTCTGGGTGGATGAGCCTGGGCTGGGCTACGTGTTCAGTGGTTTTTCCGGGTACAACGAGCAGCATGCCAGAGAAGACTATCACAGGTTCACTGACGGCTTGGAAGGCCCCAAAGGGTTGCACCTCTGTGCTGAGGTGAATTTGCCCTATCTGCTGGAGTTAGGAATAGAAATCCTATCCTTCGATGCCTATCAAATTGAGTTCATGCCCAAAGAATATGCTGCTAGCGTGGCAGAATTTATCAGGAGTGGTGGGGTTATCTCCTGGGGCATTATCCCCACAGAATCCACAACTCTGGCAACACAGACGCCGGAAACGCTGGCTGCGATTCTCTCAGATTACTGGGAGGCAATCTCAGTCAATACAGGTTTGTCCTTGCATCAGATTGCAGAGCAGGCATTGGTGGCACCAGCCAGATGCTGCCTTAGCGATTTGGGCCAGGTCGATACAGCCGCCAAAACAGCGAGCGAATGCAGGGTCTCAAGTGTTGAGGAAGAACTTGTTGAGAAAGCATTTGCCTTCTTGCCGGATATCTCGCAGATACTGAGAGATAAGTATGGTGTATAAACAATAATGGTTGACCTGCGCTCAGGGCTTTATTATGAGGTCTCAGCCCGAGGGCTTTATGCCTAATTCTATTCGAGGCGCTATAATTATGAGAGGTGAGCAACATGAAAGTATTAGGTATCATGGGTAGCCCCAGAAGACAAAGCAATACCGATATTCTTCTCGATAAGGCGCTGGAAGGTGCCAAGGAGGCAGGAGCCGAGGTCGAAAAGGTGCTGGTCTCGAAACTCAAAATCTCACCCTGCCTGGAAATATATGCCTGTCTCAAGGATGGCAACTGCGCGATTAAGGATGATATGGAGTTGCTCTACAAGAAGCTTATAGAAGCGGATCACATTGTCTTTGCCTCACCGATATTCTTCTATGGTATTACCAGCCAGGCGAAGGCGATAATAGACAGATGCCAGGCGCTTTGGGTGAGAAAGCACGTGCTGAAGGTGGGAGGGGATGACCGGGTACGAAGGGGGCTGTTTATTTCGGTTGGGGCTACTCGAGGTGAAAAACTTTTTGATGGCGCGGCACTCACGGTGAAGTACTTCTTTGATGCTGTAGGCGTGAAATATTCTGGTGATTTGTTAGTCAGGGGGATTGATGACAAAGCTCAAATTGAAGAGCGCCCTATGGCTCTGGAAGATGCGTTTCGCCTTGGCCAAGAGCTTGTTCGGGGGAGATAGAGACTGCGGATATAGCGACGGAGAATGAAGGCAATAGTAGCTGACAATCTAACCAAGATGTTTGGTCATCTTGTTGCTGTAGACCATATTTCCTTTGAAATCGAAGAGGGGGAGATTTTTGGCTTCCTTGGTGCCAATGGTGCAGGAAAAACAAGCACTATCATGATGCTGGCTACGGCACGACACCCCAGCTCTGGCACAGCCACGGTATGTGGTTATGATATCATCAAAGAACGGGACAAAGTCAGGAAATGCCTGGGCATTGTCTTTCAAGAACTGAGCCTTGATATTTATCTGACAGGCAGGGAAAATCTGGACTTTCATGCCAGAATATATAACCTTCCCGGAAAACTTAGAAACGAGAGAATATCTCAGGCTTTGGATTTGGTGAAGCTAGAAGATAAACAAGATATACTGGTAAAATTTTACTCTGGTGGCATGCAGCGTCGGCTGGAGATAGCCAGAGGGATGCTAAATCGTCCCAAGGTCCTATTTCTGGATGAGCCAACTCTAGGCCTGGATGTGCAAACGAGAAGGTTATTGTGGGACTATGCCAAGGTCTTGAATAGAGAATCAGGTACCACGATATTGCTGAACACTCACTATATTGAGGAAGCGGATCATCTCTGCGATAGAATAGCTATTTTGGAGCAAGGAAAGATCGTGGTAACGGATACCCCCAAAGCTTTGAAAGATTCCGCAGGCGATAGCATGATTTCTATCAAGCTTTCTCAAGAGGGCCTAACTGATGAGTTTGCGAATTTGCTAAATGGAATGAGTTGGGTCAAGAAGATTAGCAGGCATGATGCTCAGCTGGAGATAAGCATTGGAGATGAAGGAATGAAGATGCCTGAGGTAGTGAGATTTGCACGAAACCGTGGATTTGATATTTCCTCGATTAGCGAACGGAAGCCCAGTTTGGAGGACGTTTTTCTACACTATGCTGGAAAGAAGTTGCAGAATGAAGAGCGTGAATAGGATTATAGAGATTGAAGGACTGACGAAGGAATTCGATGGGCTGATAGCTGTGGACCAGGCTAGTCTGAACGTTGAGGAGGGAGAAATTTTTGGCCTGCTTGGCCCGAATGGAGCTGGCAAGACAACAGCCATCAAGATGCTATGCACCATACTGAATCCTACGTCAGGTTCAGCCAAGGTTTGCGGCTATGACATCGTACATCAAAGAGACAAGGTTAGAGAATGCATCGGGATCGTGTTTCAGGACCCAACCATTGACACATTCCTAACTGGCAGGGAAAATCTGGATTTCCATGCCCGAATGTATCATATGGATGGGAAAACCAGGGAGAAAAGGATTGCTGAGGTGCTGGGCTTGCTGGATTTGAAGGGGAGGGAAAATATCAAGATTGGCTATTGCTCCGGCGGCATCCAGCGCAGGTTCGAAGTTGCCCGAGGATTCTTGAATCATCCCCAAGTCCTATTTTTGGATGAGCCCACTCTAGGTTTGGATGTGCAAACAAGACGGAGTCTGTGGGATTACATCAAGGTATTGAATAAAGAAGAAGGCACAACCATAATTCTAACTACCCACTACATAGAAGAGGCGGATTATCTCTGCCACCGGATAGCTATTATGGATCAGGGCAAAATAGTAGCAGTGGACGCGCCTGAAAATCTGAAAAAAGTCATAGGTCTAAATTTGATTTCACTGCAAATAGCGCAGGATAGGAGTGACGGTCTGGTCAATTTGTTGAAGGAGCTTGATTGGGTAAAGGAGATTGAAGAACATAATGGTGCTGTAGAACTAAGTATCGATGGGGCTGAAGAGAAAGTGCCCGAGCTTATTGATTTTGCCGATGATCATGAGTTTGTCATATCATCCATCGAGTTGCGCAAGCCGAGTTTGGAGGACGCTTTTTTATACTATACTGGAAAGACCATAAGGGAGGGAGGGGGAAGTTTGAAAGAACTGTGGAAAGCAATGATGACAAGAAGCAGGAGTAGAAGATAACATGCAGATAACTGAGTCCCGCAGAGTCATAGATCCATTGCCGATTTACACCATGTGGCTGCGGGAGATGAAGCGGTTTTTAAGAATAAAGGCAAGGATTATCGGCTCATTATTGATGCCTTTCCTTTTTCTGGTTTTTCTGGGCTTGCCAATGAGCTTCATGCCTGCCAGGGAAATACCAGGGATACCGGCTGGCATAGACTTTCTTGATTTCCTGGCCCCGGGGATAGTGGGCATGACCTTGCTCTTCTCCGCAACTATGGCGGGGGCATCTGTTATCTGGGATAAGGAATTTGGCTTTCTCAAGGAGGTTCTAGTAGCTCCAGTTAACCGCTTTTCTGTCATACTAGGTAGAAGCCTTGGTGGCATAACCGCAGCAACAATTCAGGCGATGATTATAGTGGGAGTAGCCGTGGCTCTGGGAGTCAAATTGTCTGGCGTGTCGGGCTTCTTTTTAGCGATAGTAGTGATGATTCTCACCTGTGCTACCTTTACAGGATTTGGCCTGATTCTTGCCGCCAAATTGACTGATACGGAAGGTTTCATGGCTATAATCCCCTTAATAACATTCCCTATATTTTTTCTGTCGGGCGCCTTTTTCCCTCTGGCAGCCATGCCAGCTTGGGTGAGATACGTAATGTATATTAACCCTCTCACCTATGGGGTGGATGCGTTGAGGGGCACCCTTATCGGCGTTGCCGCCTTTCCACTCTGGCTGGATTTCGTGGTTCTTCTTATCTTGTCGATAGCCTTAGCAACCTTAGGTGCTTACTTCTTTTCCAGGATGGAGGCTGACTAAGGGAACAACAAGGGAGCTTGTCCTGTAAAACATCGCAAGGCTAAACTAATCCTTTCAGCCCTGCGTTGTATGTTAGAGTCATTATGTTATAATAGCCAACTTATCAAAGAATGAAAAAGGGGAAAATGAGAATGAAGAAATGGCTAACACTAATAATAACAAGCTGCTTGGTTGGTATAGTATTCACTGGTTGTGCCAACCCTCAAGCTACGGCGCCAGAAATCGCTGTGGTTAGTCGAGGCGATCTGGTGATAAGCGTCCCTGTCAGCGGCAATTTGGAAATGCCGCGCAAGACGGATTTATCTTTTGGCACTACGGGTATGGTGGAAGAGGTGCTGGTTGAAGAAGGGGATAAGGTGGTAAAAGGCCAAAAATTAGCCAGGCTTGATGCGCGTTCTTTGGAATTAAGTGTGGCCATGGCGCAGGCTGACTATGAATCGGCCGAGATCAACTTGATGGGGACACTCTATCCGCGCTATACCAAGGTCTGGGGTATCGATTTAGCTGGGATATGGTTAGCGCTGGATGAAGCTCAAGGCAATCTAGAACAGGCTCAGGAGCTTCTGAATGAAGGGGAAATCGATGAGGCATACGTCCTGCTCGGCTTAATTGAGGAAAACATAGAGAAGGCTGAAAGCAAGTCGGAATCAAGGCCATGGTCGTTGCCCCCGTCGGTTAGATTGCTGGAGCTACAACTGGATGTGGCCAGAGCGAATTTGGATGCGGCGAAGATTAGCCTGGAGAAGGCAACAATAGTGGCGCCTTTCGATGCCGTAATAGCTGACATCACCATAGCTGAAGGAAAAGAAGTCTCAACAATGACATACGCCAATCCGGCAATATCCCTGGTTGACCCTAGCAGGATAGAAATGAGTGGCGTTATTGATGAGATAGATATCGCTCAGGTAAAGCTGGGACAGGAAGCGGATGTCATTTTGGATGCCTTGCCTGACAAGGAACTAAAGGGCAAGGTGACTTTCATCTCTCAGATAGGCACAGTTGTGGCAGGGGTGGTAGGCTATGATACCACCGTAACTTTGGAAAACCCTGATGAAGAGCTTAGAGACGGCATGAGCGCTACTGCCGAAATCATCCTTGAGCGTCGTGATGATGTATTACTGATACCAAACCGGGCTATTCGGGGTAGTGTTGAGAACCCAACGGTTGTAGTTGCTAAGGTTGAGCAAATTAGGAGTGCCGAAGACGTTGAGTCAAGACAAGTTACCTTAGGTTTATCTGATGGCATAACTACTGAAGTCTTGTCCGGATTGAAGGAGGGGGAAAGAGTAGTAGTAGTTCCTGCGAAGAGCGTTGCTTCTGGGGGGGGATTTTAAGTGATTGAAATCGAGAATATAACCAAGGTGTATAAAGCTGGACAGACGGAAGTTCATGCCCTGCGAGGAATGAGCTGTTATATTGAGTCAGGGGAGATGGTATCTATCATGGGACCATCAGGCTCAGGCAAATCCACCTTGATGAATATCATTGGCTGTCTCGACAAGCCCACTTCCGGGCGATACCTCCTGGATGGGATCGAGGTAAGTGAGCTGGGCGATAATCAATTAGCTGAGATAAGAAACAGAAAAATAGGTTTTGTCTTCCAAAGCTTTAACCTGTTGCCCAGGACCACAGCTTTGGCTAATGTGGAACTGCCACTTATTTACAACGGAAGTCGTAATCGGCGACAGAGAGCTTTAGAAGTCTTGGAGTCAGTAGGATTAGCTCGTCGAGCTAGTCACAGGCCAAGCGAGTTAGCTGGAGGCGAGCAGCAGAGGGTGGCTGTCGCTCGAGCACTGGTGAATAATCCGTCCATCATTCTAGCTGACGAACCCACAGGCAATCTTGATACGCAAACCAGCTCGGAAATTATGCTTCTTTTCAAGCGGTTAAATGAGCAAGGGATGACTATCGTTCTGGTTACTCACGAGCCAGATATTGCCGCTTATACGCAACGCACCATTAAGATCCGTGACGGTCAAATCGAGGCATTGGGATGAAATTCTGGGATTGCATTGTTACGGCTATACGTACTCTGATCGGCAACAAGCTAAGGTCGATTTTGACCATGCTGGGCATCCTGATCGGCGTGGCCGCGGTTATCTCTGTGTTATCTTTGGGAAGGGCACAGTCGGCTCAGATAGAAGAGGCCTTTGCCTCTTTGGGGTCTAACCTGATCTACGTTATACCCGGCGCTCCCAGCGCAGGTGGCATGGGGGGGACAGTAGGCAGCGCTGCGACGCTGACCCTGCAGGACGCTGAGGCTATTCTTCGTGACGCACCTTCCGTAGTTGCGGTGTCGCCAGTAGCGCAGGCTACCGCCCAAATCGTAGCGGGGAGAGAGAACATTGCCAGCCTAATCGCAGGGGTGACACCGGAAGCCGAATTGGTGAACAACCACGTCCTGGCTCAGGGCAGCTTCATCAGCGAATATGATTATAAGGCGAAATCAAGAGTGGCTGTCCTGGGAGGAGAGATAGCGGAAAGCCTTTTCGGCCAGATGGAGCCTACAGGCCAGACCATAAGAATTGACGGGCGCAAATTCGAGGTCATCGGTGTATTGCTGAGTAAGGGAGCTGGATTCGGAACTGAGGACCTGATGGTATATATGCCTTTATCTACCTTCTTTGCCACAATGGGAGCACAGGGAGGCAGCCAGGGAAACAGCCTTCAGGCTCTGGGCGTCCAGGCCAGGAGCAAAGACGAGGTAGAATCTGCTCAGCAGGAGATCACCGCTATCCTGCGGGATCGCCATCATATCAGGGAAGGAGAAGAAGAGGACTTCAGACTTATCAGCATGGAGTCCATGGCAGCGCAAATCGGGCAAGTAATGGGAATACTCCAGCTTGTCCTTGCTGCCATAGCCGCTATATCCTTGCTTGTCGGTAGCATCGGCATTATGAATATCATGCTGGTTTCGGTAACCGAGCGCATCAGGGAAATTGGTTTGCGCAAGGCGATAGGAGCCAAGCGTCGGGATATTCTGACTCAATTTCTCACCGAAGCTGCTGTATTGGGCCTCTGTGGTGGTGCCATGGGGGTGGCCTTGGGATGGATTATAATCAAAATTACCTCAATTATCTTGACAAATGCTGGTTTTACGATTGGTGCTACGCTTTCCGGCGATATTGTCGTTTTGGCGGTGTTTGTAGCGTTTATTGTCGGGGTTGTTTCTGGGTTATACCCTGCAATTCGGGCGGCACGACTGGACCCCATCGAGTCTTTGCGTCACGAATAGACTATTTGCCTTGAATCAAGGACAGAAACTCAGAGCGGGTTGCTACTTTGCTGCGGAAGTTACCCCTTAGAGCTGATGTTATCACGCTTGCCCCTGGCTTTTTTATCCCTCTCATAACCATGCATAAGTGCTCTGCTTGGATAACTACAGCCACTCCTTTTGGTTGGAGTGCTTCAAAAATAGCGTCAGCAATCTGCTGGGTCATCCTTTCCTGGAGCTGAGGGCGTCTGGCCAGGATTTCCACCACCCTGGCTAGCTTGCTTATTCCCACTACTCTACCACCGTCGCCGGGGATGTAGCCTACATGAGCCATCCCATAGAAGGGAAGAAGATGATGCTCACACATGGAGTAGAACGGAATATCTTTAAGAATCACCATCTCTTCATATCCTTCCTCAAAATCTACCACTAGTTCTTTTTTGGGGTCAGTATCCAGGCCGGAGAAAAGCTCAGCATACATTTCAGCCACCCGTCGTGGCGTGTGCTTTACGCCCTCCCTGAGGGGGTCCTCGCCGATAGCTTCGATTATGGAAGCCATTGCCAGTTTGATTTTATCCTGATCGACCATCTAAATCCCCCTTTTTATAAAGCTTACGCTGTTTTTGTCTGTGCTGGCATAGAAATCTGAGCCGAGGTAGAGGAGTGGTTTTATCTTATCCAGGTCGATAATTCCTCCCGGGGTAAATGCCTCCTCAAGGAAATGCACAGTTACAATCTCGCCAACTATCCAGATGTGGTCACCATAAGGCCGACTATCCATCAGCTTGCATTCATAAGCAGCATAAGCTTCTTCCAATATAGGTGTCCCTGTCTTCAAGGGTTTCTCTTTCTTGATATGAAATTTCTCAAATTTATCCATTTGCTGCCCGGAAGTACCGCCAATGGAAGCGGCAAAAGAGGCTTTCTCTGAAGGAATGAAATTGATGCCAAACTCCCGGCTTTCAGTGATAAGCTGGTAGGTAAATCTCTTGGGCGAAATGGCGATGCCGTAGAGTGGCGGCTTAAGGGAAACCGAGCTGTGCCAGGCAACAGTCATAGCATCGTCCCGACCCCGGGCGCTAGCGGTGACTATAACTGCCACCTTGGGATTATGCTGGCTGAATTTCCCTATATCCTCCGTAACAATTTTTGGCATAGCTTTCACCTGCTTAGCCCAGCCTCATTCTACCTTTAAAATGTCATTCTAAGCCCTTCGATGCTTATCCTTCTGAACATGGGGAAGAATCGTTGAGGTGGGGAATTTCAAAACCTCCTCAACGGCAGCCATCTCAGCAGGGAGCTCTATTGGTGCTTGGGCATATCTTGCTGGCACGCCGGGGTCTTTTAGGCCGGTGCCGGTGAAGATGCAAACCACACGTTTGCCAGAAAAGTCAATTTCCTTGGCCAGCTTAATAAGCCCGGCTAAGGAGGCTGCTGAGGCTGGTTCACCGAAGATACCTTCTCTAGTCGCCGCCAATCTGTAGGCATACAGGATTTCGTCGTCAGTAACACAATCGATGATGCCTTCTGATTCATCCTTGGCAGCTACCGCCTTTTGCCAGCTAGCAGGGTTGCCGATGCGAATAGCTGTGGCAATGGTCTTGGGTCTTTTGACAACCTTACCTAGCACTATGGGTGCGGCGCCTGCAGCCTGGAAGCCCATCATCCTGGGATTGTGGCTTGTCTTGCCTGCCTGGTGGGATTCAACGAATCCCTTCCAGTAGGCAGTAATGTTGCCAGCATTACCCACAGGGATAAAGAGATAGTCGGGAGCATCTCCCAAATCATCTATAATCTCAAAAGCCGCTGTTTTCTGACCCTCGATGCGATTAGGATTTATTGAGTTTACCAGAGTAACGGGATATTTTTGGGTCAAGGCACGTACTATACGAAGCGCTTGGTCGAAATTACCCTTTATACCTATAATCTGGGCGTCGTAAACAATTGCCTGAGCTAGCTTTCCCATGGCTATCTTCCCTTTGGGGATGATGACGATGCTTTTGAGTCCAAATCTAACGCCGTAAGCGGCTGCTGAGGCGCTGGTATTGCCTGTGGAGGCACAGATGATGCTTTGGCTACCGCTTTCCACCGCCTTAGCCACCGCCACCACCATGCCCCGGTCTTTGAAAGAACCGGTGGGGTTGCAGCCTTCTAGCTTAAAATAAAGTTCACCACAGCCAAGCTCTTTCTCCAGAACTTTTGACCTTACTAGGGGTGTATCTCCTTCGCCCAGCGTAATCAAAGGTGTAGCTGGAGTTACTGGCAGGAAAGCACGATATCTATTTAAGACGCCTTGCTTCATCCCTCAACTCTGATAAAGTTGCTGACCTCATTTACCACCGGCAGCTGCTTTAATTGCTTAAGGGCCTTTTGCATTCCCTTTTCCTCTGCCGGATGGGTCATGATGACAAGTACGGCGGTTTGTGCTGCAGGGTCGCTTTCTTTCTGGACCACAGAAGAAATGCTTATGGAATTGTCGCCCAGAACTTTGGAGATTTGGGCTAAAACACTGGGGCGGTCAGGCACATTCAGCCTGAGATAATACCTTGTCTTTATGTCAGACATTGGCGTAACAGTTAATCTCTGGTTTAAGCTTACTTCAGGAACGTTATTTACCCCGCGACAGATATTTCGGGCTATCGACAATACATCAGCTATAACGGCGCTAGTGGCCCTGGGGGCTCCTGCCCCTTCCCCATAAAACACAAGCTTACCAGCTAAGTCGCTTTCCACCTCGACGGCATTATAAACCCCATCTACTTTAGCTAACTGGGAATCCTGGGGGATAAAAACGGGATGGACCCTCATCTCCACATTTTCATTATCTCTCTTGGCAATGGCTAGAAGTTTTATGGCATAGCCAAATTCTTTGGCATAACGGAAATCTCGAGCGGCAATATTTGATATTCCTTCGCAGTACACGTCTTGAGGGGCAAATCTAGCCTGGAAGGCTAGATTGGATAAGATGACCAGTTTATAAGCAGCATCCATCCCCTCTATATCATTAGCTGGATCGGCTTCGGCATAGCCTAATTTCTGGGCTTGTTTTAAAGTTGAAGCAAAATCCAATCCTTCTTGTGCCATTCGGGTCAGAATATAATTAGTAGTGCCATTAAGGATGGCATGAATGGCCGAGATTTTATTGGCTGCTAAGTCTTGTTGGAAAGAGGAAATGAGTGGTATGCCGCTGCCCACGCTTGCCTCATAGCGGAGGTCAGTATTGTGTTTCCTGGCCAAAGACAATAGCTCGTATCCATATTTAGCCAGTAACTCTTTATTGGCCGTAACTACATGCTTCCCGTTAGCGATAGCTTGTTCCATATATTCTCTGGCAGGGTGTTCGCCTCCAATGAGTTCGATCACTACATCTACCCCAGGATGAGAGAGGACTTCTTCAGCGTAGCTGGTTACCAAGTCAGGACTAAGTTCCACTGAGCGCTGTTTGTTCACGTCGCGCACCAGGACTTTTTTCAAAATTAGGGGGACTCCTGCTTGTTTGGCTAGGCTGTCTGCCCTGTTGACTAGAACTTCAGCCACACCGCTGCCGACAATTCCCGAGCCCAGTAAGCCGATGCCGATATCACTCTTCATTGTGCTGCTATCTTCTCAGCAAAACTTGCTCTATAGCCCAAGTTTTCTTTTCTTCATCCAGTAGATTTTCAATTGTGCTGTTTTGTATACGCTCCTCAAACCATTCATTCAGGTACTTGTTTGTCAGCTCTTCCCTGACCCCTGTTTCAAGCTGATGCTCGCCCCTATCTATGACCTTAACTATCCAATAGCCACCAGTGGTTTGAGCTGTTTCATCTTTGACTGGCTCGCTTACCTCATTGAGAGTAATGTTGAAGGCAACTTCGTCGAAAGCTTCGCTGCCCGAATCCCCTTGTTTTAGCCAACCGAGCTCACCATCTTCGCTTTCGAGCTGAGAGTACTCCTGAGCTAGAGAGCTGAAGTTCCCACTGGCTAACTCGGCTTTAACTTCCTCTGCCTCTGTCTTGCTGCCCAGCAACATAGCTCTGACTTTTATCTCCTCCTCCTCCTCCTCAATAACCTCTATAAGCCAATAACCGACGCTTTTAGTCGCTGATTCATCATAAATAGGCTGGCTTGTGTTGCCTGGGGTAATGTTGAAAGCGGCATATTCAATGAAGATATTCGGCATTAACTCTCTGGGCAGCCAACCTAAATCACCCTCAATCTGGGGACTATAGGAAAACTCATCAGCTAAAGCAGTGAAGTTACCGCCATTTTCAATTTTAGTCATCACTTCATTAGCTACCTCTTGGCTCTCTACAAGAATTACTTGCACACGAGCCTGCTCCATTGTATCAGGTAACCGTGAATCAAAATATTCCTTGACCTCGTCCACTAATAAGCCAGCGCTAATTATATCGCGATATGTCTCATTATTGGGCAAAGCATTTTCTTTGATCTTAGCAGCTATCTCTTCAGGGGCGACTTCAATTCCTAAACTTTTGGCCTCTTGCTTTAGCAATTCAGTCTGGGTAATAGTAGTGGCGACCGTATCAGTCATAAAATATATTTGATTTTGGTCTATGTCCTGAGTATAAGCATCGAGCATATTCACATAGTAACCCATAGTGAATGAAGAATTATTCACCTTGATGACAACCTCATGAGAAGGCCCAACCCTATCCTTGTAGTATCCATAGCCCACCCAGCTTATGATGCCAGCCAGGAAAACGGCGGCAGAGATTATTATGATTCGGCGTATTTTCATCTGGCGCTGCCATCTGGATAGTTGCCGCTTAGTAGGGGTCCGTTTAGTTTCAGCCTTTTTCTGTTTCTTAGCCAAGAATTACAACCTGCGAATCTGATATTTTCTTTGCTACGATAACTTGTTATGATAACATATTGTTTAGGTCAGAGCCACGGGGTGTAGCGCAGCCTGGTAGCGCACCAGAATGGGGTTCAGGTGGTCGGAGGTTCAAATCCTCTCACCCCGACTTCTTTATCAAGATTCCCTGCCGACATCTGTATTTTCGACCCCTTTCGCTGCTAGGAAATCATCGAAGCGTTGAGCAGCAGCTTCCTGTAACCCACCTATCACATGAGAATAGGTATCCAGCATAACCCTAATACTTGAGTGTCCCAACCGTTCTTGGACTATTTTAGGATGTACACCTGCCTGTAGTAGCAAACTAGCATGAGTATGTCTTAAGTCATGTAAACGAATATGGTAGTAGACTGCCTTCTGAATAACTTTATTGAACGCATGGCTAACTGTACTCGGATCCAGAGGGATGCCGTCGGGGTGAGAAAATACGAAGTCTTCATCAGTCAATGGCTTGCCTAGTAAAGCCCGCTGTGCCTGTTGCTCAGCCTTATGCCGACGCAGCAATAATGCCAAAGAAGGTGGGAGTGCTATTTGGCGTCGGCTATTTGGCGTCTTTGGCCCCTTTATAATGAGGATTCCATTTAGCTTGTATGCTGTTTCAACAACAGATAAGTAAGCTGACACGCCTAAGGAAGCGGAACCTAAATCAATATTCTTCCATTTCAATGCTAACGCCTCGCCACGGCAGCCGGTGTGAAGAAGAAGATAAAAGAGTGCGTAATAAGGTGTTTCCCGGGCAAGTTCCAAAAATCTCGGGATATCCTCTGGTGCTAGAGTTGGCATGATCTTGCGGTCAAGTCGTGGAGCCTCTGTACCTTGGGCAACATTGCGATTCACTAGCCCCATTTTGATGGCATGCCCTAACGCCTCCGCTAGAAGAGAGTGGCAATATCGCACAGTTCGCGCACTCAGTTGTCCTTTGCCGTCAACCAGGCCATGCGCTTTCTGCTGGCTGTAGAAAGCCTGGAGATGACGATGCTCAAGCTGGCTCAAGGGCATGTTGCCCAACTCTTAAGACTGTGGTGAAAGGTCGCAAATATGTTGCACATTAAGCCATTTTGTTCAGTAGTGTCTGACTATTTGCCTCATGCCTCCAGATAAATCACGCCCTCCAAAGCTTCAAAATGAGCAACAGGTCACCAGATTGCAATTTTGCCTCAGAACTAGCGTGCCCCGCAGTGACGAACGAGGGCGGAATATTGCCCCCCGACCCAAAATAATATAAGCTATGCCAAGTGACTGCTATACGGAAGTTTCCTCTCTGGAGGGAAGTTTATGAACGGTGAACAGCAGGCGGGGAAAAGGAAATCTTCTTTAGAAAAGTTCCAGCTGGCTGGCAAAATAGCCCTGGTTATCGGGGCGAGCCGGGGAATAGGCCGGGCTATTGCCCTGGGTCTGGCAGAGGCGGGCTGCGATGTAGTGCTGGTTAGCCGCAAGCTGCCAGATTTGGAAGCGGTAGCCCGGGAGATAGCTGGTCTGGGGAGGAAAGCCCTACCGATACAGGCCAACGTCCGCCATCTCGAGGAAATCAATGGCATGGTTGGCAGAGCAGTAAGCGAATTCGGACGCATTGATATCCTGGTGAATAATGCCGGTATTAACCCGGTACTTGGCTCGGTGTTCGACATCGATGAAAGAGCCTGGGATGGGATTATGGGGCTAAATCTTAAAGGGTTTTTTTTCCTGAGCAAGGCAGTGGGCAAAATAATGAAAGACAAAGGCGGGGGGAACATCATTAACATTTCCTCGGTATCCGGTTTAAGGCCGGATATGGGAATGGGTGTCTATTGCATAAGCAAGGCAGGCATCGTTATGCTGACACAGGTGCTTGCCCAGGAGTGGGGGCAATATAATATCAGGGTAAATACGATTGCCCCGGCTATTGTTAAAACTCGCTTTTCTGAGCCGATATGGAGCGACCCCGAATTATATGAGAAAACGGTAGAGAACATAACTCTGGGGCGCATGGCTGAGCCCGAGGATATGGTTGGTGCTGCTTTATTCCTGGCATCGGAGGCTTCCAGTTACATGACAGGGCAGACCCTGGTGCTGGATGGCGGACGCTTTGCTCCCGCTCCAGCCGGCATGCTGGCAAAACGCAAGCGGAACGAATAGACGATAGTGGCTAATCCAATCAAATTCGGCACTGATGGCTGGCGAGGGATTATCGCCGAAGACTTCACCTTCGATAATGTGCGCATCTGCGCGCAGGCGGTGGCGGAATACCTCAGGCAAAATGGGCTCGATAAACAAGGCTTGGTCATTGGCTATGATACTCGCTTCGCCTCCGAGGATTTTGCTGCTGCCGCTGCTGAGGTGATAGCCGCCAACAATATTAAGGTCCACCTGTGTCTAAAGCCAGCCCCTACCCCGGTGGTGAGCTTTACTGTTCCGGCGACCAAATCAGCAGGGGCTATCGTGATAACCGCCAGCCACAACCCCGGTTCATGGAACGGATTCAAATATAAGTCTCCTGATGGGGCCAGCGCCCCGGGCGAGGTCATCTCCCAGATAGAGAGAAATATCGCTTCCCTTACCCAAACCCTCTCCCTTGGAGGCGGAGAAGGTGTTAAAAGGCTTGCTCTGGATAGGGCCTTGAAGAAGGGGCTTGTTGACTACCTGGACCCCTCTCCTCCTTACTTTGACCACATCAGCCGCTTTGTCGACATAGAAGAATTGCGCCGCCAGAAGTTGAATATAATAGTTGACTCCATGTATGGCGCGGGCATCGGCTACTTTAAGACAGTTCTTCAAGACGGCAACCTGAGCATTACCGAAATTAACGCTGAAAGAAACCCCTCATTCCCCCAAATTCAGCCCGAGCCAATTGCCAAAAACCTGACCAAGCTTTCCCGCTTGGTTGTTGAGCAAGGGGCTGACGTGGGCTTGGCCACCGATGGAGATTCCGACCGTATTGGCATCGTGGACGAAAGGGGACAGTTCTTAACCCAGCATCAGGTCTTCGCCTTGCTCTGTCTCTATCTCTTGGAAGTTCGCGGTGAGCGTGGCGCCCTGATAAGGACATTAACTTCCACCATGATGGTTTCCCGCTTGGGGGAGCTCTTTGGTGTGCCTGTTTACGAAACGATGGTGGGCTTCAAATATGTCGCCCCTTTGATGATGGAGAAAAACGCTGTTATCGGTGGAGAAGAGAGCGGTGGCTATGGCTTCCGTGGCCATATCCCGGAAAGGGATGCCATCCTGGCCGGGCTTTACTTCCTCGACTTTATGGTAAAAACGGGTAAAACACCGTCCCAGCTTCTGGATTACCTTTACAGCAAGGTTGGCCCTCACTACTACGACCGCATGGATTTTCATATCTCCGCAGCGAAGCGCCAGACAATCCTGAACCGGCTCAGCTCCAGCTCCCCGGACAGCATAGCCAACACAAAGGTGACCAAATTAGATACCACCGAAGGTTTTCGCTTCTTCCTTGGCGATGAGTCCTGGCTGCTTATCCGCTTTTCCGGCACAGAACCACTGGTCCGTATCTACTCTGAAGCTGGAAGCCTGGAAAGGGCGAGGGTACTGGTGGAGGAAGGCAAGAAGCTGGTAGGCTTTTAAAGTAGCCCGGCAAGGACTAAAGAGGATATTTCAAGGTTTCTCAGGTTTTTCTTTGGAGGCAAGTTCAATACAACCAATTTTTGTACTCTGGTGTAGTATCCTTCATATCCTCATATAACCATACCATGCGATCTGCAAACCATAACTTGCTTATGACAATAAAGGCGCCACCGAATGCAGCTAGCCAAACATCTAACGCTACTATACCCCAAACAAAAAAAATACCACTGATCATCCCTACCACGGAAAGAATATTTGGGATGCATTGATGATGTTTCGGTACTGGCACCTTTTTACGATTCATCCAAACCCATTCGCCAAGAACTGCTTTTGACGCCCAATTGTTTGTGCTTGTTGGCTCAGGGAAAACTCGGGGATTGAGCCACACCCATAAAAGCATGATAATAATCGGTAGGAGAGACCACCACCCGAGCCACACTCTACTCCAGAAAGCCACTCCTAAAAGCGGAACCATAGAAAAGCGCGAATAACCACTCCAAGGGTTGGAGTGGTGCCGGCGCGCTCTTTCATCCATGCGAAATAATTGTGCTATTTTTTGTTCTAACGTCATAAATCTATTTTGTTAAATTATTAGATCCTCGACAGAAACGCCCAACGCCTTGGGAATTTTTGCCATAGTTTGGACGTTTGGATTAGAATCGACTGGTGACTTCCTGACGAGCTGTGAGCCAGCTACCTCTTTTCCCAACTGGCGGAGGGAGAGGGATTCGAACCCTCGACCCCAGTTTCCCGGAGTAAGCGCTTAGCAGGCGCCCGCACTAGACCACTATGCGATCCCTCCGCTTCCTGTAAGGCCTAATTTATTATGTCACACATCAGGTGAACCAACAAATCCCCCCATCCCTCTACAGGCGAAGCAGATTGGGATAAGCACAGTTTAAACCTCGTCTCCCTCGTTTGCAGCCGTCAATTCCTCAGGCCATTGGGGGCTGGCTTTTCTCACCATCGAAAGGCCCAGGGCGATGGTGATTAATTAAAAAGAGAAGAGTGGGGCAATGCTTATGCTCCTCCTCTTCTTCTGTTGGCCTTTCTAAGCTGAGGTTCTTCGCCCAACTTTAGCGTAACAGTCGCTGCAGTACACAGGTCGGTCTTCTTTAGGCTCAAAGGGCACTTGCGTATCTTTACCACAAGAGGCACAGACAGCGGGATACATCTCCCTCGTTCGGTAGCCATCCCAGCTACCCTGCGAGCGACGCTGTTGTTTCCTGGCTTGTCGGCACTCAGGACAGCGCTTGGGCTCATTGGTGAAGCCCTTGGAGGCAAAGAACTCTTGCTCAGAGGCAGTGAAGGTGAAACTTGTGCCACACTCGGCACATTGAAGAGTCTTGTCTACGAAACCCATGGATAACCTCCTTTCTTCAATTATGCGGTTGCAGTTTGGTCATCCATGGCCTAAGGAACTGGTAAGGGGACAGCTAGCTTGGGACTTGCAAACTTCCAACTCGATAATTTAGTATCACACAGGACTGTAAGTTTGTCAAGATATGGGCTAGTCTGGCAATGAAATGGAGTTCTGGCACAGGGAATTTGCCTTGGGAGAGGCTCAGCCAGCACATTGACTCATGTTTAAGGTGTCAATACCCAGGCAATGCTCAGGGCCGCAAAAATTTCGGCTACGCTTCACACGAAAGCTGGATGTCCCATGTAATGCTGTACACTCCGAAGGATGGTCCTTATGTTCCAAGCCTTTAGCTCCTTGAAAGCAGGCACATATGCAGTAATTGTTCATATTATGGTATAAAAACACTGGTCGCCAGGGACTATGCTTCGTTCATTCACCTTCTCCTATGAATAGTAATATGGTCCTGTACATATTCTGCATCTCTAACTCCACCTTTCACACTTAAACACTCTTGCCAGCGGCGTGTCCTTACGCATCCAAAGTAACTGGCACTACTGCTCGCCAGGGCACCGGATAGCCGCCATCTTAGGGACTAAAGTAATATGGTCCAGGTATTGACACTTATGCTGCTAATATGTAACTATGCCATGGCGTATGCTATAAAGAGCAAAGTTAGAATTTCAGGGGGTTTACTATGAAGAAATATGCAATTCTCTTGTTGGTGGTTCTTGTTGCTTTGGTGGGCTGTGCCCCACCGGCCGAGCTGGTGGTTACACTAGATTCGCCGGGAAATGGCAGCACAGTTGAGTCGCTGACGCCAATATTAGCCTGGACTTGTAGTGAGACTGGTGCCGCGTATCGGATTCAGGTAGCATCCGATGGTAATTTTCAGAGCCTGATTATTGATGCATCGGGACTAGGTGCTCCAAGTTACACCGTGCCTTCAGGTAAACTAAACAGTGACCAGGCTTATTACTGGCGGGTGAAGGCCAGTAAGGCTGGCAGAACATCAGACTGGTCGACCTACTGGTCTTTCAAGGCTCCTGGTACTACCCCTCCTCCGACCGCAGGCACTATAGTAGTCAATGGCACTCTCGAAGGCTCATCATGGTCGGGGCAGGTTAACTATGTCATAACTGGACCGGAGGCGCAGTCCGGTTCCTCCGTACCACAGACCTTCAGTAACCTAGGCGAGGGGACTTACACTCTTACCTATAGTTCCGGTGGTCCGGGTGGAGCAACACTGGCGAGCATTACACCATCGCCAACACAGACTCTGTCTGCCGATGGCACAATAACTTTCACTTTGAATTTTGATATGCAACCTTCCAGCAGTATAGTGGTAAGCGCCACACTCGATGGTTCACCATGGTCGGGGTCCGTTAGGTACAGCATACAGGGGCCATACGCGGATTCTCATTCGTCGGTACCCTACACTTTCACTGATTTACCTGATGGAACCTATACTCTACACTATACTTCTCGTGGTCCGGACGGGGCAACGTTAATGAGTATTACACCGTCACCGACACAGAATCTGCCTGATGGTGGCACCATATACTTCACCATGAACTTCCACACGCAGGCCACTGGCAGCATATTTGTCCAAGCCACGCTCGATGGTTCACCATGGTCGGGGTCCGTTAGGTACAGCATACAGGGGCCATACGCGGATTCTAACTACTCTGTGCCCGGCAGCTTTGGCGGTCTACCAGAGGGGAGTTATACCCTGACCTATAAGTCGGGTGGTCCCTCCGGGGCACAGTTTGGGGGTATTAGTCCAAAATCAACGCAGTATTTGTCTTCCGGTGGTCAAGCGAACTTCATTTTGGACTTCTACTCGCAAGCTACTGGCACAATAACCGTGCGGGCTACTCTTGATGGCCAAGAGTGGGAAACTGCTGTTGGTTCAGGGACAATTGACTATGCCATACATGGACCGCACACGGATTCCAGTTCTACCATGCCAGATAACTTTAGCGACCTACCGGCCGGGACTTATACTCTAGTCTATCGCTCTGGCGGCCCCATTGGGGCAACCTATGTAGGTACTACACCCCACAAAGTGAGGCTTGATGGTGGCAGCGGCAGCTTCACCATGAATTTCGTTTCGCAAGCCAAGGGCACCGTGTACGTCAGCGCCACTTATAATGGCCACCCGTGGTCGGGGCACGTTAAATATACCCTTGTCGGTCCATACACGGATTCCAGCGGTCAGGCGCCCGATAGCTTTACCGATTGTCCGAGCGGGCGTTACACTCTAAGCTATACTTCTGGTGGCCCTGACGGGGCAATATTGAAGTCCATTGTCCCGTCACCGACACAGAATCTGCCCTCTGGTGGCTCGATAAGCTTCACCATGGAGTTCGTCGCTGGCTTACCTGAAGGACCTGGTCCTGAAGTGCCAACAGAATAACCTGAGGTTAAATAACTTGATGCGGTGCGGAAGCAGCCAGCTATGCTGTGCCTGGGTTTGAAGGCACTCTGCGGCTCTTCCGTACTCAAGGCTGTAGGAAGCCGCGTGTCGAGGCTTAAGATATTTGCAGTATAAGATTAAAGGCAAACCCGAAATGTAAGGAGGGATAAAATATGAAATCGAAGTTAATCCTAACATGTGCAGTGGTTGCCATCATGCTCGGCCTGCTTGCCTGTGCTCAGGCTCCGCAGGAGGTATCGGTAGATGCTTCGTATTCAGGCAAGACAGTTGAGCTCGGAGTTGGTGGTTCATTGATTGTAACCTTGGAATCCAACCCTGGCTCAACAGGTTTTGAGTGGGGGTCGGCGGAAATTAGTGATGAAACTGTATTGCAGCAGGTAGATCAGAGATACGAGGCACCGGAAGAAGGGAGTATGATAGGGGCTCCTGGCAAGGAAATATGGACATTTAAAGGACTTAAGAAAGGCGAAAGCAGCATATCCATGGAATACAGCCAACCTTGGGAAGGTGGCACGAAGGCTGCCGAAACTTTCGAGTTAACCGTAGTCGTTAAATAAAGTACCCCAAGGATGGTCAGGCATATTGCCTGCTCATGGGGTAACAGAAGCTCGGACTGATTCAATCAGGAAGAACAGTCGTCTGGGATGTGCAGTTCGTGCAGCAAAAGCCTTAATCGTCGACTCATCTAATGACGTAGACTGTTGCCCGACTACGTTGGCTGAGACGATCTATCACCGTCAAAACAGGCAAGAAATCTTCTTTCCCAGATACTTCAGTGGTAATTGACATCATCGGTCCAATCATCTACGCTTTTAATGGCAGTTAAGGAAAAGCCCCAGACTAAGGCACTGCCTTAATGCTTAAGACTTGAAGGAAGCTACATGATTCTTGTCGGTGAAAAGATAAATACAAGTCGCAGGGATATTGCAGAAGCGGTGGAAAGAAGAGACCACAGCTACGTCGCTGAGGTAGCCAGGGAACAAGCAGAAGCCGGCGCTCATTACATTGATGTCAACTCAGGAGCCTGCCTTGAGCAGGAAGTGGAGTGTCTTTGCTGGCTGGTGGAAACTGTACAGAGTGAGGTGGACCTGCCCTTATGTCTAGACAGCCCGAATCCACGTGCTCTGTCTGAAGCAATGAAACACCACAGAGGTGAACCAATGATCAACTCTATCTCTCTTGAGGCAGAACGCTTTCAGCCTCTTCTTCCCGTGGTAACTTCTCAACCCTGTCACGTGGTTGCCCTCTGTATGGGTGAAACGGCAATGCCAACTACTGTAGAGGACAGGGTTGAAGTTGGGTCAGAACTCATTAACAGGTTAACCGACGCAGGCATACCTCTGGAAAAGATATATGTGGACCCACTAGTAAAGCCTGTTTCCGTAGACACCCAGATGGGGATTGCCACACTGAGAGCCATAGCAAGAATAATGAATGATTTCCCTGGGGTGAACACCATCTGTGGACTTTCCAACATCTCCTTCGGGCTTCCAGAGCGCCGACTCATTAATCGTAGCTTTTTGGCACTATGCCTCTCTTATGGTCTGTCAGCCGTGATTTTGGACCCGACTGACACAAAGCTCATGGCAACCCTCTTGGCAGTTGAAATGATCCTCAACCGTGATGAATATTGCGATAATTTTATTACAGCCTATGAGGCTGGTCGAATTTCCGATAAATAATATGAAACAGTTCATTGATGATAAAGACGAATCTAAGGAGGTTGAAAATGACTGACTTGAAGGCACTGACTGACTCTGTGATTAAGGGAGATATCGGGACAGCGACGGCAGAAACTCAGCATGCGGTAGAAACTGGGCATAATGCCCAGGACATCCTCGATAAGGGGCTCATCGCTGCCATGGACGAGGTGGGCGAAAATTTTTCAAAGGGGCAGATATTTATTCCTCAGATGTTGCGATCGGCCAAGGCGATGCAAGCGTGCATGAAGGTACTTGAGCCGTTTTTTCAAGAAGGTAGCATTACTTCTAAAGGGAAGATCATCATCGGCACGGTCAAGGGGGACTTACATGACATTGGCAAGAACCTGGTTTCCATGATGATGGAAGGTGCCGGGTTCACCATGTTCGACCTCGGAGTGAATGCTTCTCCCGAGCGCTTTGTCCAGAAGGCCCAGGAAGTAGAACCGGATATCGTGGCCATGTCAGCTTTGCTCTCCACCACAATGCCATCGATGCGACAGACCATAGAGGCTCTCAAGCAGGCAAGTATCAGGGGGAAAGTCAAGGTCATGATTGGCGGTGCCCCTGTTACCGAGAAGTATGCCAGGGAAATCGAGGCGGACTGTTACGCACCGGATGCTGGTTCCGCTGTGATCAAAGCCAAGGAGATACTCGGCGTTACCTAAGCAGATTGTAATATCTGAAGGGGGCGAATTATGAAACCAATAGATATACCCAACTTCCAACCTCGGTTGAGGGTGTTGGACCGTGAACAGGCCATGGCCATCCATACCGCTGCTCTGGAAATTTTGGGAAATGTAGGATTCAAGATGGAGCATCCTGGTGCCCTGGAAATGCTCACCGATGCCGGGTGCAAGGTTACCGGCGGTGATTGGCTTAAATTACCATCTTACCTCGTTGAAGATGCGCTGGCCTCTGCCCCCAAACAGATTGTCCTCTACGACCAGAGAGGAAATAGAGCGATGCCTCTGGTTGACGGCAACCCTTTCTACGGTACGGGTTCGGATGCCACTTTTACTCTCGACTTGGAAACCGGTCAGCGCCGCCGTGTGGTGCTGAAGGATGTAGCCAATTTTGCCAGGCTGGCAGACGGTTTGGAAAACATCGCCTTTGCCATGTCTATGGGTAACCCTGAAAATGTCCCCGTGGAGGACATCTATATTCATGTTTTCGCTGAAATGGTGAGAAACACTAATAAACCCATCGTGTTCATAGCTGACAGTGGCCGGGATATTGCCAAGATTTACGAGATTGCTTGCCAAGTAGTTGGTGGAGAAGAAGAGCTTAGAAATAAGCCCTTTCTGCTGAACTATTCAGAAGCAATCAGCCCTTTGCGCTTTCCCGAGAACGTTATGGAGAAACTTATCTTCTGTGCCGAGAAGGGCGTTCCAATCTGTCTCCCCTCGGGATCAAACGCGGGAGGAGGAGCACCGATTACGCTTGCTGGCGCCATGGCTTTGGGCATCGCGGAAAATTTGATAGGTCTGGTGGTACACCAACTGGCTGGTAAAGGGTCTCCTTTCCTGTTTGGCCCTAACGTGAGCACTCTGGACATGAAGTCCTCCGTAGTCTCTTATGGTTGTCCTGAGTGGAGTCTTACTCAAGCGGCACTGGCTGATATGCGCGACGAAATCTATGGCCTACCAATATGGGCCTATGCCGGGGCTTCCGACGCTAAAGTCATGGATGCTCAAGCGGGAGCGGAAGCTATGTTCTCTATCATTAGTTCCATGCTTTCCCGCTGTAATTTGATACATGATGTTGGTTTTTTGGAATATGGAAATACCTCGTCCCTTGAGATGGTAACTATGGTTAATGAGCTGATTGCCATGAGTCGCTTCTTTACCGAGGGTATCACCATCAATGATGAAACTCTGGCCCTAGAGGCGATAGAAAGGATAGTAGGCGGTGAGCCTGGCTCAATCTTCTTAATGGACGACCACACCTTCGAACATTTTATGAAGGCTCAGTTCTTGCCGGTTCTTCTAGACCGTAACCGTTATGACCTATGGAAGGAAGCTGGAGCCACTGACCTATATCAACGCTGTAATTTGGAGGCTAAGAGAATCTTGGCGGAACATCCAGTTGCCCCTAAGGCGGATGAAATACTCAAAGGGATAGACCGAATCCTTCAGGGAGGCTAGCAGACTCTTCAATTATGGGGACAAGTTTGCCATTCTACAAGCCACTAACACCTGAAGACATTAGGCAAATCGACGATACTGCCCACCAGATACTGGGGGATGTTGGGATTCGCGTTTGCGATGGTGCCTTTCTTGACAAGTTGAAGGCGGCTGGAGCAACGGTTGACTATGACAGTGAACGGGTATGCTTTCCTATGGGGTGGCTTGATGAGGTCTTAGATAGTGCCCCGTCTCGCTTCACTCTACATTCTCGAGATGGCCGAAGTGACTTGTCTTTAGGAGAAGGCAAGGTCTACTTCACTAATGGCGGACGAGTGTTTCGTCTTTGCGACGCAGAAACACAGGATTACCGTCTTACCCTGCTAAGAGACGTGGCACAAACGGCCAAGCTGGTAGACCATCTGAAACACCTAGATTTTTATATCATTGCCTGCCAGGCCCACGACTTAGCTCCTCAAAACTATCATCTTAACGACTTCTATCATGCTTTCAACTGCACTACGAAACACGTCATGGGAGGCTGTGACAACCTGGAAGGTGTCAGGCAGATGTGGGAACTGGCCAGCTTTATCGCCGGTGGGGAAGATAAGCTCAGGGAAGGGCCCTTTGTCTCGGTAATAACCAACCCAATAAGCCCCCTCACTTTTGATTCTGACTCACTAAACATCGTCGCTTTCTGCGGTGAGCATGGTATCCCTGTTACTTGCGCACCAGCCCCGATTGCTGGAGCGACGTCACCGGCCACACTGGCCGGGACTCTTGCTCAAATGCATGCGGAATCGTTGGCTGGGGTGGCTATCTCTCAAATACTTGATCCCGGAGCTAAGGTGCTTTATGGTGCGGTACCTTGCATAATGGACTTACGCAACATGGAATTCGCCATCGGCTCCGTGGAAATGGGCATGATGAATGCTGCCGCTGTTCAACTGGCCAAGCTACATAAGCTGGCTGTCTACGCTTCCGGTGGCGTTACCGAGGCCAAGAGACCAAACATCCAGGCGGGATGTGAAAAAAGTCTCACCATTCTAATGGTCGGCATGGCAAGGGCGGACTGTGTTCACCTTGCCGCCGGAATGCTGGATTCAGGTAATGCTATCTCCTATGAACAGTATATTATCGATGATGAGGTCATCGGTATGGTCAAGAGGGTGCTGGCAGGCATTACAGTGAACAAGGGAACGCTGGGTCTCGATGTGGTAAAGAAGGTCGGTCCTGGCGGGAGCTATATCACCGAAGACCACACTATCCAACACATGATGGATGAATTCTACTATCCCAACCCGAGTGTGCGTCTCAACTTCGACATTTGGCAGGAGACAGGACAACCCGATATGTTGAGTAGGGCCAGAGTCCAGGTTCAACAGATTCTGCAGGAGGAACAGGCAGGCCTATTAGATCGAGACTCTATTCACAAGGCCTTCCCAGGGATACAAGATGTCTGAAGTTTCATCGTCAAACAGGACTAAGCGCAACATAGTGCGTATCCTTGCTTGCGCGGTCTTCAAACCAGCCTTGGAGCACCTCAGGCTGGAAAGTGAATACTCTGACATCAGGCTGACATATTTGCCCCCCAACCTCCATCTTAGGCCCCAAGGGCTGGGCAAATACCTGCGGAGAGAGATTGCTGCGGCTGAAAGAAGAAATGAGCGGATAATATGCCTTTATGGGGACTGTTTTCCAGGCATCAGCGACTATTGCCAACGGCATGGAGCCAGGAGAGTACCAGGACCTTACTGCTGGGAGATGTTTCTTGGTAGTGAGTGCTTTAACCGCCTACTTGAAGAGGACACAGGGACCTATTTTCTGGAAAAGGAGCTCATCCTTAACTTCAAAGCTTACTGTATCGAACCCCTTGAGCTCTATGACGAGGAGATGCGAGAACAGTGCTTTAAACACTACAATAGACTGCTCTATGTGCGTCAGCCATCGGACCCAGACCTAATAGCCGAGGCCAGCGAGATAGCTGAATTCCTAGGTCTATCTCTAGAGATTCAAGACGCTGATTATTCACACCTTGCAAAGAGACTCAGCGAACTTCTTTAGCTCGAATTTGTGTTGTGAATGAAAACAAGGTGCTAGAACAGAGATCAGAAGACAAAAAGCAAGCCAGTGCCCTGGTCTCACGAAGAAGACGCAAGGCGGTATATGTCTGGCTCAATGTACAGCCTGAAGATATCTGGGTCAGGGTCCGTCGGGGAGACACCATCCGCAAGGCATTACGAGAGGCGGATGTCAGGCTGGGGGGGGATTGTGGCGGACTGGGCAAGTGTGGTAAGTGCAAAGTCAAAATTCTCTCTTTGTTAGACGAACCAACCGAGGAAGAAAGAGAGCTTTTGGATGATGTTGAACTGGAGCAGGGAATACGTCTGGCTTGTCGTACGAAGATGATGCGTGATCTGGTGATTTCTATCGGAGAACCCAGCGGCGAACCGGAATATTACCAGATCCTCACTACCAGTCACACAAAGGGCCGCAGATACATACCTGAATCGGAGCTAGAGCCTCTAGTAGAAAAGAGGCTTGTCGCGCTACGTCCCGAAGCGCAGAACGAAGAGCGTTCTGATCTAGACCGGATAAGACTGGCGCTGGGTGATGAGTATCGCAGCCTCAGTGCAGCACTTCATTGCCTGCGCACCCTACCCCGGAAGCTTGAGGAAAGCCACTACCATGGAACTGCGGTGCTCCATGATAGTCACCTCATAGATTGGCAAGGCTGGGAGGAGCTGCATCGCCACTACGGCTTGGTCTTTGATATCGGCACAAGTACCTTGGTTGGCAAGCTTATCAACTTGGGTGATGGCAGTGAAGTCGCTGTTGCTTCCTGCCTTAACAGTCAGAGTAAATATGGCTCAGATGTGATAGGTCGCCTTCAGTATGTGAAAGAACGCCCCAGAGGACTGCAAATCCTACAATATCTCGTTGTCCGAGATTTGAATCAGCTTACGGCACATCTCCTGCAGACAGCAGAACTCCAGGCGGATGAAATATTCATAGCAATTGCTGCAGGGAATACTATAATGCAGCATCTATTCTTAAACCTGCCTCCTTTGGGCATTGCTGAGGCCCCTTTTCTACCGGTAGTAACCGATGGACTAATCGTCAAGTCGGCGGATGTTGGCCTCAAATTACACCCGGAAGCCCGGCTTTACATTATGCCGGTGAAATCCGGCTATATTGGCGGAGATTTGATTAGTGATATTTTGGCTTCCGGCGTTGCGGAACAAGAAGAAATAATACTCGGTCTGGACCTGGGTACGAACGGAGAGGTTTTCCTGGGTAACAACAAGAGATTGCTAACCTGCTCAGCAGCCGCTGGCCCTGCTTTGGAGGGCGCCCGAATTTCTTACGGTATGATTGCCAAGGGTGGGGCCATTGAGGGTGTCCGGTTGGAAGACAGCCATCTACAATATCGAGTCATCGGCAACTTCAAACCTAGGGGAATCTGCGGTAGCGGGCTGGTTGACTTGGTGGCTGTACTTCTACACTGCGGCATCATCAACCACGAAGGCTCAATTCGCCGCTCTCGAAGAAGATCGGCCAGGGAACTGAACTCCAGAGTAGCGAAAAAAAGGGCCATGGGCCATAGCTTCTTGGCTGCCGCTCCCGAAGAAAGCTACGATCAGAAAGCAATATACCTGACTCAAAAGGATGTTCGTGAGGTGCAGTTGGCTAAAGGGGCTATTGCTGCTGGCGTAAAGACATTGATGGACGAGCTAGGCATTGGAGCTAAGGACATAAACCGTGTCTATCTGGCCGGTGCTCTTGGGAATTACGTCGACCCGCTTAGTGCCGTGCGCATCGGCCTCCTTCCACGCATCAATCCCGAGATTATCAGGTCTTTGGGTAATGCTGCCACCAGGGGAGCCTCCATGGCACTGTTGTCCAAGAAGCACTGGCAAATGGCCAAGGATCTTGTCGATTTCATTGAGCATATTGAACTCTCCTGTCGCCCTGATTTTAATGATTATTTTGTTGAGAACTTGGATTT
>Ga0180432_10001538_pt1 | contig 36298 bp, 59 predicted proteins | sample SS_ome_10_FD_132414 | JGI IMG/M metagenome (GOLD analysis project Ga0180432, IMG submission 132414) | Hypersaline lake sediment archaeal communities from the Salton Sea, California, USA - SS_1_MS_2 metaG | ecosystem: Environmental > Aquatic > Non-marine Saline and Alkaline > Hypersaline >... | reverse complement strand
TTTACTGTAACTGTCTTCAGCATTGGAGCTGCAGACAACGAAGGAATAATCATCAGAACTGCAAGGAGTACAGCGATACCTATTATTTTTTTCATCATTTCACCCCCCCTAGCTGTTTTGAAGGAGAAATCAATACCGCTAGCGTATTCATTGCCCGACTCCCCCTATTATCGTATAATTTCCTGTAGTCTCATAAAAAATTGATGACCATAGTGTTACATAATTGCGTGTAAATCTGTCAAAAAACTGGCATGTTACTGTAACATTGCCAGCATTATGTTCAAGCAAGGGACTGCATGTTTTCCATCGAAACCCATAGAAAGACCGTGAACGAGCATCTCCAAATGAAAGTATCTTATCATATTCAGGAGGTCTGACAAGTTTTCTATTGATAAAAGTCGTTCTGGCATTAAGTGAAAACAAAACCCTATTAAATCTATTTTCTGCTGAAAGAATACATTCGCAAACAATTACAGGAATGTCGGTATAATTATTTTCAGGAAAAACAAGTTTCGTCTCTACACTTTGTAAAGAAATATGGTCTATGCTAAAAAGCCCGCTCTTTTCTTTATTTTCCCATAATATGCTATTGTTCATAAAAGTCATTTCAAATGAGAAACCATCATTTTTCATAATATCTTTTAATTCATCGGGTAGATAATCCAATGTAAGTACATATCCATCAGAACTGATAGTAAAATAGGCTACTTCAGTTCCAGCAAGTAATGCCAGTAGTAGCATACCAAAAATTCCAGCGGTCCCCATCTTATTTTTTGTTATATTCCTCATCTCATCATCACTCCTTTAGAAACAAAAACAGTTTGTTGCATGCCCTGAGTCATTTACCCACCTCTAAAGAGTGTGGGCTTGTAACTGTCATTTCTGACGCTACGATTGGTTGAATAACATAATTCAACGGCATCGTCACTTCCAGTGTCCCCCATCCGCTCTCATGACCATGACTGTCTTTTGCTTTTGCTCGGATAGTATATGTTCCTTCAGACCATGCATGGTCATGAATATAAACTTCGCCAGAATCGAAAGGACCAAGCCATAAAGTATCAGTACCGTCCCCCCATTGGATGTAATAATAGATATCATCACCGTCTGGGTCAATAGATATGAATGTATACTCGTAGATTTCTCCAGCATCTCCAGAGACAGGTCCTGTTATCGATGGAGCACTGGGGGAAAAATTGGGAATATCAACAATAACAAGATGCCAACAGATATCAGAGTAACCGTCATTATCTATGACGGTAAGCGTCACGTTGTATGTTCCACTTTCGTTATAGGTATGAGAGATAACATTTCCTCCCAAAGTAGGTGAACCGTCACCAAAATCCCATATAAAGGAGATGAGCACCCCATCCATATCATAACTTTCAGAGGCGTTGAAAAGAACATTTGCCCCTTCAATAGAATAGCTATATCTTGCGAGTGGAGGAAGAGTACCCCACGGGTACTTTAATGGATAATAATCAAATCTAAAGTTGCAATATTCATATGGCTCATCGATGATATTGTCTTTACCAGGAACAGTCTGGCTAGAGCCATGAAATTCATCGTCACCAGTATACCCTACCCAGTAGTTACCTCCAGATGGATATCCATTATCAAACAAGGTGTTGGCAGTAAACACAGTACTATACGAATATATGTTGTTGTGATAAAAGATAGAATCTATTGTTTTGAAGGTAACATCGGTCATCTCGTTTTCAAAAAAGTAATTTTCAAACCCATAGATTTCTAAAATAGTATCACTAAAGATGTTCCTATAAAAAGCATTATGATTATTTTCAGTATTCAACCTAACTGTTTTTCCTTCTGAAAATGTACAATATGAAACGGTAGTGTTGCATGTATTGCCGAAATAAATATTATTCGCTGCGTACTGGTCAACAAATATAAGATTTGATAGAGAACAATGAGCCGTCTGATAGGCACTAGAGAAATAAATGCCATAATTGCCACCAAAAACAGTAATGTTTGAAATAGTAACATTGCTGGAAGTGATGTAAAAAATACTTTTTATTCCTTGCCAATGACCGACTACAGTGGTTTCAGCATCCTCACCGATGAGATAGATGGAAGAATGAATATTCAATAAAAAGGTAGAATACGGGGAAGAATCATTGTGTATGAAAACAACATCATAATCTTCGGCATCGTCAATTGCCTCCTGGATATCAGTATAATTGTCTGGACCAGTTCCGCCAACATGTAATGTATCTCCAATCAGACTGATTCTTGTTGTAAAGTTCCATAGCGGTCCTTCCGAAGAAGCACCATGGTTATCCCATGCAACAATTTTCCAGTAGTATGTAGTATTAAAGTCAAGCACGCCATGATAATATGATGTTTGAGAAATATTATTTACAATTAATGAGGGGGAAGAAGTAAAACCGAGATAGAGGTCGTATGTGACAACATCCCATGGATTTTCATCACCTCCTGTCCAATTAAATTCAGTGAAAGCAACTACGTTTTCCTCCCCGTTTTCGGGATTCGGATTGCTTGGAGTATATGGTGGAACATTAGGGGGAGCAACTTCGGTAGTAAAACTCCATACAGGACTTGGCGTGACACCACCACGATTATCTTGCGAAATAATCTGCCAATAATAAACCGTTTGATAATAGAGCATATCAGGTTCATAGGATTCTTGAGTAATATCATTGGCTACTTTTGGTGGAGGGTTCTCTGTTCCGAGATACACATCATATTTCACAGGGTCTCCATCAGGGTCTCCTCCTATCCAACTCAATGTAGGCATGATGTCTATATTTGTTTCACCATCTGAAGGATTCGGATTGCTTGGGGCATAAGGAGGGTTATTTGGAGAACCAGGAGTTCCGCTGAGAACAATACTATCGAGGCAGAAACAATTGCCGTGAATTCCTACATATTGCCATGAGATTTTTATTGTTTCATATGTATAAGCATCAAGATTAAATGTCTTTTGTCTCCATATGAACGTAGTCCATGTCTCATCTTGAATCATATCCCAGATAACATCATCAAACCCATCTCCTGAGATATGAAGCTTTAACGTAGCACCAGCCCATTCCGTATCTGATTTACACCAGAAAGAGAGAGTTGCAGATGAATATCCATCTAAATTGATATTGGAAGATTTCAGCCAATTATCTGAATAATGGTCATCATCATATCCAACATATGCACCATAGTTTCCCTCGTATACTAAGTCGGGTTCTTGAGAGGCATCCATAATTGTCCATGGTTTGTAGTTATTCTGATTAACAACACTCCATCCACTTGGAGGCATAATACCAGATTCAAACCCTTGAGTAAGAATAGTATCGGCAACAGCAAAAGAAGAAAAAACAACAGAAAACAACAGCATAAAAAAAACAAATAGACAAAAACCTCTTCGTTTCATCGGTAATTATTATGTCAGAACTTGAATATAAATGTTGCGGTAGGTGGGAATATATTAATAATAACCACCAGATTACATATCATGCAAAGAAAAGCAATACTTGCTGTAATAGTATTCTGTTGTTTGTTCCCGCAAGCAATTGCAGAAACAAAAACCATATTGACACCAACACCACCAACAGTAACGACACAGAAGAACAAATTATTCATAGTTAATATTTCAGTATTGCCAGGGGAAATTTTCGATACTGTAGCGATAGATACCATAACATGGGACAAGAACATCTTAGAATGTACTAATCTTGAGCGAGGAGATTTGTTTGATGACCACACTATTTGGATACCAGGAACAATCAGCGAAGGAAAAATACGTCTGATGTGCTGGGGGTCAAGAGAACCGACAGAAAAACAAGGAACATTTGTTTCATTAACATTTAGAGCATTAACTGATGGAAAGACAAACATTAGCTTTGACGACATCGGAATTGCAAGTGAAGGAGAACCAAGATTGTTTCAGTCAAAAGATTGTGCAGTTACTGTCGGGACAGGAATATACGAGCCAACTGAAGAGGAAGGAAAACAACAAAAACCATTTCCTTTCATGCTGGTAATTGGAATTGCTATCGTTTTTTTAGCAATAATTGTAGTAGCACGCATGCATTTCAAAAAAGAAACATGATGTTCCCACTTCTGTCACTTCACCCAGCTAAATAATTTATACTGCTAATCGATTCATTTTATAGAATATACATATACTAGGTGAGTTGAGATGAAAAGCAGACGCATGTTTTTAGTAATGATGTTGGCTGTAAGCCTTATGACTGCATTTGTATCAGCAGGTGATTTCGAACCACAAGCAGGACCAAACTATTTAGGATTCACACCATCAAGTCAACATGTAACTATTGGCGACACATTATATACTGTTGTGTGGGCAGATATTGATGCAGGCAGTCCGATAGATACTGCTGCGTTAGACAATTTTTCATTTACACCAGCAGGAATACTCAATTATACAAATGTTGTACAGGGAAATCTTTTTTCAGGAGGATTCTTTTTTGACCCAGGCTCGTGGGGAACAATCAGCAATGAATCGGGATATGCTACAACACTTGTTTGGGTATCTCCAACGAATGTAAGCGATGTCAACAGAACGTTTGCAAACATCTCGTGGTTAGCAGCTGGATGCGGTGTAGCGACCATCAACGTTTCGGCAGGAGGAACCGCTCTAGGTGGAATAGACCCAGGAACAACATTTTACGAAGGAGAAGTAACCGTTCATACAGGTGCTCCAGGTGGATTTGCAGCAACTCCGTATAATACGACACAAATAAATCTTACATGGACGACAACTCCACCAGTAGATGATGAAGGAATAGATACTGTTGTAGTCTTTGCAAATTCATCTGGTTATCCATATGTACAAGACCCAGGAGATGAGATTTACAACGGCACAGGAACCAGCTACGCTCATTCTGGATTAAATCCAGGTGAGCACTGGTATTATACGTTTTGGTCATGGAATGAGACCGCAGCATTATATTCACTTCTTTTCCAGATTGCTGATGGCGTAACGAACAATCCACCAGCATTCGGTACACCAAGTCCTACCAACGGCTCAGTGGGGCAAGAGATTGCACTCACATGGTCGATACCCATTACCGATGCAGAGGGTGAAACCTTCAATTGGACTATCGAATGTAGTAACGGGCAATCAAACAGTGCAAATGGAGCAAGCAACGGAACGAAGAGCTTGTCAATCTCAGGATTACTGTATTCAACGTGGTATGTTGTTTATGTCAATGCAACCGACCTTGGTAGCGGAACATGGACCAGAGCATGGTACAACTTCCAGACCAAAGCAAATACTGCTCCAGAGGTTCCCAATGGGACGACAGACATTGACCCATATAATAATGAAACGAACGTACCTATTGGTTACGGCTCTTTACAAGTAGATGTTGTAGACATGGATGACCACATGATGAATGTAACTTTCTATTGGGGAAACGGAACTGTCATAGGAACAGATACCAATGTAACAAATGGTTCAACGGCATCAGTTTCAATCCCAATACTCAATGTCAGTACGAATTACACGTGGTATGTGAACATTACAGATGCATATGGACTTACAACCAGAGGACCTGCTGCAGGAAACTGGACGTTCACTACTGCGTCAACGGCTGGTGAAAGTGGACCTGGAGACCATGGTATCCCTTCAAGATATGGAGTGGCATTCTTAGTGACAGGCTCGCCATCGTTATTACCATTGGGGGGAGCAGTTATTACTATCTATGAAGGTCAAGAGTTGATTGAGACTGGAGTAACGGCAACCGATGGAATCTTTGAAACGACTTTAGAGGCGGGAACATATTCATTGCTTGCTTCAAAGGCAGGATATGCACCGAAAGAGCAGACACTGGTCGTTGCCTCGACAACAGGAATTGCAACAACCCAGACGGTAGCAATAACATTAACAGAAACAGGAGCTTTTGCCCTTGTCGATGCGTCAGGTGCACTGACAACTCAAGGATGGACGGCAATTGCAGCGATTTCATTATTCCTTCTTATCGTTCTTTTCGTAGCGTGGTATTACAAAAAAATGTGAACTACTTGAGATGGAGGTCATGCCTGACCATATCCATGTTTTTATTTCTGCACCACCTTTTGAAGCACCAACAGACATTGTCAAGGTTTTAAAAGGTGTTACTGCAAGGCGTTTGTTTATGGAGTTTCCTGATTTGAAGAAGAAACTTTGGAAAGGTAGTGTTTGGTCTCCAAGTTATTATGTTGGTACAGCAGGTCATGTTTCTGCTGAGACCATTAAGAGATATATTGAAGAACAGAAAAGCAATTCATCCACCTAATAAAACATAAAAGATAGATATCTTGTCTCGTCAACTACCACCGTTTGAAAACGGTGGCTTGTAACTCAAATCAGTCGCAGTTCCAAGATGTTGGCTTTGACTTCATCTCTGGTTACAATAGGCAGGTTGACTGCTACCCTATGTCGCTATGGACATGCCAAGCGACCTGATATTAAAAGAGGCATTAAGATGGTTATTGAGAGTATATCCGCAACTCAAACATTTGAACCAACCACGGTTTCTTTCTGTAGTCATAGAACCACATTTGCTACAGCGTTTACTTGTATTCCTTGGGTCTACAAACAAAACCCTGCATCCTTTTCGTTCTGCTTTATATTTGACAAATTCTCTAAGTTGACGGAAATTCCATCGGTTAATCCATTTGTTATGTCTACCTCTTTTTCCTTTCCTTATATCGGTAAGGTCTTCCATAACAATAGTATCTCCTTTGTTGAGAGATTTTACGATTTTTTTGCTGATACAATGGTTTACATCCCTTTTAAACCGTTGCTCTCTGCCAGACATTTTTTTAAGATGTCTTTTAGCAGATTTTGTGCCTTTTTCTTGAAGGGTTTTACGCAGATGTTCATAGTGTTTCATCACAGACAATGTTTTGTTATGGAAAAACATTTTATTAGATGTAACAGCAGTTGGGTTTACTCCGACATCAACACCAACAGTTTTACTGTTGCTACACAAAAAAGAGTTGGTGTCAATATCTCTGGAGACCACAACATGCAGAAACATCCTTTGTTTTTTAGCATCAAATATAAGGTCAGCAGTATCAACTTCCCAGTTGAAATACTGCTTATAATAATCAGCAATTTTAATAGGTATCTTAATGCGACCTTTGATACCGCAAAGAGATACCTGATTTGGTTTGAAACTAAAACTACGGGCATCATATCGTATTGGAAGAAACTGTTTGAAAACAGGTTTAGAACCATGTTTTCCAAACACCGATTTCAAAACTTCACAGGCTTTATCACGACTGCTTATAACAAGTTGACTTGGAAGGTCAACAAGGTCACGAATAGTTTTATAAGTAGCATCATGCAACAAACGCCTATGGTCGATATTTTGTTCAAAACCAATATCTGCAACAATTTGTGCAGATTGGCTGTATTGTTCCATAGTTTCAAGAAGAACTTGGTTAAACGGTATCTTGATTTTAATGGTAGCAACAGTTTTAACCATACAGAATATTATGTAGAAAAAGGATTTAAATGTTTCCATCCAATTCCTCCACTGGTTGAAACCAGTGGTTTCCTTGGAGGGATTTTATGAAAGGCAAGATAGTCTCTTTTATTTTTATTCTGCTTTTGGTGAATATACAGATTGTGCATGCAGAAGGATTGATGACACTTCATATTCATATCAAAGGAACGGAAGACTATCAAGTTCATGATGAGATAGTGACCATTAGAGAGTATACTGGAGACCAGAATGAATCACCGATTGTAGCCCAGAATAGAACAGCAGAGCAGGCTACGGCAACATTCCATCTGCCAGCAGGGACCTACTGGGTCGATGTCAGGAATATCTGGGTGCTTGTCAATCTAACGGAGGACAAATTCTTTGTGTATCCCTATCCACTCTATGAAGATGATACGTACTATACAGGAAATGGACAAGAGGAGCCAGCGGAGCTTGATTTGACACCAGCAGTGGTACTCAGCATAGCAATTATCGTCTGTTCGATTGTGTTTATTGCAGTGTCCCGTGTCAAGAAGATGAAAGAGAAACAGAAAGAAAACGACAAGAAGAACGAACAAAAAACCTGAATCTCTTTGCGGTCAGAATTCTAGGTTGAAAGCAAAAACCACGTTCTAGTTCTTCTGCTTTTCCTTTCCAAGAATGTAGCAGGGACGGACTTCGTCAGATTCGTTAGATGACGTACGGGTAGACAGAATCTTTAGAAGTCCGTAGCCCTTCAACAGATAAGAATTGGCAACCTCGTAATCGTAAGTCTCTTTGATTTCTTTGACATCAGAAAAGCCCATATTGCTATAAAAGAGAAACAATCATTATTAATATTTTGTGAAGATGACTGAAACTATTTGTCAATCAATGGAACGGTAGAAATCATGGATTGATGTCGGCTCTTTTTTTGTGGGAAGTCGTTCTAATTTCCTCAACCGTTCTACAATCTCACGGTCAGAAATCTCTTTCTTCCGACCACCTTCTTGCAACAGCTTGATGACATCGGTCATATGTTTCTTGACATCGACCTGAGCCATCAGCTTGTCGTGCTCGGTCTCAGCCTTGTCTCCCATGATGCCGATGAACTGAGAGACCTTCATGCCTAATGTCTCCATCATTGCCTGGTCGGTCCCTGCATTGCATGTAAGATAGTAACAGAGGACGCTATCTTTTTGTCCGATACGGTGTGCACGGTCCTCGCACTGTGATAATACGGCAGGACTCCAGTCAAGTTCACCGAAGACGACACAATGGGCACGCTGAAGGTTAAGTCCAAGACCGCTACGAAGAGAGACAATTATCAAATCAGTGTCACCTTCTGTGAACGCTTTTTGTGCTTGGTCTTTGACAGTTCCTGTTTGTCTACCGCTAATCATGACAGGGTAATATTCCTTCAAATCTCGTATGAAGATATCCATGACTGCATGATGATGACCATAGAGGATGACCTTCTCTCCAGCTTCCATCAAGGTCTTGACAAAACCACAGACAAAAGGAGCCTTAGCAATACCAGTAATCATTCGTGTGGAATCAATTGCCTGCATGGATTCACGACCACGTTCAAATGCATCTTTGATGGTCGGTATTTTATTTGCCTGGTCGATGACAGGTGCGATAAGCTCATCGAATTTTCCCTCATCAATATCGATGTTCTGTATGACTCTTCTCTTTGGTGGTAGTTCATCGAGAACATCTTCTTTTCTTCGTCTGAGCATCAGTCCTTCAGTGCGTAGATATTCGCCTAATACTTCTGGGTCATTAACGACTTTGCTCCCATATCCATGACACCACTCTCTGGAAAAACTTTCCCAGTCACCAAGACAATGGTATTCTAAGATATTGAGGATATGCCAAATTTCTGAACCGAAATTGTAGATGGGCGTTCCGCTCAAGCCAATGACATTGTCAACTGCTTCAGAAATCAACGATGCAACAGAATATTTTTCACTCTCAGCTCTTCTCAGTTCTTGTATCTCATCAAAGATAAGTGTTTTGAACCCGAACTGCGGAAGATATGACCTCCATCCACGGAGTATCAGATAATGGATAAGATAAATCTCAGAGAATGGAAGACTGTATGGTTTTAGTCCAGAGATGGTATGGACAACAGTTTCATCCCCAAGAAATCGATAAATCTCGCTTTTCCATTGCCGAAGCAGATGAGGGGGAACGACAATCAATGCAGGAGCTGATTCCTCCAGTGAACCAAGCCAGGAAAGAGCTTGTATAGTATTGTGTGTTACAATACAATGGTCGATAACAAATAGACCATCCTCTGCATCAACTTTGACACATTGACATTCTTTTTCACCAACAGATTCTATCTTTGTTATAGCCCTGTATGGTTGATATTTTTTTCTTGGATGATAAAAATCAGCCTTCTTTTTTAAAGTAAAAGGTTTAATCTCTCTTGGGAGAGCAACAGTAAGCCTGTAAGAACGTTTTCCAATTCTTTTTTCACCATTATATGTATACCATGGAATCCTAGAAGTTAATTTAACAGTACCTCCTAATGATTCAACCAAAAATTTGACCTGTTCGCCTAAAACTTTTGAAGATGTACTATATTCTATATGATTATCATGATGAGTAACACTACCATCTGTATCAAGTAAGCCTTGGAGTAATTTCACTCTGTCTTCACAGGATGAAAAAAGATATTCTTCAGGAATGTACTTTTCGACTGATTTTTTTCCCCGTAAACCATATCCTTCGATAATTTTATTCAGTTTGTTGTTGTAATCATTTTGTTTTGTATTCTTAATAAGAGTATAATCGTAATTGTCTCTCTTCTTCTTTTTTATTTTTATACCAACAGGAAGCATATTTTTTATTTTTTCAAGAATTTCAATATCGGGAGTCGATAAATCTATCATGCCATTTCTTCTAAAACAACCATCGCCTAGCAACACGCCAAGGAGATACGGTTCCAATAACAAGTTTCTTTTTTTAAATTGTATCGGTGAAACAATTGGTATAAAATGCACATTATTATATTTTCTTTTGATACCAATTTCCATTATTTGTTTTAATGTAAAAAGTTTATACTCATTGTTTCTGTGTCTACGTTCAGGAGTATTTACTGCCCATATGTGTTCTTCATCGCACTCAATAGAACTTTCATCAGAGAATGTAACTTTGTAGACTGGTCTCTTACCTTGAGGAAAAACACCAACGACCTTAGTAGGTTTTCCATTACTGCCAATTAAGAAATCACCAGTTTTAATGTATTTCATCATAATCCATCCATCTGGAGTCAACAAAAAAGAATCTAAAGGCAACGCTTTACCAAGACCCATATCATCTGCTAGCAAGGAGCGTGGATTGTTCAATAAAAATGCCAAACCCTCCTTCTGGAATTCATATAATTTCCCATGAAATCCAAGAGAAGCACTGACCTTTGTCGGTTTTTCAAGAAAGGATTCATGTGTCAGAAAATGTTGCTGTGCTTTTCCCAAAGCATTCTGCCACCTCTCCTTGTCTTTTACTTCTAAAGGAAATCGTTGCATGAACCAATTTAAGTCACCGATAATCCGTTTTGCAGCAGGGAAGGAGGCTCTGCCACGTCCACGACCTTTACTGCCAGGAAATACACGTTTAGCCATGCTGACCATGTATGGATTTCCTTCAACGACCCATTGACCATTCTCAAGCTGTAGTGTTCCCCAGATTTTCGAAGAAGTATGCTGCGGTGGTCTTAGATAATCAGGTATCTCCATCAGATTGCAACACCCCAGTTCTGGTTCAAGGAGATGGTAAGAATAGGTTTGCCGTTCAACTTCTTTGGAAGTACCATGCTCTTCTCAAGGACCACGATAACAGCTCGGACATCATCGACCTGGGTATATCGGTTCAACTGATTGAGCAGAGTAATCTTCGATGGTTTTTCCTTCTTCACTTCAAGGATGATGCCATCAATCCAGAAGTCAAATCGCTTATGAGGAATCAATGCGTATTCATGTTTATAGAAAATGCAATCCTTATCGAATGCACGCATGATTTCTTGGTGGATTTCGGTCTCTTCCATCCGTCTGCTGATGCGTACTCTTGATAAAGAATGCATAATATCCAAAACCTCGACCATCAGAACAGAATATTAAACAACATTTATAAATATCTTGGTCGATTTTGATTAGCTGATAGAATATCGGAGCCAGTAGTACCATATCTACTGCAGTCATCAGGAAGCAGAACTCCTGTTCCGAGAGTTATCTCCATCAGTGGGGAGGGGGCTTCTTTTTCTTGGACCTCAAGTGCAAGTGAATAGTTCTCTCCCCTAACCAAAAAATATAAAATGAGATAAAAGATTCTTTGATTGTAGTAGGTAGAGGGCAGACAGACATATCCTCAGTCATCTCCTGATTATGTACCCCAATACATTTAAGAGACCTGATTTTTGTCTACCCTCTGTCCTGCACCCAAAAGTATAAATCAAAATAAAAGATTCTTGTATATGCAGTAACCTAATTTGGTTGCCTGTAGATGGATGAGCAAAACAGAAGACAAGGGAGGACGTGAGTGGTGAGGAGAGGTTCCTTCCTTTTCTTTTTCCTTTTCCTTTGGCTCGAAATCAGGAGAGGTGAACGACCCAACCTCTAAAGAGTGTGGGCTTCTTGCTTCATCAGCAAACATTGTTTGCCTCCACAAAGCCAAGTCCCTTGGCTAAACGCAAAATGTTTATTGCTGAGTTGTAGTCCCTGTCGATGCTCTGACCACAACTTGGACACTCATATGTCCTTTTGTAGAGTGGCATATCCTGTCGATAGCCACAGAAAGAACAGGTCTTAGTTGTGTTCTCTGGTTTCACCTTTACCAATTTAGCACCAGCACTTTCAGCCTTGTGCTTCAACATGCCAAAGAACAATCCCCAAGAACTGTCCAAAATATTCCTCATGTTCTGATATTTATTGCCATTCAACTTCTTGTTTGTCATCTGTTTTATATCCAAATTCTCAATGCCAATCAAAGAGCAATCTTTTACAATTTTGGTTGTAGTCTTATGAAAAAAATCTCTTTTCTGGTTGTCGATTTTTTCATACAACCTTGCAAGGTTGTGTTTTGCTTTCAATCTGTTGTTACTTCCTCTTTTCTTTCGTGATAACTCTTGGTGTGCTTTCTGTATCTGGACTAAACTTTTATTGTAGAACAGAGGGTTGCCTGTTTTATTGCCCTCCGAATCAGTCAGAAAAGACATCACGCCGACATCGAAACCCAACTCTTTGTTTCCGTGTTGCATCTGGTATTTTTCATCTGTTATTATAATGGCATACCATTTGCCGACAGATTTCTTTATCGTAATCTGCTTTATATCGCCTGAAAAACTTCTGTGAAATCTTATTGGAATATCACCAATCTTGGATAGATGCAACCTATCCAAGCGTTTACCTGTTTTGGTTACTTTATATCCTGATTGGTTGTATTGTATGGTCTTGAACCAATCCCTTCCTTTGAAACGAAGTTTACCAACTTTTGTTCCATTCTTTTTCAGTTTGGCTAAACTCCTGAGATTGCTGAACAGTCTGTAGCATTCGTACTGCAAAGTTTTTGAGTAAACAGTATCCAACTCAGGATATTGTTTTTTGAGTTCCAGAATATGATGCTGGATTGCGTTTCTATCTATCTTTTCTTGTTTATTGAGTTGCTCTAAAAGTTGGTTATAAGCAAATCTACACAAGTCAAAAGTATGGTTTAGATTGTTTGTTGTTTCTTTGTTTGGATATAATCTGAATCTGTAGGCTTTCATCTCACATTCCTTTTTGTTCTTCTATATATTTTTCTATCATCTTATCTGAGATATGACCATGAGTTGACACGAAATAACTTCGTGTCCAAAGAGTTGGCAATCTGGTTCTCAACTCTTTGTATTCTTTTCGCAATACTCTTGATGTATAGCCTTTGATTTGCCCTATCAAACTATTGGGTGAAATCTGAGGAGTTCCCTGTATGAACAGATGGATATGGTCGGGCATTATCTCCAAAGCAATTATTTTGCAGTTTAGTTCCTTTGCCTTTTGTCTTATGAGTTCTTCTGTTCTTTTTGCTATGTGTCCAACCAATACCTGTCTACGGTATTTTGGACACCATACAAAGTGGTAGCCCATGAAATGCACACATGTCTGAGAGGTTAGATAACCTTTTGGCATATAATAGTATATGTTTTAGTGGCATATAATGTTTTTGGTTATTTGTTCGCTTTCATCCCAACTCCTAAAGGATGTGGGATTTTCCGCTCACATAAGTTAACAAGTTTTCGGGATAAAGAGACATTCATTTCTTTTTTTACAGGAACAGAAGTTCTATAACGAACTTCGCTTAGTTCTCCAAAATCAAAACCACAATCAGAAATATCGAAATCTGGTTTTTTGGAGGTAGAAAAAATATCTATTGTTGCATTTTTTTCCTAAATCACACCATCTTCCTTTGCCTAAAACAGCACCAGCAATTTCTTTTGAAAATGATGATTCAGGCAAAGAGCTGGTTTTGAACCCAATATAGTTTCCAGAGGAATATATTGGTTCAGGACAGCCAGTTTTTTCATTTATCTTTTCATAAAAACCAGCAGGAACAATCTCGGTGATTTTCGCATCTGTTTGAAATGTTCCATGATAGTATTTTTCCATCTCTTCAGATGCCATTTAAACAAACCTCCCTAATGCATCTCTTTCTTCAGGATGTGGATTATTGACCTTGAAGTGATGGCTCCTGTGCCCGTTCTTGCCGTTGCCTCTCATCACCGTAAGATTCACTTCAGTATTATTGCTTTTATCTTCATCTTCATGGTGAACCATCCAGCTCTTGCGAAGACAGCCATAGGCATCAAGTGCAGGATGGTCAGGATTCTCGTCAAGCAATTTATCAGCCATCTTCTTGCGATGCTCGTAGACATATCCTTTTGCATCAGCACAGATGTTGCCAGGGTCATAGACACGGACATATCCTTGTGAATCGACATATGCAGACATTATGCACCCCCAGCAGGTTCAGATGATGGACGGGAAGGAGTGTCTAATCGTCCTTTCAACAGCAAGAGAATCGGACAGACGGCAACACAGCAACAGCAAGGGCTACAAAGACATGCAGACAGATTCCCACATGGACAAATACCACAGAACTCACAGCACCCTCCAGTACATCCTGCACCAGTCTGCATCAAAGGTACGCTCATGATAGCAATGTTCTTCCGTGGGTCAGCAAAGATGGAGAGATTGAACTCTTTGCACTTCACACCGTAATGGACGATTGCAAACAAGAATCCATAACACCAGAGAGACCCAATACGAAGATACCAAGGAACAGGCAATAAGAAAAGATATATCAGACTAGAAATACCTAAGAAAGCTCCAGTAGCTATCCGAACTGTATTATTACCGTCCCAGAGATGAAGTTTTGTGGTAGCCCAATCGATGATAGTGATTCCAGTGAGAAACCATGAGAGCAGAAAGATGGTCCAGAAACCAAATGAAAAAAGCAATGAAAGAACGAACACAATTGGCAAAGCAATGAGCATCGCAGAATACATTCCCAGACAGCGTGAACAGGCACGTACAGGCTCGCCAAAGACATGGATAGTGGTATAATGTTCATTGTGTTCCAAAAAGCGTATAAGCCGTAAGAATGAATCCTTGAGCATACTAATTGTAAATAATATCAGAATTAATAAACATTAGCTGGGATTTTTCCCACTCATTTTTTTGCTGAACGAGCTTTGCGATAAAAATACTGGGCATCAGCACATGCTTTCTTTTTTGTTCCAGGGTCTTGTGTCACATTGCACAGTGCACCTATCTTTCGTGCAGCAGAGAGATATCGAGAATGTTTGCTTTTGCTCTTCGGAACAGAAGAAAGAACTTTTCTGCGTCTGACTTCAGCACCCTGTGTCTCTTTCCAGCCAGAATGAGATTGAGGGTTAAACCACTTCTCTTTTGTCATGCTCACAACAACAAAACAGTACATAGGAATACTGCCATAAATACATTAGCTGGGTAAATTGGTCTAGGTGGGAAACTTTATAAATAAATCATTCTTTCATTCTTGCATGGCAGAACGTGGCTGTGGCTCAAGGGTGCAAAATGCATTATATGCCTGCGTCTCTTTAAGCCCATATGGAAAAGACATTGAATATTTTTGTATTGACCCACCTCGTCCAGTGGATTTCAAACCGTTCAGAACTCCGATAATCGTTGAAAACGGGGACATCAACAACATCGCAGTCTACATCGGAAAAGAGTTCTATCCTTTCGTTCCCGATTATCTTGAAGAGACAAGAGTGATGGGTATCAGCCGTAGAATTCCAAAGAACTTCCCGATTGAAAAACTGACACCAGGAAAATCAAGAATGCTAATGGTCCATGAACGGGCAATACCCCTGTTCGAACACGAAACGGGTCAGAAATGCCCACGAAACATCAACCATGATTTTACAGTGAAGAATACCTGTGTATTCAATCTTTGGTCACTTTCTGCATTGGAACAGCATGATAAGCATAAAGTAATGTTAATCGATGAACATTCTGCTGAGGTCTTGACACCGTCAGTGACCTATACAGTACCAGTACCGCACAAGCCGACACCAAACTTCGAGCAGAAGAAGGAATACAGGTATCACATGGGTGTTTTCGCAGCGTTTTGGATTACACACTTAGAATATGTAAACAAGCAAAAGAAGATTCCGACTGGATTGAAGAAGAGAGTTGAAAAGAGCAAGTTTGATATCAAGGTAATGGAGGAGTAGGATGGAACTATGGGTCATCTACAAACATCCGAAAGATTACCCAGACAAATACGTTGCAAGAAAATGGATTCTTGACGAACCGACCTCAGAAGCAGTCTTTGCAAATACTCTTGAAGAGGCAAGACTAGCAATTCCAAAAGGACTCATTCGCATGGAACGGAACAATCAAGATGACCCATGCATTGTAGAGATTTGGTTGTAAGGAGAAATAGTTATGAATAAAGAAAAATCAATATTAGACGAATACGAATACCGTCATGAAATGGTCCTCATCGGTCAACTACCCACCACTAAAGTAGTGGGCTTGAAATCAGGAGATTGAGAATCATGTTGCAAACAACTCAATACACCATCATCTTTCCAAGCGTGCCTGTTGACAGAGGCATATCTTTTGCTAATCTGGGGAGTATTGTTTATGCAAAGAGAAGAAATCCCCGCAACAAAAGCGATGTTTACACTGGCGTTTCTATCCCTGTTGGCAATATAGCCACACGTAGAGCATTTGAAGACAACAGCGGTTGTCTTGTGGGCAGCTCCGCATCTGCTGCAGATTTGGCTTGTATACGCAGGATTGACCGAGATAACAGCAGTGTTATACTGCCCTGCCACTTGTCGAAGTGCAACTTCGAACTGATGGTAGGGCATTCTCTTTACTTTTCTGTTTCCTCTTCGATTCAATCTGCTGTTCTTCAATCCTCTCAAATCTTCAAGAGCAATACAGGCATTATATTGCTCGGCAAGGTCAAGGACCTGATGGGCAATCTGGTAGCATCTGGTCTTGACAAACTGGGATTCTTTACGATAAAGAGTACGAAGTTTCCGTCTTGCTTTAGTATCTCCTTTGTCGGCAAAGCTGAAGAGCTTACTTCTTCTGAGAGAGATATCACGTTGTCGGTCCCAGATATCTCTACCGAAATACAATTGTTTGAGAATCTTCCCTTTTCCATCAACGATGCTCAATGCAACAAGAGTTCGACTTCCACGGTCTATACCAATGATAGCAGTATAGTCCTTTCTGATGGAGAATTCTTTTTTGATACTGACCAAGATTCTCCAGATAGAACCATATCTTTTGAGCTGGAATGCGGTGAATTTCCATCCCTCTCTCAGGAACTGCTTGAACCGATGCCAGGCTCCATCCTGAGCAATGGGAAGTCCGAGCCTTCGTTTCAATGCTCGTACAATCATGAGCGGATTCTTGTTTCTGGAAGAGACAATATCCCCAGAACGGGGGATATTGAAGGAGATGCTTGCATTTCCGATGGCATTGACATGGTATTCATGCCAGATGGCAAAAACATTCTTGAACAAGTCTACGACAAGCTGAGATTGAAGTCCAGTCATCTTTTTGACATGACGGTATTCAAGAGCATGAAGGTTGTATCTCGTCAACGGTATATCTGGAGCAACAACATCCCAATATCGCAACGTTTCAAAACAGTGGTTAGAGCCTTCAAGCCATTTCTGTTCAAGTTCTTCAAGAGATTCGGTCTTGGAATGGGTCAAAGGCAGAAGATTCAATACGATGGTTTTTATAATTTGCATAAACAATTATGTTACTTATTATCTTCAAGACTATATAATGGTTTTGAGGAAAAATGTCAGAATGTAAATCTGACACGATTCCAATTCCTCCCACGAATGAATTCGTGGGTCTCCTTGGAGGAAGTTATATGAAAACATACTGGACAAGACGATTCACCAATCATGATGATGCTTCATTCAAACATTTCGATGAGATTCATTTCAAGAACGGATACACAAAAGATTCACCGTTCATGCGAGTCGAATTCTTAGGATTCGCAAAGACAAAACGTATTGACTACGAGCCATATTATGTGCTGAAGCTGGGGAAGATTCTGGAGGCAAAAAATGTCAGGGAAAAATGACGTGTTCGTTGCTCACGTAGAACACCATCTGAAAGAATTGGGATTGGAGCACGTTTGTTGCAAGATTTGCGGAAAGACCATCGACCAGATTTATGCAGAGAACGATATCAGGTTCTGCAACAAATGCAGAAAGCGGACATTATTTGAATTGAAGACCGCTGAGGACAAGATTCAATGGCTGTGCTCCGAATGCAAAAAAGAATACCAGTCGGTGTAGACCATGGATATTCTCATATACATCCCAAAAAAAGAAGTAGGAGATGAAGGAGAGTTCTGGAGCAAGGTCAGTTGCACCCCAGAGCTAGACAAAGACTGGGAATTCTACTGGAGCATGTCGGCAACACCACTCAAGATTATGAAGAAAAAATCAAAGGTCATGTTCACCGATGGAACAAATGTAATTGCAGAAGGGACCATTATCGATTTTGATGAAAAAAACATCTATTTCAAATCGTTAACACGTGTAAAGTATCCTCAACCAAAGAAAGCACCGACACGAGGATTTGTTTATGTCTGAAAAACTAATCAAGGGAATTCCAAAAAAGGAATATATGAGAAACTATATGAGAAATTACAATAAACGTCCAGAAGTCAAGCAAAAAAAGGAGAAAAAGAAAACAATAGAAGACGTGCTGGACAAAATAATAGAAAAACAAAAGAAGAGCAGAGTCATCAAAAAAGCAAAGATTATCGGAGTATCAAGACTTGATTCAAAGAATAGAGTGACACTTGGAAGACGTGTATTGAATGCTACAGGAGTAAATTGTGGAGAAGAGGTAATGTTTATTGAAGAAGGAGGGCACATACAAATAGTATCAAGAGAAGCAATAGAAATCTACTATAGGTAGTATTTTCCATGTGTACATCAAGAAATTCAACAAAGATACCACTGCCAAAAAAAGATGGTTTCACTCAAAAACGAGTAGATAAATGCTTGGCAAATCTTATCGTGTTCATCAACGGGAACACTTCATTCAGAACGCTTGGTTCCTGTTGCGGTCATGGTCGTTATCCAATGAGCATCATTTGCAGGTCTCCGTTTGGATTCAACATAGACATCTGCAGTGGAAAGATAATTCCAAGAAAAAGAAAATTCTATAAGCGAGATAGCGATGGTTATTATTACATTCCAGAGGCGTTGCCATGCAAGAATTGAAAAAGATTGCAGAAGAGATTAAGACGCAGGACAACAGAGCGACAGACCAGCCAATATTCATTCTCTTCGACCATGAGAAAGTACCGACAGACAGCGACTATTCGGACAATTACATCTATTGTTACGATGATGGGGATTACTGTGAGATTGGGACCACACGAAAAGAGGTCGTGGAATTCTGTAGAGACAATGATGTACCACTGCCGAAGGATATAGAACAGATGGACGACTGGGATTTCAATGAATGGGTTGAAGAGCATAACGAGCTGGGGGTCTTATACTTCATAAAGAAGAAGGTGTTCAGGCAGTGTTTCTTCACCGAGAAATCTGCAAAAGAATATCTTGAAGCGAATAGGCATCATTTTAAAGACCCGTTGATTCACTGTGACAGTCTTTGGCGTAACAATGAGATGCAGGCAATCAGAAATGCATTGATGGACGGTAAATTTGTTGATTAGACCATGTGTAAGATGTGGCTACTGTTGCAAAAAGGCGACCTGCAGCATCGGACTCACCCACGGAGCAGAACCAACGAACTGCATGTATCTGATAGGAACAGAGTCAGGAAAATACAGTTGCTATCTTGCCGATAAGAACATCATACCAAACATCAAGGAGCATCTTGGAATCGGTCTGGGATGTTGCGAATCATTGAATACAGACAGGAGAAATGTAATTGAAAAAAGAGAAAAATTTCAATAAGACGGGAAAATCACTATTTGTTCTGTACGAATGTCCAGATTGCGGTAGAACAGATTGTTCATGTGTTCCACCAAAAATGGAGTTCAACATCCCCTTTTTCGTAACCTGCGACTGTGGAGGATATGTAATATACCAACAGGCATGGATAACAGAACCGTATCATCCAACTGAAGTTCTGACAGCATGGATTGTAGGAGACAATACAATACTCAAAGAATTGAGAATTGGTGGTAAGTTCAAAGAAGTGACTGACCAGCTAGACCCCGATGGAACGATGGTGCACATCAGCCCAGAATCAGTAACACCAGAGATGCTCAAGGAAGCAGAACGAAGAATCAAGGACCGAGAGAGCAAGGAGCGGATGTATCATTGAAGGAAGCTAACAAACAGGCAATGAACAAACTGCTCAAATATTTTGCACGAAGAGGATATACGAAGAGCACGGTCAGCCGTTGGGTCATCGTGGCAGTAGAATATATCGTCTTTTTGGAGAAGTACGGAAGAACCATAGATGACATCGGGGACCTGCTTAATTCAGAAGGAAGAGTTGTACAGAAAGAACAGTTCGGTGTGCGTGATTACTTAGATACGAAAACAGAATATTCGGTCAGATACCTCAACTATCTTCATCATGTGATGAAACGGCTCTATATTGCATGGGAAAAGCACTTTCCGATTGACAATGAAGAATTCCCAAAAGTAAAGAAAGAGCCAGAGAGAATCATGCTGACTACCAATCAGGTACTCAAGATTGCAGAAACGGCAAGAAAGATATGGGTAGAACGGTTAAAGAGCAACAAAGATGATTTCCAGGAGCTGAGAGATTACGCTCTGATACTCATCGGCATCGATACAGGTGCACGGAGATACCAGATAAGCGAGATAGATGTAAAAGACTTCAGTCCGAAGAAAGGGACACTGTTCATACCTGCTGCAAAAGGTGGACGAGATACGAGCAGGGTCCTGGGAAGCATCACCAATGATGTCCTGGTGCTCTACACACAAAAAAGAAAGAAGATAGATTTCCAGGAGCGAGATGAACGGTCAGGAAAGATACGGCAACCGATGTTCCTGGTTGACGACATGAAGAAACGAATATCACTCACATCCATGTCCAAGATAGTGAATGCGATAGCAGAGAAGGCAGGATACAACCAGAAAGGAATCGGTTTTCATGTGTTCAGAAGGGCAAAGGTCTGGAGACTCAAGAAGGCAGGATGCACCGAAGAGGAGATAAACGATATCATGGGATGGAAGAGAGGCTCACGACAATCGCATATCTATGGTTCACTGGACCAGCGAGAGGTGCAAAGCAAGGCAGCACAGGTAGACGATATCTTAAAGAACAAGGACAACAATTCTGAGATGGTGTGAAGAGATGGCTGAACCTCAGACGAGAGTGGTGTGTCCTCTTTGTAGTATGAGCAGAATGAATTCATCGTTTGAACGCAGTGACGACAAGAAATACGGGAGCTGGGATGAGAACACACCAATCATCCAGATTCGTGCACAGGAAGGTGGAAAACCGTCAAAGCTCTTAGTAGGAACAGGGCACTACCGAAAATCGAAGGGACCTGGGTTTCCCATCATCAATACTTTCGACCTTGAATCAGCATCAGGCATGCCAGAATACTCAGAATATGTCTCACAGATAGCTGAGCAACTTCTCAAAGTGACCAGAATCTTCTATGAGAAAGGATTGATATCGACAGAGGATATCGAGAACCTGACCCTCTAGCGTCTTCCCATGTTGTGATACTTCCGTTCTTTTTTGTGACACCATCGTGCTATCGAATGGACGAGAGCGGTGACAAGCAACCACGCACCGACAAAGTACATCAGGAACCAGCAATGTCTATACATTGCTATACAAAAAAGGATGATGGTTACTGCCAGACAACGATTCGTCCAACGTTCCAAGACATGTTCTTTTTTTCCATAGGAAAATGCTATTCTGCAAAAATCTTTTTTAGACGAAAACACACACTGAGAATAGATTATTCACTTAAGTAAGTTCCCAAATCGCCCACCTACCCCAGCTAATGTTTATAATTGAACATTTGTTTCAAAATGATGGATTACGTCATCGGTGGGAAGAGAGACAGTTAGATGCATGTATGTTTCTCCTCCTCTCTTTTCCCACTTTGCCCAACTACCCCAGCTAATATTTATAAGATTATATTTTATTTGATATTCTGTATTGAGGATTATAAATGGGTCAAATAAAAGGCTGGATGTTAAAACAAAAAACAGATACAGATACCGTTTGGGAGAATCGTGGAGTTCCTAAATATAATAAAACATATCATAGAACAATACACGTTGGTCATGGAACTGTTTTATTCGCAGAAAAGAAAAAAGATTTGTGGATTTGTTCAAGACAAACAAGCGGAGATAAAGAAGTAATAATTGCCAAAGACCCATCAAGAACCAAAGTAGAAAATAAATGTAGAGTCTTTATGAAAAAACACCCTTATGGCGTACGTTCAAGGAGTAAATAGAATGCCTAGAAAATTTCCAATTGGAGCAAATGTCTGTCTAAAATCAGACAAATACAAAGGAATGGATAGATACCTGAAAAGGAGTTAAAAAGATGATAAAGAATGCTAGAACTTGCAAAATGAGAGACATCATGCTTGTATTTGATGAGCTAGATGAAATTATCCAGGATTTCGATGCTTTTGATAACAAAGAACTGATTAAACAGAGAAAAACAATAGAGAAACGAGCGAACAAAGCTTTAGAGTATCTTAATGATGCTTGTAATATTAAAGATGAAGATGTTCAATATTGGCTTGGTGACAAATGATGGATGCTCAATCGTTAAATGATTGTATGGATAAGGGACTTGCAAAAAATACTTGCGAAGAACTGATTGTCCATAGAGAAAAATTACATACTATTCAATCAGATATATGGGATAATCTTTCTAATAAAATTGGAAAAGATACTGGTAACTATAATGATTTACAAGAAGCATGTAATAGTATCCGTGAAGCTAGAAATTATTTAACATATATTATTGGGGATGAAGAGGGGGAAAATAATGTCTAAATCTAAAAAAAATTGCTATTCATACAAACATCTACCTGAAGAGATTACAAACTATGCTGGAGACCAGACGGAAGATAGAGTTTCTATGGAAGATTGGAAATCTCTTGAAGGAACAGAATTTGATTATGAAAATCAAATAGGATGTTTTAAAAAGAGAAAAGGAAAAGAGTTATTCGAACAAATTCTTTTTGAAAAAGCACATGATATGTTGAGAGAAGTAAAACACGGGGAGAGAAGGGATTTTGATAGGGGATATCTCGAAAATTTAAACATGTCAGGTAAATCTATAAGAAAAAGATAAAAGATTTAGATATGCAAAAGTATAATCATGTCAAACAAGCAATTCTTGTAAGACCTTCTAAAACTCCATATTGAACTCTTGTCAATGCAACCATCAGAAGAGAGATTAGTATCATATTTGCATGTTTCTCCTCCTCTCTTTTCCCACTTTGCCCAACTACCCCAGCTAATATTTATTAATTGATGTGCCGTTTACTATTTCTATGCCAATAAAAGGATTGCTCATAAAATCCCTCCAAGGATACCCAACCATTTTAATGTTGGGAGGAATTGGAGACGCAAGTTTAGCAACCTCCAATACATAAACCAATAACTGTAGACAATATTCCAAAAATACCACCTACAAATATACCTTTTACAAATTGGTTCATCCACTTACCCCCAAAATTGATATTTTCAGCATTTTCTTTTTTAAGTATTTGAAAAATATCATCAACAGCGTCTTTTGGTAATTCATAGTCTAAACTATATTCTATTATTTGTTTTCTCATATCTATTTCTCCTTTACCTCATAAGGGTCTCTCCACCAATTATTAAATTCTTGGAGAGAATAAAAATAAAATTCTTTTTCAACACCAGCGTCATCCATTGCCTTAACACTAATTTCTATTATATTTGGTTTCTTCATATGATACTTATCTCCTATCTTTTCTAAACCATCCCATTTAAAACCACAATTAAAACATTCAAAATAATGTAGATTACCTGCACCAGCAGGTCTTACAACAGATATAGGTTTTTTTGCATGGGTATTTCCACAATTAGGGCAAATAATCATATCTACTTCTTCAAGCATTTTTACCCAGTCAGTTCGCATATTAGTTCACCTCCAACTTACTTTGAGTAAAGTTGCCTATTCTAACGTCTTTGTCAGATGGGCATCCATAGATGTTGTACTCGAATACATCTTTGCCTTCCTGCTCTAAAATATAACGCTTAACACTGTCTTGAGATACATGACCTGCACTACCACAATAGTAACCTCTTGCCCACAAAGAAGGAAAACGCTTGATGTGTTTTTGATAACCAAGATATTTCAAATTAGGAAACACTCGTCTTAACTGAATAGAAGTGTTACCTTTCAACTGCTTAACAATTTTAAATGGTGTATGTGTTGGTTTTGCACCAATGAATAAGTGTATGTGGTCTGGCATGATTTCTAATGCTAACATTTCCAGATTAAGGTCTTGGCAATTTCCTTCTATGATTTCTCTTAAGATTCTATTCACTCTCCCACGCAAAACCATCTTACGGTATTTCGGTATCCAAACAATGTGATAGTTAATGTTGTGTTTAGAATGTGCTGAAGTTCTAACAGATGCAATTTTAACTTGGACATCATACTTTGTTGGGTTGAAGTGTGGGAAATTCCTATTGGATGACGTGACATCCTCCCCCGACTAAAGTCAGGGGCTTCCAAAGACAACCTTGATGGAACTCAGGATTTGTCTCGTATAGTTCCTGTTTCATCCAGTCCACTTACCTTCCCAGTACGGGAGGCAGAGGTAGGTCTGTCCGCAGGCGTAGATTCGGGCAAGCCCTGCCCTACATTCAAAATATTAATCGCAGAGTTATGGTCTCTATGAAGAACCAAACCACACTCAGGGCATTTGAACTGCCTTTTATGCAGAGGCATATCAACGGCAGTTCCGCATTTGCTACAGGTTTTACTTGTATTCCTTGGGTTAACCTTAACCAGTTGTCCACCGCTTGCTACAGCCTTGTAGAACAACATCTGGATGAATCTATCCCAAGAAGCATCAGAAATATGTTTAGCGAGATGATGATTCTTGACCATGCCTTTGACATTCAAATCTTCAACGGCAATGAACGAATAATTTTTCGCAATCATTGCCGAAGTCTTATGAAGAAAATCGTTCCTTTGGTTCTGGACTTTAACATGATGTTTAGCCACTCTTCGTCTTGCCTTTCGTCTATTGTTAGAACCTTTCTTTTTCCTGCAGAGGTTCCTTTGCAATCGTCTGAGTCTTTTTTCAGCTTTGACAAGGTGTCTTGGATTCTCAATAGTCTTACCATCGGAAAGAGTGGAAAAATACTCAAGACCAACATCAATACCGACCTTCTTGTCGGATTGATGATTAACAGATTTGATTTCAACCTCACAGGCAAAGATTGCAAACCATTGCCCAGCCCTGTTGACCTTGATGGTCATAGTCTTGAACTTTCCTTTGGGGATTCGATACAGAACAATGGGAATGTTTCCAATCTTGGAAACCATCAATCGTTTCTGGGAGATAAATTTGAATCCCATCTGAGGATAAGTAATACTATTGATTCTACTCTTGAATCTTGGAAATCCCTTCTTCTTGCAAGAAGGGTCTTTGACTCTTCTAAAAAAGTTCTGAAAGGCTTTGTGAACTCTATCAGAAACATTCTGCTTGACTTGAGAGAATACTTCAGGATGTTTGCCTGTAAGATATTTGTTATAGTCAAACTTCCTGAGCGTTTTTCCGTTGGTATTGTACGTTTCTATAGACATTTCAAGAAGGTCGTTATAGATTTCTTTACATATTCTAAAATTCTTAAAAAGACGCTCTCGTTGTTTTCGAGAAGGATACAAACGATATCGATACATCCTGAGTTCCATCATCATAGTTATATTTATAATACAAACTATTTAAATATTGTGCTGATTCATCCACTGGTTGAAACCAGTGGTATTCTCAGCAGGAGTTTATAAAAAGATACTTTGAGCAAATAACCTCTTAATACTAAACCAGAATGGGTTATGTTTTAAGTGTGTTTGTTTGCGTTCTTTTTTGTCATACATTTAGGATACCCCCGATTTCAATCGGATGGGAGGATGTCATTGGTTGTGTCAAAGGGAAGAACAAGAAGAAGAACTGCTATGTAAATCCTGTGAATGCCGATAGCAGATGGCATTTAACCAAGATGGCGAGCAAATGCAGAGAACGATATTCAGACATCGGTGGTTCTTGTAAACTAGCCCTTGCATATAATACGGAGACCAAAGAACTCATTGAGCTGTGAGGTGTCTCATGGATTTCAACGAATGCATGAGCAAGAAAACAGAATCAATGTCTGTTTCTGAGATAAAAGGTTGCATCAACAAATTGGTCTATGACCCTCAACAGGCTCAGAAAGATAAAGAATTGTTGAGCATTGTCGTTCTACGAAAGAAGGCAAAGCATTTTGATTTTTTAGAAGGATATACTAGATGGAGAACCGTAGGGTCCTGGAGAGAGATACAGGAAGGCAAGGTCGTGCATGAATTCCCTGAAGAGAAGAATGTACAACTTGATATCGAATTCAAGGACAAGCCTGATGAATCGGTAGGAACACGACTTATGGAACTGTTCAAAGAATTCAATACAAAGGAAGTCGATGAAGAACTGCTCTATGCAAGGACAGTCCCTATCGAAGAATCATCACTCTGATTCTACTGAGCAGGCTCCTTTTAGGTTTTTTGAAATACAGCTCATCACATTCACAGATGGCATTGTTCTTCCGCAAGCCCTCTCGCAAGTATGGTGGCACACAGATTGCCAGCTCACGATTGCAATGTGGGCATAGATGTGTCTTCAGTTTCTTCTTCTTGACCTGCATGATGATATGTTCTCCTCCGAACTATTTCTACTTTTCTTCTGAGATAACCTTGTCTAATTCTTCTCGGACACTCTTCTCCTTCCACCAGAGCCTGAACAAGACAACGTTCAGAGCAACAGATGCAGAGATAAGAGCGACCCAGGCAAGGGTTGTTGTATCAGGTCCGATTCCTATCATGTTTTTTCCTCCTAATTCTCCATGTTCTCAACAATTGGTATGGTCTTATCGATATACATTTTCCTGGTCTGTTTCGTGAACTTCCATTGTATGCTTTCAAAGATTTTGCCATCGTTATCGGATTCGTAGATATCTGAAAGTCCGTTCCTATTGAATTCACTGATGACCTTCAGCTGTGCATCGTTTTCTATGATTGGCTCGACATTCGGTCTGTGTCTATTTTCGTTCCAGCTATGTGCATGGAAGAGGACTACTTCTGCAAAGCCAAGCTGGAGCATGTACTCTTCAAAATAATTACCTTCAGATGCATGCAATGGTATCTTATTCTTGATGCAGTAATCAATGCATTCACGCAATGAAACCTTCCCTTTTGCATAAATCTTCTTCAGGAAGATATCGTTGAGATTTTTGATGTAAGCGTGTCCCATTATTCAACCACCTCAGTATCGCCATAGAACATATGTTCTACTTCATCATCAGTGTTCTTGAATTCAGCCATCCTTTTTTTGTAGCAATCGAAACAAATCCAGATGGATGGCATTCTTGTCTCTTCAGAGCCATCACCATACGTATTGGTCACAGTGAACAGCTCTTTGCACAGCTTCTTCTTTCCACAGTCATCACATTCGTGTTCTTCTAACATTTTTCTCCTCCGTAATTGATTCGCTTTTTTGTGTAGAGAGCATGATTCGTCTACTCTCGTCTACGTACTCCTTTCCTTTCAGTGTTTCTACAAGCTCCCATCCGAACTCCATCCTCAACGCAGGATATTTCTTACAGCAGGAATGCCTGGAAAAATCAAATCCCCACGAGTACCATCTTCTGCAGAGCGGACAGAATCGCTGTTTAGCTCGTACCATTATTCAACCTCTTTGTGCATCGCTCTCGGTCTCTGCAGACAAATCCTCTGAAGACCTTCGACCAACGCATCGTATTGATATCGAATATTTTTCCACATCTCTTGCAGGTTCTATTCATCTTCTTCATCCTTCGGGTCGGGATAAGCAACCTTACCGCTTTCAGCTGCAACTCTTCGTCTATGGACCAATGCTATCTCATCAGGGATGTCAACGACTTTCAACTTGATGTGTCTGATATAGATTCCATGTGGGTCTTTTGTTGTTCCTGGTGGGTATCCTGATTGATAGGGACCACAGCAAGGACTCCTGAATTCTTTGAACTTACCACCCTCAATCTCAAGACCAACAGGATTATCTGATTGTATGAAGAACATCCTACGGCACTTACTGCACATGTATTGATTGAATTCGAATTCTTGTCCTATGAGTCCTTTCCTTTTCTCTTTAGCCATCTATGTTGCCTTCCCTCTGTTCTTGTATTTTTCAGCAAACTCTTTCATCTCTTTCTTCTCTTTGTCTTCCTGTTCAAGCCATACTTTATATGAATCATAATCAAGATACTTGACAATCTCATTCTGCACCAAGTCCCTGAGATACGGAGCTTTCAATGCCTCGACTTCCCAGGAGATTGGACCATACTTCTTGATGTACCATTTTGCTCGTGGGTCTGTAATCTTAGCAGGATTCTGCGGTGGATTGAATTTCTTGACCTGTTCCATGGTCAGAGCAATATGCTTTATCTCGAACCATCTTCGGTCATAGACATAATCTCCCTGGTCCATGAATTCTCCAACTCGTTCTCTGATATCACGTACCATATCCAAACCTGAAGCATCATGGTCTCCTATGTAGAGCAGGACCACATGTTTTTCATCGTAAATCTTCTCGCAGATGCGTTTAGCCATCTGGTACACAACACTTGCAGACGAATATCCTTTATTGACGTTGAACCGAACATGCCACTTATTGCAGATTGGCTCGATGATACTGCTCAACGCATCCTTCTCAGTAGACACTTCGACATAATAGTCCTGGTCACTCCACCGAGGAAGACGATACGAAGCGATAGCACTTTTCATCAAATCATTGACATCATCCCATTCAGAATGCATGGAGTGGGGTCTGTTGCGGTCTTCGATGGAATCCCAGTCAATCAATCCAAGATACCGAGCATCAGTAAGAAGTGTACTGATTTTCTTGTAGACCGTATCATGGTTAGGTATCGCATTACGGCTCACCATATCATAATAGAGCTGACGAAGGGTGATGTTGATTCCCATCTCAAGATATTCTTCAGTTATTTTCTGTGCCATTGCAATGAGAGCATAAGCATCAGCCTTCCATAGATAGATGCCGTTGTCTTTCTTCAGCTTAATAGCGATTTCTCTTCTTAGATTCTTAGTTCTAAATTGCTCTTTTGCCATGTTACTTCCTCTTACGAACATAGAGTCCAAACATCCTCTGGCTACCGATGGTTATCTCTCTGATGGTGAACTCATAGCCAACAGGGACATAGATGTTCTCGAAATCGTCTTCGTATTTTCTTCTCGCAATGAGAATCCATTCTTGTTCTTCTACTTCATTCATATCCATCAGACAGTGCCTATGGAGGCAAGGAGACGAGAATCAAATGGAATCAAAAGTTCCAAAAAGATTACAGGTTGCCTCGCTTACTCCAGCACTGTCGGTGTCCAAGAGATGTCTGCTATATTCCTGGTCCAGTAGATGGTCAGACCCTGAAATGAACCATAACCAAAATGAACCTGGTACAATCCGTTCTCCTTGATTTGCTCAATCGTTATGTCTTTATGGAGTTCTCCATACTCATCAGCGAATCCCCATCCTTTGATTCCTGCTATCTCCAATATCTCCTCGAAGTCAATCAGTCCTTCTGGTTTGAGATAAGGAGATTCGTCATCCATCGGCGTCTTGCCGTTGCGACCAAGCCGTAGGTCTCCGTACTGCTCAATCTGTTCCCAGTAGCGGTCAACTCCTCTCTTGCTACAGCCAAAGCGTTCCAGCTTGTCTTTGTTTAAACCGTTCACTTTGATGACGATAGAGGTCATGCTCTTCCAGCTAGGAACAATAGCAAACCACTTACCGTCATAGAGACCAGTATTGATGTCGTTCTCATCAAGTAGTTCTTTAATTTCTTCTTCAGTCCATTTTTTCATATTTTCTCCTCCTAGATATTTTCAGCATCCCGATATTTTGGTTTAATGATACGTGCCTTTATTGTAACCCACTCAGCAGGATTATCTTTTGTATCAAAATCAAGCAATCTTATAGCCTCATAGAGCAACAATTCAGCTTTTTTAATACGGGTGCTCTGCTCTTTATTAGCAATGAGTATGGGTTTGCTATTCATTGTTTGGTTCCATGCAAGTTTTGTAGAGACCTTTCTGAGTAGATTGACATGACTTTTACATTCTTTTGACATCAGTTTCCCTCCAAATAGCGAACTAATTCTTCAGTTTCTCTAAGGTTCAAGTCTGTGGTTGTAAAAGTTTGTGTATGATTGAATCCAAAAGCAATAGTAAATGTACCATCTGGATTCAATGTAACAGAGTTAATATCGTCTTTGATAAATCCAGTTCCGATATCTCGTGACCATCCGTATTTCTCTTTTAAGGTTCGGCTATTCCTGAGCTTTCGTAAGAGCTTTGACGTGTCATTTTTCCATTCATATTTTGACATCAATCTTCCCTCATGTGATACTGACATGTATCGGTCTTCTTCTGTTTGTGTGGAAGGATAAACCGAAGACAGTATTCTTCTACGTAGCACATGCAAGCTCCACAGTTCTTCATTGCTTTACACCGAACAATTCGAACACATCGTCTACGATATCCTCAAGAGCTGAGGGGTCTACGTTAGGTCCTAAATTTTTAAGCAATATTTCTACCAATCGTAGCCGTAATATTCCTATCCGTTCTACTTTGTATCTTTTTCTAAATCTTTTAAACATTCTTTTTCCTCCTAGTTGATGTAATGTTCTGATGGTTCATCATCACCGATAATCTCTCGCAGGATATCCTGCAGGATGATGACCTGGGCATCTTGGTCTAGGTTCCCGATAATCGCTTTAAAGAAGCTCTTACGCAGTTTCTCGTGGTTCTTTATGAATTCAGGATAACTGCTCGAATTCATGCTTGCTTTGGCAAGAAGGAGAAAATCAACAGCTGTTACAGTCTTCTTCAGCTCACCAATCAGTTTCTTGCGTTCTTTTGTATAGTTCTTAGTATTCCATTTCCGCTGGGAGATGTATTTTTGCAATCGATGATAGGTCTCTTTCAAATCCTGGATGTCCTCATCATCAAGGTCATCATCATCGATATCAGGTTCTATCTCAGGGTCCAACGGAATATCTTCTGGTATGTCATCTTTATCTATCATTTTTCTTTCCTCCGTAGTGTTTCCTTTCGAATTAAACTATGAAGATAGTCGTTTTCCTCTTTGCTAAAAAACAACATCATGCTCATGCACCAAATGCTATTCGTTCATGGGCTTTCTTTATTGCTTCTTCAGGTGTGCATCCTGCACTTCTTAATTCTTTATATGTTTCCCAATATTTTTCATCCATCGTATACTCCTCCAAATAGGTTTATTTTTTCTCAGTGCTTTTTTTTGCATATCTTCTAACTTTTTATTTAAAGCATCTTGGTCGATTTCCTGTGCTCGTGCCAGAAGGTAATCATCTACCTTTTTAGAGTCAATCTGCAACGATTCATAGAAATCGAATACTTTCTTTTTCTCAGAGATGTTTACATTCTGTTCAAGGAGCAAAAGCTCATCAAGAGAGCTGAGGTACTCCTTCATAATCACTTTCAGTTTGTTGTAATTCTTTTCTGTCGGTTTCTTTTCGTATTGCTTTTCAGCTTGTTGTTTTTGTTCAATTAGTCCTTCTATCTCTGATAGTTTTTCTGGTATCTCTGAAAGAGAACTCATTGTTTTTCCTCCGTTGTAACGTCACGTCTGCTGAACAGCATCATGACATCTCGGTCCAGTATGGTCTTGCGACCATCCTTCTTTGCAATCTCGCACAACAGCTGCATGTTTATTTCAAAGGCAGTGTTTATACGGTCTGCATATTCTTTTTCAGCTTCCTTGCTGACCTTGAACTTGTTGTTCTCTCCTTTCTTGAGATATGCTTCTTCTCTCATCCGTTTAGATACATTAACAACAGTCATCTCAGGCAATCTCCTCTATTTCTTTATCCCAATCATACAGGGTATCTCGCACCCAGAGCCGTGCTGTCCACCATATTCCGTGGAAGGCATCCTTTGCATCGTCCTTGAGCCGTAAGCCATGGTCTTTCAGGACTCCGACAAAGATGGTCTTCAGTGCCACGTCATACTTCTTGACAGCTTTCTGGTGTTCTTTTTTAGAATCACCTGTCTGTTGGAAATGACTGCCGACATATCTGCTGTGTACCCTTTTACCGCAGACCAGGCAGCAACCGCTTCCAGAATCAGGGAAGCTCCGTTTCCAGTAATCGCCTTCAAGGAAGTCAGCCCACGTTGCAAGACCAATCATTGGCTCGCGAGCTTTGCACGATACTCTCTGATGATTGCTCTCTTCTGTTCTTCAGTAATCATATTCAAAACTCCGTTTTTATTATGAGTGTTTTAGGGTCATCTGAAAAAATGTGTTTGTCTTTAGAACCGAAATCGATGACGTGTCCACAGGTATTACAAACATATTCAATTGGATTTTTATTTAGTTCAGTTCTGCATATTGGACAAGCTTTAGATTGCACAGCATCTTTCAGACCACACTTAGGGCATTCAATTACTTTACCACCCTTAGTGGGAAATGGTTTCAACGAATCGGCAAGAACAACGCTCCACCTGTATGTTTCTGTTAAATCAAAAAGCTTGCGAGGGCTTTTTGCAATATCACTTTGACAATAAACAGATGTGCCTTTTATAAAGAGGTCAATGATGTGCCATCCATCTGGACGATAATTATTTCTATTAAATTCGCCAAGAGTTACATGCGTTCCCCATGTTTCAACCTCAGTTATATAGTATCCAGTGTCAATCTTTTCAAGGATTTCTTTGATTTTTTGTAATCTTGCAAGTCTGACGATTTTAGATTCGCCAGTCTTGATATCTCTTGTTATAGCCTCTTGTTTTTCCTCTATATTGTTAAGCTTCTCATAGAATGGTTTCGATGTCTTCTCTTTTTTCTTCTCAAGCTCTTTGATTTTTGTATTGATGTCTTTTACTGCATCAGCAAGTTGTTGGGTAACTTCTGAGTATTCTTTTTTAAGTGCTGAAAGCTCTATGGATAATCTTTTCTTATTGTTATTGAAAGTTTCTGTATCTCCAGCTGTTTTTTTAATAAGCTTATTGATATTTTCAAACTCTTTATTCATAGCCATACCTACCTTACCACTCCTCTGGCTCCTCATTTCGTTCTAAGCATTCTAGTGAGAACCTTGCATTTGATATCTTCATGATTTTATCAATCTGCTCAAAGAAATCATATATCTCTGCATTGTAGTAGACCTCGTCAGAGAACTTGAACCCATCTCCTTCGACCCAGAAGGTATAATAGCAGACGATTTCACCGTCTTCTACGATAATCCTGAATCTGCTGTCTATCTGGTCTCCCATCATCCGCACAAGCTCGATTTCCTCATCGTTGTATTGGTTGTTGTTTCCTTTGATGGTGCTGTTGTATTGGTTGTTGTTTCCTTTGATGGTGCTGTGGGATTGGTTGTTGTTTCCTTTGATGGTGCTGTAGGATTGGTTGTTGTTTCCTTTGATGGTCGCATACGTACTGCAACCTTTTGCAAAACTTTTCCAAAGTAATACTTCTTTTTCTTTGCACCATTTTTCTGCTGCTTTTTTTATCTTGTCATTAAGTTTGTTTCCTATGAGAAATTGTTTGTTTGTCCATATTTCTTTTGTTTCGTTATCGATGAATTCATCGACTTCTATTTTGTATCCTTGTTTAGTTGTGTCGTCTCTGATTATTTCAATCTTGATGTAATTGTCAATATTATTACTGCCATCTATCCTGCTGTGGCTGGTGTTGTTCTCGATATGTTTTATTTCTTTAAAGTTTGCTAATAGTGCGAATCCTCTACACATTTTTAGTCCTCCTTAGCAAGCCTGAGCTTTAGCCAGCTGTTGGGCGATGTATTTCTTTTCATAGGTCCAGAGTGATTCGTAGGGCTTGTTGAACAATACCTTGGAAAGCAGGTTCGCTTTCGATAAGAGCGTATGAGTGTCATCATCGACTTTCACCCAGCTCAAGAAGTTCTGACAGGCATACATATACTCCAGGTCTTTTGACATCTAATCGACCTCCGAGTACATAAAGGATATTCCATTCTCTTCGATGAAGTCAAGATTCGACTCATCGAGGTAATCTACAGCCTTCCCAAATATACGTATTTTTGCCATAGTTCTCGTCTCCTTGATACTACTTTTGTCGCTCATCCTTTATATACTTTCTCGGAGAATAGACATAGATATGCACATATATTTGGGCAACATGGCAAATCAATAAAATACAGGCTCGTATATATAATTAACGGGACGACCTTTCCTAGGAAGAACAATCGTCAGCATCTGCAAAGCAATTGTCGAGTTCCCTCGCTTGTTTTGTCATCTCATCAATCATTTTTTTTGCTCTTGGATGTCTTATGAACCTTATCCTTGGTGGGGTCATATTGTGCTTCCATCTCTTCTTCTGCCCAGAAACTGTGGGGAGTATTCGGATACTTCTTCTTTAGTATTTTCTTCAGAGGCAACACCGTCTCGATGTACTCCATCGCCCCTGTAGAATAATAGGTATCAATATAGATATAATCAAACGTCTTTGAAGAAGTCTTGATATAATGTGTTATGTCGTCATGAACGACAGAAATCTTAGGATGTTTCGGCTTGGTCAATTTGATAACATCTTTATCAATCTCAACGACTGTGACCTCTGAGACTCCTGGTTTATTGGCAACCATGGTCGCATAGAGTCCGAGTCCTAATCCACCAACAAGAACGCTTCCCTTTGCAGCCTTATATGCCTCGTAGTGCAGGAACATCTCCTGCGGTGAATCAGACATAAGCAGTCCCTGTCCTTCTTTGATGAGCTTGTAGATTTTCCGAGGGACATCATCATAGGTAACGATAGTCGGTTTGTATCCCATCATCAGCCAGTTCCGTCTGCTGACCACGGTCAGTTCCTTGCCAGCCTCGATATGGTCTATCTCGATACGGTATTTTCCTACCCTTTTTTCTTGAAGTTCAATGTGAGATGCTCTGAGGAGAGCTAAGAAATCCTCATCGACCTGCTTAGGTTCTCCCTGAAGACCTTTGTATTTTCTTAGGGCACGCTCTGATTCTTTTTTGAGTAAATCAAGTTTTTCTTTTTCGGTCATCGTTTTTTGCATGCATCGTCACCAACAGGTATGGAGCTATTATTATTTTCATGACTATATAATACTTTTCTTGGGATGAACATATCAATATTCATGTTTTCTCCAGTTGAGAGCCAATTTCACTCCTGGAGACCAGGAGGAAAAACACGATACGAAAGCATACTTTCGTGTCTGGAACCCCCCTAAAACACGAAAATATACCCCATTCACATATGTGAATGAGATTTTGGGCAAAAAACCGCTATTTTCGGCTCAAAATCATAATTTAGTAGTTCATAAGGACCTTGCATGCACCAAAAAGATGTTCATAATTATGTTCATGAAGCGTGCTACAATGTGGCAAGAAATAACTGTCTATAGATATGAAAATAGACATGAAATCGACTTATTTTTTTTGCCTCTCCTGTTGCATTTTGTAAAGTTACACGTAAATTACTAATTTAACTCAAAAATGAGTAGCAGAAACCAAAAATGAGTAACGAACTCAACAGATAAAAATAAGAAAAGAAAACCAAAAATGAGTAGCAGAAAGGAGAGAGAGTGAATAAAAATGAGTAACAACTCAAAAATGGGTAGGATAGCTTCAACAGAGTGCAAAAGAGTCTACCTACAAAAAATTGAGTAGGAAAAACCTATTCTTTTTTCCATGTGCAACGTGTTTTCAACAAGCATTCTCCTTTAAAACAAAATTCGCAACTTCTCTGCATAAACTTCGAAGCTCTGCATGTTGCCATTGTGATGCAACTCTACTCGGAATCGATTACATCAATCAATTTTTCAAGAGCGTTGGCAATGCGTTCTAGCTCGTGACCAATCTTCTCAGCTTGCATGTCGTTCAATTGCATAGCGACCCACTACCTTAAAAGAAACAACACATAATATTTATATATTTTGATTGCCATATTTATTGCTGGTGAACATTAAGTGTCAGCCGATAATGATACGTGGCTCGGTGGAGCAAATGTCGGAAAGTTAT
>Ga0180432_10001537_pt1 | contig 36299 bp, 34 predicted proteins | sample SS_ome_10_FD_132414 | JGI IMG/M metagenome (GOLD analysis project Ga0180432, IMG submission 132414) | Hypersaline lake sediment archaeal communities from the Salton Sea, California, USA - SS_1_MS_2 metaG | ecosystem: Environmental > Aquatic > Non-marine Saline and Alkaline > Hypersaline >... | reverse complement strand
TACCAGTAGAGATAATGTATTCTTTATACAAGGCCAAGCTGATTACAGCACCATCGAAGATGCCAGGGATGGCGCGAATGTAGAGATGAGCAATCTTTTGTTATTTGGTCCTGCATTTGAGGAGATTTCTCCGTTGTTCACGCTAATTTTTCAAACTTCGTCCGTTTATGGCAACGGAGCCAAGGCAAGGGTACGCGAGGTTGAAACAGGTGTGGATTACATAGACTGGCGAGGCGCCGGAAGGGCATACCTTGGATCATCCGGGATTGTGTTGGTGCACAATGATCTTGCCGGTCGAGACGTGCCGAACGCACATGAAGCAGATTCCGTGAGTGTCGATACAACAAATTTTGACAATAATCTTTCGTCTACGGATAATAATATTCAGAAGGCGTTGGAAACGGTTGATGAGATTTCTCCTACCAAGAGAAAAATAGACTTAATTCCAGATGCCAATCTCAATTATCATGGTGACTGGGCGACTGTGACGGTCGATGCGAATACTCAAGGTGTTGGAGCACCTTTGACTATGGCTGCTGATGGTAATTTTGACGAGTCAGATGCCAGCGCGTTGACTTCTATGCCTTGTATGGTGCTGGCACTGGAGACAGGAACTGGATCCAAGAAGGTTTTGCTACGAGGAACTTTGAGGAATGATTCATGGTCGTGGACTCTTGGCGCTGGAAGTGCAAATAGAATATATGTCAGTACGACGACGGGGCAATTGACACAGACGGATCCTACCGGAACAGGAGATGTTGTTCAGTGCGTAGGATGGGTGACAGCAACGAACGCCATCTACTTCGATCCGAACTCTGTGCTGGTAGTGAGGAACTAATGGCATACAAGCACAGCAATGGATTAGTATTCGGGAACTGGGATCGCTTTCACGATGGACACAAGGCGGCATTGCAGAAAGCCTTCGAGTTGTGCGAAACTGTTTTGGTGGTGTATACAAAAGCGCTGTATCACGTCCAACAGTCTCAGGAGACATGGGGAATAGAAGATATTGATTTCAGGAGGTCAGTGGTAGAGTCGCATATTGACGGGGTTATTTGCGCAGGAGGTCGGGTATCATACGCTGTGTATGATAATTTGTCGGACTTTCTGGCGGATGTTACTAGTCATGATTTCGACGCTGTCATTGTTAGCGATAAAGATTGTGGGAATTGTTGGGCCCGCACATATCCAGGCAAAGTTCAGGATTTGATTTCCGCTGGCAAGAGCGAGCCGATATTGGAAAGTGTTGACGTCGTCTATATGGCAGATGGTCAGGCGCTTTCGTCAAGCAAATTGAGAAAGCGAGAAAAATTGGGGATGCCATTGGGGATTTAATTGAATGTCTCAATATAAACAAAACACGAGCGCCCTTGACCAAGGTCACGATATGTATGACGGCGGGAATCGTGACACGTCGCAGCCGTTGACCTTTGGGTATCCGAAGGTAATTGTACCGTTTGACTATCGCATTGCATGTCGTTGGCAACCGAATCTCAGTCAGCAAAACAGGCGCGTCCTTGTGAGTTCTGCATATATACGGGTGACTGCGGCAGGCGAGGGAGCTGGGGCGTATACGAGCGGCGTGCATGTTCATGATGGTTCTGCTCCGGATTTGTCGACAACTAATTTAGCTTTTGGCTATGTGGATATTGGAAACGCACAAAACTGGAGCATCAGTGCGAATTGGGCCACAAACACGGAATACACTTCTCCGGATATGAAGCTGGCTGTGCAGGATTGGTTTGATCGTGGTGCATATGTCTCAACCGATTGGATAGGATTAATTGTAGACGGCGGGGATTCTGCTGGCGATGAGTACAAGGATGTGTACAACGCCAACCATGCGACGCTAAGTTATAGGCCGGAGTTCGAAATTAATTATGTGTTTGTGTTCATCGACGACGTATCTCCAGTCGCGTATTCTGATATAACAAGCGTGAATGGCGTTCCACGAAACGAGATAGAGCGCATACTGTAGAGAGCCGGGTTGAAGGCCTATTCGAGTGATGGTATCATTGTGTCTGGTTTTAACAGAAAGGGGCAAAGCATGCCAATGTTTGACGTTACACAAAAATTGTTGGATTTGTCGGGCAAGCCGCTCGTAGGTCCTCCGAAGCCGCCGCTTCCAGGTCAGCAAACCGCACCTCCTCCGGAGCAGATGACACTCCGGTCGGCGTGCGTGCAAGCGCTCACTGCGCCGAACGAAAATCAGACCGGCGACGAGAAGTTTAAAAATTTCTGTTTGGCGCAGCGCATCACGGAGCGTGACAACGTGGCACTGTCGGCCGAGGAAATCACGAATTTGAAGGCTCTCACGGGGGCGATTTTCATCCCGATCGTTGTCGGTCGTGTTTGGGAGATGCTCGATCCGCAACCTGTGGCTGTCGAAGAATAACCCCCATTCGGCCCTCCGCTTGACCACCCTAAACAAGTCGTGTCAGAATCACCGTAGAAGGTGACACATGAAAGTAAGCCTACAATTTCCGGTTTCCGACGTCGCGGATCGCATCGATGACGGGTATGTCGAGCTGATAATTCAGCGCGACGACGGTGGCGGCGGTGGATTGGTAGAAATTTCACACGCTACGACGCGGCCACCGCTGCGAGATGTCGTCGAGCGGTACGTCTACCAGGATACGGTCGGAGACGAAGCGTGGGACTATCAGGCGATTCCGGTCAAAGCGGACGGCGCTGAGTACCCGACGCCGACGGCGGCCGACGTGGTCGAGTCCATGGCCTACACAACCTTACAGGCCATCAGAGACGAGGGCGTCCTCGCCGCCGACGTATCAGACGAACGGGTGGAGGAAACTATCGAGCTGGCGAGCCAATACATCGAGGATTATACGCAGTCTTGGTTCCAGCCGAGATTCCAGAAGTTTGAGCTATCCGGCGAGGACCGACCGCGATTTTTCTTTGACATCCCAGTGATCGCCCTTCAGAAATTGACCGTCAACGACGAAGACGACAACATCGGGAACATCGAGGTCAATAATCGATACCTTAGAAACGGATTGACCTCTCCAGACGACCGAAAAAACCCCATGATGACTTACGCTGACGGATATCTGATAGAGCCAGGCGAGCGGCTCTACACGCTTGGTGGTGGGTACTTCCCACACGACAGGCAGGAGACGAGGGTGTGGGGGATCTTCGGATACACAGAGCTTCCACGTGGCGCAGTGTGTGGCGAGACTTCGACAAAGAGTCAGGTGCCGCTCAACTACGGGACGGTTCCGAAGTTGATCGAATGGTGCGCGAGGATGATCGTCATCAATCATGTCTATCCGCTTCTGTCGGACGATTCGCTGGAACTCATACTGAAAAACAGGATGACGCGACTCAAGACACGAGATCAAGAAGTTGAGTTCAGTGATCAGGATTCGTCAGAGGTCACCACGACGACCGGATTCACAAATAGCACCGCAATCGATGAGGTGCTGAGTCGGTTCAAGCGACCGATGAAAATGCTCGCGGTATAATGGGGAGTGCTTTTACCAGACTGATAATGAAGTTTCGCGTGGTGATCTACCGGACGGACACGCTTACCACCGACAAAGCAAACATCCTCAGCACCCCAGAGACGTGGGACTTTTCGACGTTCCCAACGATTGACCTCGAAGTCACGATAGACGCGGGGGCGCTTCAGACCATCACGATCGATTCATCCCTCTTTGACGACCCGGCAGCGGCGACGGCGGCGGAGGTCATCGACCAGATAAACGCGGCGATCGTGGGCGGTTTCGCCATCGAGGACGCTGACCACCAAATCGTTCTTGCTACGGACACGTTGGGGAATCCCGGATCGATACTTGCGGGGGGGGCAGCCGGGGCTTTACTCGGATTTGATACTGAGGAGGTCTCAGGCGGCGCGTATGACGATGTTTGGGGCGCGCCTACGCCGACGGCCGACGGAACCCAGACGGGCGCTGACAGCCGTCGTGAGCTCGCTCCGATAACGCAACTTTGCCAACTCGACCGGCAGGAGTGGGGGAAGCGTACTTTGACGGCGGGAGGCGAGTCTGATGTATCGGACATCGTCATTGAACTCCGCAAGGATCATCTGGAGGCGGCCGGCCTGATGGGCAGCAACGGTCTTCCGTTGATTCACATTGGCGACCGCATCGATCGGATCCTACAAAGAGACGGCACGGTGGCGATGGATTTCCCGCACCCACCTGGCATGTGGGTCAATGAGGTAGAGCCGCTGGGATACGGCTTGACATACTTCGGGACGGCCGAGATAAATCTGTTCGCGTTGCACTGCAAGAAGGACCGGGAGATCGAAACGGAATGAAGCTGGACATTGAGGACAACAGCGCTCCGGCGCTTGCTGAGTACAAAGCCCTTGTGGCCACCGTCAACCGTGGGGTGACGACGATGTTGGCGCAGGAGGCGTTTGCTCTGTCCAACGAGATGAAAGTCGGCCTTATTGAACAGCGTCCCGGTGGTAGGCCGATCCGGAAGCTTTCCCGGACAACTATTTTGCTGCGCGGCCTTCGGACGGGTGGAAATCCAGGGACCAAGGCACTGATCGACTCGGCTTCGATGGTCAACTCTGTTAACGCTCGCAAGGTGAGCATGTATCACTACACGGCCGGGGTTCACCGCAACGTTCGGAGCAAGGACGGCAAGAAGCTCGCGAACATCGCGGCGATCCATGAGTACGGGACGAAAAGCTACACGATCACGGTGACTGAGAAAATGCGGCGCTTTTCGTTCGTCCTGATGAAGCACGGGATCCTACATGCACCGTGGAGGGTGGGACAAACGCTCAAGCGTAGGACCGAGGCGCGCCCATGGCTGAACCCGGCGCATGAAAAGTGGGAGAAGAAGGCCGACGAGCGCTTCACGATGGGCCTTGCGGCAATTTTTGGGATAACGATGTAATGGCAGTTCCGACGATCATAAGCATCACGCCAGAAGGGGGCCTCACACGGGGCCTTAATCTGGTGCAGATCACGGGGACCAACTTTTCGATGCCGCCGGATCCGCCACTGAACGACACGGGGCCAGCGTTTCAAAGCATCAAGGTGATGTTCGGCGCTCTTCAGTCTCCAGCCGCATACGCCATCACCACCACCCAAGCGATCGCTACAGCGCCAACCTACGAGGGCGACGCTATGGGGGAGGCGGGCGACCCGGTGGACATCACGCTCCACAACCTGGACAGCTCCGGCGCGGAGATCCCCGGCGAGGAAGTCGTCTACAGCTCGTATACCTACAACCGGCCGCTGTTCACCGACGAGCAGGTGCTTGAATATGTGGTCGGGCGCTTTATTGCGTATCTCCGGCGCCATGTCACACCGAATGTTTGGGCCACCATGGGCAGAAGTTATTCCGAGGGTGACGACCAAGTTGCCGAGCGGATCAAGCAGGCGACGAAGCCGCTCATCTGGATCAACGGCATAGATCTGGAGACGAACACCAATCTTCAAACGATGAAGAACCAGGAGATTCTTACGAGTGCCACGGAGTTCTCCGTGTATCGGCCTGGCACGGCGGTCAATGTTCTGATGTCTTCGATCCAAATATATTCCGACGAAGAGCATACACGTGAGATTATTGCACTTTCAACGGACATTCAGAACACGATAAGAGATGTTCCGCATCTGAAAAGCAACGCGCCTCCCTTTGACACGGAAGAGTCTGAATACAAATATCCCTTGTCGATCCCGGCCGACGGGATGCCAAGCTTTGACCTGGGACCGGAGAACGACGGTCTGAAGGTGTGCACGCTTGCGGTGACGATAGAGGAAGTCGACTTGACCGATTTGGCCGGAACTCTTACTGATATTGGATGGACGGTCGAGGAGGATCCGGAAATCGATTTTTCTGCGAGCGTGTGATGTGTTAACATCGGTGTGAAAAAAAGGTTTTTCTAAATTCTAATCGGAGGTGAGCAGATGCCTACTGGCGCTTCGAGAATAAACATTACCTGGAAACAGGGACAGCAAAACGTCACAGGCGTTGACACATCCCGCGCCGCAGCCGTTGGTCTCACCGAGCGTGGCCCTATAGGTACCCGGACGACCGTTTTCAGCGCGGAGGAATACAGGAAGTATTTCGGCGGGTACATCGACAACGATGATTCAGACCTGTCGGTGGCCGTTGATTCGTTCTTCGACAACGGCGGTACGGCCCTTGACGTCGTCCGGACTTGCCATTACACCGACATCAGCGATCCCGACAGCTACACGGCCGTCATTGGGACGTTGGATCTGGAAACCTACACGAGCGGCACTCCGACCTCGGGCTCGGAGACGTCGAGCGGTACCGAGCCGTTCGAACTCGCACCGGCGGACACACTGCTGATCGACGTCGATGCGGGGGGCGTTCAGACGATCACTTTCAACGCGACCGCCGGGTATGTCGATTCGAGCGACACTTTCCCAGTGGGGGATCAGGTCGGCCTGACGTTGAATCTGTCCGTCGACGGCGGCTCGACCTTCACGGTGACGTTTGGCACGGCAACCACCGTTGCGGAGCTCGTGAACGACATCAACGCCGAGGGTATCCCTGGGCTGCACGCCTACGAGTCCGGCGGCCAGGTCCGGATTCAGAGCGACAACCCGGGCACCAACTCATCGATCGCAATTATCGCCGGTGGAACGAATACCATCACCTGGGGCGCCCCGGTGGCAGGAACCGGCGACGTTGCGAACATCTATGCGGTCACGGCGGCCGAGGCCGAGGCCCACATCGAGGCCACTCTGACCGGCGCGTCGGTGGACGTTGAGACCGGTGGAGAAATCACCATCACTAGCTCAACGACGGGAACGTCTTCGAGCGTCCAGATGACTGGAACCGCGCAGACCAAGTTTGGGTTTGACGGTGCCGTCCATAGCGGCTCTACGGCCGGGACAACCACGACGCTCACGGTCAACGGCAAAACAGAGGGTGAGTATGCAAACAGCCTCTACGCCGTTGTTGCGGACGCCAGCAGCGGCGATGCGGCTTACTTCGACCTGTCGATCACGCGTGACGGCGAGGTAGAGGAGAGCTGGGCCAACCTCACGATGGATCCGGCGGACGAACGCTATGTGATCAACATCGTCAACGATGAGCTGATCGGATCCGACTTGATCAATCTCGTGGACGCGGAACTGATGGGCGGCGCGGGCTACACGGCACTGGAGGCGCGCCCGACAAACGGCACATTCGGGCCGCTCACGGGTGGCGACGACGGTCTGTCGGGGCTTCTCGATTCCGATTTCGTTGGCTCCAGCGCGGGTTACACGGGGCTCTACGCCCTTGACGACGAAGCGGACATCCGCCTCTTCTCCGTCCCGGGGCACGCCTCGTCGGCAGTCCACGCGGGGATCAACGCGTATATTGAGCACAGGGAAAAGGGCATATATGGCGTCCATCCGACGCCGGGCCCCGATCAGGGTGTCGTGAGTGCGGTCACGATGAAGACGTGGTCTGAAAATTACCTGCACAACACGACCGAGTTCGGGTGTTGTGCCTGGCCACGGATCAAGATTTCCAACCCATCCAGCGCGGTGTTCGGCGATGTCGACACGGTGACGATCGGCTCCGAGATGGCGAAGATGGGCCGATTCGCCTACAATGATCGTTACAACCCTGACGGTGTCCTCGTGAGTACCGCCGGGATCAAGGACGGCCGTGGTGTGGTTGTCAACTGCCTTGGAGTCGAGTACGACGACATGCTGATTCAGTCGAAGGCCGACCTAATCGCAGACGTGAATATCGAGCCGATCCGCAAGTTCAAAAACACCGCGTACCATTGGGACGGCGGCGACAACCTCACGATCAACGGCGATTGGCCGCGCCAGTGGCATGCGCGGGGGGCCGTTTACATCGTCAAGTCCATCGAGGCAGATTCTTTGTGGGTCAAGCACTCGAAGAACAATCCTCAGACGCGGTCGCAGTGGGAGCGCCAGGGGAACCGCTTCTTGGCCACACTCCCCGAGACGGCATTCGACGAGGACCGGCCGACATACTGGGAAGTCTCCGACGCCCTCAACGGCCCGGACATCCGCGCACAGCAGCGCATTCGGGGCAAGCTGGGCTTGGGCTTCTCGGACGACGCGAAATACGTGGAAATCATCGTCACCCGGACGGTGGCCACGACGACAAGCTAAAGGAGACCCACGATGCCGAAGGATCAACCAAAAAATTTCTTCATGCAGCCCAAGTGGGTGCTGTACATCGACGATATCGAGCGTGTTCGATTTTCGCGTGTGACAATACCCGACGAGACTGTCACCGATAACGTGATCCGCCAGTCCGCGCAAACCTTCCCGGATCGCGCGCCGGGCGAGTATCAACCCGTCGACATCGATCTCGAAGGTCCGGCCTTTTTCGCGGATCCGACGTTCCGAACGCTCTGGAACAGGACGATCGATGTCATCCGTGGCGGCGGCAGCATCGGCGAGGCGCTCTATTTCGATTGCGATCTTGTTCAGCTCGATCGCGACAATGAGACCGAGTTGGAGAAGTACCGCTTGCACCGGTGCTATTGCGGCGGCCGGAAGTTTGGCGATTTCGACGCCGAGACTGACGGTGCGCGGAAGAAGGGCGCCTTTATTCGCCCGCAGAAAATCGAAGAAATCCCGGTCGCCTAATCTCAGGCGCCGAAAAAAAGAAAGGCTTTGGGGCAAATGTCAGAAATTATTAAGTTTCCGTCAAGAATGGAAGTGGAGATGCGCGCCCGCTCGGTTTCCGAGTTGCGCCAAACACTGAGCGGATTCCGCGATTCTCTCGTAGGCGCTCAAACGGCCGCGCTCGAAGGTGCCACCGTCAAGCTTGTGTCACCGGGAGACTACCCGGTCGAACGCATCGCAGGCGTAGACGATAGCGTCAATTGGATCAAGGCGACCACGGAGGACCGTCTTTACGGACTGCTCGCAACGCGGGTCATTTCGTTTGAGAAGGGGCGCCACTACCGGATGGAAAACGCGTGTGAGCGCTGTCCCAAAAAGTACATGCACGATGTGGATTTGCGCCGCGTCGAGGACGGTGGCGATATTGTCGTCTGGGAATTCGAAGACGACGATCATCGGGATCGGTTCAAAAAGGATATTCCATTCGAGGGGATGCTGGGGGACAAGCTCGTCAAGTGGCGCATGGCCTACGGCGAAGACGAGCAGCTCATCGAGCGTGTTTCGGATGGGAATCCCAATGCGAAGACTGACGAGTTGAGCCTCCGGACGCGCATCGTCGAAGTTGAAGGGATAAATAGTAACGACATCAGCAAGTGGCTCGAAAGCCTTGGCGATGAGCGACTTGAGCTTCAGGACATGATGTCCGAGGCAACCCACGGTGTTGACCTCGTGGTCGACACGAAATGTGTGTGGTGTAACTCTTCGCAGGAAGCAACGATCCCTTTCGATTTGGAATTCTGGATTCCGGTAGTCGCGCGCGAGCGGGATCGACGTCGAGATCGCAGGGACAAAGCCCTGATGAGAGCGGCGCAGCGGAGATAATAAATTACGGCGTCAGCCCGGTCGTCTCCCCAGAATTGCTGTACATCTTGCGCTCGTTCGAGGTGCGCCCGTGTAGTGCCACACTCGATGAATGGTACAACCTGAAGACGGTTGCGAGCGTCGAACCGCTCGTCGATCCGTTTGACGAGCAGAGTCTTTTTGACCTCCAGTTTGACCTTTGCGTAAGCGCTCCGATGGCGATATCAATGAACATGAGGTGGGAGGACGCTGGTCAGCTACCCATGAAAGATGCTATTCGTATACAAGAGACTTTGTACAAGAGAAACGATGCATTAGTTAGAGCGTTGAAGGACAAATAACGGGGAACGGCAGAAAAGGGAGTCCATGGCTGGCAAAAGCCTGAAGACTATCTTTGACGTTTTGGCCAGGGATGGCGCCACCCCAGTCCTGAATAAAGTCACAAATTCGTTCGGAAGTATGCGTAAGGCCGCAAAGAGCGCTGATCAGGCGTTGGGCGGCATGAATGCTGGCGCGGCGGCCATGCAAAAGCGCATGACCACCATCATGGCCGGTGGTATCATCGGCGCGGGATTCCTGAAGGCCGGTGCGGGATTACAGAACTTCGTCAAGGGGGCGGTCGCTCAGGCCGGCGACCTCGAATACGAGCTTGCTACCCTCAAGGGCATCTCGGGGGCTACGGCCGACGAAATGGATCGCCTTGCGGCGGCGGCGTCCAAGGCTGGCGTGGAAACCCAATTCACGCCGACACAGGCGGTGGAGGGACTCGCGGCCCTTGCACAACAGGGCTTCACGACGGCCCAGCAGCTCGACACACTCATGCCGTCCCTATTCCTTGCAGGCGCGTCCGGTGGAAAGATCCCCCTTGAGGAGGGGGCGAAACTCACGACTCAGACACTCAAGGCGTTTGGGCTCCAGGCGGAGGACGCCGGTATCCTTGTCGATCAGTTGGTCAAGACGACTACGCAGTCCGGACTCGCCATTGATGAGCTTACCGAGTCATTACAGAATGCATCGGCGGGTGCGATTTCAATGGGGCTTGGCATCGAGGATTCCATGGCGGCGCTGGGTTTGATCAAGAATATCATCCCGTCGGCGGCGATGGCGGGGTCCGCCTTCCAGATCATGACCGGCCGATTGAGCGCGACGCGCACGCAGAAGAAAATCAAGGAGGCCATGGGGATCGACGTTGTCGACGCGGCGACCGGCAAGTACATGGCTTTTGACAAGCTCCTCGTGAAGATGAGCGACAAGTTGGGCAAGATGGAGGAGGGCGCGCGCGGGGCGTTGGTCGGGGAGGCGTTCGGTGAGCGTGCCAAAAAGGGTATTCTTTCTATCTTCCAGCAGCTTAGTACGGGCATTACGACAACCGAGGGGCAGGTCCTGAAGGGCGCGGAGGCATTCGCCTATTACAAGGACCAACTCGATCCGGATGTGGTGCGAGGTTTCGCACAGTCCATGAACGACTTGAAGCTAGACACTCTCAGGGGGCAGATGGAGCTTCTTACCGGCTCCGTCCAAACGTTCATGATGGAGATGGGCAAGGGCTCGGCGGCGTTCTCGAAGAAGATCGTCAAAGCATTCCTTGGCGGCTTCAATACGATGCTGTCGATGTTCCAGGAGCTCCCGGATGGATTGAAAACCGGGATCGCCGCCTTCGTGATGTTGGCAGGGACGATCACGAAGCTGATCGGCGTCATATTGATTGCGCGCGCGGGGTTGGGTCTGTTCGGGTTCAGTCTCAGCGGTGTCTTGATGGGGATCGGTAAAATGCTGCTACTCGCGGCGCCGCTGACGTTGTTCTTTGGTGGCATCGCCCTCGGGGCCTACGGTATCTATCGGGCCGTCGCGAGGAACTTCGGCAACGCGGAGAAGTCGACGGCATCCTTCACCGACAAAGTCAAGATGGCGTTCAAGGGCATCGTGGACATCGTCAAGACGGGCGGCTTGTCAGAGGCGACAGAGAAGGAATTCCTGAAGATGGGCAAGTCGCCGATGCTGTCGGCGTTCTTCAAGCGCTTCATCTCAATGTGGCGCAACGCGAAGGCGTTCTTCTCCGGTGTGGTCCAGGGGTTTGACGAGGGGCTAGTGCGTCTTGAAGGGCCGTGGAATCGTTTCACAGACGTCATCACCAGGGTATTCAATATTTGGACCGGCGGAACACAACGAGGCATCAGCGATACAGGTATATGGACAGAGAAGGGCCGGATATTCGGAGACACCTTGGTCGGGCTTAGCGAGATGGTCCTTGATCTCATGACGAAGTTTGTAGAGCTCGGGGAAAAGGGGGCGCAATCGCTTGAAGGTATTACCGTGGACGATGTCGTCGATGGGTTCGCGAAACTGATAGGAGTTATCAAGGTCGTTGGAAGGGCGTTCCATGGGGTTTTTTGGCTCTTCGACAAAATAGGCACACACATCGGCGAGATGGTTGGTGGTATCGTTACCCTGTTCGATGGTTTGGGGTCCGTCATCTCTGGCTTCTGGAACAACAACGAGCAGCTTTCGGCCGCCGGTATGGCGAAAATCAAAGGCGTCCTTACGGGAGAATTCACTAGCGCTGGGGCATCGCTTAGGGAAAACATGGCGCGGCAGAGGGAGCAGGCGGGCGGACTAGCAGAAACGCGGGAACTTGCGCTTGCGCGCATGAGGTTTGCTGTCGGCGCGCGGGAGCGAGACACGACGCCGTTGGATGGACTCGACAGAGGAGAACGCCGGGCGGCAATGTCTGGCGATCAGACTGTGATGAGCCAGATGAATAGCAACATCGCCGAAATGACCGCCCGGCTCCGCGCGCGCCAGGCTGAGATCGTGGAGTACAAGAAGAGCGAGGACTATCAAGAGGGTGTGGTGGCACCGCAAACACGGCAAGCACTTGCGGAAGAGATGAAGGTCATCAAGCAGGCGCTGACACAGACGCCCAAGGTCATCATGGTCAACGTCGACGGGCGCCGGTTGTTTGAGGTCCAGATGGAGAACGCTGCGGAAGATCGCGAGGACAATTTCGATGATCCGAACATGTCGCCAGTGACCCAGCCAGGAGCAATATAATGACCGATGTGCCGACAGACGTGCGAACCACGATCGTGAACGTAGACACGGGGAAGGGGCTCTTCCTGCAATATGAGCCCGAGACCCTGACCGGCAACGTTGCGGCGACGTACAATTCAGATCCCGCGCTCGGCGGGACGCACGAAAACCTGATGTTCTCACACACGGGGAACGAGAATTTTTCGATCGGAATGCGCTGGAATAGGATAATGCTTACGGCCATCACGGGAAAATCGACAGACGAGGCGTCGAAGATCATCGACGACGCGCGGGCGTTCATCCGAGCGCTCCTGAACCCGGCGAAGCTTGTCATCGAAGTCGTGGGCGGCGAACCACCGCTCGTCAATATCACGTGTCCAGGGGTGTTCGACGTCTACGCGAGGCTGACAACGATTGACTGGGAGGTGCCACGGCGCGACCCGGCGACCGGCCAGATTATGGAATTGAGCATGGGGTGCACCTTCCGGGAGGATCCGCAGTACAGGTACACCTACGACGACATTATCGACATCGGCTATGAAAGGAGCTGACCATGGCGGTTCTATGGGAGCTCAGCCCCTACCAGCTATGTTATGAGACCTACGATGCCCGGGCTAGGCTCTACACGACCGACTATGAGCCGTATCCCTATGAGGACTTGCCCGACAACATCGAGCACATCGTGGTGGAGGGTGAGACCTGGGATGATATCGCGCACACCTACTGGTCGCCAATTTTCCAGGCCGGGGCGCTGTGGCGGTATATCGCAGACTTCCAGCCGGACCCGGTGACCGATCCCTTCATCACGCTCAAGGCCGGGGTGACCGTAGTGGTCCCGTCCAGGAACACGCTGTACACAAAAATTCTAGACCCGGATCGGAGAAGGATCGTTGATTAAATGGCGCGCAGCGGTAGTCGCCCTGAACCTCGTTGACTCTGACGAGGGAACCGATGGGTTGCTTGATTTCGCCCAGGATCGATTGAAGTCGTTCACCTTCTACGACAAGGAGGGCCGCGTTGATAAATGCGAGGTCGTTTTCAGGAACGCGGACAAGAAGCTCCTCGACGATCCGCGCCTGAGAAGCGGGCAGGAGTACTTGGTGCAATGGGGCTATCCCCACCAAATGTCGGCCGTGTACAGGATGATCGTCAAGAAGACGAAGGAGGCCGGCCTGAACTTCCAGGTGACGATGAAGGGGAAGGCCGTCTTGCTGGACAAGGGCAAGCAGTATCGGCAATGGACCGGCGTTCGAGACTCCGACGCGGTCAACGAGATTTTACAGGAACACGGATATGATGGCGTGACGCTCGACGTGATCGATACGCCGGTTTATCGGCCGACGCTCACACAGTCGACGTCGGACGCGCGCTTTCTTCAGAGGCTCGCAAGGAAGAACAAATTCCATTGGTGGATCGATGCATCGGGAGCTCATTTCCGCCCGCGTAGCAAGGACGTCGACCCCTACAGGTGGTATACATACCGTGGGCAATTCGTTGGGGATGGAGAGATATTGACCCCGGGCCCCAATATCGACACAAATTTCGCCAACGACGTCGCCCGCGTGAAGGTCAGGGCGATCGATCCATACACGCTTGATGAGGTGATCGCGGAGCAGGGCATCGACGGCGGCGACGCGGAAGAAGATTATGAGGTTTCGCTCGGCTCGGAGCAGGAGATCGGCGACCCGGACAACCTCGAAGGCAACCGGCAAGATCGCGTCACGCGCACGGAAGAAATCAATCTTGGTTTCGCCACCCAGTCGGAGGTGAATGCCGAGGCCGAGGCAATCTATCGAGAGGTGGCTTCGCGGCGCTACAAAATGAAGATGCCGATCAAGGGAGACCCTCTCATCGGGGCGCGCATGCTGATCGGGTTGAGGAATTACTCGCATGCGTATTCGGGGCTTTACTACGTGAAGGGAGTCACTCATCAGATCTCCGGCGGAAAGTACAGATGCGAGTTGGACACGATCCGCGATGCGCTCGGGAAGATCTATCTGAAGAAAAAAAAGGGTATTTACGGCAAGAAAAACAGCAATAAAGATCCCGGGGGCGCCGACGGACCGCCGAAGCCGGAAACGTTGGAGCAGATCACAACCACGAAGAGAGGCCCGAACAACAGGGATATTTGGGTGCATCAGTGGGTGAAGGCCGGGACGAACCACGTGGTCAGAGAGCAAGTGCTGCATGAGACAATGCAACGGCGCTTGGACGGGTTAAGATAGGGGCAAAGCATGAGCGAACAGGCAGGGGTCACGAGTGGCCCACACATGGGCATCATAATCAAGCGGGAACTCGACCCCAAGGACGATCCCGAGGCGGCCAATATGGAAGTTTTGGGGCGCATCAAGGCGAAGGTCCCTGGGAAGTGGCAAGAGTCCGCCTGGGCGTGGCCTCTCAACTTCGGGGGCGCGCCGCAATGGGGTGTCAATCGCGTGCCACCGATGGGCGCCCTTGTTGCGATTTGGATTGTGGGAGGGAACGAAGAATCCCTCGTCTACATGCCAGCGCAGCACGCGATCGGAATGACCTTCCCCGAATTCGAGGACCCCGACGTCATCGTTGCCGGGGATGAAAATATCCGGCTTATTTACGACCGACGGGAGGGGCAGAAATACGCGGCGGCGCAAGTCGTCAAGGAGGTTGACGGCGCAGAGAGTCTGATATGTGAGATCCGGTTTGACGTCGAAGGAAACAGCGTTCGAATCTTGGCGGAAACCGGGTTGAAAATCGAGTGCAAGGGACAGCTCACACTTGACTCCACCGGCGACATTGAGATCGGCGGCCGGAAGCTGGCGCGCAAGAGCGGGATGATTGAATAATGGCTTTTTCCTGGAATGTAGCAACGGATCTTATCTGCAACGATATACCGACCTTCACGGCGATGGAGGATATTTGCTTCCCGGGCGGTGCGTGCCTATCGCACCTGTTGACGACAATTCAATCCGTCCCGAGCCCGACGGAGATCCCGCTTCAATTTCTGTCGCAGCTTGGCCCGGCGACATCGTTCATCCAGCCGTTCATGAACGCGATTGACACGGTCATCGCTCTGTTCAAATGCCTGGAGGCCATCGTTGATTTTGCGACATCGCTGGATCCGACGGGTATTTTCGAGTGCCTGCCCCAGCTCATCGAGAAGATAAACGCCCTCCTCTCGATGATCCCTCAGCTTTCGATCCCGCGCATGGTGATCGCTATCATTCGGGCGTTGATCGCCCTCTTGCGAGGGCTTGCAACCGACCTTCAATATCTAGTGGATCGCGCCGTGGACATCGCGGAGCAAATAGACCGCGCTGCGGACCTGAACGATGTAACAAAGGCTGGATATTTGGCTTGCGCCGAGAACACGATGAATGAATCGTTGTCGGAGACAGCGCTGGCGCTGAAGGCTGTCGGACGGATTATCCTGCTGGTAAATATCTTCATGGGATTGTTCGGGGGGCCGGAGATCCCGTGCTTCGGTGAGCTACTGGACGGCGCCACCGTCGATGTTCTCCAGCCGATCATCGGCACCTTGGACGCCTTGGCGGATCTACTTGAGCAATTGCTTGATATGATTCCGGATCCAATCGCCGCCCTCACGAAGGCGCTGGGAGAACAAAGATGCTGAGCAAAGACCGGATCGGGCTGAAGTACCCGGTGCAATTAGATGGAAAGGGAGACCTCGCGAGTGCCACCGGGCTCGACCTCGAAAAGGCGGACATTATGTTCCTTCTGTCAGTTGGGCGCGGTGAGGTTCCATGGGATCACAACTACGGCACGCGGATCCGGGAGCTTCTCCACGGACACGTCGCAAGCAAGGTGGTGGCCAGATCGATCGCTTTCCGGGAGTGTACAGATCAGATGAATACCTACGCACCGGCTTACCGCGTGGTGGGCATGGATGTTCTGTTCGACGCTAACCTGGTAAGGGTTTCTGTGTCCTATGTCGAACGTGGTACACTGACCACTGAGCGAAAACTCGCGACATTCGAGGTGAATAGATGACCGCCATATACACCGAGACCTATGATTTCACCGAACGAGATTTTCAGTCGGCCGACCTCCGCCTTCAAAGCCTTCAAGATTCGGTGTTTCCAGATATGACGGACCCTAATTCTCCGAACATAATGAACCTTCTCAGGTCGGAATTCTCATGGGTGATGTCACGCGTTGACTACTACACATCGAAGGGCGCCCGGGAGTCTTTCATCGCGACCATGGAGGAACGACGCTCGGCGATCTACCACGGGCGACGACAGGGATACGAGCTCGCCGGGGCACAGGCGGCGACGGCCGACCTGTCTGTCACCATCGAAAACGGCCCGATGCCAGCGACGGTCACCTTCGCGGCGGGAGACATTGTCAAAACACAGGAAGTCCCGACGCCGATTATCGGCGAGATCCAGGAGGAGGTGGTGATTGCCTCCGGCGACACGACGGCAACGTTGTCGTGGAAGCACGCACAAACGCGTCAGGACTCGTTCACGAGCACGGGGAAGCAGTCTCAGCGGATGAAGCTGTCATTTGCTCCATATCTCGACCAGTCGGCGGCCTTCTCGAATTCTCAGGGGACGTGGGCAGAGGTCGAAACATTCCTGAATAGCGGCCCGGCGGACCTCCATTTCAGGATCATCGTTGACGAGGACGATTTTGCATGGGTGTACTTCGGGGACGATACCAACGGAGCGATCCCCAGCGGCACCTTCCCGATCGACTATGAAACCGGCGGCGGCGAGGAGGGGAATGTTGCCCAAAACACGCTGACGAAGTTCGCCAAAAACTACACCGACGCGAACGGCAACGCCGCAGTGCTGACGGTGACGAACGCGGACGCGGCATCCGGCGGCATCGCTCGGGAGACCGTAGCAGCGGCGAAAATCAACATTCCGAACAACCGGCGCCTCCCGGCCGGGACCACGACCCGAGAGGATTTTGAGCTCCGCGCCCTCGAAGTGTCGGGTGTTGCTCGGGCGCTCATGCTGTCCAGCGGCGAGGATTCGACCATACCGGAGAACGAAGGACGCCTTTACATTGTCCCGAACGGTGGTGGTACGGCAAGCACGGCGGTGCTCGAAGCCGTCGAGACCCAGATCACTGTCACCTATCCCCAGCTTATTTCGTTCACGACGGCCGTAAATACAGCCTCATATCTGACCGTGAACATCTACGCGGTGATCTTCCTTTCGGCCGGGGCCGTGAGGAGCACGGTCAAGGCATCGGTACTCAGTCGGTTGGGCCACTACTTTGAGGCTCTGATTACCGAGGGAAGCCAGTTTATCGGCGAATTTGTCGAGACGGGCACCGGCGTCTCTATTGAGCTGGACATCGGCGCGCAGAACCCGTTCATCGACTTCGGCTATAACTATCGGGATCAAGATGACAACCCAGCGGGTGAAATACCGCTGAGCGACATTTACAACACGATCCGTGATACTACAGGAGTGCGCAAAATCGGCACGTCTTCAGACGAGTTTTTGCTAAACGATGAGCACGACGACGTATCAATCGACAACTTCCAGTTTCCATCGCTCGGGACGGTGACGCTGATCGACGGATCTACGGGGACCGAAATGTAATGGTAGCGGAATTTGAAAACAAAGACTTTTCGGTTGCCGACCTCGGGCCCGGCGAAGCGGAAGACTGGACGCTCACCGCGTTCTTGCAGCTCCCAGGATGGGCCAAGTTTCGGACCTACGGTGGGTTCGTGCTGTCCGAGCGATTCGACTGGTTCGACAGCTACGCAAAACAGTGGAGCGGTATCGAGCCCTTCGCGATCGATGAGTCGCTTACCTTCACCATCGCCACCGTGGGCGTCGATCCGGACAACTGTTTCGAGGTGACCGGCGACGTTCGGCGCCTACTGCCGGAATCCGCGTGCTTTCAGGTGGTCGGTACCGTGGCCGGACAGACCAACCTCGACGCCTACTGGACGGTCCTCGGTACTGAATTCGACGGCACGGTGACCCGGATTTACGTCACAGAGGACGTCCTGGCCGACGTACCGGCCGAACTCATCATACCGCCTATCATCAACGTCAACATCGACAACTACGGCTGGGGGGCCGCTGTGGCGTCTCTGGCGACGTATCCGGTCGGCCCGTTTGTCGGTGGCGAAACCTTGGAAATAGAGATCGATCGGGGCGCGCCGGTCACGGTCACGTTTGCGGGTGGAGAGACCACGGCCCAGAACGTCGTGGATCTATTGAACGCCGAGTTTGTGAGCGAATCGGTGGACGATCTTGTGGTTGCCGAGGTAGAGGGGGGCGTTCCCGTCATCAAAACCCTCACGCAGGGGTCCGACCAATATCTCGAAGTCACCGGCGGCACGGCTGAGGCGACCTTGCTCTTTGCCGATTATGAGCACTACGGCTCCGGGCAATTCGCGCAGCTCTTTGACATCTACTTTGACGACCCGGACAACGCGACTTCTGAAGAGATCGACGATGTTTTTAAGCAATACATCCAGCACGGATACTTCAGGACGCGGGACTCTGACAGTGGTGGGAACGTTCTCGTGCGGTCGGAAAAGGCCGGTGAACTCGCCTCGTGTCAGGTGTGGGGATACTACGGCGACATTTTAAGCGACGCCACCTGGCCAATATCGGCGAGGACGGCCATGGACAACGAACTAACAATGATAGCCGACGGGGTTGGCCCATTCACCGCAACCATGCCGATCGGCGCGACGACGGCCGAGGATCTCGTTGAAAGTATTCAGCTTGCGATGCAATCGAACAACGTCACCGGCGTCGTGACGGTCGCCGGAAACGGGCAGCTTGTTGTGGGCGCCCTGTTGAACATCGAAATTACGGGTGGATCGGCAAACGCGGATCTGAATTTCCCGACACACAAGGCTTGGGGTACCAACTATTTTCACGCCATCCTTGGCTTCACGTCGAGCACGAGCACCGGCGTTTATGACGTTGGTTTTCACGAGAGTTTCGACGAAGAGGCGGCCGTCGGTGCAAACTTCTCGGGCGGAACGACCGTCGAGTCTCAGTGGGAGACGTTCGAGTGGGATTATATCATTGGTGACCTGGACGAGACGGCAACTTTCGAGTCGTCGATCAAGAGCTGGGCGGAGTGGGTGAACAGGGGAGACATCACGGCGGTCGTCACGGGCCCGGGTGGGTCGTTCGCGGTCGCAGGGGACAAGACCGCTTACTACTTCGACGACGTCAGTGCCATAGTCCAGGACTCGACGGGCAACGATCAACTCTACACCGTCGACAACTCCGCCTATGGGGGCGGTGTTACGGTTGTGACGGTGACAGAGGAGGTCGTTGACGCGACGGCCGATGGGACGCTTTACCCGTTATTCTTCGCGAACGGCTCAGAGGACTTCGATCAAGCCTGGCAGACGGCATTCCTGTCAAACCCGAACGACCCGCCACACCGCTTCTTTGACGGCGTCCTAGTTGGCGACTCGGTCACCTTCCCGATCAACGTCGCAGCCAATCGCGATGAGATGTGGATCTATGTGGGATCCGAGGAAAACCTCGTCCATATATCGGTCGACGCTGACGTCTACGATACGGCAGCCGACCTCGTCGCGAACATGAACACGAAGTTCTCGGCGGCCTCCGGCGCCGATCTTGAGTTCTCGGTCCATGAAGAAAGCGCCGATCAGACGAGTGCCAAGATCGGATTCGGATGGAACGGTTCGGGAAGCACCACGGAAGAGTTCTACTTTGTGAACCAGCATGGACAATTCGAGGGGTTGGACATCCGTGGCGCTATCGGAATGCTCAACCTTGTCGACCCCACGACCAATAGGATCAAGGTGCCGTCCAGGCACTTTGCCAACATCGAAGGGGCCGCGCATAGCACCGCGCCGGAACTGTGGCAGGATGACCAGACACTTTTCGATGTCGATCCTGACAGCCGATTCTCGTATACGATACAAACAACCCCGGCGGCCGAGACCGTGGTTGTGCCGGAGGGGCAAGAATTTTCACTGTTCAATCAGGTTGCGGCGCCGGACAACGCGGCCAACGAGGCGTTTGTCCCCGAGGGATGGGGCGGCGCGATTCTTGATGAACTAGCATTTGAAGCAACCCTGACGGTGGCCTGGTTCGACCAGGATCTCGTACCGCAGGATGTAGAAGACTTTGAAGAAGGGTGGTAACCAATGAGCGCAGAAGATTGGGCCGAACTTGATGACAGCCTCGTGGCCGTAGAAAAGGGTGCCACGAACGGACTGGGAGTTCCCAACGGTGGAGGGACGCAAATCTATGCCTTCAACTCGATGGACGCCGAGCAAATCGGCGCGGCGGGGCTTCGGTGCGTGATCGCCGACTTCCAGCCGATGTCCTCCGGCGGCCGCATTTCGGCTTGCATCAAACGCATGCCGAGCGGGGCAAACACCGGCTTTTCACCGCTGATCTACATGGCGGCCGGTGGCACGAGCGTCAACGATACGGCGTACCTTTTGGGGCTCGAAGATGCGGACCCCTACCGGATCGTACTGAGGAAGGCAACGATCATCAGCGGCATCCCGGCGACCGAAGAGGGCAACTACCTGGCGCGGTCGTCGACTCAATTCCAGATGTCGGCCGAGGCGTGGCATCAGCTACGGCTTGACGTCATCGAGCAACCCTCGGGGGCAGTGACTCTGGAGGTGGCTCAGAGCGATCTCGACAGCTACCCGTGCACGGCTCCCGTTTGGACGTCGATCGACGGCATGGCGCAATTCGTCGACGACGCCGTCGGGGCGAACACGGGGTCCTTGCCGCTGATCGGCGGCTATGTTGGGTTCGCGACGGCCTACCAGGAATCGATCGCGACCGTCGGCGGCTTCGATCAGATTCAGATCTTGAGGCAGGTCCCATAATGGCGACGGCACCCACATTGCCAGCCCTGCCGGACGAGCCCGCTGAGATCGAGAGGGAAAACGGGTCGTGGTTCGAGTTGTCGCTTGGGACGCTGTCCGGACGCGTGGAGACGAGCGCCGGGGAATACTCAATGGTTCTGGGTCAGTTGGAGTCTCACGAATTGGCGACGATTTCGACCGGCGACTATGTCGAGGTGACTCAAGAAGATGTGGATCTCTCAGGTGTCGATTACATCACGTTTCCGGCCGAGGTGATCGGCCGAGAGCTCGGAGCGGTCAACGTCGCCTGGGTGGCGTCGGTCATCGTCGGCGGCACCGTATTTGTCGAGAAAGAGATCAAACCTGAGAAGGAAACGAGTTGGGCCGACTTCCGCGCCCCCGTGACTTTGATTACCGGAACGGCGGATGTCACAGTCCGCCTGACCGTTGTAGAGGTGTAAGAATGACAGCCTTGGTAACGGCAATGGGAGTTTCATGGCCGACGGAGTGGGACGACCCATTTATTGATGAAATCGAGCTGACACAGCAGGACGTGGACAACATCAAAGAGGATGCTGACCTGATGCTGATCGGCGGTGGCACGACGTCGCTTGTGGGTGATCTTTTTTCATGGTCAGCGCCGTTCTACGTTTATTCGACTCGGGCCGGAACATTCATCACAATCTCGGCCGGTTCGGTGACCGTAACCGATGGAAATCATATTTATTTCACGCCATCAACGCGACCGATACCAACGGAGACACGGACGTTAACGGTCGGCTCGGCGGTTCCGGCCGGTGCGGTGTGGATTGGAACGCGTAGCGGTTCGGCGGTTTCGCTGCGGAGTGAAGGTTCTGGCCCTGTCACGGTTACGCTGGACGAGGCCTACCAGGGCGGCAGCTCAATAACGGCAGCTTCGGGCGCTGTTACGGTCACGGTCCCGGACACATCTAACAATGTCGCTCTTCGGCTGACACAAAATGATGTAACGAACGATCCGTCCGCTCTTCTTATCACCAATACTGCGGATTACGCCTCCGGAAGTTATTCTATCGAGCTTGCCGGGACGAATCGGACGATCGTTAGTGCTGGCGCAGATCTTACCATTGAAACCACAACGTCCGGAGACATAAATATAAACCCAGCGGTGGATGTAAATTTTGCCGTGGCCGGAAATAGCATATGGATCAATGGCACGTATGGAAATTTAGAGATCTACTCGAATGCAGCAAACGGAGACTATGCTGGTGTCACGCAAAGAGTGAACAATGCCGCACTAAACTTGAAATCAACAGGATCACCGGCAAAAATTAATCTTGAGTCTGACGAAGATATAGAGATAAATGCCGGAGATTCCATAACCATGGGTTCTTCTGGCGATTCTGGTCTTACCGTATCATACACCAGCGGCGCGATACTGAAGGTTGAGATGCTGGAGAGCGGTCCATCAAGTCAAATAAATGTTAGATGCGACGGAAATTCGTCAAATTATCATTCGGTTGGATTGCTCGCCACAAATTTAGGCACTGGCTCCGCAGGGTTGATTTTTGACGCTGAGAATGCGATCAATATTGGATCGCACTCAGTTTATGTGTACAATGCGGACATTAATATTGGCACCAACAGCCTGTCTGCGGCGCGCACGATAACTATTGGTGAGACTGGCGGCTCAAACGATACGATAATTGACATAAATTCTGATACTTTTGATTTAAATACATCAGGAGATATTACAATTGCAGCAAACGGTGCGGCAAATGTTAAAATCGATGGGAGTGGTATAATAGTAGACTCCAAATCGACGCTTGCCTTAAATTCAGACGGAGCCATGACATTCACGGCAACTACAGGAAGCGGCACATGTACACTTGATGCCACATGGAATATATCGTTGCAGGCAGATAACGACATTGTGTGTAGTTGTACGGACATGACCATAGATGCTACCGCAGGTATAGCCCTTCGCGCAGAAACCGACTCGGTCCTGTTAACAAATTATAGTATAGGAGCAGATGCAAAATTTGAGACTGTTGAATCGTCGCAGATTAAGACACGAGTAGTAGCCAGTGGAGCCTCAACGAAGACTCATCTCGTAGACATCAATGCTGCTAATAGCGGATCCGGGGCAGCGTATATAGATTTGGTTGCAGACCTGATCTACGCAAAAGCAGATATGCATACTGATCGTTGGTTAAGCCAAACCAGCAACACGTTTTTTGGCGTTGGCGTTGTTGGAGCCGGGAATTTGACCCATACAGCAGGGCAGGAAGGATATTTTAATTGCGGGTATGGCAATAATGCTCTCTACAGCATTACAACTGGAGATAAAAATTGTGCTGTAGGACAGACATCGATGTATTCTACTACCACAGGTATTCGAAACACCGCATTGGGTCAGGCGTCATTGTACTTTAATGTAAGTGGGGGGAGTAATACAGGTGCAGGTTTTCAAGCGCTGTATACAAACCAATCGGGATCATACAATACTGCGATCGGGGCTAGTGCATTAGCATATTGCATAGGCTCGTGCAATGGCAGTCTGGGGTACCGCGCGCTATATCAGTTGTCTTCGGGCGCGTACAACAACGCAGTTGGCCACCAGGCACTCTACAGTAATATTTCCGGAGGTAATAATAACGCATTTGGAGCCGAGGCACTTTATTCTAATTCGGCAAGCAACAACAATGCATTTGGTCATCAGGCACTGCGCTCTAACACAACCGGAGTGAGTAATAGTGCATTTGGTCACATGGTACTCTACAGCAATACCACAGGAGATTTTGGCGTCGCTGTCGGTTACCATGCACTCTATAATAATGTATCAGGAGATCGAAATATTGCTGTCGGTGTTGAGGCGCTAAAAAACAATACCGCAAGTTACAATACTGCAATTGGCTATCGGGCATTGTATTCAAATACATCCGGTATTCGTAACGGAGCTATTGGAGACGAGTGCCTATATAGCAATAGTTCGGGAAGCTATAATCACGGATTCGGCGATTTAACGCTACGCTCCAATACCATCGGTACCAACAATAATGCGTTTGGGCATAACACACTAAATGCAAACGTCGACGGGAATTACAACAATGCGTTTGGGCACAACGCATTGTCATCTAATATTGGTGGCGACGGGAATACAGCATTTGGTCACGGGGCAGCCGCGAGTTGTATAAGTAGCAGAAATACAGCAGTAGGTTATCAGGCATTGTTGAGCTCGGTTTCGAGCGGCAACCAAACGTCAGTGGGTTACCAGGCTCTATACAATTGTACTGGTGCAGGCAACCTGGCATTGGGATATAGAGCTGGAGATAACATAACTACGGGCGCGCGCAATATTATCATTGGCTACGACGTTGATGCTCCGGTGGCGTCGGGTGATTATCAACTAAATATTGGCAATACGATTTACGGGAATACTAATACCGGGGATGTTGGCATTGGCACAAGCGATCTCGACGGTACTCCTGCGATAGGAAGATTGGTCGTAAAAGGCTCCACAAATGACGGTTCAACAAATTGCCAGATATGGCGGGACAGTGGAGAGGTCAATGTGGCAAGCATGGATACAGACGGGGTGCTGTCTGTATCCAATATAAAAGTAGGCACCCACTCAGCAATAGGCGCTGAAACTGTTACAGGGTATATTACCATAAAGGATTCGGGCGGAACCGATAGAAAAATTGCTGTCGTATCATAAGAAAAGATGCGGCTGGTGAAATAGGAGAAATTAAATGGCAATCGAAAAGGTAATACTGGGAGAAAAAGCCTATGAAAGAGATACTGAAACTGGAGACGTTTTACGCATCGTGTCCATAAAAAAAATACCGTTAGACAGCACGTACTGGAAAAGTCAGAAGTTAGTAAGACAGACATACAACAAGCTTATTGAATCCATCGATGCTGAGTTCGAGGAGTTTCACCACAGCAAAAGGTGGGAGGATGTCGAGGATTTGCCTGCCCATGAAGACGAGGCGAAGGCTATAGGTGCTGAAGCCAAGGAGGAGAAGGCTAGTGAACTGTAAGAAATAATAGAAAAGAAAATCAAATGTCAATGTCAACCTATATAGGATATATTTGACATGCAACTAATGATTTCAGATGGGTAAAATATGCCGACAATTGAATCATTTATTGCCTCTCTTGGGTTGATTGAGGCACAAACTGCTGAATCGGCATATCCGTTCCTGTTCATCCTTCGAGACCCCGAGGATGGCGAAACAGAGATCCCGGTAGATGGGTTGATTTCGTTCACTATTGTTGTCCTGAACAGCGATCCAGTCACCACCACGCCCTATACCGTCAACTGCCTTGCCCAGGTAAGTTTTGACGGCGGCGAAAACTGGGAGGACGCCTACGATAACGGGACGTTTTCGTCACCATTCGACGGCGGTTCGAGCGCGGTTGTCCAGCACTCACCGACGGATCCCTTTGTTTACAACGCGATCACGATCGATTACACTGGAAGCTTTGACGATAGCTCTACGGTCATGGTCCGTGCTGCGGCGTCGATCACTGGCTGGGGCTACGGTCCTTGGGAACACTTCCCGTGGGGCCACTCCAGCGGCACATCCGTGTATCAGGAGGAGTGGTCGTTCGTCGTCGAGGACTTAACGGCGCCGAGGCTACTGACGGCCGATGCCGTCAATAGAAAGACTGTTCGATTGACGTTCGACGACGATATGCGCTCCGGGACGCCAGACGGCCGCGCCATGGTCCAAACCGGGACGGCCGGGACCTGGGACCTGTCCACCGGCGAGGAGACGCTGACGGTCATCGTCGACGGCGGAGAGTCCCAGGAAGTCACCTTTGAGACTTACATGTGGCTGGATCCGTCGGCGGTGACGGCGGACGAACTCGCAACGGCTCTTTCTGCGCTCGTGGTCGGAGGGGTGGCCGAAGATGACGGCTCCTCGGGGGTGTACCTGTATTCTGAGACGGTCGGTGATTCATCCACGATCCAGGTGACGGGCGGCACGGCAAATAGTCTCTTTGCATTCCCGACAACCCAGGCGACGGGATCCAGCGAGGGCGCCCTCGACGCGGAAAACTACACCTTCGAGCGAAACAATGTCTATCCGGCCGTGGCCGTCCACCTTACAGCCGAGGCCGTGGCGTTCGTCGAAGATTCTCTTTCGCAGGTTGATTTGACCTGCCAGTGGGAAATGACGCCCGGCGCGCCCTACACTGTCACCGTTGACGATGACGTAGCCGACACTTCGAACAATGACATCGATCCGGACTATAATTCCGCAGAATTCGACGGGTTCGAGCCGGAATGGCCAGCCGACCGCGACACCGAAATCAGGCTTCCGCAATCCGCGTGGGACGGTGATCCGCTCAAGGTGTTGCGCGCAGTCGTTAATATCGCCCAGGAAGGCCAGGACCTACTCATCACCGACATCGATGAGTTTTGGGATGTCTGGAACATTGACACGGCAAACGATCCGACCGTGGATCTGATGCTTTACGACGTTGGGAACCCGTTCTGGGCGCTCGACTTGACGGCCGGTCAAAAGCGGAAGCTGGTGGATTTGCTCCCCTACATCTACGAGCAAAAGGGGCTCCCGGACGGACTCACATCCACAATCTTGGCGCTCCTTGAGATCCCAGTAACGATCGTCTCGTACACCGCGCAATCTTGGCGGCTCGGCGTCGATCATCTCGGGAGTGACTATCCGGCGCGCCTTTGGTCGTCAAACCCCGAGCCCTACGCCATGACCGGCGGTGGTACTCTGACGATCAGCGTCGACGAAGGGACCGACCAAACAGTTACGTTCGAGGACGCTGATTTTGTAGCGCCCGGCGCGGCAACGGCGGAAGAGGTGGCCATCGTCATCAACGCTCAACTCGAAGGGGGCGGCGCGAACATATTCGACGACGGCGGCGGGGTGCGCGTCGAAGTGTTCTCGGCCACTTGGGGCCCGAGGGGGTCGATCCAGGTGACCGGAGGAACCTTTGCAACGATCATCGGCTTCGATACGACGATCGAATCCGGAGCCGGTGGCTGCATGCTTGGGCCGTCCACGGAGCGCATGGTTCGGACGTTTGATCTGGAATATTCCGACGTGGTACCATCTGACGAGGAGATCGTTCAGATGACAAAAATTGCTAACTACATGAAGCCGGTCAATGACCACCTGGGAAGAATCAGGCCGGCGAAGACGATCCCAACCCGGGCATACTGGATTCTGGGGTTCAATTCCCTGGGAGAGGATACCGTCCTGGGCGACTGAAAAGGAGCGAATCGTGAACAGGTACGATTTCTATTTTGAGCAGTTGGTGACTGAAGGCCAGATGGATCAAGCGTTCGAGTGGGCCGAAGAGGCCGACTGGCTTATCCGGCAAACCGCGATCCTCGGTCGGGAGGTTTCCGGCGACGCGCGGGGCGCCATACATACCGGATGCAATGTCACGGAGAATGCGGCACCGGATCTGAATGTCATCGTCGAGTCAGGTACATGCACCGACCCGACGGGGCGTCATGTGTCGTGGTCGTCGGATCAGCTCATCGATTGCTCGGTTGACTACCTCGCCGCATCTACGGCGGTTGTTGGTGTGGGGAACCAAAAATATTTGGGTCTATTCGCGCTGTGGAATAGATCGCTGACGGATCCCGTTTCTGATGGCAACGGTCTGACGGTCTACTTCCAGCAGTTCGATTCGTACGAGATACGGGTCGTTCAAGGGACCGAGGCTGTGTCGCCCTCTCTCGTCAACACCCCGTCCGATGCGATCCGGCTCGCGAATATTTTGCTTGGCTACGGGACAACTCAGATTTTGAATGCCGACATCACATTCGACGACGCTGGCTATCTTCGAGATGACTACGTCCGAACGAACGGCGTCAATATTCCAAACTTTGTATACGGAAACCCGTCGGATGCGCTTGCAAAACTTGCGGCGGATGTCGACACCTATTCGTCCGGTGGATCAGTTGTGTTTTCCGGAACAGAGGACTGGCATGACGGATCGGGGCCATTGTCTTCGGCGGCCGTATCACCCGCCATCAACGAGATAGTGGCCGACCTGGCAGAGGATAACGCCGGAGCCGGTGGGGAGTGGGGATCCGACAAGATCGGCAGCGATGGGAACCCATCGACATACGGACACATCAACTTGTCGCGTGGATCAATCTGGGACCAGTTGCTGGAACTGCAAACAGCAACTGATGACGCCATAGAAGATATGGCCAACTTGACCGTAGATGAGACAGTGACGGGAAAGTGGACTTTTGAGGACCTCGCAACGTTCAACGTCACGGGCGTCGGCGCGTCAAACGAAGTCGCCATCAGGGCCACGGGGAAGGGCACCAGCGCGGCATTGGAAGCGAAAGGAGACACGACTGCATCAAGCTCCATGGGGGGACACGGGATCAAGGCGTGGGGGGGCACTGGCAGCGGTGGATATGCCGGTGACGGCGTAATAGCATACGGTGCTGACGGCGTTGCCCACGACGCCGGAGAGGGGGTTGTAGCCTACGGTGGCGCAGCGACAAGCCCGGGGCGCAACGGGATCGGCGTACGCGCTTACGGCGGAGCAGGCGGTGGCGGTGTCAGCGGCGGCGGCGAGGGTGTGTATTCCACGGGAAGCGATGGGGCGGGTTCTGATTATGGCGGAAACGGCGTTTATGCGGAGGGTGGGGACGCAGAAAACGGCCCTGCTGGTCTTGGTGTCTTGGCATACGGCGGCGCAGCCAGCGGCACAGGTTCTGGTACCGCCGGCGTTCGAGGTGTGGGGGGCGGATCCCCCAGTGGCTCAGTCGGCGCCGCAGGTGTCGAGGGCGAAGGAGCGGATGGTGCGGGATCAGATGCTGGGGCGGCCGGCGTCGAAGGAACCGGCGGCGCCGCCGTTAACGGCAAAGGCGGCGCTGGTGTACTCGGCACCGGAGGTGCAACATCTGGAACCGGGGATGGCGGAGATGGCGTAAAAGGTCAAGGCGGCACAGGCGTTAATGACGCCGGAGGCCGTGGGCTTTATGCCGGAGGCGGCGATACATCAGGTGACGGCATTGGCGGTGCTGGGGTATATGCCGCTGGAGGTGATGCCAATAATTCAAGCGCGCCGGCCAACGATGGTGGTGATGGTGTGCGCGCTGTGGGCGGGCATACGGCAGGGTATGGAACCCCTGGTGTAGGTGTTTACGGCGAGGGTGGTACAGCAGACAGGACAACCGGGGGTACCGGCGTTAAAGGTGTTGGTGCCGATGCGGCGTCCGCACAGGATGGTGGCCCCGGTGTGCGAGGGGAAGGCGGTCAGGGCTCCGTTGGAGCTTACGTCGGAGGAGCAGGTGTGGAAGGCGTCGGTGGCGACGATGACGGCACGGGCGTTCACGGCACGGGGAAGGGCGCCGGTGATGGTGTCTATGGAACCAATGGTGCTGCGTCTGGCGGTAATGGGGTGAAAGGACAGACTGGCGCGCTCGGAACAGCCGGCGTTTACGGGTTGTCCGTTACGGGCGTCGGTGTCAAGGCTGAGGCCACATCTGGGTGCGCGTTGCAAATTGTCGCCGTCGACGCCGATCCTGCCGGTGGTGCATCCGTGCTGGGCGGATTAATTGTGACAACATCGTCGCATCCATCTGGCGTCGGAAAACTGAGAATATACAACGGCACGTCGTGGGTGACTGTCGGCACGCAAACGTAGGCGATAATCTCCGAAAGGATCCTCATGTCGGACGAAATCAGTCAGATACTAAAAAGCGTCAGAGTGATGACTCAGTCAATGGGTGGCATGCGTGAGGAATTTGTACGCATGAAAACCGAACACAAAGCAATGGGGGGGAGTGTCGACAATCTGAGCAGGGAGGTTAAGGTACTAAACGAATCTGTGATCCGTTTGGATGGAAAATCGAAGGGGCTCCGCGCGGACGTCAAGAGGATAGAAAACTCCGTGGCGATGGAGATCAAAGAGTTGAAGACAGCGGATTTACCGTTACTCGTGAAGGCCGAGGTGTCCAGAGCGAAAGAGGATGTGTCAACCGCCGTGCAAGCCCATGAGGATCGCTTTATGCACAAGCAGAAGGGCACGAGTAACACTACCATTAAGCGGCCTAGCCAGCCGCCGCAAGATAACAGGCTCACCGTACCGAAATGGATCGTTTATTTGGGTGGTTTTTTTGGGGCGACAGTTATCGGGGGCGCCGCGCTTATTTATATTATTTTCTTCTAGCCCGCCGTCCTGACGCATCGAGCGCTGGATTCATACCATGAAGTTCTTTTGTACAATGTTGATCCCGCCGGGTAGTAGCGGACGAGCCAAGCGTACTCCGACAGAGGCTCAATAGAATCTGGGGTTGTCCAGTATGAGTAGTTAAAATTGTGGCAGTCGCCGTCGGCGCCGAAGAGGTCCTCGTCCCACCAGCAGTCGCAAGTGTGTTCGTTCGCGTCGCAGCCGGTGACGGCCGGTTCGATCAGCGTGGGTTCGAGCTCGGCGAGTTCCGGGAGGCGCCAGTCGTCGAAGCCGCCGAGTGTGAGGTTTTGACAGTAGTTGTAGGATTCCAAGATTTCGCCGACGAAGCCGTCGTCGCCGATGTGGATCGGGTGGCGTTGCCAGAGCAGGTCGGTCGCTGGGTCGCAGACGGTGCCGTATGGAACGTCCCACATGCCGCACGGAGGCCGCTGGTGGCAGTCGTCGTCGCCGAATTTGATTTCGCAGCCCCACTCGCAGTAGACGTCGGCCCATTCGTCTTCGGAGCAGTCGCCGTCCTCGCAGCGCGCGTCCTCGTAGCGCCGGAGGCCGTATTCGGCGATGCATTCATCCAGCGGCGATTCGCAAATTACCCCGGTGCACGGATCGGTGTCCGCGTCCGAGTCGGCATCGCCATCACTGTCCGAGTCCGTATCTGTGTCTGTGTCGGAATCTCCATCGCTGTCGGAGTCAGAATTAGAGTCAGAGTCGGTGTCCGTATCGGTATCGGTGTCGGTGTCAGCGCCGCCGTCCACTGACTCGCAGTATACGGCCCCCCCGTCCTCGATGCACACACCGGATGGACAGTAATTCATCTTGATGTAGTACGCACACCGCCCGTCCTTGCACTTCAGATCATACGGCTCACCGACACCCACCAGGCCGCTAACGGTCTTGCAGCGTAAGGGCGGCAGCTCGCAGTCGGCGTCGTCAGCGCATTCCGTCGTGTCCGCGTCGCTGTCCGCGTCGACGTCCGTGTCCGCGTCGACGTCCGTATCGGTGTCGACGTCGGAATCAGTGTCAGAATCCACATCACTGTCTGTGTCCGCGTCCGCTTCGGCGTCCGCGTCCGTGTCCGCGTCCGCGTCGGTGTAGCCACCGCCATCTTCGATGAGTAAATCAAAGCCGCTACCATGCTGGCCACACCCTGCCCAAAGCACGGCCGCCATCAATAGAATATTGATTTTTGAACACATCTTGCCCTCCAAGCTTCGCGGGATCAAAGAAGCCGCGATATTATATATTTAGACGCGGCTATCACATATGTCAAGTGTGTCCCCGCAAAAATAAAAATTAAGGCGCGCCGTGTATCGCGAAATGTGCTATGTCATGACAATTGGCAGTCGGCGATGGGTTATAAGGATGAGGGTATATGCGTTTCAGCGTTGACATGCAGCGCAAAAGAGCTAAAATATAAACAGCGTTGGCCCCAACTGTTAAAAAAGGAGTGCGTTTTGAATTTCGAACGAACCATCGACGTGAAGGAACATTTTGAGGCAGCACAGAAGTTGATTGGATTCTCTAAGCGAGAAATCTCCGATCAAGCGGGGATGGCGCCGGGAAGTCTCTCCAGCATCATCCTCCACAACAACCCCAAGATGAAACAGCTTGTGAGCCTCGCGAGGGGGCTCGGGGTATCGTTGCGATACCTAATCGACGGGGGGGATGCTCAGAAGGAGTTAGAGGAGAACTATATATTTCAACCTTTAAAACCGCCGGTTTTGCGCGATGACTGGGATCCGGCGAAGCCGAATGTTTCGGCCCGGGTCATGATCATCCTGCGTCAGACCGGCCAAAGGAAATGCCAGGCGGCGAGGAGCATCTCCGCTAATCCCTCGTGGTGGTCGCCGATCCTTCAAAGGAACAACCCCACTGTTCGAGTTGTCGAGAAAATCGCTTGGGCTCTCAAAGTGACGCCGGTGGAAGTCATCGAACCCGTGTCTCTCGAAGAGTATGGGAAGGTGATGATTCCCACTATTCCATACTGATACCTCGTCGCGCCACGGGAAATCATACAGGGAAAATACCAAAACAGCTTGCAACGGCGGAAAAATGTGCTAGTATAGCCGGTGGTGCACATGAAGAAAGGGGAACGGCATTGACTCTGAGACTATCACCGACCCAAATTTCGATGTTTTTCGGGTGCCCAGCAGCCTACTACCAGCGTTACATTCTCGGCCGGAAGGTGCCCCCGGGTATCGCTCTACATATGGGAACCGGCCTTCACGCTGCGGCAGACGTCAATTTTACCCAGAAGATGGCGACGAGGGAAGATCTGCCACGAGACGTCTTCGAGGATGCGGCAGAGCAGGAATTCAACCGGCGCCTGAAGGACGAAGGCGTCCTGTTATCCAAGGAGGATGCTGGACGCGCTACGCTGTACCTGGAGGAGTGCAAGGTTAAGACGATCCAAATGGCTGGCGTGCTTCATGACGACGTGGCCCCGGACGTTCAGCCGATCGCCGTCGAAAGGGACATTGAGTTCACGCGGGACGCGACGCCGGGCATCGTCTACGCCGGGAGGCTGGATGTGCTCGACGAGACCCACGACGTGATCGACGTGAAGAGTTCCAAGGCTCGGTGGGGTGCTGGCAAGGCCGAAGAGCAGGACCAGCCGGTGTTTTACCTTCCCGGCGCCCGGGAAACGCTGGGAACCAAATCAGAGGAGTTCGTCTACCACATCGTGACGAAGGCGAAGACACCCACCCACCAGGTGGTAAGAACGACGAGGGACGAGAGCGATTTGGTGGCGCTTGAAGAGCGCGCAAAGACCATGAAGGCAATGCGCGACGCGGGACTGTTCCCGCCGTGCGATCCGGGATCGTGGCGTTGTCGACCGCTATATTGTGCCTACTTTCTTGCGGGGTGCAAATACAAGAGCGCGCGACAGAAAAAATTATTTTTGCTTTAAAATCTCAGCGTGCTACATTGAATGGAGGCTGTGACGGCCATGCAAAAAATTGAATCCGTACCTTCAAGTGACCGGTTGAAAATTCATCCTTCGTCACAGCCTGGGTTTTTGACCGGTCACTTGGGGGTACAGAGGAGAAGTGAATCCATGGGACGCCGACCATTGGAACTTTCTGGCATGAACACGGGGCACGCAACGGTAATAAAAAGAGCACAAAACAACAACAACCGTCATTCCAAATGGCTATGCGTTTGTGACTGCGGAAAGAAATTTATAGCATACGGATCACATCTGAAATCCGGCAGAACTACAAGCTGCGGATGCTTTCGTCTTAAACAAGTAATCAAACACGGACAAAGCGACACACGCGAATATAATTCGTGGAAATCGGCAAAAAGACGAGTTTTGAATACAAGAAATGGAAGGTGGATGGACTATGGCGGCCGTGGCATCAGGATGTGTGATCGCTGGCTGGATTCTTTCGCGGCGTTTTTCGAAGACATGGGCCCTCGGCCACCAGGGACAAGTCTGGACCGCATCGATAATGATGGCGACTATGAGCCCCCAAATTGCCGGTGGGCCACGCGCATAGAGCAGCAAAATAACATGCGAACCAATGTCATGATCGGCGACATTACAATGGCTCAATATTGCCGAGAACAAGGGATATGTGACAAGATTTTCCAACTTTATTTCAGGGGAAAGAAATTGTCCATTGAAGAATCGACAACGCGCGCACGGCGCATCAATAGAGAGGTGTGACATGAATCAGGAAGTCAAAGTTTCGACCCCAGAAAGCCTCGCCGAGAATGGCGTCGCCGAGGCGCCGTTGGCCGTCAATGCAACGGTGTCGAACGTCGCGGCGGCGGCGCGCCAATTCGCCGAAGTGAAGGGTGCAATTCAGCTTGCCCGTGAGTTTCCGCGCAACGAAGTGCAGGCGTTTAAGGATATGCGCCGGGTGTGTTCGCGGGCGAGCTTCGCTGAAGAGGCGCTCTATGCCTTCCCGCGCGGCAATAAGATCGTCACCGGCGCCGGGATCCGGCTCGTTGAGGAGTTGGTTCGAGCATACCGGAACATTGACTATGGATTTCGGATCATGGAGATCCGGGAGGACCGTTCCCTGGTGGAGGCATTTGCGTGGGACGTAGAAAACAACATCAAGGCGCGGCGTGAGTTCTGGGTGCTCCACATCCGTGAGACGAAGGCGGGGAACTATCCGGTATCTGGGCCACGCGACACTTACGAGCTCTGCGCGAACATGGCGCAGCGGCGCGTTCGGGCGTGTGTTGAGCAGATGTTGCCGATCGATCTTCTGGAAGATGCGAAGCGGCTTTGCAAGAAGACGATGGAGGGCGGCGATGGGATGCCGTTCGAGGATCGTGTCCGCGAGATGGTTCTATCCTTCGACGAGCTTGGCATCTCCGCGGAAATGATCGAAGGGCACCTCGGGCACAGTTTAAAGGCGATGGTCATTGAACAGTTGCCGAAGTTGCGGCAGATATTCAACTCGATCAAGGGGGGCCTTGCCAGGCGCGAAGATTTTTTCGACGTCCCGCCGCCATCGGCCGACATCCCGCCGCCGAAGGGGAATGGGTCTGCGCCGAAGGCTGATGACGGTCCGGCGTCCGACGCGGCCACTGAGGATATGAGCGAAGAAGACCGCGCCGTGCTCGAAAAGGCGAAGAAGAAGCTCGAAGATAAGCGCTCACGGGCGAACAAGCACACCGGCGTGAGAGAACCGATACTTAAGCCGAATGACAAGGGTGAAGTCATCGATCCGAATACCGGCGAAGTGCTGAACGAGACACCACCCATGACCGAGGAGGAGATGGCCGAGATCCAGGCGCGGGAAGCGGCCGAGTACGAAGCCGAACAGAAGGAGCGCGCCGAGGAGGAGGCGCCCGAGGAACTCCCGCTGGGCGCCCCGAAAGCGCGCGCGCCCCGAAAACCACGAGCGACGAAGAAGTCATAGGAGCGATTAATGGACAAAGCGACGATTGATAGGTTGCGACAGTTGTGTGAGGGTCCCGAGGCTGAGGAGGCCCGCGAGCGACGGAAGGCGCGGAAGGAAGGCTACAACCTCGCGTTCTTTCCGGCGACGTGGTACGAGCAGTTTTTCGAAGAGGCGGCCCCCGCTTTGCTAGGCATGCTGGACGAGGTGGAGCGCTTGCGAGGATTGATAAGTGAAGATCATCCAGGCGTTGGCCTCAAATGCATTGCTGAAGCACTCTCAGAGCCGATGGAGTGCGGTCACAATGTAGATTGCTGCGACGAAGATTCTGGCGAGTGTTTGTGGTGTCGAGATCGTTGTGAGTTGGAGCGGTTACGCGGCGGTGCTGATCGCGATGGTTAAAAGTCCGCGTCAATGACGCAAAAATCACAAGGTGCAAAAGAAAGGGGAACGGTTATGAAGAAGAAACTCAAAAAAGCTCAGAAAAAACGTTGGCATTTCGTTGACGGAGAAAAAGTTTTGGGCGCACCGGATGTAGCAACGGGCGACCTGAGCGGCGTGCGTGGCGACCTGACCGGCGTGGAGGGCGACCTGACCGACGTGCGGGGCGACCTGAGCGGCGTGCGGGGCGACCTGAGCGGCGTGGAGGGCAACGTGTCCGGCGTGGAGGGCGACCTGAGCGGCGTGTGGGGCGACCTGAGCGACGTGCGGGGCAACCTGACCGGCGTGCGGGGCGACCTGACCGACGTGCGGGGCGACCTGTCCGGCGTGGAGGGCGACCTGTCCGGCGTGCGGGGCGACCTGAGCGGCGTGCGGGGCGACCTGTCCGGCGTGGGGGGCGACCGGTCCGGCGTTCGGGGCGACCTGTCCGACGTGTGGGGCGACCTGTCCGGCGTGGAGGGCGACCTGTCCGACATGTGGGGCGACCTGACCGGCGTGTGGGGCGACCTGTCCGGCGTGGAGGGCGACCTGACCGGCGTGCGGGGCGACCTG
>Ga0180432_10001535_pt1 | contig 36348 bp, 56 predicted proteins | sample SS_ome_10_FD_132414 | JGI IMG/M metagenome (GOLD analysis project Ga0180432, IMG submission 132414) | Hypersaline lake sediment archaeal communities from the Salton Sea, California, USA - SS_1_MS_2 metaG | ecosystem: Environmental > Aquatic > Non-marine Saline and Alkaline > Hypersaline >... | reverse complement strand
GGCGTCCCAGGCGGCCCAGGCGGCCCAGGCGGCCCAGGCGTCCCAGGCGCTATTATCGAACTGCTGCAGCGCCCAATCCAGCCCTCTTGCTCCCAACGCCTCTTGCAGGAAAGACTGAACAGCCATTGGATCATGAAGCGGACGCTTCAACGCTTCTCGCCAGAGCATTTGCTGTTCTACCATCTCCTCCGTGAGGTCGCCGAACCACCCACCCCACGTCAACAGCGCCTCTCGGATCTCGTCCTCTGCACATTCCCGTTCGATTGTCCACGTCGCTGCCCGGCACTTCTCGGCTCGCTTCTCTACTCGACTGCGCCCAGAGTCCACAATGAACGCCCGCGATGGCCGCCCCATTGGCCAAAGCCCGGCGATCTTCAATGCATCCGCCAGCTGTGGGCAGGCATTCCACCCCGATCCGCATTCCGCTGTACCACGGTCGACCTTTACCCGAGGCAGTTTGTAGGGAAGAGATCCATCCCAGATTGGTTCACCGCCCTGCAGTGGAGAGCGCAAATCGTGCGTCAGCACCTTGTATGCCTTCACTCAGCTCACCCCCTACCTTGCAAAGGCAGAAAGCCCCGTCTTGGCCATGAACAGCCGCCGGTTCCGTTCGATGTTGTGGAAGTGGGGTTTGGGCCGGCCGTGGTAGAGGTGAAGGACCTCGGCATTCGGCTCGTACCAAACCTCCCCGCCAGCTTCGTACAGGCGGCAGGCGAACTCGGTTTCCTCGTAGCCGAACCCACCATCGAACTCCTCATCGAATCCACGCAGCTGTTCCCACGCTGCTCGTGTGATGGCCATGTTCCCGCCGCCGCCACGTTCAAACAGCGCGACGATGCGCCCAGCCGGCCGACCCGGAGAGCGGCCGGCCAGGCGCGGGTCCCCCCCCTCATCCTTGCCCAGTGGGTGCCGCGTCTTGCCGAAGATGACTGCATGCGGTCGCCCATGTGCATAGGTTTCGTCAATCACACGTTGGCGGAAGGCCTCGAGCCAGCTTGCAACCGGTAGGCAGTCAGCATCGAGGAAGGCCCAGAAATGCTGCTCCTTGCACTGATGAATCCCGAGGTTGCGCGAGGACGCCAGCCGCCAGGGCCGGCCGTCCTCGCTCAACTGCTCGGGTAAGGAGGCCAGGTCTCGGTGCAGTACCGCGATCCGAGGCAAGGTTTCAGTTGCCAGGTCGTCGAGGTACGCCCGGACCTCTGCGCAACTGTGGTCATCGACGAAGACTAGGCTGTCCTGGTCTTGCAGCTGTGGAAGAAGTCGATCGATAACGCGCTTCAAGTAGTCGAGTCGCTGCGGATACAGCGTGAGCGGGATGGATACGTTGATGATCACGCCTGCATTCACTTGTTCCCCTTTCCCCCGCGCCGCGATGGGGCGCTACATCCTACCCGGGAGGCTTCACTCCAAGCAACTCCTTCAATCGCCGACGGACTGATGGATGCGGCAAGACCCCTCGTCGCTCCCACAAGTAGACCGCTTGGACGCTTCGATCCACGAGGCTCCCCAGCTCAGCACGCGTCCAGCCCTTCGCCTTGCGAGCGCTTTCGGTGGCATTCCCGTACTCAGACCAAACCAAGACTGCTTCGCCGTTCACCTCAAACTCAATCTTGTCTGGATCGTATTCTCCTACCACCATAACCTCCTCAGCCATCGGGCGAGAGCCTCGCTGAACTGCTGGATGCCCACGTTCCGCACGCTCCCTTTCGGTACAACCCGAACAGCATGCGCGTCCATGGCTGGTACTCAGGCCACCCCCCAACAAGCCGCGTTGTCCAGAGTTCTCGCGGCCGGGACTGATCCTTCCCCCGCCACGCCCACCGGCCCAACTTCCATTTGAACGTGCTCAACCCGTCGCCTCCTCGGCAATCCGTCGCCCGCGGAGCAGCCTTAACCGGCCCCGGATCTGCGCCTCAGCAAGTAGCAGTCTACACTGATACAACTCCTCCGTCACAGGCGAGGGCGAGAAGCCCTTGCGGTCATGCCTACGGATCGACTGCCGCATGTCCTCGAGCAGTTCCTCTGTCGACTGCAGACTCCGCGGAGTTGCGTCGAGCATCGTGAATGGGCAGGTCGGATCGCGGTCCATCGCCATCAGCAGTTCCTCGAGGAGCTTCTGACAGCGCAGCACCTTGGCGTAGAGCGTTTGGGGCTCGGTTTCGAGGAGCTGCTGGATCGAGTTTGCCTGCAACTGGCGCCCTATGGTTGATTGGTTGCCCACTTGTTCCCCTTTCCCCCTACCCTGTAGAGCCAGACGACCCCACCCTACACTAAACGTTTAGTGTTTGTCAAGTCCTGGCGTCCCCAGGCCATTCAACGCCCAGGATCCGCCGGATCGCCTTGCGAACGATCAGGGGGTTTTGCAGACAGTCTATTCGGAGTCTGGGATTTCCTGCACAGGAAGCTGCGCGAAGGCACTGACCGTGCCGGCAATCCGTATCTCGTCGACTGGGAAGTACCCATCGGGAAGATTGCGCAGGAACAGCAACATGTGAGAGACGCAACAGAAGTGAAACTGGAAGACGGAGTTCGATTGCTTCGGATCGTACGTGACAGTGATCGGTACCCGCGGAAGCCCCCCGAAGTCTGGCATGAATTCGTGGATCTCCGAGTAGACGCCCGTCCCGAACCACTCAACGGTCTTCGGTTCCAAGGTGAGGATCAAGCCGCCACAGGCGTCGCACGTGATCCGCTCCTCAACCACGTGCTTACGATGGCAGTACTCGCAGAGTTCAGTCTCCACCTGTCGGCTCATGGGTGCACCGTACTGATCATCTGGGATCCCGTCAATTCACCGCGGCGCGAAGCAGGTCAGACAGTCCAGCCTGCAGTGATTCCGTGGGTTCGAAAGCGAGCTCCTCCGCGGCGAGGGAGGCATCAATCCGGCTCATGAGAACCTCGGCGGGCCGAGCCGGCGCGTACTCTGCCGACACCATTGCCCACAATCGGTTGACCGAGATCGGGTGGCCTGAGGCGATATTGTAGATCCGGAGGGAGCCATCCAGCACCTCTGGATGATCAAGGGCAAGGAGGTTCGCTCGGGCCACGTCCCTCACATGGACGAAGTCGCGAATCTGCTGGCCATCGCCATAGATCGTCGGGCGCCGTTCCTCGATCAAGGAGCGAGTGAATGCAGGGATAACTCCGGCGGTGGCCCGCGGGCCGTAGACGTTCGCATAGCGCAGGATGATCCGGGTCAGGTTGGTACCTGCGGTCTCCGAGACGCGGCGTTCCGCTTCCGACTTCGAACGAGTGTAAACACCCAGTGAGTGAAGCGCCCAGCCTTCCATTGCTGGCGCGTCGCATTCCCCGTAGGCGCCAGCTGAGCTAGCAAAGATGAATCGCTTCGCGTGGATCCGCTGCGCCTCAGCCACGAGGAACGCCGTAGCAGCAACATTCACCCGCCTCACTTCCTGGCGATGCTGCTCGCACCAAGCGACGTCGACTCGAGCCGCATGGTGATTCACAACCTCGGGTTGGATTTCGTCGAAGATGTCAGCAACTCGCGATCCGTCACAGATATCAGCCTCGAGGATTGTCACGTTCCCAGATGTCACCGTGCTAAGGAGATTCTTGACAGTGCCTGTAGAGTAATCGTCGACAACTGCCACTTCGTGCCCTGCCTTGGCGTAGGCCTCAACAACGTGTGAACCGATGAAGCCAGCACCACCGGTGACAAGAATCCGCATGCGGCCCCTCCTGTCTCATGGAGACAACAAGCAGAAGGGAGCCGGCGCAAAGCCGGCCCCCCTCGAGTCGGAGTACGTTCGCGTGGAGGCGTTATCCTTTGCCGGGCCGACCGATCGGGCCGTTGCCTCCGCCCTTACCGGTCCCCCGGCCTCTCCCCCCACTGCGGATCTTGCTACCTGGGCACTTCGCCACTGCAATCACCCCCTCTCCATTCGGCACATCTCTCGTACCTGATTTAGATCCTCCGGCGTGTTTACGTGCCCCCACCGGCCCGTCACGGGTAGCAGCTTGATCGCTCCAGCCGGCAGGAACAGCAACGGGCGCACAATCCACTTCATCTCCGCCTCGATCCCCATCTGAACAGCTCGCCAGTACGCCGGGCAGCGCACGATTCGCATCGCCCCGGCGTAGGAGACAGTCCCCGGCTTGATGAGGCGCCCGATGTAGGGGATTGGCTTGCGGTGTCCCGCAGAGAGGATCTGCGGCCGTCCTAACTGCTGTGGTGCCGTCAGGACGCGCACGGTCCCTACCGCGTCTTCCTCCTGCAACGGCGCCATGCGAAGCTGTGCCAGAGAGGAGAACCAGCAGTCCCCAGTCGTTACGATCACGTCTTCGTCGCGGAATCGATCGGCCACGAGCCGCAATGCGTTCAGAGCGCCCTTCATCTCGTAGTCGAGCACGAGATCGACTTGCTCGGAAAGAGAAGATCGAAGCAACCTCGTCCCAGATTCGTAGCCGAGGACCAGCGTCGGCCGCTTTGCCCCGAGGGCCCACAATTGGCTGACCAACAACTCAAGCAGTGTCTCTCCATTCAGGCCAACCGGCACCAAGCCCTTCGGTGGTGAGTGCCCAGCGAGCCGCGTCGCACGCCCTCCGTCGACGATCACAGCGCGCATGCAACCTCGATCCATTCGTCCACACCGCTGGTCCCGTTCATCGCGCAATCCTGTTCCCTCCGCTGAACCAACAGGTCGAAGGCCTCGCGGCCGCCGCGGAACGGCACGCCGCGGGCGACCACTCGTCGCCAGCACTCCTCGGGATCCGTTCGAATCTCGGTCGCGATGACTCGATGCCCGTGCTGACGGGCAATCCGCGCGCAGCGATCACGGAATAGCCTCCGCAGATTCATGTTGTCAACGAGCACCACGCGTCGATCGAGCAGAAGCAGCCGCAGTTGCTCGTAGAACATGGGATAGACCAACTCGTCGAGCTCCGGTACGTAGCCGCAGCCGAACACCTCGCGCCGCAACGTCTCGAACGACACCACGGCAACGCTGCCCGGGCCCCCTTTGTCAACCGCTTCGGCCAACCTTCGCCGTGCATAAGTCGTCTTCCCGCTGCCCGGAAGGCCAATCAGAAGCTCCAGCGTCATCTCACCCGCTTTCGCGACAGTCGGTGCATCGTGTGGTCGGCGCCGAGGATCTGCCGGCGGATCCAAGCACTCGTACGGTCAAGGACGAACACAGCGGCGAGGATCACCAGAAGCGTCACCGCGACCTCGCGCGTCCGGAACAGCCGGATCGATACGAGCAATGGCACGCCGATCCCGCCGGCGCCGACGAAGCCGAGCAAGGTCGAGGTCCGGATGCAGTACTCGAAATAGTAGAGGACGTAGCCGATCAGAAGATGGGCCACGTCCGGCAGGATCACGTAGCCGATGATCTGCAGTCGGTTCGCTCCGTCGACCATTGCCGCCTCGATTGGCTCGCGATCCGCCGTTTCAAACGCCTCGGCGAAGTAGCGACCGAGCGACCCCGTACAGTGGCAGACGAGACCAAGCACACCCGGGAAGGGGCCAAGGCCGACCATCGCCACAAAGATCAGCGCGTAGAGAAGCGCCGGGATCCCACGCAACGTGTTGAGCACAATCCGCACGGCTTGGTACAGCCAGCCAATCGGGTTCACGTTGCGCGCGCCGAGTAACCCAAGGACCAGTGCGCCAAGCGACGCCCAGGCGATCGCCACCACCGCGATCTCGACACTCTCGAGGAGCGGCCCGAGCAGGCCCGGAACCTTCGCCCACGCTGGAGGCCACATGCTCCGCAGGTAGCGAAGCATGTTTGGCACGCCGCGGACGGCCGCCGCGGGACTGGTCCGCGTCTGAACCATGCAGACCCCCACAGCGGCCATCAGCAGCAGAACGACGATCCAGCGGGCGAACCCGCTATTCCGGCTCCAGATCAAACGTCTCGACCAGGGCGCGGATCAGATCGTAGGTCGTAGGGGTAATCGGCGCGAAGCCGTCCAGTTTGAATGGCGCACACGCCTCCGGAGGCACCGTCAGCCATGCGCCGGTCAGCGCTGCGATGAATCCCTCGCCCAAGCCCGGGCGCACGATGATCGGGTTCGTTGGAATCGGATCGGACCGAAGGAGAATCACGTACTGGCCCTCAGCGATATTCCCCGCAGCGAGGTTCTTCTCAAGCCGGAAGTCGTTGCAGCACGCCAAGTCGACCGTTCCGTTCGCCAGCGCCAAGATCGCCGCATCGTGTGATCCGGCGAAGTAGATCTCGGAGAAGTCCTCGTCCGTCACCCCGAAGTTGATCAGCGTGATCTTCGGAACGAGGCAGCCGCTCGTGGATGTCGGATCGACGTAGGCAATGCGCAAGCCGGCCAGATCCTCCGGGCTCACTGTCTCCGGCTCGAGCCCGAGCCCCGGACGTGCCAAGACGTATGCGTAGTCGTAGGGCATGTGTGTATTCGTCTTGATGTCGCACGCGATGGGAATCGCGCCGAACAGCACCTCGCCCTGGATGTAGGTGAATCCCCCGACGCGCGCCATGTCCGCGTGACCGTAGAGCATCGCCTGCAGCACCGCAGCGTAGTCCGTGGCCACAACATACTCGATCGGAATCTCAAGCTGAGTCGAGAGATGGTCGAGGATCGGCTGGAAGGCGAGGACATCGTCCTCCGCCGAACCGGATGGAACGTTCACGAACACGAGTTCCTCCGGGGGCACAGCACCAACAGATACCGTGAAGCCCACCAACAGAACTACCAACAGCAAACCAAGTCGCTTGTTCATTGTTCCCTTTCCCCTTTCTTGGATGGTTCGTACCTCACGTTTCAGCGCCTTGGTCTATCATTGGCATCGCGAGCAAGCCGCTGTTAGTCAAACTCTGTGTGCGCTCGGCGATCACCTCCTATCGGCACTCTGTAAGATACGACGTCCCCACCCGACGCGCGTACGCCTCGCGGAACGCTGCCTGGTCGTCGTAGATCGGCCATTCGTAATCGAAGTCGAGACACTCGCCGCCCTGGCTCTTGCCCGGGAAGCGGTCGCCGACCTTCTTCCACTTGCAATAGACGTAGGCCTCGAGCGGATCCGGCGATGGCATCTCGACACCAAGGAACTTCGCCGTACCCAGTCGCTCGAACAGGTACGCCGGCAGCACATGCGCCACCCGCGGTGCCGTGACCCACCAGCGCTTCCGCCCCCGCTTGTACAGCCAGTACAGATCGACTGGAACGCCATCCCAGAAGAAGCGAAGCACCACGCCAACCTGCGGGAACAGCTTGTCGTGGAAGAAGTAGCCGCGCCGAAATCCCACATCGTCAAATGCCTCCGTGAGCCAAGCCGGCGAGATCGTCTCGGCGAGGATTGCGATGTCGATGTCATTGTCGCCAGGCAGTACGACGCCGCCCTCCGGATTGTCTCGGCCGAGGTAGGCCGAAAGGGCCGTGCCCCCGTGGAGGCACCACTGAGCACCCGGCATTCGCTCGCTGCTAAAGGCCTCACCGAGCTTCGCCGCCATCGCCCGGACGGCATCGGCGTCCTTCATCCGCTCCTTGCAATCCGCGTTCGTGACCATCAGTCTCCTCTCTCACGGATCTCGATGTACGCTGCGAGCTCTTGCAGATCCCGGCGACCGATCACCCGTGCCGGGTTGCCCACAGCGATCGAGTTCGCCGGGATGTCACTCGCAACCACCGCGCCAGCGCCGATCACGCAGTTGTCGCCGATGGTTACCCCCGGCACGACGATCGCCCCATAGCCGATGTAGCAGTTATCGCCGATCGTGACGGCCTTCCCTCGCTGCGGCGTTGCTAGCACGCCATGGGTCAGAACCGCTGAGCGAGTCGCCAGCACGCAATTGCGGCCAATCGAGACCTTGCCTGGGAACACGATGTCGGTATAGCCCCACAGGCGCGTGTTCTCGCCGATGTGAGAGCCGCGGTTGCGGCGTTTCATTGCCTCAGCGCGGACCGCTGCACGAAGCTCCTCACGTTTCATCTTGATCACCCGACTATCGTGACAGCCATCCAGCCACGGCTTATCCATCGTGAACCCGTCGATCCATGTTGCGCTTGAACTGAGCCAGCTCGTCCGGATCGCGTTGCTTCACCACGCGCGCCGGATTGCCTACTGCAACGGCATTGTCGGGAATCGGCCGCGCCCTCGGGACAACCGCACGCGCGCCGATGACACAGTTGTTGCCGATGACGGCCCCCGGCAGAATCAGCGCACCCCAGCCGATGTAGCAGTAGTCGCCGATCTTCACTGGCAGCCAGCTCTCGACGCTGCCATGACAGAGCACCGTGGCGTTGGAAGCGATCAGCGTACACTTGCCGATCGTGATCAGTTCAGGATGTGCACTGCTGTCGAGAGTGCCAAACAGTAGCGCCCCCTCTCCAATGTGCACGCCCTTCGCGCGCTCCTTCTCTGCTGCCCCCAGTGCGCTCACTGGCCCTCCAGCACCTCAAGCATCCGAAGCGCCACCTTGCACCACGTATGCTGGCGCGCTTCGATCGCGTTGTCGTAGCGATCGACCGGCATGGTGATCAACTCGTACAGCTCCTCGGCCGTACTCCACTCAACCGATCCCAGCTTTCCATGCACCGTCTGCCGCCAATTCTTGGCGTGCGCAACAATCGTCATTCCAGCGTAGGCCGCATCGATCCGGGTGAGATCCAGCGCCCCGCCACGCAGGTCGAGGTAGACGTCGGCTCGGTTGAAGTAGGCCGGGAGATCGTGATACGGCACGTAGCGGCCAACGCCCTCCCACTTGTGCCAGAGCTCCTTGTCGCACTCTTGGCCAACCAGCGGCATCCATGGGTCTCCTTCCTGGCCAGCCCGGGGATCATCTACTGCATGCACAACGATGCCGTCCATGGATGACCACGGCGCCACGTAGGACAGCGTGACGCACTCCCAGCCGTCCTCTGACAGCTCCATCAGCACGTCTTGCGCGATCGCCCACTCCTCCTGGAAGTGCTGGAGCAACGTGATGTCCGGATACTGCGAAACAATCCGCCGCGGGCCGCCCGTCTTCGGCTCCGGATGGAAGTGCTCATCCGAGCCGAATCCCACCGGGATGAACTGATCGTGCTTCGCCCGAAACCCCAGGTCCGTGTCTTGTGGCCAGTCCTCCCCCGTAAACACTTGATCGAACGAGCCTCGGAATCCAACCATCGGCGCGTCGAGGTAGAGGCAGAGTTGTCCATCAACCATCCGGCGCAGCGCCGCAGAGTACTCCTCGCCCCGGTTCACCGCTCGACGCGCCAGCTCCGTCACCACAATCGCATGATTCATCGCCGGCAGGGCGTATTCCCGCCCAGGAAGCGCTGCATCCCAAACCACCGGCTGAGCGTCCACCCCGAGCACGCGGAATGCCTTTATCAGCTCGTACGCGACGACCGCCTGCCAACCCTTAGCCCCCTGCCATGTCGGCGGTGGCCATGCCTGGCACAGAACCCCGATCATGGTGCACCTCCTCGCCCTTGATAAACCCGGCCCAGTCGCCAACGACGTACGGCCAGTACCGTGCACATCCCCGCTCGTAGATCCGGCGTCCCATTGCAAGCCGTTCCTCTGCGTGGTCCCTGAGGTACTCCAGCCGCTCACGCGCTGCCTCCGCCGTCTGCTCCACCACGAAACCAGTCACCCCATCCTCAACGAGCTCTCTGATCACCCCAACATCGACCGACACGATCGGCACACCACAGGCAGCCGCCTCGAGCGCCGGCGTTGGCAATCCCTCGTGGTCGCTCATGCAGAGCAGCACGTCGATCGACCGGTAGAAGTCACCCATCTCCTTGAGCGTCCGTGGCACTCGCGATCGTGGCTTACCCCACCCACTACTCCATGCCGCCAGCCGAAGCTCGACGCCAGGAAGATCGCATACCTGCTCGACCAGACCGAACCGCTTGTACGGCTTGCCCGGGTTCCCAACCCATCCAACACGCAATGGCGGCATGAACCGACCTCCCCGTGGGGGTGGATAGAAGATCGTCGGCTCCACCCCGACACGAAGATACGCCACGTCATCGCGGACCGTACGCCAGATCGACTGCAGCCGCGGCGACACCACAGATAGCCGACCTGCTGCTGCCGCCGCCTCGAACAGCACGTGACCGTAGCAGTTCACACTCGGAGGCCTCCCCCCCGGATACCCGTTCCCACCAAGTGGTCCCATGTGGACCGTTGCGATGTACCTGCCGTTCAGCTCCGGATGGTGCCGGCGAAGGAAGTTCGCTTGGAACAGAGAGAAGGGATAGACTACGTCGTAGTCTGCGATCGATGCCACGGTATTCCGTTCGTGGCGAAGCTCAAGCTCATAGAACAGATCGATCTCAACCCCTGGGTCCCGATTGTGCCGTTGGATTCCTCTTGCGATGTGGTCGAATGCCCACCCTCGCACATCCGCGATGATTGCAACCCGGGTCACTTGGCTTCCTTCCTGAAGTCGATCTCGTACTCGTTGCAAGGTGTCTTGGTCCACGCAGGCCGCATGGTATAGAGTGAGCCTGGCGTTACTTCGAGAAAGGCCAGCAGCGCCTGGCAGCCTACTGATCGAGACATTCCCTGGGCTGGCTTCGAAAGGCGCCGATCACCCAATCCCCCCCGGTAGAAAATGAAACGCGCCCGTCCAGCTTCAGTTGCGTGTCGACGGAGCGCCACTGTGCTGTACTCGTCCAGCCCAAACTCCTGAACCGTCGCTGAGGGTAGCAGCAGCGCCTTGGCATCCCGAGCAACGCGGACCACGCCTGGCTCGTGCACTGGCCCGCGGCCCCGCCGCGGCACTGGGATCCATTCACGTGGCTGTTCACGGAACTTCCTGCTCCGAACGATTGCGAGAATCTCCTCGGTAGTGATCCGAAGTGCTGCAAGCTCAGCACGTGGATCAGAAGGTTCGTGAAGTGATCGCTCGTATTCTCGCCGCGGTTCAACCCACTCTTGCGCTTGCTCCGGAGTTTGTGGCGGCTCGGCTGCCCTGTCGAGCGCTTCCATCAACGCAACAGCACTGAGGTAGTCCCCCTTGGCCTCATCGTCCTTGCCCATTGTCCCCTTCCCCCCTTGCTTCTGCCCGCGCCACGAGGAATGACACTGGTAGGCCAAGCCCAGCTGCGATCCCCTCCAACGTCTCGAGCATTAGGCCATCGTCACTTGTTTCGGTCCGAAGGACCGTTTCACGCGCTACACCACTTCGCTCGCCAAGCGTCTCGAGTGTGACCTCCTGCCGCATCCGCTCTTCCCGGATCACGTGGCCCAGCGCAATGCGAAGGCTCATGCTTCTTCCCCCTGGAAGAGTTCGGCCATCAGATCTGCGCTCGACTTACCCTTGCCAAGCGCGGCCAAAGGATCCGCCAGACCCAGGTCTGCCAAGAGCTGCAGTCCCATCGCGAACTCCTTGAGCGTCTGCGCATTGTGAAGCCTCGTCTGCGCTTCCTTCTCCTCGCCCTCTGCTCGCTCACGCTCCGTCTGAGATTCCGGCGGGTTGAACACCAGTCGGAAGTGCATTCCCGTTTCGTTGCGCCTCCGAGCAAAGCGCTGTTTGAGAGATAGCATGAGATTCTTCCCGCCGGCCTGGGTGCCAAGTGTGTCCGTTGCCAGGCACAGTGTAACGAGCTTCCGAAGCGGCTTGCGGAGCTGCGTCTCCTGCCTAGATCTGACCCACTCATAGTAGCGCTTCATGTCGCTCTCAGCCGATGCAAGCTTGCCTGCCTGGGCGCCCAGCAACCGCGTCCTGTTGATGCGTGTCGCCGCGGCAATCAGGTCCCACATGAAGTTGATGAGCCAGACGAGGCTACCAGGATTGTTCGAGACCATCCCCATGGCCTCATCCTCGTCCAGGACGAAGAAAGACATGCTGTTCAATCGACCTTCCCAATCCCGCTGGAACTCCTCCCGCTCTTCCATGTCGCCACTGAGCTGTTTCGACCGGATGTAGGTCGTTGCTAGTCGATAAGCAATCTGTCCGACTGACCACTGGACGTTCTGCTCAAGCTGCAGCACAGACCACAGCGTTACAGCCATGGGGAGACCGAACAGCTGGCCAACGCGCGGCCGGGTCTGAAAGTGGATGGCGCGGGTCGCATCGAGAATCTTGTCCGCAGAACCACTACCGGCCTTTACCTTGAACTGACTGGCCAAGCCGTAGCTATCACTCTTCGGATCGTCGTCAGGCACGATTCGGGAAAACTCCCCGTCACGGCATTTCGTGACAAGGTACTGAATCTCCTTGATTTGAGTCGCTGGGCTCGTGATCGGCTTCTTGAAATCAGCGCTGCCTTTGATCCCAGCAGCAACGAGGCCGTCGCCATAGACCACTTCGTGCCGGAGACCGGTCTGCATGACATCCTTCGCATCGAGCTCCTCGAGGTACTGCTGCAGGTCATGGGACCGCTTGGGATCTTCGACAGGATTGCCTTGCTCATCCGTGAACTGCACTTCAAACCAGTTGCGCAGTGGATCCTCGCTCATGATGTCGCTGACTCGGCGGTAGAGCCAATCCCACTCATCGAGTTTGGTCAATTCGGCTGGCTCGAAGAGCCAGGACGGTGCCGACATCGGCCGCTGCTTGGCCAATGGATCCAGCAGGGGATTCATCTGGCTGCCTTCGGGGACGTAGAGCCCCGTATCCGTGCGGCTTCGGGCTTGTACCAAGAGTGATTCTCTGCTCACTTGCTCCCCGCCCCCTTTTGCCTGCCTATCAGGCTTCCCGCAATGGTCCCCAGTGCGCCCTACCTAACAACGCCCGCGTGTGATCAGCGGATGCGCGGCCCCCGCCCACCACTCATAATGGCCTTGATACTCATGGCCATGTCCTGGCACGGCAACCACCTCCTTTGCGAATGCTATCCCGAGGCGTCCTAGCCCCGCAGACTGCACAGCGCCGCTCCTTCGCCATCAGTCCCTCGCCTCGTCAGGCTTCAGCGGCTCCCTGACCCCGCCTTCGCGACGCCGTGGACCGCGGCGACGTCCGTACCCGTACCGCGCTGCGAAACCTCCCGACGGATGCTCAATCAGTAGGTCCGTCATCGCCCAAACCAGCCAGTCCATGCGGTTAGGCGACCAGCTCGACCCACCGGGCCCCGCCACCCAACTCGTCTGCTCATTCTCAAGCTCTGGGAAGTGCCCTGCGTGATGCACACGGCCCTGCTGGTACAAGTTCACAACCGGCTCAGCCCGCCGGTCCTTGCCTCGAGACGCTGGCACCAGGATGACTGGTATGTTGGGGTCAACTGTGTGGATATTGCTGCGAACGAGTTCGCCACCGAAGTTCTTCTCTGCTACAACAGCATTCGCACTGAAGTCATTGTACGCTTGGACAGCGATCCTGGCCCACTGAAGCGGATCATCCCCGTAGTCTCCTGAGAGATCTTCGAGTACGTAGCCATGACGGAGCTGCTCGCGACGCTCCTCCGACCACGCCCAGCCACGTCCAGCAACACCAATCCCAACCTCGTCCGCGTCCTCGCCGCCACCGGACGGGTCGACCGCCACAACGATTCGATCGAGCTCCGGCGCCCGCCGTGGATCGACGCGGTACGGCTCGATCATCGTGTCCATGTTGAACAGCGCACCCTCGATAGCTCCGGCGGGGCACTGCTGATAGAGAGCCTGGAAAAAACGGTGCTGATCGCGTTTCTCGCGTAGCAGGAAGTCAAGCGACCGCCACTCCGGCCAGAGCGCCTCGCCCGGCTTGCGGCCAATCGGATCCTTGTGCTGCGCGATGTCCGGCAGACGCTCCTCGATCGGGTCTTTCTCCCACGCGATCGCCGGAAGACGAAGAACGGTCCAGTGGTCACCACTCTGCGCCATCTCGTTGAGCAACCGGCCGACCAGGTCCTGCTGCGCCCACCACGTCACGCAGATGACGATCGCTCCATGTTCAGCAAGTCGGTTCCGTACGACTGAGCGGAACCAGTTGATTTTCTTGCGCTGGTAGGTTGGACTCTCCGCTTCCCAAGAATTCTTTTCCGGATCGTCGATCAGGAATAGATCCGCCGGGCGACCTGTGATGTCGCCCTCAAAGCCGGTTGCGTGAAAGCGGCCGTCGTACTTGCCAGAGCCGACGCGGCCAATGTGCCAGTTGTTCGCGGCCTCCGTCTCGGGCGAGATCTCTACACCGAAAAGGCGCGGTACTGCCCATTCGAAGTAGCGGCGCGCATCGATCGCAATCTCCCGGGCCCATGTCGCGTTGTACGCCGTGAGGAGGGTCTTCTTACTGGGATTGCGGCCAGCGAACCACCCAGGGAAGAGGCGTGACGTAACTTCGGTTTTGCCGTGCTGTGGCGGCATCAGGACCATCAATCGGTCAATCCCGATTGGCTCACCAGCATGCAATGCGCCGATCAGCTCATCTGGGGGAAGATCCGTCGCCGGCGCCTCGCCACGGATGTACCGCTCGACCGCCTCGAGAGCAGCACAGAGGAGCTCAAGGTGTGGGGCGCGCTGCCATGCTCCTCCCGTTGCCTCGACACAGTAGTCGGCAAGGCAATCCGTGGCTGGGTGAAGCACACCAGCCAGGTCCTGCGCGAGCTCAGCCGTCGCCTGGTCCATGACTCCTCAGCATTTCAAACAGCGCCTTCTTCGCCGCCGGGAATGGAGTAAGCACCTCACGGATCTCCGTGCGTAGTGCGAGCCACTGAGGGGCATACAAGATGTTGATATTCGTGTCGCCCCGATCCTCAATGACCTTCACAACCCGGGCAATGGTCTCGAGCTGCCGCGTCATCGTGTCAGAGTAGCGACGAAGTGATTCCACACACTCCAACACATGCTTGCCAGCAAACACCAGCGCCTTGCCGCCTTTCGGGCCAGTCTTCACCACAATCACGGGATGGGGCTTTCCCTCTTCATCCACAGGCCGCACCCTTGATCCGTTCGCCGAACGCGGCACCGCCTTCCCATTCTGCAACTCGACATCGATGTCTAGCCACTCGAGCAGAGCTTGCAGTACTGCTCGTGCAATCACGCTGTCCTGCTCTGTCTGCTCGAACAGGTCTTCAAGTCGGGCACGAAGGCTCTCAGCATCTGCCAACACCCCGGCCCGCTTGGCCTGGGCAATGAACTCCTCGACATGGCCACTCCGCTTGTGCCGCCCAAGGGCGCCCGCCGACACTCCGAAACGTTTCGCTATCGTTGGGTACGATTCGCCATCAAGAAGCGCGCGGTCGATTTCCACTCGGCGCGGATGTGTACAGATTGTGCATGGACGCGGCACGTCGCATCACTCCGAAACGCTTGGCTATGCCGATCGCCGAAGGAGCTGCAGTGCCCGATGGGCCAAGCTAACCACCCAACCCTGCGTCGAACCACAGCGGCACTTCCACCCACGCCGAGGTCTCTGCTGCACCCACGACTCGGCACCACATACCTGGCAGTGAATGAGCAACAACTTCACTGCCGTCTCTTCCGCCATACCTTGACGCTCTCAATCACGAACGCAAGCGGCCAGGCAACACCGAAGAGGAGCGCAGTTGGCCACGGTGCGCCGCCACGCCACGCCAGAGATGCAACGATCCAGCTTGGCCACAACCAGAGGAGGAGGACGAGAGAAGCAAACGAGATCTTTATCTCACTGCCCCCCCAGTGCATTCTTCACCCAGCCAGGAACCTTGCTCGCTGCGATGTAGGCTCCTCCCTTGCGCCAGCGGCCTCGTGAGTCCCTCGAGTAGCCAGCTGCTGCCGCACGTCCCGCCGGGTCATCCTTCGCCGTTTTGTCGCCGTCGAGTTCTGCCTCGCCAACATCACCAGCAGCCGCACCAGATTCGCTGCCACGGTCCTCTGCCGTCTCTCCCTGCTCGCCCTCGGGTTGATCCGCTTCACTGGGTACCTCCAGTTGCGCGTTGCCTTGCACGTCGGTTTCCCGCTCTCCTGGCATGCGTGGCGCAGCCTGTTCGCGCATCTGCTTTCCAGCTTCCGCGCCTTGCAGGCCGGCGTTCTCTAGCCTCTCGAGTTCCTCCCCTTTGGGGAGCGGATCATCCCATCTCCAGACAAACGGGCCCGTTCCCGGAAGAGCCGCCACCCGGCCACCAACCGCCGTTGCCCGACGTGCCACCTCTAGCGCCTCAAGCTGATGGAGGTCGACATAGCCAAGGAAGGCCTCAGGCGGCCAGCCGTCAAGCAAGATCCGTGACTCCATGAAGTGGGCTTTGAACAAAGCAGCTGTGTCCAGTACACGGTCGCAGTGACCCGCCCGCAGGACAACCCGGTATCCCATTCGATCCGGCCCGACCCACTCACGCACCGCCTGAAGATACGAGCATCTCTGCTTGGGAAACCACAGCAGGAACTCGCGGTCCGCGTATGGCGCTATCGGGTAGAGACCGAAGTACTGCGCGCTTCGATCCAGGTAGGTCCGAACCGGTGCCCACTCATCATCAAGCTGGGCAAGAAAGAGCAATCCCACCCGAACACGCCGGCGGAAGTGCCGCCGCACAATGTGCAGCAGCACCAGACTCTCAATCGACCCAGTGTACTCAACGAGAATCTCCTCGCGGGGCAACTCGAGTAGCAAGGCATCGATCGCCGCCATCGCATTCGCAACAAGCCGCTCGCGTTTCTCCTCCTCCATCGGTTTGTACACGTCCCCTCCCATGATTCGTTCCACTGAAACGTCTGCTGCATCCGCCAGCGCCTTCAGGAGACGCGGGCGGTACGCTAGGAGGCGCGGAAGCACAACCCGCACCCGTTCGTAGGCATCGATTGGCGAGCAGCCCCAGAGCGCCGCCAGCGCCTGTTCATTCCCTTGCGGGGAATAGGATTCAATGAGCGCATCGAAGACCTCGACAAGGGGTACCCCGAAAAGCTCCCCGTACTCTGGTGCTCCGTCATCCGCTACAGTCCGGAGGACCTGGCGGAACTCCTCGCGTGCCACGGCGCCTTCCACAACTGCCCAAGGAGGACGCATCAGCCAACCTTCGTGCGGCCGTAGTGAGCCAAGGACCGCATTGCCATACGATCCATCCGATCTTCCGAGCCCTCGCCGTCCAGCGGTCCGAAGTCACCTTCGATCGACTGATGCGGAACAATCCCTCGCCGCGGCTGTGGACCCCCGCTCGCAGCCCACTGCGGCAGCGCATACCGACCTTGAGCGGTGATCAGGCCATACTTGTTCACAAGCCGAGCCCAGTTTCGAGCGGTATTGGTCGCCCAGCGTCGGAGCAGCTCCCGGCATGTCGACTCCGTTGCGTCATCTGGAAGGCGAAATCGCGCATGCAGGAGGTACACGAAGATTCGAACGCGAACGTCCTCGAGCGCTTCGTCCAGATACCGGCGGTCACTCAGGTTGGCAGCAAGCACACGAGTGATGTCAGGCAGGATCAGCCGATGAAGATCCTCGAGCGCCCGTTCGTCGCATGCTTCAGCTGCTGCAAGTAGGTCTTGCAGCCTGCCAGCCCCATACCGCCAGCCAACGATCAGCCTGCCGGCTTTGCCCACTGTGTCTCCCTGTGGGAGCCAGAGGCGAGCTGCCAGCGCCCGCCCAGTGTTCCCCCTCGCCATTGCCGGCCGCACCGACAACAGCACGCCTTTGCTACCCAGAGAGGACAAACCCAGCTCAGAAGACAACCTCCCGAGCTGGGTCCTTCCCTCACTCGCATCCTACGGCATTAGCCCTGAGCGAGTTGCATCACTCGCCCGTTAGGCTAGCGTAGCCATCTCTTGGCATGCTGTCAAGCCCCTCCGAGCGCGCCAGGCCATCTGGGGCCAGTTGACAGCACGCCACGTCGTCCATTCGGATCACCTCCTGCGTTGCTGGATTCAAGGGCAAGCTCATGCCCTTCGTGCTCAGACTTCCGTCGGCTCAGTGAGCCGAGTCCATGTGATCACCCCATCGGGGACACGCGTGATTTGGCCTGCCTCCACCATGACCGGCACCTGCCCGAATTGAACTCTCCGGAGCAGTTGAAGCAGTTCCCTCTCCTGCCTGCTCAGGTCTTCTTCGAAGCGTTGAAGGTTCAGGTCGACGCGCGTCGCCCGCGGAACTTCTGATCCTTCGCAAGCAATGCGTGCCGGCGCCCCGCCTCGCACATGGACAGTGATTCGACACTTCCCCGAGATCGCCCTAAGGTGGGCGATCAGTACCTGTTCCGCCGTCAACCGGACCCTGGACAAGGCCCCCGTCCTTTCCGATCAGACGTTTGGTTCCCCTTGCTCAGCGGCCACGGTCTGTCGCCCCTTCAGCCAATCCTCCACCCAGACACCAAAGCGAGCTTCGTCGGAATCCGATGCCCCAAGCACAATGCTTCTCCCCGCCTCCTCGAAGAGCTTCCTGGAAAGGTGGAGGCCACGGATGCCAGAGTAGAGTGCCACCCTCAGACCCTGTTCACGGATTCCCCGGCAGAGCTTCACGTCCTCCCCGAGGATATGGGCGCCGTAGCACGCGCCTTCCTCGAGTGCAGATCGTCGGATGATCGCCGCGCCGCCGCCGCCAGTTGTCGCAACTTCAGCCAGGTAGAGCATTTCATGACGCCAACCCGAGCTTGATCGGCTCTGGTCCCACTGGAGTCGACCAACTCGCTTCGGCCTCAAGACCTGGCCCCAAGTGACTGACCACACATCGATCAACCACTCTGGCAAAACACACTCCGACCGGTCTGGGTGGTTGATCTGCCCAAGTGTGTTCTCGACCATTGCGTTGTGGAACTTGCCCTTGCAGTGCGGATGCTGCACATCGGCGCAGAGCGTCCCGATCTCCGGGTGAGCTTCCATCACCGAAACGAGCGACCGCGGATGAGCCGACAGCGCTTCAAGCGGCATCCACACGTCAGAGTCCCACATCACCAGGTAGTGCGCATCCGTCTCGAGGAACGCATCGATGAGCATGTTGCGCAGGTGTGCGAGCTCCCCCTTGTCGTTCTTGGTATTGACCAGATCCGATCCCCGCAGCGCACGGTAATGGGCGTAGCCGAAGTCATGCTTGAGCACTCGCACGCCTGGCAACATCGAGTACATCTCAAGGTGCTGCAACGTTCCATCGACTGAATCGTTCTCGAGGAAGCAGATCTCGATTTGATGCGCACCGCGTTTTGCCTGCAACGCTGCCGCCCAAAGGCGCCGCCACCACGACGGCAGCGCCCACGCGCGATCGCGGATCGGCGTCGCAATGACAATCCTCATGCGCACTGCCTCCTCAGCAGGAGCTTCCGGCTAGCTCTCCCAGCAGGCGGTTCACATGCCGGCAGATTGAATGTGGGTCCTTGGTCAGCATGGATCCCGTCACGCGAATGACCGTCCAGCCAAGCGCAGCGGCAGCGTTGTACTTCGCGCAGTCGCCTGAGTAGCCAGCCCCTCGGGTATGCCGACCGCGTATGAACACGCCGCCCTCACACTCAACGGCAACCTTGGCCACCGGCCACGCGAAGTCAAATCGCCAGTCTCGAAGACCAGCCTCCGCAAGGCGTCCGCGCACCCCCGGCCCCGGCCCGCCTACGTGTTCCGCTGCGAACCGGTATTCCTCCTCGACCGCCGGCAGACCATGCGCACGCGCAGCAAACAGGAAGGCTGCCTCAAGCGAGCTTCGTTGACCAGGTAGTTTCTGGCGCCGCCGCCCAGAGATCGAGGCCCTCGCGATCTCAATCATCGTCCATGAGGTCATCGACAGAGATCGGCTCTTCACTCTCCGCTTCGTGAGCCTCCGAGTCGTCCTCACCATCCTTGACCCACATCGATTCGAACTCCTCGCATTCACCTGCGATCACGGCGGCCCGCTCGAACTCCTTACCCCGAACCGAAATCAGCTGCCGCGTCCGCCGGCACAGCCACACGTCGAGCGGCTTCAGAACACCGAGCACCTCGTCAAGCCGGTCGTCCCCACCAACTGTGACAAGCGCAAGCCGCTCCACCTGTTTCAGCCTCTCGCAACGCGTGCAGTCGTAGCAGGCCCGTTGGCTCGTTGCAGCCTCGGCAGGGCCGCCGTCTCCCAGGGCTGGCTCCACCGCCTCCGGCGGAGGCGGTGCCGGTTCGACATCGACGTCGATCGCCGGCGCTTCCTCCCCCGCCAAGATGCGCTCGAGCACTTCCCGCAGCACTGCATCGCCGAGCTCCTGGCGAGCGCGATCAACAACCACATCGAGCTCCGTTGGCGCTTCCTGGAGTGGCTCCTGTACCTCAGGCGAAGTGGCTGCTTGCTTCTCCGAAGACTCGCCAGATTGTGCCGCCGGCGGCACGTTCTGCTCAGTCTTCTTGGATTTGCCTGGAGGAGGCTCAGGCGGTGCGAGTGCCTCCCGGAAATCCACCCGTGTGAAGTTGGGAGCGTTCTTGGTCCGGATGCTCGCCTCAACCTTCTCGTGCGCCATGTCAAGGGCTGTGAAGAATCTGTCCCCTGCTACCAGCGCCTCGATGAAGAAGGTCTGCGGGAGCGCCCAGTAGTGTTCGGTCATCTGCTTGTCCGACTCGAGGAAGCGCGCACCGACCATCGCCATGTGCCTGGCGTAACCCGTGTACTCAATGGTCCGCCAGCCATTCTTCGCAGCCAGGCGGTTGTACTTCGAGAGGTAGTCCTTCAGTTCGTGCTGCCGTCCGTGCTTCGCGAAGATCCGGCACTCAAGGTCGAACCGCGCGAGGCTTGCCTCCTCGACCGAAGCCAGAACTTGGAACTCGTCGGCCTCCTCAAGCTGCGGCACGAGCCGCAGGAGCTCGTCTACGGACTGGACGAGCTGGTGGGTTGCCGTCGCCGATTGATCAACCACACCGCCCGTAGATTCCTCACCGGTACCCATCTGTTCCCCTTTCCCCTTGCTTCACCGGCAAGCACTCAGCTCGCCGTTGCCTTACCCAACATCGAACGAGCGCAGGAGTTATCCCCTCTTGCTCTTGATGATCCGCTCGAGAGCCTCGATCATCCCGATTTGACTAACCTTCCCTTCGGCTTCCCCGCCCCGCACCCGTGCATTCCAGATGCTCGCAGCCTCGTAAATCTGCTCCGTGTTGTATCCCAGGCGCACGGCCATGAATTCGAACACCTGTGCTGCTGCCCTCATTGCGACACTGCTTGGCTTTCGCCTTCTCCGCCGGCTCCTCACCTCGCCCCCCTCCATTCTACCACCAGCTGCGTTGGCTGCCCCCGGACCTCAGACAGCAATTCATCGAGCCTTGCCGCATACCGCCGTTCGATCGCGCCCTTCGTAAACGGATCCGGCACCCAGATATGAAGATGTCCGTCTTCGACTGCAGTGGGGACCACCTCTTGAAACCACGTCTCGAGGGTCGGAGGCGCAAGTTCAGACGCCAGTCTCTCCATGGCATCGTCCCAGATCGCGCCTGCTGCGTCATCACGTTCCGGCCACGGCTCCAATGCAGGCCTCCTCTGGCCAGGTTTGCCGAGGTAGTATGCGTGGCCACGGCTTGTCCCCGGACGAAGCTGCGAGGGTTTGTGTTGAACTTCCAGCCCTTCAGTTGGCATGGTCCCTGCGGCGTAATCGGCAATCCACCTCCGGACTGTGTTGATACTCCACGTCCAACCCAGCTCAGCAATGCGCTCCATGCACCCGATCACCTGCTCGACCGAATACCCCTCAACAACCACCATCTGGCGGAAGGCTTGCTGAATTGGCTTCCAGGCATTGCCCTGCGGGCGGGACCCACGGATAGCCGCATAGTACTCGGTAAGGCGGTTGAGATCCTCTCGTTTCATCCGTTGCTCTGGAGGCCGCCTTGGGCGTGAGCCCGAGGAAGGTACTTCTTCTGTTTCACTAGACTCTACACTAGAACCTATAGAGCTTCCCGGCCCGGACCGGGAAGGAACCCGGTCATTTCCGGGAAGGAACCCGGTCATTTCCGGGATGGGAATCGCCTTCCCGGTCATTTCCGGGATGGGGTAGAGTTGCCTGTCTCTCTTGCCATTCGGCCCGTAGGCGCGGTGGAGATACCCTTTCGAGACAAGGTTGCCAATGTAGTCCTCGACGGTACGCTCAGAGTAGCCAAGCTGGCGCCCAAGCCACTCGTTCGATGCGAAGCAGTAGCCGTGCTTGCCAACTAAACCGATCACACGGCCACAAACGACCTTCTCGCCCATGCAAAGATTTTCAGCTGCAAGGATGGCGGGAGGAATCAGCACCCAGCCGAGCTCGTGGATTTTCTCAGTTGACATAGCGATGTCCACCATGTTCGGCTACCAGGCGATTGGTTTCAGACGCGCCAACGTTGAACCACTCGCCTTGGATCCAGCGACTGCTAAGCTCTCCGAGAATGAAGTAGACAAGCCCTTGGCGATCTTGTTGCTTATCCACCCAGCCCCCTTTACTTGACACGGCCCGGGACGCTGGTGTAGAATCCAGCGTCCGTTGGGCTGCCACCCGACGCGGCACTCTCAACGCAACCGCGCTCCCGGTTGCCGGCCGAGAGACCCTTCCACCCTCTCCCTTCGCCAGGGAGACTTTGCATCCTGTGGCAGGCGCCCAGCTTCCCTGTGTGAAGGCTGCCGGCTACTGCCCATCGTCCCCTTCCCCTGCACGCTCCTCGAAGTGACGTGCACCGCACTCTAGCGCAAGCGGGCCACGGGCGTCAAGTCCGCCAATACGCTTGTCGCCCGTTGGGCATCCCGCTATACTGCCCTCTGCCGGCAGTGTGGTCTGTGGATCACCCTGCTCATTTGTTCCCCGGGGGCCGTTGGCAGCGGCCCCCATCCCTTTCTACTGGTTGGTCGTGGTTGTTGCCGAGTTGGTCCCGTGTACCTCCCAGTTCGAGATCGCGTCGTGAGGCATCAGCTTGACATGCGCATAGGCGCCCGTTGGGCGGGCCCACGTGATCCGAATCGATCGAACGAAGTTCCCATCTGCATCGACGTACTCCGCTTCGCCCCAACCGAGCGCGCGCGCCAGGTACGGAGTATGCGCGTCCAGATCGTGGAAAGCTTCCACGGGCGGGAACACGTAGAATCCGTACAGAGGCAGCGGGGCGAGCTGTAGCCAGGTATACTCGTCACCGATGGCCTTGGACTTGACGATCGACGGTGAATCCTCGGTCAGAAAGACTGTGACCGCTTCTTCCGCTGTCCCGTTCAGGATCACCGATCCGAACGACAGGTTCTCGTAATCGAATCGGTCGCCCGGCTTGAGCAAGTGCTCGAGCGGCTGGAGCTTCTGCCGGATGAACTCAACGAACTGACTGCGATTCCAGCCAACGGCTTCCGTTGCCATCTGATGTCCTCCTTTGGCGAGAAGGCGTCCCTCGCCGCTCATTACCTGCGGGAGAGACGCTGTCCGTGGCTCTCGCGCGGTTGCGAGAGACGAGTTGCGTGACCCTCTTTGCAGCCTATCCTACAGCAACCGCAAATCGCGGGTCAATCCTCCTGTCTCCGACAGTCTGTGGACCCTTGTCCAGTTCCCCCTAGATGGCGGCCAGTCAGCATAGCTCTGTAGGCGGGCCAGCCCATCATGTCGAGGGCGCGTTTGGCGTCTACGCGAGTGCCGAAGTGATCGAGGTGCCCGGCGCCGTTGATCGTGATCGTGATACTTCCTTGGAAAGGCGTATTCAGTGCTGCGATCAGTGCCAAGTCGGCGTCGGTAAGTCCTGTGACCAACGGCCGTGCCCAGAGAAGCGCGACCTCTTCATCGATGGCGAGAGCTACGGCCATCGCGCGGAGTGCTGCCACGAACTCCATGTCCATCCTGGGCATCTGGAGCCGCTTTACTGGCATCATGACTCCTTCGCGGTGTCAGTTCTCAGGTTTGCCGGCTTGTGGCTGCTGAAACTGGCAAAGCCGGCAGATGTCGGAGTCGTGCTGAATCTCACACCATCGGAGCTTCGGTAGAACACGAAGCAACGACGGTAGAACATCCAATGTAGGGGTTGCTTGCCCAGCTTCCCACCGCCAAATCGTTGTCCGGTCTCGGCCAAGAGCCTCAGCAAGCTCTCGCGTTGTCAACCCTGCAGCCTTTCGAACCTGCCGAAGCTGTCTCCCGAAGTCCATGGGGGACAGTATAGTTGCAGAAGTGCAACAGGTCAAGAGGTCCCCTTTGGCGGCGTTTGGTTCCACTCACAGCCATCAAGTAACCGCCCAGCAGCCTTCTTCCCAACGCGATAGAAGTCCTGCCCATCAAGGTATCTCTGAGCCCGGTGAGCAAGGCTCATCCCCTCTGGATACTCCGGCGACCACTCTCCCCACTGCTTGAAGAACAGCGGAACCCCGGCCGCGACGCACTGATCTCGAAGTGACCGTGCCCAATCCGGGTGCATCGGGCGTGCGCCAGGACCTGACTCGCCGCCGACGATGACCCAGTCAGGGAAGACCATGGGCCCGAAGTCGCTCGCCTCATGCTCCACAAGACGATAGTGCGTCTGTCCGCAGTAGGTAATCGGCAGCCACCGCACGAGATCCACCGCCCCTAGCAACGGCTCACACGACACAAACCGCTTCGCCGCTGGGGTTTGGAGCAAGTGTGGGATCCTGTCATTCGCGGCATTCTGGTTCTCGACCGACGTGCCAAGCCAGACATTGGGGAGCGGCCAACGCCGCGTCTCCCCGACGACGATTCCTGTTCCATCATAGGCCTTCGCTGGAGGTGTTCCGTCGTGTGTGACCCATCCCATGCTTTCAGCATCATGACAGCGGTTGACCCATCGAACCATCCGCTCTGGCCGTTTCGTCAGTACAAGGAAGATCTGCTGCGGTGAGGAGCGCATCACTCCCCAGACCTGCGCGATGAACTCGTCAGGCACGTCCCCATGGAAGAGATCGCCCATCGAGCAGACGAACACCATCGACGGCTTCCGCCAGTGCAACGGCTCGTCAAGTCGATCCGGATGCAGGGTTGCCTGGAAAGGTTCGTGAGCCGGATATCCTGCTCGACCACGTAGACGCCACGCCATCCGCTCGGCGTAGCAGTTCCGGCAGCCCTCGGAGACCTTGGTGCAGCCGGTGACAGGATTCCAGACGCGCTCGGCCCACTCGATTTTTGTCGTACCCATGGGTGGGCTCCTACGCCGTAGGCGGCATCTCGCGGTCGAGGTACTGCAAGATCGCGTCGACGACCAGGTAATTCACGGATCGGTCTCGCTGCGCCCCAAGACGCATCAGTCGCTGAACTGGCTGCTGCGGCTTCTTCGTGTCCGGGATGTAGATGGATAGTGCCTTTGCCTTCGTTGCCATCGTTCCTCCTTCCATAGAGCCGTAGCGCGGCCCGCCACTACGGCTGCTGAATGATCGCCACTTCTTTCAAGCCGCTGGCACACGGCCGAAGGCGGGAAAGATCTCTCCTTTCTTGGCATGGGTGACAGGCCGCTGCGCAGGGTCGGGGAGTCGAACCCCGAGAACTCCGGATACCATCGCTGGTCCGTCATTCGTACCAACCCCCGCGAGCGGAGCAGCAAGGCAGGCGAATCGGAGCCTACGTTCGACGGGTGAAGTGAACGAGTTCCTTGCTGCTCGCATGTTCTAGTCCTCGGGCAGTGGCTCGGGATCAGCCGGCCGGACGTGCGTTTCGGTCGAACTGGCTAGACTCGGGCCCTGCGCTACGGCCGGCCGCCGATTGCTACCATCGTTGCCGCTTGCCAAGTCGTGAATCGATGCGACGCGGAAGAGTTCAACGGACGGCGAAGGTGCAATCGGTTTCCGGCACAGCGGACAGATGTACGCAAGGTACGCCCGTCCGTTTCGTGGCCCCAGCGCCAACCTCCCGAGTTGGCCATCGTTCAGTCGCTCGACGCGTTTCGTGAGCGGGTCAACACCAACCCACCCACATGAACATGAGAAGACATCGGCTTCCATCGCGATTCGCTTCTGCCCCACACCCCTCTCCTTTCCTACTGGATGCGCTCGAGACCGCTGTCAGGCATGCTTGGCGCGAAGTGCAGCCATGCCCGGACTTCGTCGTCTCCGAAGTTCCGATTGATGAATCCACGAAGCTCGTTGCAGTCTTCCTCGTCGTGTGGATCCAGCTCGCGGGCACTGATGTACCGACCGAGTTCATGATCCTGCTGCATCCCGTCGACGTAGTGAATCCGGTAGACGTTCATGCTGCAGTTCCCTCATTCCATGGACGGACGCGATGAAAGCGGTAGAGGTAGGCAACCCTGGAGAGACTTGGTCGGTGCGGGTGGTTGCCACGCCATTCCGAGAGAAAGGCTTTCGCAGTCGGGAACCCCATCTCCTTGTGGTAAAGGGTGGCGGCATCGCAGACAGGCAGCACCTCAACGAAGTCGACGCGCAGGAGGAGACCCAGGGTCCGTGCGCGGATCCAATCCCCCGGCTCGAGGAGGCGTCGCGACCGAAGCGTTGCAGTGACCGTTCCGTCGAAGAGGCCCTTCTCCACTCTTGGATGGCCGCCAAACGATAGGCTAACCTCTCGATGGATCGTTGCGTTGCCCACTTGTCCCCCTTCCCCCGCCAGACCCTAGAAGTTGAAGTCAGCTTCCTCCTCACCAGCTGCTGATCATCCATTGCCATTCGATGAGGCGGTGCCCGAAGCCTGGATTGAGCGCCCACCGCCGAGGATGTCGACAACCTCTGCATCGCCGAAGGTGAAGACCTGGTCGTAGATCGCCTCGTAGTACGGAAGGTCCTCGTCCTTGATCCATTCCGGTACACCGACCGTCAGCGAGTAGAAGGAATTCCGGTCAATCGTTCGCTCCTCGATTCCTAACTGCTGGATGTAGGCGAACATCGGTCGCCGTGATCGCTTCACTTGCGCGAGAAGCTTGCGTACCGCCTGAAGCGACGTGCCATGGAACGACATCCGGAACGGCTCCACTTCGTTGGGCCGAACGCAGAGGAAGTTGTAGTTCACTCGGCAGTTGGGGCGTTCCTTGTTTGGACCCCACTTTGCGAACGGACAGCCATCGCAGATCTGGCGCGACGATAAGCCAAACGTCGCCCAGAAATCCGGATGCCAGTCCGAGGGTGCCATGGCATCAGGGGACTTGCACAGGATGACCGCATCGCCGAATGAACCTGGATCTGGATTGAGTCTCCGCTCGGGATCATAGAAGTAGACCCGCGATTTGCTCATGAACAGCGGAACGACGGCGATTGAGTCGAAGGTCTCCTCCGTCAAGCTGTCCCGGAAGACACCTTTGCGGCCGTCGAAATCGATCCGCGGCAGCTGCACGTCCTCCGGCCCAATGCGCTGCGTTCCCTTCGGCGGAGGTGGTGCCTCGGTGGCAACTGCACGACTCGAGGAAGCCTGCTCGGCAGGCACAGTGCCCGCGGCCCGGCCTTGGGGATTCTTGGCGTCGTCTGCCTCGTTCTCTCGCCGCATGTCCTCGGTGGAAGGCTCGCCAGACAGATTCTCTGCGCTCTCCGGCTGTTTGCCCAACAGCTCGTCCGCTTTGCCCACTTGCTCCCCTCCCTTGTCCATCCTAGCACCTTTCTGTTCGAGTTACCAGCCTTCGAGGGCCAAAGAGTGTTGGTGCAGCCGGAGCCTGCCTTTGTTCCCCCCTGTGTCCTTTTCAGGACGCGTTTGCCACAGGCCTCCGACTGCGCATGAGGCTACCGGCACACTCATTGTTCCCCGGTCCCCTTGGCAGCTTGATCGATCGCTTGCTGCTTCTCGAGCTCTAGTGTAATCACGGCATGCAGGCGACGGCGCCACGCAGGAATCCATGGGGCGTATCCCATCGGCCGGCAACGAAGCTCGAGAAGGTGCGCGTACTCGACAGCAGTCATTCGAACCTCTTCCGCCGGCTTCGGCGCCCGTAGTTGTAGATCTGGCCAAGTGCCTTGCACACCGCATGCGGGCTGCGCGGATGCTCCGGATCGACGTTCTGCGTCTTCTGGCGAATGCGCACCAGCCCCATCTTCTGCAGCTTGTCGACGATCTCTGCCCGATCGTTGTCGTTCAGCCGGCCTTCTTGGTCGACAAACGCACCGAGGAACTCAGCAACGCCAACCAGGAAGAAACCGTGGAAAGCAGTGGGCTCCTCCGGCCAGAGCTGGTCGACCATCTCAGTCGCTCAGAGGCCTTCAGGTTGTGTAGCTCGATCTCGCGAAGCTGCCACTTCGCTGCGTACGCCTCTCCGTCGTTGATTGCACCACCCAGGTGCCCAATGAATCGCTGCTTCGGCCTCTCCGGCTTCGTCGGCGCCGGTTTGCGCGCCGCCCGGGCCATCTCTGCTCCCTTGGTGATCGATACCTCGCCCGATCGAACCTTCTGCTTGATCTCTGGAGGTGTGTTGTCATTCTCGATCGCCCGCACACGCTCGACCGTGCTGCGCGAAACGCCGAGTGCTTCGGCAGTTTGCCCGGCAGATTCACCTCGCCCAACCTTCCCTTCTTTCGAAGGGGAGGTCCGTGGGCGCGAACCAGCGAGATCCTTCTGCCGTTGCGCCGCCTGCTCGCGGTACTTGGCGTCGATCGCCGCGATCGCGTTCATCAGCCCCTCGTTAGAGAGGTTGCGCCGGTCGCGCTGGCAGTGGACGGCGTACTCGAGCGCGTCGCGCACCGAGTCGAACGCCTTGCGGATCACCGCCACTTGGTGTAGCCCCTGCTCACGGGCAGCGATGAGGCGCGTGTGGCCGTCGATCACTATGCCATCCCACACCACAATCGGGAATGCTGGATCGAACCCGTGTACTTCAAGATCATCGGCGATGGTCTGCTCCAGCGCTCGGTTCTGCGGGAACAGACCACGGAATGGCGACGCCATCTTCAGCGAATCCGGATGGACCCATTGCCAGTCCATCACCCATCTCCTTCACGGAAACGCAGAATGGAATGGGAAGAAACGGATCGGACCGGCCGGGATCGGCCGCTATTGACGGGGCACGCGTCTACTTGTAGACTTGTAGGCAAGGACGCAGGGTCCATGTGACTCCTTCGTTCTGGATGCGAGGGATCTGGGCTTGCTGACCAGCGTGGCCAGGTCCCTCAGTCTTTCGCTTCGCGCTTCTGGCGCCTTTCATGGTACTCCTTGATTGCATCTTCCACGATCTCCTTTTGGCTACGATGCTCAGTGAAGGCATGCGACCGCAGGAGCTCGTGCGTCTTCGCCGAGATGCGGATAGTCGTGTCCTCCGCCTGGCAGTCTCGGTGTGCGTTCATATACGCAAGCGTACCATGCCGCGCGCGGGTTGTCAAGTGGATATCTGTCATACCGTCAGTGCAGGCAGTCACCAAGGCTCAATGCAAGATCAAGAAGCGGCCCAATGTTCACTTTCGCGCCAGGGATCCTGGGGTTGTCCTTCCAGATAGGATTGATCCGCGGGTAGCCTTGGCGAATAGCAACTCCATTGAGCGCATACGTAGCTGTCGTGGTATGTACCACTGCAGCACAACCAGATAGAAGCTCAACGCGTACACCAGGAACCGTCAAGGGCCAGGCATCGCCGTACTCATCGGCAGTTGCCAACACCCCAAATGGAGGAAGTGCGGCAAGGAGATCTGCGCGTTCGTTGAATGCCCTGTCTTCGGCAGCATACGGGTCGTGGGGATGTTCGCTTATCGACTCCGACAGCCAGATTCCCCCAACGATGAGCCCAACCAGCAAGACCAACCCAAGGATCGCACCCCATACATCGTCCATCGGAACACCTCCCATGCTCAGGGAAGTGAGTATAGCGTCTGAAGATCGCAGCGTGAAGGGTACTCAATCCCCTGAGCGGCGGAAGAGCCTCGCCAGTCCGCGCTTGCGAGAATTGGATGGCTTCGGAAGCGCAAGAGTCATAGACTCGAGAATTGCGAGCAAGCGATCCCGCTCTGCCAGGAGATCGTTGCGCTGGTCACGCAGCTGGTCACGTTCGACCTGAGTAGCCTCAAGGGCGCTGCGGAGCTGCTTAGCCTCTTCGGCAGTAGAGCTACGGCTGCCAGCGCCGGCTTCCCCAGGGGCCCCCACTGCAGCCCCAGGTCCACGCTCCTGAGGCTCTACAACCTCTTCGTAGATCTGCTGCAGCGCCGCATTGAACGAAACGCCTTCCTGCTCGATATCGTGTAGGCGGACCAGAATCTCGTATCCGGCATTCGTTACCTTCCACGCACCATGCCGGCCGGACTTGTTCACCCACTTCGCACTGACGCCTTGGAAGCGCGCATCCTCAGATAGCATCGAGAGGCGCTTCTGAAGTTCCCAATAGGACATGCCTAATCGTGGATTGACTTCGAGATCCTTGAGGGTGTAGGCCATACCGCTCGACCTCCGCGCGCAAGGTCAAGTATAGAACGTGCAGAAAGAGGCGTCAATCTCTAGGAGTGGGAATGAAGCAAGGCGGGCCGGCGGGGGACGGTGCGGTTGGGCAGGCCGGCCGTCCCCCGGAAAGCGACGGGACAGGGAAGCGCGCGATCTTCCCCCGATCCCGGAAAGGAGGTTGGTCAGACCATCCAACAATAGGGCTTAGTAGTCGTCCTTGATCGGGCTGAAGCCAGTGATGAACTCGTGGCGGATTCGGGTGAACCAGCCCTCGCCATCAGGCATGAATTCCAGAATGACGGGCCCAACCTCGGGCAGAAGCCCCTTGTCTTTTAGGTAGGGCGTTTGTGCCTGGAAACACGGCAGCATCATGCTGAACACGTTCTGGTAGCGCGGCAGCACATCCTGACAGTGCCAGTGCCCGAAGGCGACAATCTTTGGCTTCTGCTCCGGAGCGAACTGCTCGATCCGCCGCTGTGGTTTGTAGGACCTCGCGTAGGAAACTCCACCACTTGGATGCAGCAGATAGATGTCGACCCCAGCCTTGGGATCGTTGGGCACAGTGATCGTTGCAGCCGTCGTGCAGAGGTAGTCCATGTCCGCGCGTCTCTGCGCGATCTGACGACCGATATCGACGCCCGCCTTCTTCCAGTGGCTTTCGTCGTGGTTGCCGAGGATGAAGTACGTCGTGATCCCCGGTTCGCGCGGGTAATTCTCGACGAGATAATCGACTTGGGCGTCTGCACCGTGGCAGAACAGCTCGAACTCGTGTCCCTTGTACACGTCCTGGCCATCAGTCAGGTCGCCAGCGTGAAGCACGACCTCGATGCCTTCATACTCGAACAGCCGATAGGCCTCATGCAGCCGTTGCAGCTGCTGGAATCGGCTAGCAAAGTGATTGTCTGCCACAAACCCAAGGCGAATCCATCCACCCTGAAATGGAATGATGTCGATGCTGCGCCGGATGTCAGCAACTCGTTCCTGCTTGACAACGAGGTAGCCTTTGCGGGAAAGGCTCTCCCTGAGTTCCGCCTCTGGGTCAAGCCCAGCCGCGGCGAGCGCTTCTTCTTCGGTTAGGGCCTTGTCGACCTTGGGCGGCATTCTAGGCCTCCTTTGCTATGGGTTTGGGTATGATGTCTTCGGTGATGAGTGGATGTTCGGCAAGCATGCGCTGCTTCGTCGCCGCATCTGTCCAGAGGAGCACTCGCTTGCTTCCTCGCCCCAGGTAGAACTGGTACTGCAGAAGCTCCATCTCTGGATCTTCGGCTAGCTCGCGGAAGAGTTGCGTCTCGCCGCTCAACCCAAGCGCCTTGCGAATGGCGTAGTCCTTCGCGAATGCACCCTCTTCGATCAGGGCGGGGATAGTTGCCATGCGCGCCCTGGCCTTCTCATACGGGTCGTACTGAACGAGGAGCTCCTCCTCGGTCACTGTCTCGAGGCGCCCTGCCCTGCGCCTGCGTCCTGTTCGTCGGTGCCCTACAGAGCCTAATGCAAGAGAAGGAACTGCATTGCCTGCGCGTTCCTTCAGGAGCCGGTCGCGAAACGTCGATTTCGGGATTCCAGCAGCTCGTGCAGCCGCGCCGATGCCCCCGTGCTTTCTGACAGCTTCCTCGTAAGTCATGGCAGACTCCAAGAGAGAGACGGGGCAGCGAGGGAACCGTTGCGACGTACAGATTGCATCCGGTGAGACAAACTACCCCGTCCCATCAGTACCATTCCCCTTCGATGCCCTCATGCGCTTGACGATGTCAGCCACTCCCTCGCCGCCGACAGCAAGGAACATGCCATAGACGGTGAGCTTCACGAGTTCGGGGTCGATCTTGAGGAAGTGCGCCGCGATGACGAAGGCAGGCAGGATGTACCATGCCGTCTTGAACTTGCGGCCCGGTGATGCCCCGAGGATCGGTGGACTCCCCGAGTCCGCGGCTGAACCGACCTTGGTTCGAAGTAGCTCAACCCCTGCCCTGAGGATGTTCAAGAGCTTCATGGACGCCTCCTATCAAGCTGGCTAAGGGCTGCCTGGGTATTGCCCCAGACAGCCCCCAGCGGTCGCTAGCCTGCTGCTACCCGCCCTCGAGGTTCGGCGCTCTTGGGACAGGGATCTCGATCCACTGATAGTCGAAGCCGAACGCCCACCGCGTTGCAGTCGTGAACGCGTCTCCGTCCCAGATGGGCACGATTCCGATCTCGACGTACGTCGTTAGCTCCGAGACCAGTTCAAGCCATCGGCCGACGTCGCACTCGAGGCGGACGAATAGGTCGAAGTCCGTAAGCTCGAATGGGGAGTGCCATGTCAGGCCAGCAGTTTGCACATCGGCAAACGCATCGAACGTCACCACAAGGCCGGCCGTGAAGGCTACCGTTTGGCTTTCGCCCCATTGGTCGCTGTAGGCGGCGAAGCTGGTCAGGAATGGTGCAGTGAGGCAGTCTCGCACATCGAGGCCAACATCGAGGAACTCGCCATTCCCGCCTGCGTAGAGATCGAAGTTCACCAAGCCATCGAAGACCGTTCCATCCCCGGCGAGGAAGATCCCGCCGGGCCCGCCATACAGCAGATCGTGCCCGAGGAGTACGCCGTCCACGGTCAGGTCAGTGTCGAAGGCCGCTGCTGGCATTGCGAAGGTCAGCACAGCCACCACCAGTAACGACAGTACGAGCATCGGTTTCATGTATCCTCCTTCAGTTGCAGGTTGGAGATGACGAAAGGTAGCCATTCCACGTCGCCGTGACGGCATCCTCCTCTCGCATCCACGAATCAACCAGATCCACCGTGTAGGTCAACGCATGGAAGTGCTCCGGTCCCGGTGGGGGAATCGTCGGGTCTGGATCACCACAACGCTCGGGCTCCGCGACTGATAGCCACCCGCAGCCTGGGCCCCTTGGGAAAACCGGCGCCAAGGGTTCGACCGCTGTCCAGCCGATCCATGGGTACAGGAGTTCGGCTTCCACGAAGCTGCCAGTCACGTAGGTGCCGAGCTGCGTGTAGACGGAATACTCGACGATTTCACCATGGGCATCAGGCCCAGCGATGGTGAGCCGAATGTAGATTGGGTCCCCATCGGGATCGCTCATGCCGTAGTGGACGAGGGGGCTGCCAGATGCACTGCAGCCCCTGTACTGTTCGCGGAAGTCGAACGTGGCCAACTCCCCCCACTCGAGGCCCCAGTCCTCCGTCGCTTGCGGGACAAACGGGCCGTAGAGGATTGGGTGACGATTCTGAACGGTGACCATGCCGCTCACAGAGCGCTCTCCAACGTAGACCACAACGGTGTAGTGTCCTTCATACCGATAGGTGTAGCTGGCGCGCGTCGTGTCCATGAAGACCGGTTCAGAACCATCGCCCCAGTCAACCCAACATGGTTCCGTTGTTGCGATGCCAACGGTCAAGCCGCCTTCATCGACGGACGGCCGAATCATGATAGACGTTCCCCAAGCCTCGCCTCGAGCCTCAAGGACGAACCGCAACGGATCCGGGGGCGGATGAAGAAGTGCGCAGCCAGTGAGCAGGAGTAGTAGAACGCCAACGAATAGGCACAGCCTTGTCTTCATTTGCTCCCTCTCCCCCTGTCTCTTGGGTGCCTCAGCCAACAGCAAACGGGAGGACTCCCGTCCAGTGCAGGATAAGGTTCAAGAGAAGCAACAATGCAGACGCGCCAAGCCCGTAGGTAGCTGCCCGGCGCGCACGGTTCGCATGATCTCGGTCAACCTCGACGCCTTCACGAAACGCCGTGTTCTGGCGAACTTGCTCCTTCAGTGACGGCTCACCGTTTCCGGTCGAGACGCACTCAATGAGCTCACCCACCGTCTCCTTGATGTCGCGGACATCACCCTCGACGCCTCGGAAGCGCTCATCGAGCCACGCCTGGAACAGCTCGAACCCAGGAAGCTTGTCGATGCAAGGCTGGCTGTCACTCATTAGTACTCCGCTACGGGCATGATCACGTCCTGCTCGAGCTCCATTCCGAAGTCGGAAACTGCGAAGAAGACGATCTTGTACCGATAGCCAGCTGCCCCACCGGTCACCTTGCACCACGCCCGCCCGGTTGGGTCGTCCCAGCCGATGCTTCCTTCGACAAGGATCCCTTCAACTTCAACCCATGCGTTCTCGTTGTCGGCCTGGACGAGCAAGACGGTGAGTGCGTCAGCAAGGGACAGCGAAGTCTGGTGCAATAGCTCGCCGTCAGCCCGGAGAATGATCTCAACCTCATCAGCCTGGTAGTTGGTATCGATGTTGAATTCGGCGGAAACTTGGTCTTGGTCGTCCCACCGGTAGACTGTTACTGTGACCGTATCAAAACCGTCGCCGCCAGCGATGTCAAGGCCATCGGAGAAATCGACGGCGATCGGCTTCGTCTCAGACGGCTGCTTGGTCGCGATCGTGACAGCTGCGCCCATGCGGGTCTCCTATCGGTTCGCGCGCCACGCGACAGCACAGACGGTGGCGTTGCCAGAAGCACAAGCCTTCCCGTCAGCACGAAGGAGACACCCAACACAATTGCCGGGCACCCAGCCAGCCTTCCGCTGTCGGCGCGTCCCCTGCAAGGCCGTGCAGTAGGCAAGGTTCCCAGGCGCGCACGTAGCGCCCTCTCGGTCGACCGCCACGCAGCCAGGACAGCCTTCGTAGCCAGGCGCGCGATTCTTCTCGGTCATCGCGCCTCCTAGGTGATCGAGTTCTCGAGGTCCTCGACCCACACCTGGCCCGAGGTCTTCGTACCTTCGTCCTCAACCTTCCGGTTCAGGCAAACCGAACCATTCCGAACGACGTGCTCCTCCCAATGGAAATTTGCGGTAGAGCCGTCAAAGGAGGCTTCGAACGTCGCCTTCTGGCTCGTGCCGTAGGTCGGATAGCCGGCTTCCATTAACGCATACGCCTTGCTGGCGCCGACAAGGTCGGTGTGGGTCGCCGGATCCGTTGCCGTGTTGTCGTTTCCGACACCGATCTCCGCGTTTCCGTTGTCCCACTTTGTCCCACCGGTGCCCGCGATCAGCGTGAAGATGAGATTGATTCCGGTGTTCAGGAAGCTGTTCGGAGCAAACTCGTTGACGGCATAGGCGAAGCGGAGCCGCCGGACTGCCTCGAGCTTGAACTCCCTCGGAAGCCAGGCATACGCTGCTTGCTCGATCGTGATGCCGTTGCGCCTGGCCCAGAGAGCGACCAACTCGCCCCACGAGATCAGCCGCTCAGCGAGCGCCTCCGGGTCGAACCAGGTGACCTGTGTGCGTTCGAATTGCGCGTAGGACGTTGCGAGATGCCTGAGCGCCCGGGCTCGAGCGCCAGCGTCCTCGTACTTCTGTGTCGACCAACGAGAGTGATGCCGGCCAAGGTCGGTAATCACCTTCGTGCCTGGCGTCTCAATCGTGCTCATGCGTTCCCCTTTTTCCCCTAGTCCAGCTCGTATTCAACCGGGTCGTCTGCCTCGTAGACCACGGGGTCTTGGCCTTCGTAGTCGGCATCTGTCGTGCCTTTGACGTAGATCACCTCAATCGTGACTGACGGCTTCCAATCCTGCACTGAGACCGAATCGGACCCAGCCGCACTGTCTGCCAGCGAGAGGACCGCCTGAATCAAGGAGAGAACGTCTGTCCCCTCACCGACGTCTCTGATCCCGATTTCTGCAAGGATCGACAGTGCATCTGCGCCAACCCCGGCATCGGAAAGAGACACGCGGGAGAGGATCTCGGCGATGGTGTCACTCCCGACCGCAGCATCCGCCAAGTCAACAACCGCTCGAATGGAGACCGCTTCGGTGCCTGCGCCAGCGTCAGCAAGCGAGATTGTGACAGCGATCGCGACTGCATCACTCCCAACAGCACTGTCAGTGATTGTGATGAGCGCAGAGAGATCCACCGCATCGGTCCCTGCAGCAATGTCATTGATTGCCACAAATGAAGAAACAGCGAGCGATCTGTCGACGAGTTGCCAGAGGTGTGCATCTGGCCACGTCCCAGCAACGAGCGCCCGCTGGATTGGTTCGCATACAAGGGCGTAGGTGCAGTACTGGGACCCCGCCTGATTTAGATCCTTCTCGAGGACCCAACTCTCGGCGCCGTCGGCCGAGACCCAGATCTGGGCGTCAGGTGATGTTCCGGCAAGTAGGAAACCACGTGTAGCGTCATACGCTAGAGACCAAACACCGTCCTGCGGCGGCCAAGCGTCTGAGAGATCCTTCTTCAGCGTCCAGGTGTCTCCGCCGTCGGCCGAGACCCAGATCTGGGCGTCAGGGATAGTACCACCAACAAGAATATGCAGTACTGGGTCGTAAGCCAGGCATTCAACAGCTGTCTGGGCTGGGGTCTCAAGGCTGAGATCCTTCTTCAGCGTCCAGGTGTCTCCGCCGTCGGCCGAGACCCAGAGTTGCGCATGGGTTG
>Ga0180432_10001534_pt1 | contig 36355 bp, 20 predicted proteins | sample SS_ome_10_FD_132414 | JGI IMG/M metagenome (GOLD analysis project Ga0180432, IMG submission 132414) | Hypersaline lake sediment archaeal communities from the Salton Sea, California, USA - SS_1_MS_2 metaG | ecosystem: Environmental > Aquatic > Non-marine Saline and Alkaline > Hypersaline >... | reverse complement strand
GGTCGGTATGGGCTGGCGGGCCGAGCACGGCGGAGCCGACCCCCAGCTGAGCAGCCACAAACGCGGCCGCAGCCTCAGTGCGCTCAGACTGGGTTGCGAGCTGATCTGGGCCCTGATGATCGGCCCGCTACCGCTCAGCTTACTGGATCGTCCCCTCCCCCTGGCGTCGGAGAACACGCTATGAAACTGGGGACGAGCCAGGTGCGGGAATCCTTGACGGTTGCGCGGGTGCCATGTAAACTGCCTTCCACCGGCCCCCCGGTCCCTCCATCAATCAGAGGACGAAGCGCGCCACATGACAGGCCCGATAGGTTTCGACAACGGCAAGTACATCGAGGAGCAGAAGTCGGCCATCCTGGAACGGGTCGAACGGTTCCCGGACAAGCTGTACCTGGAGTTCGGCGGCAAGCTCGTCTTCGACTACCACGCGGCCAGGGTCCTGCCCGGGTTCGACCCCTCGGCGAAGATGGCCCTCCTGCGGGAGTTGAAGGACGACGCCGAGATCATCATGTGCATCCACGCGGGGGACATCGAGCGCAAGAAGCTGCGGGCGGACTTCGGGGTGACGTACGACGTGGACGCGTTGCGCCTGATTGACGACTTCCACGGCGCCGGGCTGGACGTGGCGGGGGTGGTGATAACGCGTTTTGAGGGCCAACCGGCCGCAGGGGTGTTCAAGAACCGGTTGGAGCGGCGGGACATCCGCGTCTTCACGCACCAGGTCACGCGTGACTACCCGATGGACATCGACCGGGTCGTGAGCCAGGAAGGCTACGGTGCGAACGAGTACATCCAGACGACCCGGCCGCTGGTGATCGTGACCGGCCCGGGACCGGGCAGCGGCAAGCTGGGCACGTGCCTCTCCGAGATGTACCATGACCACCAGGCCGGCAGGGAATCGGGCTTTGCGAAGTTCGAGACCTTCCCCATCTGGAACTTGCCGCTCAAGCACCCGGTCAACGTGGCCTACGAGGCCGCCACGGCCGACCTGAGGGACGTCAACCTCATCGACCCTTTCCACCTGGAAGCGTACGGTGAGACGGCCGTCAACTACAACCGGGACGTGGCGGCATTCCCGCTCCTGCAGCGGATTCTGGAGAGGATTACCGGCGCCGAATCCCCTTACCGGTCACCCACGGACATGGGGGTGAACCGCGCGGGCTTTGCCATTTGCGATGACGCCATCGTGCAGGAGGCTGCCAGGCAGGAGATAGTCCGCAGATGTTTCCGCTACCGATGCGAATACGCGATGGGCCTGGCCGACAGGGAGACCGTGGAGCGCGCCTCTCTGCTGATGGACGAACTGGAGATCGAGCCGACGTGTCGCAGGGTCGTGGAGCCGGCGAAAGAGGCCGCCGCCGAGGGACAGCGTAAGGGCAAAGGTCACAAGGGCATCTTCTGCGGCGCGGCGCTGGAACTGCCGGACGGCGCCATCGTCACGGGCAAAAACTCCCCCCTGATGCACGCCTCGTCGGCCCTCGTGCTGAACGCCATAAAAGGGCTCGCAGGCATCCCTGACGATATTCATCTGCTCTCCCCCAACGTGATCGAGTCGGTGGGCGACCTGAAGCGGACCATTCTCAGCTCCAAGAGCGCAAGCCTCGACTTGGAAGAAGCGCTCATCGCCCTGAGCATCAGCGCCACGACCAACCCCGTCGCACAACGCGCCATGGAAGAACTCAAGCAGCTGCAAGGCTGCGAGGCCCACCTGACTCACATGCCGACCCCGGGCGATGAGGCGGGCCTGAAAAGCCTGGGGATCAACCTGACCAGCGAACCGAACTTCTCCAGCAAGAGCCTGTTCCAGGTGTAGACGTGCGAGCCGTCCCGATATCGCCGCCCTCGACGGCCCGGGAGCGGGGAGGAGCGAACATGAAGCCGCAGCGCCTGGAAGGGCTCATCGCGGCGCCGCCGACGCCGATGCACGCCGACGGCAGCGTGAGCCCCGGCATGATCGAGGGGCAGTGCCGCGCGCTGGCGGAGGCGGGGGTGCGCGGAGCATTCGTCTGCGGCACGACCGGCGAGGGCCTGTCGCTGACGGTGCCGGAGCGCATGCAGGTCGCCGAGGCGTGGGTGACGGCCGCGGGAGAGGACCTGGCCGTCATCGTCCACGCGGGGCACCTGAGTCTGGCCGAGGGGCGCGCGCTGGCGGCCCACGCGCAGCGGATCGGCGCGGACGCCGTCGCCGCCATGGGACCGTGTTTCTTCAAGCCCGACACGGTCGGGGACCTGGTGGAGTTCTGCGCCGAGCTGGCTTCGGCCGCGCCGGAGCTGCCCTTCTACTACTACCACATACCGGCCGTGTCGGGCGTGCTCTTCCCGATGATCGAGTTTCTCCAGTGCGCATCCGGGCGCATCCCGACGCTGGCGGGGATGAAGTACACGCACGAGGACCTGATGGATTTTGGCCGTTGCCTCCGGTTCCAGGGGGGCAGGCACAACATGCTCTTCGGGCGGGATGAGATCCTGCTCTGCGCGCTGGCGCTGGGGGCGCGCGGCGCGGTCGGCACGACGTACAACTTCGCGGCCCCACTCTACCTGCGCATCATGCGCGCGTTCGAGGCCGGGGACATGGCGACTGCCCGGGAGGATCAGGCTCGGGCCATGGAAATGGTCGCCGTGCTGCGCACGTTCGGCGTGACCATCGCGGCCAAGGAAGCGATGAAGCTGACAGGCCTGGACTGCGGCCCCGTCCGGCCGCCACTGCGCGACCTGACCGGGGCCGAGTCCGCCCGGCTTCGAGACGAGCTCGACCGCGCGGGGTTCTTCGATTACGCGTCGCACGCTGCGCGGGCGTGAGGCCGATGGACGGACTGGCCGCACAGCGCGGGGCTTTTGCGATTAACACAATCATTTTCCTTGCGCCGTGGCCAGTGAAGGGTTATCATTGGCGCCGGTTTCCGAAACCGTCCTGCGACACCCCTTGTGAGGAGGGAAGAGGGCATGGCGAAGTCGCTGACGAAGGCCCAGATTGTGGAGCGCATGGCTAAGGCGACGGGCCTGACCAAGAAGGCAGCCGGGCAGTTTATGGATGAGTTCGCCGCGCTGGCCTGCATGCAGGCGAAGAACGGATTCACCATCCCCGGCATCGGCAAGGTGAGCGTGGCCCGCCGCAAGGCTCGCAAGGGCCGCAACCCCCAGACTGGTGCGACCATTCGCATCCCCGCGCGCCGCGTGCTGAAGTTCAGCTTCAGCAAGGCAGCTAAAGACGCCGCCTTCGGGCCACCGGCGAAGAAGGCCGCAAAGAAGGCCCCCAAGAAGGCCGCCAAGAAGAAAAAGAAGAAGTAAGTTCGGCGCGTAACTGCAGGTTTGTCGGACGTCAGTCAACAGGGCGGCCAGGGTGTTTCCACCACGGGCCGCCTGAACGATGCTTCGGTGGCGCAGCAACCGTGGCGTGAGGCCGGTTGCTGCGCTTTTTTGTGATCAGGCCGGGGGCTGCAGCAGCCTGCTGAAAAACTGGATCTGGTCGCGTTGGGAGTGCCGCGGGGTCGGATGCAAGGCGCGGCGACGCAGGCGATGCTCGACGTATGGTCGAGGAGACGCAACGTGGCAGACGGCCCCGCGCCGCCCCAACCCCTTGGGCCGCCGCCATTCGCGTCGCATCTCCGTGTTGCTCGGCCTCGACGTGCCGCAGCGGGCACGCCAGCGGCCTCGCGCCTTGACCTGCTCGCACCTGGCGGCGGCGCGGCCGAGCCCAGTTTTTCAACAGGCTGCTACCGCGACGGCCCCGAACTGGGCCCGGCCCCCCTCGCACACGAGTGCGACTGCGCCCGAAGTCAGCGCGGCATCCTCGGCCGCGAGTTCGGTCGCGCCGTTGATGGTCCCCGTGAGCATTCCGTCCAGTGCGCTCAGCGATAGGGTGTGCGTTTCGTCCAACTGCCAATCCAATTCGACGGAGGCGAGCACCGTCTCTTCCCCCCCGAGGAACCTGACCAGTTCGGCCCTGCCGCCGCGGCGCAGCAGCAGCGCGTAGTAGCGGCGCAATCCCTGGACGTGCACGGCCAGGCCCACCGCGTCGGCCATGTGGGCGTTCACCTCGACGGTAGCCTGGTAGCCGGCCCACTCGCGCGTGCCCTGTATGAGGAGCCCGCGTCCCCGGTTCTGGACCAGGCGATAGACCTCCGGAGCCGAGCCGCAGCCGGCCCGGTCCACGGCGTCCACCCAGGCCCGCTGCCAGGCGACCCCGTCGCCGTCCGGCGGCGCGAGCAGCACCTCGGGTGCGCCGGACCAATCCAGCCAGTCCAGGTAGAGCGTTCCGTCCGCCCGCGCGGCGGACGCCACTTCGACGCCGACCTCTGCGACGGGGCGCCCCTGCGGCGCCTGCGCCCGCCACTGGAAGACGTGTGCCGCGCCGGGCGCCAGTTCGACCGTCTCGCCCCTGAGCATTGCCAGGCGATCCTCGGCGCCGTAGAAGCGCACGTACAGGGAGCACTCGACCGGGCCGCTGGCGTCGTCCGCCAGGCGCACTCGCGCGCGCACCGTCTGCCCGGGGCAGAGCGCCGGGCTGGCCATCAGACCGTATCCCCCGTGTGTCTGCAACCTGTCGGGCGACAGGAAAGTGGCGGTCGCCACCCTCGCGGACCGCCCCGGCGCGACACCGCGGTAGTGTACCGCCAGGCTCCGTTCGCCCTGTTCGCTATGTCCGGCCACGTTCTCCACGGCGGCGACGCCGCGGCACTCGGGGCTGTCCTCGGGGACGAATCCCTGCACGCTGCCGGGCCGCTCGAAGTGGCAGCGGGCCCGGTCCTTGGGCGGTTCGGCGGGCTCGCCGGCCAGCGCACGGCCGATGCGCACGACTTCGTCCGCTTCCCGCACGGCGTCGGTGACGACGCGGCCGCCGTCCGCCGAGGGCAGGTAGAGCCGGTCCGCGACCGGTCCTCGCCAGTCCGGCCCGGCGTTGATGCCCTCCAGGCCGAGCTTCACCCCCATGATGCAGCCGATGTTGCCCACGTTGCAGTCGGTGTCCCAGCCGGCGGTGGTGCCGATCATCAGGGCGCGCTGGAAGTCATCCCCGGCGTACGTCAGCGCCAGGATGATCACCGCGTGGTTGGGCACGATGTGGCAGCCGCCGCCGTACTTCGCGTAGCCGTACACGTCGTCCATTCGCTGGCGCGTCGCGAGCCAGTCGTCGTCTTTCTCCCGCCACTTGCGCACGTCGGCGACTACGCGGGCGATCGTGCAGTCGGCCGGGACCTGGGCGACGGCCGTGTCGAGCAGGCGGCTCGTGTCGCGTTCCACGAACGCCTGCGCCACCAGGGCGGCCACGACCTGCGCGCCGTGGATGGCCTCGCCGTCGTGGCTGACGCAGGCGGCGCGGCGGGCGAGGTCGGCGGCCTGCTCGGGGTCGCCGGGCGAGACCATGCCCCATCCGTCAGTGAATATCTGGGCGCCGATCTGCTCGGCCACGACGCGGCAGTTCGTCTCGGCGGAGCCGCTGGCGGGGGGCGCGACACCGGCCTTCAGCCGCAGGAAGGCGGTGTGCTCCGTGCTGGCGCCCATGCCGCCCCACCACAGGATGGTCCGCCGCTCGATGATGTAGTTGAGCCACGTCTCCCCGACCTGCCCGGGCGTCAGGTCGAGCGTGTTGCCGTGGTCAGGCAGCGCGCGCAGGAAGGTGAAGGTCCCCGAGATGTCGTCGTCCGGGACGACGAGCTGCTTGCCGAGCTGCTCGTGGCAGTAATAGTTGACAGGGCCCACGCGCTCCATGATGGCCTGGTGGCTCCACTGCTCGACCGGCCGTCCCACGTAAACGCCGATGATCTTGCCCAGCACGCCGGCGTAAACTCTGTCCTCGTAATCGGCGGGAATGCCCATGGTGTGCGGTCTCCTCGGGGTGAACGGGTGGAGGCGCTCCGCCCTCGCGGCGGACGCGGTGCGGCGACAGTCTCTATCCCAACGCCGCGGGGATGTCAAGTCGAAACGGGCGAACGCGGGCGGCCCCGTTCACTTGCGTTGCCGGCCGGGCGGCCTAGAATGATGTTGTGAACCTGTCAGAGAGGGAGGGGCGAACAGTGAGAAAGCACGTGTGGTTCGGGTTGCTTGCGTGTGCAGTCTGGGCGAGCGGGTGCGTCGGCCTCGCGGCCGAGGGCGACGTGACCGTGGTCCGCATCACGGACAGGGTGCTGGTGGAGGATTGCAGCCGCTTCGGCATCAACCTGGGCGGCGACGCGTATTACAGCGGCGCGGCGCTGAGGAAAAAGCGGGTGGAGAGGAACTTCGAGGGCACCTCCTACCGGCAGTGCCACTTCGGGCCGGTCTGGAAGGAGGACGGCGCCAGCACGTGGTTCGGCGTGCCGGACCACTGGCGCGACGTGTTCATCGGCGCGCAGTACGTCGTGCTATCCGGCCCGGACCGGTGGACGAGCGGCACGCTCAAGGACGTTACGACGGTCAAGTACAAGCACCAAGGCGAATGGGTCGACCAGGATTTCTTCCTCCTGGACCGCACCATCGAGCCTCCCGAGGCCAACGGCGGCATCATGGTCCAGAGCTTCCGGCTGGACGAGGGGCAGCTTGGCGCCCACCATGAGTACTGGCTTCACGAGGACGCGAAGATCCACATCGGCGACACGCCTCCCGGGTCGTTCGGCGTGGCCGCCTGCAATCTGGACGGACGGAAGGAGCGCTGCCACATCCGGTTCTCGACGCACTATCACCGGTTCGGCGAGCTGAACGGCACCTGGCGCGCGCGGTTTTGGGCGAAGGCGAAGTCCGGCACGCCCGAGCTGCGGGTCGGTATCAGCCCGGACGAGTGGGGGGAGTCCAAGACTTCGGCGATCTCGCCGGAATGGAAGCACTACGAGCTGACCCTCGTCGCGGACGGCGTGCCCGAGCCAAAGACGCCGCAGGAGAGCCACCACCTGATGTTCCACGTCTCCGCCCAGGGAGGTGAGGTGCTGATAGATGACGTGGAGATCTGGTTGGAGGGAGATTCCAATCCCACCGCCTTCCGCGACGACTGCGTGAACATGCTCAAGACTTACAACCCGGGCTGCATTCGCTACCTGCAGATGGGCGGCAACACTGTGCCGAACACGCTGATGCCCCGCCTGAAGGCGCATTCGTTCACCAGCCGCAAGGGCAGCAGGCCCGGCCCCTATGAGTCGCACAGCAAGCAGGCGTACGGGCTGCACGAGATGTACGAGCTTTGCGAATACCTCGGCTCCGAGCCGTGGTACTGCCTGCCCGGGACGCTGACGCGGGAGGAGATGAGGACCTTCATGGAATACCTGGGCGGCCCGGCCAACAGTACCGCCGGCGGGAAGCTCCGCGCCGACCTGGGGCATCGCGCGCCGTGGACGGAGACTTTCCATCGCATCCACGTCGAGTTCGGCAACGAGGCGTGGAACAACGCCAGCCCCTACCAGGTGGGCGGCTACAACGGCGACAACTACTGGGAGGACCTTATCGCCACGGGCAAGTCCTCGCCCCACTACAAGCCGAACGTCGTGTTCCACGCGGCCGGCCAGGCCGCGTCTTCCTCGCGCAACCAGAGCATCATGGCCGACGTCCCCAACGCCGACCGGTTCGGCGTCGCGCCCTACATCATCCACACGTTGAACAAGGAAGACATGGAGCTGCTGGACACGGACGACAAGTTCTTCCGCTGGGCGTTCGCGTGGCCTATCCGGCGCTCCCGGTCCGAGGACGGGTCGATGTACCGGAACTACCAGCTCGCCAAAGCGGCCGGCATAGAGCTGTCCATCTACGAGGTCAACCATCACACGACCGGCGGCAGCGCCCCGCCTGAGCCGCGCAACCGGCTGGTGACCTCAATAGGCGGTGGGCTGAACGTGGCGAACAACATGCTGCTGATGCTCAAGGAGCACCACCTGCGGACGCAGGCGCTCTTCTCGCTTGTGCAGCGCGGCTACGACGCCAGCGGCGTCGGCGTGGTCCGGCTCTGGGGCACCGCGCTCAACATGCGCAAAGGCCACGAGCGTTACCGGCCGACCTTTCTTGCCTGCGCGCTGGCCAACAGGGTCATGGGCGGAGACCTGGTCGAGACCGTGCACGGCGGCACCGACCCCACCTTCTCGGCGACGGGCGCATTCAGCAGCCGTCGCGGCGTGGAGACCATCGAGGGCATACCAACCATCTGGAGCTATGCCTTCGCGGAGGGCAGTCGCCGCGGCTTGATCCTCGTCAACCTGGACACGTCGCGGACGAGGCCGGTTGCGGTCGAGTTCGAGGGCCGGGCGGCGGGCGGCCGGGCGCAGGCCTGGCTGCTCTCGGCGGACAGCATCGCCGCCAACAACGAGTTCGAGCAGCCCGAGGCGCAGGTGAAGGTGCGCGAATCGGCGGTCCCCGAGTTCGCCTCCGGCAGCCGGCTCGCACTGCCGCCGTTTTCGATGGCGGCCCTGGCCTGGCAGGTGGAGTGAGGCTGCGCGTAGCTGAGGGCGCGCCTTGACAGGGCGCGTTAGGTCGGATAGGAGGCACACATTGGCGCCCGATATCGGGTAGGAGGTGGAGAGATGCCGGATTTCGTCAATCCGTTCAGTGGAGTGGTGCCGGACCGGAAGCTGAGTGACTCCGAACTCATCCGCGCCATCCGGCTCAACATCGCCGCCGAGCACGAGGCGGTCCACGTTTACGAGGCACATGCAGACGCCACCGACAACAGGCTCGCAAAGGAAGTGCTGCACGACATCGCGAACGAGGAGCGGCAGCACATCGGCGAGTTCCAGCGCCTGCTGAGCATACTCGCCCCTGACGAGGACAGGTTCGTGGCCGACGGCGTCGCCGAGGTGGACGAGATGGTCGAGGAGTTGGAGAAGGGCGGCGACGGGTCGTAACAGCGCCTCCCGTGTCCGTCGTCTGGCAGGGATGCCGGGCATCCCGACGCGGCGATGCGCAGTGGCGGCGCCGAGCAGGAGGAACGCTATGAACCGATGGGCGGTGCTCTTGCTCGCTCTGGCCCTGGCGCTTCCCCTGATGCCCGCCCGCGGGGAGGAGGGAGAGGAACCTCTGGCGGCCGCACGGGCCTTCGTTCAGCAACTGGCCGAAGGCAAGTTCGCCGAGGCGACGGAGGGCTTCGACGCCACCATGAAGTCGGTCATGCCCGCGGCTGCCCTCGAGGGTGCGTGGAAAGGCGTGACGGCGAAGGTCGGCGCGTTCCAGGCACAGGAGGCCGTGCGGGAGCAGAAGCTCGGGGAGTACCGGATCGTGTTTGTGACCTGCCGGTTCGAGCGGACGGTCCTCGACACCAAGGTGGTCTTCAACCCGCAGGGGGAGATAGGCGGGCTCTGGTTCGTCCCGTCGCAGCCGGCCGTCGAGTACCAACCGCCCGACTATGCCAGGCCGGACTCGTTCGAGGAACGGCAGGTCCAGGTCGGCCCCGCCGAATCGCCCCTACCCGGGGCCCTGACCGTGCCGAAGGCCGGGGCCCCGGAAGGCGGGTTCCCCGCCGTCGTGCTCGTTCACGGAAGCGGCCCCAACGATCGCGACGAGACCATCGGGCCGAACAAGCCCTTCAAGGACCTTGCCTGGGGGCTGGCATCCGCCGGGGTGGCCGTGCTCCGCTACGACAAGCGCACGATGGTGCACCCCGATGAGTTCGGGCCGGCCGAGGGCGGCTTCACCGTCAAGGAGGAGACCGTTGACGACGCCCTGGCGGCCGCGGCGCTGCTGCGGGCGATGGACGGGATCGATCCGGGGAAGGTGTTTGTGCTCGGGCACAGCCTTGGCGGGATGCTCATCCCGCGGATCGCGGAGGGCGGGCCGGACATCGCCGGCTTCATCGTGCTGGCCGGCACGGCCAGGCCGCTCGAAGACGTGGTCCTGGAGCAGGTGGCCTACGTCTCGGCCCTGTCGGGCGAACTGACCGAGCGTGAGAAGGAAGATCTGGAGAGCATCCGGCAGCAGGTGGAGAAGGTAAGGGCGCTCGGACCGGCCGACGCCGGGTCGCCCGAGAGGCTTCTCGGGGCGCCGCCGGCTTACTGGCTGGACCTGCGCGGGTATGATCCCGCCGAAGCGGCGAAGGGGATCGACCGCCCCATCCTCATCCTCCAGGGCCGGCGGGACTACCAGGTGACAATGGCCGATTTCAGGCGCTGGCGGGACGCGCTGGCCGGGCGGGCGAACGTGGACCTGAAGGTATATCCCGCCCTCAACCACCTGTTCATCGCGGGCGAGGGGAAGAGCATGCCCGCCGAGTACGAGCGGGCCGGCCACGTCGCCCGGCAGGTCGTCGACGACCTCGCCGGGTGGATCAAGACGCGGTGAAGGAGCCGGACATGCAGCGCGCATTCTGCCCGAAGTGCGGGGCCCTGACTAACATGGAAGTGACCACCTCGCGCCGTAAGGTCACGGAACCCGACGGCACCGTGCGGGAAGTCGTCACCAGGACGTACCACTGCGAGACGTGCCATTCGTTCGTGCGGAGCGATGAGGAGACGGGCGTCGAGGCCGCCGGGTGAGCCGCCCTGTGTTCGGCCCGTCCGCCTTTGCATTCATCTCAGGTTTGTCGCCTCTTCTGTCAATCTGGAGGAAGTCCGGCATGTTGCGTCATACCCTTCGCCCGCGAGCGGGCATTCGTGTCCTGACCGTAATGTGTTTCTTCCTGGGGCTCCTCGTCCTGCAGGGCGGCTGCGCGCCGGCTGCGCAGGCCGTGTCCGGGCCGGTGGTGGGAGCCGCGCCGGTTTACGCCTGGGTGGAGGGCGAGGAGCCGGCGTCGGCCAACTTCGAGGGCTACTGGACCTCGGCGGACCGCCCGCACCTGGTTTCCGGCGGGGCATGGCTGGCCGCGCGCGTTGAGAAGAACGACATCGCGGAGGAGGTCCCGCAGGAGGGCTTGCTCCTGACCTATGACCTCCAGGTCCCCGAGGATGGCGAATACCACGCCTGGGCGCGGGTGGGGTTCGAGTGGAGCCGCTCGCCCCTCCAGTGGCGGCTCGGGGCAAGCGAGTGGCGCGACGCCCCGGCCGACCAGGCCACGTTCAACGTGATGCAGATGAAGGATTGGAACGACCTGGGGTGGCAGGACCTGGGAAGCACGCAGCTCAAGAAGGGCCGCGATACGTTGTCGATTCGCTGCAAGGGGCCGCGGGAGGACAGGGAGTACATCTGGTTCGGACTGGATTGCTTCGCGTTCGTGATGGGGCCGTGGGTGCCGGACGGCCGGCTGAAGCCCGGCGAGACCTACAACGCTGAGCAGGACCTGAAGGCGGCCGAGCAGGTTTACCGGTTCCCAGAGGCCGCGGCCGACGCGCAGCGGACCGGCCTGAAGCTGAACGGCCTCTGGCAGATCGCCCGATACGACCAGGAGGACATGGACATCGGCGCCTGGGAACCGGTGCGGGAGCTGCCGTCGCATCCCCTTCATTGGCTGGGCGTCGAGGTGCCGCACTCGTGCTGGGGCACCGACGAGATGGTCTTCGCGCACAGGGTCATCTACCGCACGCGCGTCAACGTGCCGGCCTCGCACGAGGGACGCGGCTTCAAGCTGCACTTCAGCGGCACCAACTGGATAGCCAGCGTCTTCATCAACGGCGATCTTGCCGGCACGCATGAGGGGGTCTGGATCCCGTGGGACCTGGACGTGAGCGACCACGTCCGGCCCGGACAGGCGAACGAGATCGCCGTCGTCATCAAGGGTCCTTATTACGCGATGGACGTCCAGAATGATCCGCGCCTGAAGGATCATCCCGACCTGGAGCGGGGCCGCAACCGTCCGCGCGCCCAACTGGACTGGGTCTTCTGGGTGGCCCCCATCCGGCCCAGCACGAAGGGCGACGGCAACGGCGAGGACTACGGCATAGTCAACCCCGTGACGCTTGTGTCGCTTGGAGACGCTTACACCGAGGACATCTTCGTCAAGCCCGGCCTCGACAGGAACCGCGAGAAGAGGCTGCTCGGTCTGGAGGTGACCGTCCACAACGCCGCCCAGCGCATGCGCACTTTCCAGGTGCAGTGCCAGGCCGTTCACGACCCGACCGGCGAGGTGGAGAAGGAGTTCACGCCGATGGAACTGACGGTCCCGGCGACCGAGTCGAGGACGGTCAGGATGACGGAGGAATGGCCGGACCCGAAGCTCTGGTGGCCGGAGCCGAACCCGGACCTCTACCGCCTCCGGACCACCATCCTTGAGGACGGGCGGCCGCTGGACGTGCAGGAGGAGCTTTTCGGCTACCGCTGGGTCACCGTCAAGGACGGCGGCATCTACATCAACGGCGTGCGGCGGAACTTCTGGAACTGGGTCAACGTGGCCGGCCGCCCCCCCACCGGGGAAGAATGGCTGGACCAGTTCCGCAAGGAGAACAACCGCTTCACCCGCTTCAGCATGAACCGCAAGACCAGCACGTTCATGCCGTCGCGCGAGGAGCGGCTGGAGTTCTACGACCGCAACGGCATCGCGGGCCGGCTCTGCTCGATGATTGACGGAATGAACATCAGCCGGTCGCTGGGCGACCGCGTGCAGCATCCCGTGACCGGCGAGGGCCTGCTCATACCGAACTGGCCCGTCTGGGAGGGATTTCAGCGCCACCTGGAGCAGCTCGCGAAGGCGTACCGGAACCACCCGTCCGTCATCTTCTACCAGACCGAGAACGAGCTGGTTTACATCACCGGCATGAACGTTTACGGCGCCTACCTCGACCAGCTCGAGGACCTGATGGGGCACTGCATTGAGGCGGCGCGCTCGCTCGACCCGACGCGGCCCTACAGCGTTGGCGGCGCTGGGGACCTGGACTGCCAGTGCGAGATCAACTGCCCCCACTATCCCCTGGGCCCCTACGACTGGTACCCCGAGAACGCCTACACCATCGAGAAGATCAAGGAAAGGATCGAGATGTATCCGGCGTGGGGTAACGGCAAACCCTGGTACGTGGGTGAGAGCGCTTACGCCAATGACCTGGAGCGGGCCTCCTACCTGATAGGCGACCCGGCGTTCCGCAGCGCGCACGACGCCGCCCGCGGCAAGGCGGCCTTCCTGCGCATGCTCTACGGCGGCTACCGCTGGGCCGGCGTTGCGGGTTACGCGCCCTGGTGCAACCTGTACGGCCACGAGGACGCGGACAAGGTCTTCAGCGACCTTTACGTTGTCCCACGCAAGCAGACGTGCCGCCTGTTCGCCGGGCGGGAGAACGAACTCCTGCTCAAGCTCATCAACGACACCCTCCACACCGACCGCGTGAAGTTCGAGTGGGACTACCGGGTCGGCGAGGAGGTGATCGCCAGAGGCGGCGACAATCTCGCCTGCAAGCAGGGCTTCGGGCGCGAGGTGGCGGTCACCATCAAGGCCCCCGAGACGGGCGCGCGCCTGGAGGGCAAGCTGACGCTGCGGTTGTCGCTGGCCGATTCTGACGAGGCGCCGCCCTACGTGGACGTGCGGGACGTGCCCGTGCTGCCGCCCGTCGCCGCGGTGGACGTGGCGGGGCCGGTCTTTGTGCTGGACCGCTCGGGGCAGACGGCCGGGTTCCTGACCGAGGCCGGCGTGCAGTTCACCAGGGCGGAGGCGCTGTCCGACGTGGAAGGCAAGACGGGCCTGCTGGTGGTCGGTCACGACACCCTGACGCCCGCCGAGGCGTTCGGCCGGGGCATACTCGCCTTCGCCGGCCAGGGTGGGCGCGTCATCGTGCTGGAGCAGGAAAACGTCGTCTGCGGCGCCAACCTTCCGGTGCCGCTGAACGCCACCGTGCACTACGGCGGCTACGCCCACCCGCAGGCGCTGGGGACGGCCCTCTTCAAGGACCTGGGCAAGGACGACCTGATAGACTGGGCGGGCGACCACCCGAGTTACAAGAACGCCTACGAGAAGCCCACGCGGGGCGGGCGCAGCCTGGCCGAGTGCGGGATGCTGCTGCCGCACACGCCGCTGGTGGAGATGCCGGCCGGCACGGGCGTGATCGTCCTGTGCCAGTTCCGCGTCGGCGCCAAGCTGGGGGTTGACCCGGCCGCCGGCGTCCTGCTGCGCAACATGATGGAACACTACGGCGACTACAGGCCGCCGACGGGCGTGGCGGCGGTCTATGCGCCCGACGACAGCATGCTCGCGGAGAGGGTCGCGGCCAGCGGCTCGCTCACCCAGACGGTGGACTCCGTGGCGGCGGCGCTGGACGCCGGGCGCTTCCGGGCGGCCGTCATCCACGCCACCGAGGCGAACCTGAAGGCGCTCAACGTGGCCGCCGACAGGGCGAAGGCGTTCCAGGAGGCCGGCGGCTGGCTACTGCTCTGCGGCCTAGCGCCGGACGGCATCGAGGAGTACAACCGGTTCCTCGGCAGGGACCACCTGATCCGCCCCTTCCGCATGGAGCGGGTCACGCTGGAGGCCCCCGGCTTCCCCCTGGCGGCCACGCTGGGCAACCGCGACCTGGCCATGTACAGCGCCGAGCACCTGCAGCACGACAAGAACTGGATAAGCTGGAACGTGTACACCTACGCGGTGGACGCGCACGCGGACGTGTCGCCCTTCGCCCAGACGCCCGAGTCGCCCGAAGACATCACGATCTACGAGAAGACCTGGGACGATCATGACCCCTACAACTACGTCAACGACCTGCTGCGCGTCGACCACTGGCGTTACATACGGCAGATATGGATCGGCGACGACGAGACCGAGAAGGTCCTGACGTTCCGCTTCCGCAGGCCGGAGACGCTCTCGGCAATCCGCATCTGGAACAACGCCACGTACTCCAGCATCGAGGACACGTCCATCATCTTCGACGGCAACGAGGCGGAGGCGCTGCACGTCATCCTGCCGGACGACTGGGCACTCACCGAGGTGGCGCTGCCCGAGCCCAGGACGGTCCAGGAGACCGTGACGCTGCGGGTGGGCACTTGGCGCCCGCACCGGCCGCGTGAGGGAGGGATACTGGTCGGCATCGAGAACGTGGAGTTCGTCCGCGCCGAGGTCCCGGACGACGTGGTCTGCCTGGACAACGTGGGCGGCCTGGTGGCCTATCCGCGCGGCAAGGGCGGGACGTTCCTGTGCCAGGTCAAGTTCATGAAGGAAGAGCCCAACCCCGTCAACGACGGCAAGAAGCAGCGCATCCTCAACGTGCTGCTCCAGAACATGGGCGTCGGCTCCAAGAGCTCCACGGTCGCCATGCCGGGCGTCAACGTGCGGTATGAACCGGTGGACCTGCTGGACCACTGCACGCAGTACCTGGCGGCACACGACCGTCAGAGCGGCCTGTTCGATTACCAGACCCTGGACCTGCGCAGCCTCCAGGTAGGGGAGCAGAGGTTCGGCAGCATCCTCTATCACTTGGTGGACTACAACACCGCGCCCGTCTTCGATTGCATTGTCCTGGGCCTCGGCCAGACACCTAAGGAGGTCACGGGCATCGACGTCGGCAAGAAGGCGGATCTGCTCTTTTTCCTGCAGACCAGCCGGGTCCGTCGGCCCATCACGCCGGAGGAGAGGTCGGACATCGCGGAGGGCGCCTTCCGGCTGCCGGAGGTCATGCGCTATGTCGTCCATTACGCCGACGGGGAGACGGCGGAGATCCCGGTCGTCCTGGAGGAGCACGTTGACCACTGGCTCCAGGCGGCGGGCAGGCCCTTGCCGGGCGCCCTGGTGGCGGCAACGGTCCGGGTGCCCAACATCGAGGCCCTGGATGAGGACGGCCTTCGCAGGCAACTGAACCTGTCCGGCGACGAGCCCACGCCGCCCGCCTCGGACGTGCGGGCCATTCTGTACACCATGCAGGTGGACAACCCCAGGCCGGACGTCGAGATCGAGTCCATTGACGCGGTCATGGCCGGCAATCGCGCCTATCCGGCGGTGCTGGCCATCACGCTGGGGCAGGTCGCCAGGTAGGAGGACTGCTGCGGCCCGGACCGTTCTAGGCCGGCCGCCTGGAGCCCTGCGCTTGCTCTCTCAGCGTGCCGACGATCTCTTCGACCAGTCCGGCGGGTACCTGTTCGTAGTGCTCGAAGCGCATGTCGAAGCTGCTGCGGCCCTTGGTCAGGCTGCGCAGCTCGGTGGCGTAGCCGAACATCTCGGCCAGCGGCACCATCGCCCTGACGGTCTGCACGCCTCCCGCAGCGCGGGTCTCGATCCCGGTGATTCGCCCGCGACGGGCGGAGATGCTGCCCGTGACGGCGCCGCTGAACTCCTCGGGCGCCGTGACGTTGAGCACGCAGACCGGCTCCAGCAGGCGCGGCCCCCCGCGCAGGAAGCCCTGCCGGAATGCCTCGCGCGCGCACGTCTTGAACGCCAGGTCAGATGAGTCCACCTCGTGCGCCGAGCCGTCCACCAGCCGCACGGCCAGGTCCACGATGGGCGAGCCGGCCAGGACGCCCTCGGCCATCGCTTCCACGACGCCCTTCTCGACGGCGGGGACATACTGTCGCGGCACGTTGCCGCCCTTGACCTCGTTATAGAACTCGAAGCCGCTGCCCGGCGCCAGCGGCTCCAGCACCATCTCGACGTGCGCGTACTGGCCGTGGCCGCCCGTCTGCTTGACGTGCCGGTACTCGATGCTTGTCGAGCGAGTCAGTGTCTCGCGGTAGGCCACGCGCGGCGCACTGACCTGGGGCGCGACCCCGAACTCGCGCCGCAGCCGCTCGATCAGCACCTCCAGGTGCAGCTCCCCCATCCCGCTTATGACGGTCTCGCTCGTCTCCGCGTTGTGCGAGACGGTGAAGGTGGGGTCCTCGTCGGCCAGGCAGGCCAGGGCCCGGGCCAGCCTGTCCTTCTCTTCGTTGGAGCGCTGGGCGACGCTGACGGACAGGACCGGCGCGGGGAACTCGATGGCCTCCAGGTGTATCTCGTTGCCCTCCTCGCAGAGGGTGTCGCCGGTCGTCGTGTCGGCCAGGCCAACGGCCACGCCGATCTCGCCGCACCGGAGCGTCTCGCGTTTCTCCTGGTGGTCGGCGTGCATCTGCACCAGGCGGGCGACGCGCTGGCGCTTGCCCTTGGTGGCGTTGTAAACGTAGCTGCCAACGCTCAACTTGCCGGAGTAGACGCGCAGGTAGACGAGCTTGCCCATGTGGCGGTCGGTGACGACCTTGAAGGCGAGCGCGGTCAGGGCATCCTCGCAGGTATGGCGCCGCTCAGTCGGGTTGCCCTCGTCGCAGACCCCGATGACGGGCGGCAGGTCGGCCGGGGAGGGCAGGTAGTCCACGACGGCGTCCAGCAAGCGCTGGATGCCCTTGTTGCGCAACGCCGAGCCGCAGAGCACAGGCACGGCCCGCCCCGCCAGCGTGGCCCGGCGCAGCGCCGCGCGCAGCTCGGCGGCGCTCATGAGTTCGTCCATGCAATACTTCTCCATCAGCGCCTCGTCCATGTCGCTCAGCTCGTGGAGCAGGCGCTCGCGCCAGCGGTCGAACTGCGGCCGTATCGCCTCGCCGATGGGCTCCTCGTGATAGACGGCGCCCAGCTTGTCGACGTCATAGTAGACGGCCTTCTCGGTCAGCAGGTCCAGGATGCCGATGAAGGCGTCGCCGTCGAACAGCGGCACGACGACGGGCACAGGCCGGGCGGCGAGGCGCTGCTCGATCTCGCCCACGACGCGTTCGAAGTCCGCCCCCGCCCGGTCCATCTTGTTGATGAAGGCGACGGCGGGCACGCCGTACTTCTCGGCCTGGCGCCAGACCGTCTCGCTCTGCGGCTCGACCCCGCCGACGCCGCAGAACAGGGCGACCACGCCGTCCAGCACGCGCAGGGACCGCTCCACCTCGACCGTGAAGTCCACGTGGCCCGGCGTGTCAATCAGATTGATGCGATGGTCCCGCCAGTACGTGGTGGTGGCGGCGCTGACGATGGTGATGCCCCGCTCCTGCTCCTGGTCCATCCAGTCCATTGTCGCATCGCCGTCGTGCACCTCGCCCATGCGGTGCGTGCGGCCGGTGTAATACAGGATGCGCTCCGCAACGGTCGTCTTGCCCGCGTCGATGTGGGCCATGATGCCGATGTTGCGCAGCCTGTCCAGTTCTACCGTTTTCTCTTGCATTACCGTGCTCATGTTGTGATACGTTCCGTTCTCCTGTCGTCCTGCCCCTCCCCGTCGCGCGGACAGACACGGCCTGCACTGTGTGGACACGAGAAGGCCGGAAGGCAGCGAGACACCGCCCCCAAAGTGCGCTGTAGGGGGACCACGGCCCGCCGCCGGACCAGGAGGGAACCAAAGCCTTCAAGACACTCATCATACGCGAACCCCGCCCGTGATGCAAGCTCAGAACTGCCCTGCGCGTTGCCAGGGCCGGCCGCAGGGGGTAACATCTGATGCCTTTGGGTGACGGGTGCCGACACCTGGGAGCGGAAGCGATGGCGTGAGCCGGCTGCCCCGGGAGACATGCTTGAGACCAGTGCCCACGCGCGGAACAGGGGAATGGGGACAGCGGAGATCAAGCGCGCGACGATTGTTGCCGCAGTGGCCCTGCTGGCAAGTGTGGCAGGCGGACCGGGCCTGGTAAATGCGGAGGACGGGAGCGTTGCGCCGCCTGCCGCGCAGGGCACGGTGGTGCTGGACGCGTACAGCATCTGGCGCATGCACTTCGAGCTCGCGCCGGTTGTGCTCTGGACGGGCGAGACCCACACCTATCGGTGGAGGTGGCTCAACTACAGGACGCCTCCTCCCCGCGACGGCTGGGCCGGGGCCGATTTCGATGACCGCTTCTGGCATCGCGGCCCGCTCGGCGCCGGGGTCAAGAGCGCGCTCCTTTCCCGGGCGTGCCTGCGGGGCAAGTTCACGGTGACCGACCCCGAGACCGTGCACGGGCTCCGGTTCTCCGCGGCATACCGCGGCGGCATCGTGGTCCGTGTGAACGGCACCGAAGTGCACAGGGAACACGTCGCCGAGGGCGCGGCGGTTGCCGACGGGCCGAGCATTGAGGAGAGGGAGACGGGCGACCTGCCCATCCCCACGAGCCTGCTCCGGCCAGGGACGAACGTCGTCGCCCTGGAGGTGGTGCGCGCCCCCTACCCGGAATCCGGGGGTGAGGCCTGGCAGGCGGAGGCCGTCTTCAGCATCGACGCGTGCGACATCCTGCGCGCCCGGCTGTCGGCCGACGACGACTCGGGCCTGGTGCCGAGCGCGAGGCGACCCGAGGGCCTCCAGGTCTGGAACGCCGACCCGATGGCGGGCGACCAGAGCCTGGACTTCGGCAACGAGGCCGAGCCCCTCCGGCCGGTGACGATCATCTGCGCCCGGAACGGGCTGTTCACGGGCAAGGTGGTTCTCGGCTCAACGGAGCCCGTCCGGGGCCTGAAGGTGACCCCCGGCGGCATCAGCGGCGAGGGGGGAACCATACCGGCCTCGGCCTTGCGTATCCGCTACGGCATACCGTGGGGCGAGGAGGGCCTGATTGACATATCGAGGATCAGGAGCAAGTCGCCCTATCCGACGTGGGCGACGCTCATGGGGGCGCTGGCCGAGGAGCCGCTAGACGAGTTCGCAGTGATGCCGCCCGTGCAGACCGGGCAGTGGTACCGGTTCCGCGAGCCCGAGCCGGGGCAGCCTGCCCCCGTGCCCGGCGCCGTCGTGCCGATATGGATCACCGTTAAAGTGCCAAAGGACATCGGTGCGGGAACGTACGCGGGCGGCGTGAAGATCGAGGTGGAGGGCGAACATCCCCGCGACGTGCCCCTCGAGCTGAGGGTGGCGGACTGGGCCTTGCCGGACACGCAGGACTACCGCACCTGGGTGGACATTATGCAGTGTGTTGACACGCCCGCCCTGGAGTATGACGTGCCGCTCTGGTCCGACCGCCACTTCGAGATGATCGCCAGGTCGCTCAGGCTGATCGGCGAGACCGGCTGCCGCACCCTCTACATCCCGCTGATCGCCCACACGAACATCGGCGACGAAGAGTCCATGGTCCGCTGGATACGCAAGGGCGAAGGTTACGACCATGACTTCTCCGTCATGGAGAGGTACCTCGACCTCGCCGAGGAGAACATGGGCAGGCCGAAGGTGCTCGTGTTCGTTGTCTGGGACTATTACATGATTCCCCGGGGGACCGCAGGGCAGACGGAGGGCCGGGGCCGGCAGAGCTACGCGGCAAAGTATCTGGACAAGGTGGGCGGCCAGTACGGCGACGGCCCGAAGGTGACCATCCTCGGTCGCGACACCGGGCAGACCGAGGTCGTGACGCTGCCGCCTCATTCCGACCCGGCCGCCAGCAGGCCGCTCTGGCAGCCGCTGTTCGACGAGCTGCGGCTCCGCCTGCGCGAGCGCGGGCTCGAGGGGGCGATGATGCTCGGCCTCCAGGGGGACGCCTGGGCGAGCAAGGAGGACGTCGCGTTCTTCCACGAGGTGGCGCCCGGCGTCCCGTGGGCCATGCACTCGCACGAGGGGCATTACGAGGACAGGCTCCAATATGGGATGGCGAAGATCGGCTACCAGGCCAGGGTCTGGACGGTGAGCTTCTCCGACGATGGGGCCGACCGACGCACGGAGACGGGAACCATAGAGAGCCTGCACGGCTGGAGCCGCGAGGGGCTCTGCGCGCAGTACGACCGGCTCGGGCGGGACCACCAGTCCTGCACACAGTGGCGCCATCTTGCCGAGTCGGTCATAACGGGCAGCCAGCGCGGGCCGGCGCGGCTCGGCGGAGAGTTCTGGGAGGTCCTGAGAAACAAGAAGGGCGAGCGCGTCGGGCGGGCCTATGCCCGATACCCGGAGAGCGACTGGCGCAACCTGGTCATCCTGACCTCGACGCTTGCGCCCGGCCCCGACGGCCCCGTGGCCACCAACCACCTGGAGGCGCTTCGCCAGGGCGTGCAGGAGTGCGAGGCCCGCATAGTGCTCGAGCGCGCCCTCGGCGACGACGCCCTCAGGGCAAGGCTCGGCGAGGACCTGGTCCGCCAGTGCGAGGAGTGCCTGCACGCGCGGCACATGATGATGTTCCTCAGCCTGAGCAGCCTCCAGTGCTACTACAGTCACCTCACGGCGAGCTGGCGCTCGTGGATGGCGAAGGACTGGCGCGGCGGGACCGCAAAGGCGTCGGGGCACTACTGGTTCCTGGGCTCGGAGTGGCCGTTGCGGACGTGGCGGCTCTTCTCGCTGGCCGGCGATGTGGATCGGAAGCTGGGGGCGGAGTGAATGTCATTCGCCGTCGAGGAGCACGCGGACCGGCCCGCTCTCCACGATGACCTGTTTCGCCACGGCCTGGCCGTCGGGCCAGCGCCACCCTAACGTGGCCGGCCCCGGCTCCTGCAAGCCGACCAGCGTTGCGGCCTCACCCGCTCGCACGACCCACGCGCCGAGCGACCGCTCGCGGCGCCACGCGCGGATATTGACCGGTCCGGCGTGGGGCGCACCCGGCGGCAGGCAGAGCGCCACAGCGAGGGCCGGCCCGCCCTCAATCCGCCTGGGGAACACCCACAGCTCGCCGTCGGCCAGGACCAGCGCCATGTCCAGCGCGCCGTCGCCGTTGAAGTCGCCCAGGCAGCCCGCCTGCTGGCCGTCGAGCGCCTGTGGCAGCAGCCCCTGGACGTTCAGGTCCACCCTGCGCGCGTGCCCGAAGCTGCGGAACCCCCGGTTGAAGAAGAGCTGGGGCTTACGCTCCGCCCAATAGGCCAGGAAGACGTCCTGGCGTCCGTCGTTGTTGAAATCGCCGGCCTGAGCGGCGACGCCGCCGGGCCTTGGGATGTACTCGATCTCGCCGGACCGGTGCAGGGCGGGGCTGAACCGCCCGCCGCCCCCGTTCTGCCATATCTGGTTGCCGTTCTCGGCACAGACGAACACGTCGGGCAGCCCGTCGGCGTCGAAGTCCCCCAGGCAGGCGCCGTAGCGTCCCTCGCCCTTCGCGACGCCGGTCAGGACGGGGGCCTCGAACCTGCCCGGCGCCTGGCCCCGGTAGAACAGGCCGGCCGGGGCGAACATCTGGAGCACGTCCGGGACGGCGTCCCCGTCGAGGTCCGCCACGAGGCATCCGCCGCCCTCCCCCAGCCTGTCGAAGGGGGCGTCGCCGGTCGGGAGCGGTTCCGCGTGCGCAGCGCCGTCCGGGGAGAAGGTCACCAGAACCGGCCCCGCCCCGGTGCCGGCCACGAGTCCCGCGCGCCGGCCCATCCCTGCGTCCGCCGCGCTCAGGGACAGGCATCCGCCCCCGAGGGCGCCCGTTCGCTGCCCGGCGAAGGTGCCGTCGCCGCTCTGATAGTGCATCGTGAGCGCCGCGCCGCCGTGGCTGGCCAGGTCGAGCCTGCCGTCCCCGTTGAAGTCGCCCCAGGTGAACGCAGCCGACCGGCTGTTCAGGTTGTGCCCCGCCGTGACGTCCCGCAGCTTCCCCTCGTCGAGCCGGAAGAGCCGGTCGCGTTCGGCGCCGGCCAGGAAGAGCCACGCCGCCCGGCTGCCGTCGAGGTCCACGGCCTGCGCGGCAATCACCTTGCCCTCCACCCGGCCGCCCGACACGGCCTCGTCCCACGTGACGCCCTCGTTCACTGGGAAGTCGGCGTCGGGGTCGGACAGGGCGTACTCGACGGCGCGCAGCAGCATGTCCGTGCCGCCGGCCCAGGTGCCCAGCATCCGCTCGACCCGCTGTTCCATGTCCCATCGGGCCGCGCCAGCGGCGTCCAGGGCGAGCCACTGCCCGTTGATGCTCAGGTAGCCGGCGGCGTCGTAGTCGCCGCCTCCCTGGGGGGCATACACGTCCCTGGCGAACAGCAGCGCCTGCGTCTGTCCCGCGGCTATCCAGCCCCTCACCATCGCGGTCTGGTTGGGGAACGCGCTGGCCGCCAGGTCTATGCTCACCTGTCCCTCGCCCAACTCCCCCTTGAGCACCTTCTTCACGGCGGCGTCGGCCAGGTCGTCATCGTCCACGCCTGTCACTTCCAGCAGGAGGATGAGGCCAGACTGCTCCACCAGGTCAGTCGGCGTGAACTGCGGGTTGATGAGCGCGTCCGCCGGCCCGCACAGGGCGAGCGCCGCAGCGGCGACAATGAAGGCCAGCCATCTCATGTCTTCAGCCTCCCAACTCCGCGCCGCGTCGAGCAGTCCCGGACGCCCTATCATAGCTGCTTGCTGCGGCGGACGCCTCGGAAAGCCGGCCTTTGACTCCGCCCACCGGGGGGCGTAGCATGGGCGGCCGTCCTGTGATGGGCCGGCTTTCCGGCGGTTCTTGTGAAGGAGACGGAGTCGTGGCTCTGAAGATCGGTTTGATCGGGATCGTCGGCAAGGAGTTGGGGGAGGACCCCTGGGGCACGCTGCAACGTGTCGCCGAGGTGGGGTACGAGGGGATCGAGGGCGCCGCGAGCATGGCCTCGCGGGTAGGGCGCTCCGTGCCGGAGATGAAGGCGAAGCTGGACGCCCTCGGCCTCAAGGTGCCGGCGCAGGGCAGCGTGCGGCTCGAATCGACCGACGACGAGATCGCCCAGACCATTGCCAATGCCCGGGCGATCGGCACCAGCTGCGTCGTCCAGTACTGGGGACCGTGCGAGAGCGAAGAGCAACTCCTGCAGGAGGCGGAGTTCCTCAACCGGGTCGGACGGCGCTGCGCCGAGGCCGGACTGCGCTTCTGTTACCACAACCACAATCACGAGTTCGCCGAGTTCGGCGGCAAGCGCGCCGTTGACATCCTGATGGAGAATACTGACCCGGACGCGGTCAACCTGGAGCTGGACGTGGCGTGGTGCACCTTCGGGGGCGTCGATCCGGCGACAATGATCCGCAAGTACGCCGGCCGCTGCCCCGTGCTGCACATCAAGGACCTGGCCGAAGTGCCGCCGGGCGGCGCAACATCCAACGACGGCCGCAAGGAGACCCTGTTCACGGAGGTGGGGACGGGCGTCGTGGACTTGCGCGGCACCGTCGAGGCCGCCCGCGAGTGCGGCGTGGACTGGCTCGTCGTCGAGCAGGACAGGATGCGCGACCTGCCGCCCATGGAGAGCATGAAGGTCAGCTACGACAACCTGAAGGCCATAGTGGGATAGGCGCTGCGGGACGAATACGTCTGCAAGTACAGCGGCGGGCACCACCTGTCCTGGCTTCAGTGCGGAGCCACACTGTCAGCATCCGCCGCGAGAGAGAACCGGTGAAGCGCCGATTGGTGTGTCCTCGCAGCGTGGCGCCGCAACGATCGGAAGACAGGGATTCCCGGCCTGGCTTCTGGCCGTGGGATAGCACTCGTGATACCCTTGTCAACCGTTTGCCTGTCTCCGGGTGAGCACGGCCTCGTCGCGTACGAAGATGCTGTGTGGCAGAACAGGCTCGTGGCAATGACAAAGCGTGAACGCGTGTACGCATCGATTCGGCGGCAGCCACTGGATGCGATTCCGTGGCAGTTCGACCTGACCGGCGCAGTGATCGAGCGGCTCAAGGCGTACCTGAAGACCGACGACGTATTTGGAGCGCTGGACGACCATTTCGCCTACGCCTGGATGCCTGACCCTGAGCCTGTCATCCATGGGGCCGTGCCAGAAGGATGTTACCGCGACTCGTTCGGCGTCGTCTGGCGCCGCGGGGCCGCAGACCGCAGCGTCGGCGACTGGGGCGGACACGTGGACCACCCGCTGCACGGCCCGAGCCTCAAGGGCTACAGGTTCCCGGACCCGCTGGCGGACCCGACGCGCACCCGCCACATCGCCAGGGCCCGTCAGCAGTATCCGGACCACTTCCTGTGGATCGGCACAGGCTGCATCTTCGAGCGCGGCTGGGCATTGTGCGGCCTCGAGAACTACCTCGGCTACGTCGCGGGCGAAGAGGCCTTCGTCGAAGAGATGACGGAGAACCTGGCCGACCACTGCTGCAAGGAAATGTCCCTGCTCAAGGGGCTGGGCCTCGACGCTGTGCGTTTCGGCGACGACTGGGGCTTCCAGCATTCGCTGATGATCCAGCCGGCGGGCTGGCGCCGCATCTACAAGAAGCGCTACGCCCGCCTCTTCCAGGCCGCCCACGACGTGGGGCTGGTGGCCATGCTGCACTCCTGCGGCAGGGTCGAGGAGATCATCGCGGACCTGATCGACGTCGGTCTGGATGTGCTGCACCCGCTTCAGCCAGAGGCGAATGACGTGGCCCGCTGCCGGCGCGAGTTTGGCCGGGACATCACGTTCTGGGGCGCCCTCGGCAGCCAGAGCACGATTCCCCTCGGCACGCCCGATGACGTGCGCCGCGAGGTGCGCGAGCGGCTCGAACTCTTCCACGACGGAGGCTACATCCTGGCCCCCGCCGGCGCGGCCCCGGCCGAGACGCCGCCCGAGAACATCGTGGCGATTGCCGACGAGGCGAGGGCACAGGTGACCGGCGCGAAGGCCATGCCGCGCCCCCTGTAGCGGCGTGTCGTCGTCTGCTGCGACCTGCCGCCCATGGAGAGCGTGAAGGTCAACTACGACAACCTGAAGGCCGTCGTGGGATAGGCGCTGCGGCCGGCGCACAGGCAGATTTGGAGGAGCGGTCCATGCATTGCTGGGTTCTGGCTCTCGTGATGATATCGGCGGTCGTGCTGGCGGTGGACGAAGCGTTCGCCGCGGGGGCTCAAGGCACGGCGGGCGGATACCGCGGCATCTGGTACTACAACCAGGAGACGAACGACGAATACGTCTACAAATACAGCGGCGGGCTCGGCACTTACTGCGCCAAGCACATCCCCCTGGCCTGCTACGCGCCGGAGGTCAACAAGACCTTCTTCTGCTACGGCGGCGTCTCGGACAAGGGGAGCCTGCTGGAGATGGTCTCCTGCTACGACCACGCCACCGGGACCGTGCCCCGTCCCACCATCCTGATGGACAAGCGGACCACCGACGCCCACGATAACGTGACGATCATGCTGGACGACGAGGGCCACGTTTGGACGTTCTGCTCGGCGCACGGGGCCGGCCCCCGCGCCTACGTGTTCAGGAGCCGGCGGCCGTACGACGTGGCGGAGTTCGAGTTCGTCCAGGAGACCAACTTCTCCTATCCCCAGGCATGGCACATGGGCGAGCGCGGCTGGCTGTTCCTGCACACCCGCTACGAGAAGTCGGAGGGGCAGATGGGCCGCAGCCTCTACTGGATGACCAGCTCGGACGGGCGCCGATGGTCCGAGCCGCAGCGCCTGGCCCGGATCACGATGGGCCACTACCAGGTGAGCTGGCCCTGGCGGCAGAAGGTCGGCACCGCCTTCAACTACCATCCCGAACGCGGCCTGAACTGGCGGACCAACCTGTACTACCTCGAGACGGACGACATGGGCCGCACGTGGCGCAACGCGCCGGGCGAGCCCGTCGAAGTCCCCCTGCACCATGCGGCGAACCCCGCGCTCGTGCGCGACTACCAGGGCGAAGGACTCCTCGTCTACATGAAGGACGTCAACTACGACGCCGAGGGCCGGCCCATAATCCTCTACGTGACGGGCCGCAGTTGGGCGCCCGGCCCGCAGAACGGCCCGCGCACGTGGAACACGGCCCACTGGACCGGGCGTGACTGGGAGTTCGGCCAGGTGACGGCTTCCGACAACAACTACGACACGGGCTGCCTGCACGTTGAGGAGGACGGCGCGTGGCGCGTTATCGGGCCGACCGAGACGGGCCCCCAACCCTTCAACCCCGGCGGCGAGATGGCCCTGTGGATCAGCCGCGACGAGGGGCGCTCGTGGAAGAAAGAACGTGACGTGACGCGCGACAGCGAGTACAACCACACCTATGCCCGACGGCCCGTGAACGCCGGGCCGGGCTTCTATGCCTTGTGGGCGGACGGTCACGGCCGCCGGCCGTCGGAGTCCCGCATATACTTCTGCGACCGGGACGGTAACGCCTTCCGGCTGCCGTTCAGCATGGACGGCGAAATGGCACGGCCCGAGAAGCTGCATCAGTGATCCTGTCGGCCTCCCCCGCAGCCTGCCGTGCCTCGCGCCGGGCCCCAATCGCCGCACTTTGGGTGCGAGGGTGTTATAATATCGCTGCGATCAGGCGGTGTGCGTCTGGCGGAAGAACCCGGGAAGAGGGAGACGCCTGACGATGGGAACCAGGACGCGACGCCTGCTGCGGAACGTAGCGCTACGAAGGCAGCTGTCCTGCTTTGGCGCGCAGTTCTACTGGTCTTTCCTTGCTCTGGCAGCCGTCTATGCGGCCTTGCTGTCGTGTTCGAGACTGCTTGGCCTCCTGCCGGACGTTTTCCATCCCGCCACGCCGGCCGCACCCGTCATGGTCGCGCTCGGGCTGGCACTGGCGATCTACCGCGGCACCTCCCGTGTTGGCGCCGCACGACTTGTTGACACGCGCATCCGAACCGACGATCTGTTCCTCACGGCAGTCCTGATCGATTCGGCCGCCGGGGTTTACAAACCTATCGTTCTGGCGCAGGCCGAGCAGAGGGCCGCCGAGATCCGGCCCGGGGAGGTGGCGCCCTTTGCCTGGGCGGCAAAGGCAAGGAACGTCATCGGCCTGCTCGTCCTTCTGCTCGTCGGCGTATTGCTCCTGCCTCAGCTCGATCCCTTCGGCAGGGGGGAACAGCGGCGGCGGGAGGCGGAGCGGCAGAAGCAACTCGAGGATAGTCGCAGAGCCACTGCCCTGCGGGTGGCCGCGCTGACCGGGGAGGAGACGGCGAGCGACCTGTCCGGGCAGGTCGCCAGGGCAGTGGGCGAACTGAAGCAGACCTTCAATGCCACCAAACCCAAGGACAAGCAGGCAAACCTGAGGCGCCTCACCGCAAGCCAGGGGAAGCTCGGTGCGCTCTGGCGCAAGGCCGGCGAAGGCAAACTGAAGAACGCTCCCCGCTGGACCGAACAGCGTCAGCGTTTCGGGGACCCGGCCGGCCAAATGACGACGCAGTGGCGGCAGGAGATCCAAGAGGGGAACTGCGCGGGCGTGAAGAAGGAGATCGCCGAACTCCGGGACGCGGTGAAGCGTCTTGCCGAGACCAAGGACGAGGCCGAGAAGAGAGAACTGACGGAGCGGATAGGCCAGCGACTGCAGCAATTGGCGGACCTGGCCGAGCAAGGGCTGGACTCGGGTGCGCTGAACGCCTCGCTGCGGCGCGCGCTTGAGCAACTGGCCCTGGCCGGCACCGAGGGCCTGTCCGCCGAAGCGCTGGAGGGACTTCAGGAATCGCTCGACTTGACCGCACTCGAGCTGGAGGCAATGGCCCAGTCGTTCCGCGACCTGAAGGCCCTGGAGGATGCGCTGCGGGCCCTGCAACTGGCCAAGGTGCTCAATGAAGCCGAATTGCTCGACGGCGAGGCGTGCTCCGGCTGCCAGGGCATGGGCGACTATGCCGCCCTGTACGCCAAGATGATGGCCGGCAGGTGCGGCAAGTGCGGGGGCCTGCTGGGCGCCGACGGGGTCTGTGCGGCGTGCGGCGGAGTCGGCCTCGGCATGAGGGGACCGGGCATCGGCACGGGTGGCCTGGCACCGGAGACCCCCGGTGCAGTAACGGACTTCACGCCTGAGAAGTCGAAGTCTTCCCTGACCGCCGGGAAGATACTGGTCAGCCTGAAGACGCGCGGCCTCTCCGAGAGCGGACAGGCGGCCCTGGAGTACCAGGAGTCCCTGCGCGCCGTCAAACAAGGGGTAAGTGAGGCCATAATCCACGAGCAGGTTCCCCCGGCCTATCACGATGCCATCCGGAGTTATTTCGACGCCATGGAGGAAGACGATGGAGGAGCCGAGGCAGAGTAATCATGCGAGCACCGCTCGGCGACTGCTCCTGCCGGTCGCCATAGTCCTGGCAGCGCTTATTGCCTACCGTTTCGTGTGGCGCGGGGGACGACAACCGCTGGTAGTCTACTGCGCCCATGATTCCGTGTACGCCGAGAAGGTCCTTCGCGACTTTGAGGAGCGCACGGGCATCCCCTTGTCGGTCAAGTTCGACACCGAGGCCACCAAGTCCCTGGGGCTGGTTGAGCTGCTGATACGCGAGAAGGACCGGCCGCGGTGCGACGTGTTCTGGAACAACGAACTGCTGGGGACGCTGGACCTGAAGGAGGACGGGGTGCTGCTGCCTTACGAGGGGCCGGGATTCGAGCGCATTCCGCCGGGATTCAAGGATCCCGACGGTTGCTGGGCGGGTTTCGGGGCTCGGCTGCGCGTCTACATCGTTAACACGGACGCGCTGGCTCCCACGAAAGAGGCCGTGGAGAAGGCGCTGGAGGGCGACCTGTCCCGCGTGGCTATGGCCAAGCCGCTCTACGGCACCACGCTGACGCACTACAGCGTCCTGTGGGACCTCTGGGGGCAGGAGAAGCTGGAGGCGTGGCACGAGGACTGGCGCGCGCGCGGCGTGCGTGAGGTCACGGGCAACGCCCAGGTGAAGGACCTCGTGGCGGAGGGGGTCTGCGACCTGGGCCTGACCGACACGGATGATTTCTTCCTTGCCAAGGATGCCGGCAAGCCCGTGGCCGCCGTGCCCGTGCGTGTGGCGGATGGTTCCACGATCTGTATCCCCAACACGGCTTGCATCATCAACGGCACGCGCCGGGCTGAGGACGCGCGAAGGCTCGTTGACTATCTGCTGTCGGCGGAGTGCGAACTGGCGTTGGCAGAGTCCAAGTCGCGACAAGTTCCACTGGGGCCCGTGGAAGAAGGTGTGCTGCCTGAAGACGTCCGGACGCTGAAAGAGTGGGCCGAGGCGGGGGTCTCGCTGAACTCCCTGCTGCCGGCACGGACTGCTTGCCTGGCTTGGCTCAAGCGGGATTACCTGGAGTGATTTTCACGGCGCACTGCGGCTGGACGCTGGCTCGCGCGCTGGCGGCGGGCGCGGCCTGCGTTCTGGCCGGCGCGTTCGTTCGGAGGTACATCGCCGGGTACCGCGGGGGCGTACGCCGCGTTGCCTGGATACTGCTTGTCGTTCCGTACGTCACGCCGGCCCTCCTGGTCGGTTACGGGTACTCGCACTTCTCCCTGTCGTTGGTGCGCCATCCTGCCCTGAATGAGCTGCTTTACGGCTGCCTTGTATGGCTCCGGCTCGTCCCCGTGGCGGCGGTCGTGTTGTACCTTGCGCCGGCGCCCCTTTCAGCGGAGGCCGCACACTGTCGTCGTCTGCTGCTGGAGCGGGACGGCGGGGTTCGGCGCCGCCTCTCCTACCTTTGGTTTCTGGCGCGCAGTTGGGCCCCGACGTGGATAACTGCGGCGGCGATCTGTTCCCTGTTGGCCTTCGGCGAGTTTGAGATCGCGTCGCTCTTCGGCGCCAGGACCTGGACCGTCGCGCTGTTCGACGCCCACGCGGGAGGGCTGGCCCTCGTTGAGTCCCTCCGCCTTGCCGCTGTCCCGATGCTGGTGGAGGCGGCCTTCCTCGTGTTGATGCTGGTCGCGCTGGTGCGGGGCCGGAAGTGGGCCGTTGCGGGCGTGCAGCCTCCCGCCGGCCGGACGGGTGCGGGCCGGGTGCTGCTCTGGGCCTACCTCCTGGCGGCCCTGGCTGCGGTGGCCGTTGTCCCCGGCGCGGTCGCCCTGCGGGGCGCGGTACAGGGCATTGGGACGCTGGTCCGGGATTTCGTGCTGGGCAAGGACATCGGGGCCAGCGTCGTGTTCGCGGCTGCGGCGGCGGTCTGCGCGCATTCTCTGGCCGCGCCGATCGCTGCCAGAGCTGCCGCAAAAGGTTCCCGCTGGCGAGCGCTCGTGCCGGCCGTGCTGCTGGCCGTGCCGGGCCTGCTGGGTCCGCTGGTGCTGTCACTGGTGCTTGTGTTCGTGTTCCAGGCTCCTGTCGCCAGGGCGGCCTACGACACGCCCATCCCGCTGCTGCTGGCCCTGACGCTGGTGCTCTTCCCGTTTGCCCTGGTCCTGCAGATCGTGTTGCGAGTCTTCAGGCCGCGCGAGCCTTTGCACGCCGCGAAGCTCCTTCAGTCTTCCGAACGTCGCAGCGCGAGGGATTGGGCCCGGCGGCTGATCTGGGAGCTGCAGGCAAAGCGGCAGTTCTGGGTGCTCCTTCTGCTGTTCTGTTGGGGGTACTGCGATCTGACGGCGTCCTCCATCCTCGCCCCTTCGGCGATGACACCGGTCACCGTTCGGCTCTACAACCTGATGCACTACGGTCAGGCCGCCGTCCTCTCCGCGATGGTTTGCGCGGCTTTTCTTGTACCCTTTATCCTGGTCGTCGTCGCTGAGGGAGTCCGAGGCTCCTTCGTGCGGCTCTTAGCCCATGGCTGATTTGCTCTGGAATCTACAGGCCGTGTACCTTGCCGGGAGGCACCTGCCCCGGCTGGCGGACGTGACCGTGCAGATAGAGCAGGGCATAACCGCTGTCGTGGGGTGTTCCGGCGCCGGCAAGACCTCGCTGCTCAACCTCCTGGTTGGATTCGAGAAGCCGGAGGGCGGCGCGATCTCACGGAGCTTGCCGGCCGAGGGGCGCGTGCTTCCCCTCTACTGGGTGCCGCAAGGGGCGGGCCTCTGGCCTCACCTGACGGTGCAGCAGCACCTGGCGACGGTCGCGGGCGCCGACGCCTCCGGGCAAGCGATGGCCGACATGCTGGGTTCGTTCGACCTTCGGGACAAGTCCTCCTCATTCCCGGCTCAACTCTCCATGGGCGAACGTTCCCGGCTGGCCGTTGCCCGCGCGCTCTTGGCGGGCGCCGCCGTTCTTGTCATGGACGAGCCGTTGGCTCACGTGGACGAGGCCAGGGCGGGCCGCTACTGGGAGGTGGTCCGCGAGCACGTCGCCGCAAGCGACGCCTCGCTCGTGTTCGCTACACACTCTCCCAAGCTCGTCGTCGGCCATGCGGAACGCGTCATCTGCCTGAAGGAGGGCCGCGTGGTCTATGCGGGCGGCGTGGACGAGCTCTATTGGGACCCCCCTGGTCGGGAACAGGCGGAGTGCCTGGGCGAGGTCAACTGGTTCGAGCCCGGGGAGGCCGGGCGGTGGTTCGAGAACGGCGCCCCGGCGCGGCGCTGCTACCGGCCGCAGCAGGTGCAGGTCTTGAAATCGCCCGCCGGCCCGCTGCTGGTTCAGTCCTCTCGTTTCAAGGGTTCCGTCGCCGCCGTGGACCTGCTGGACGAGGGCACCGGCCGCGCGCGGCGCTTCTATCACTGCCCCGGCGCGGACGACCTGCGCAAGGGCGACCACGTCATTCTGAAAGCGCTCGTCCTGCTTCTATGCGTGCTGCTGATCGGGTGTGGCGGGGCGCCGGAGCCGCCGCTCGCCGTGCGAGAGGTGCACTCCTGGCACATGCCGGCCGACGGCCCGTCCATCCCGGCCCCGCGCGCAGTGGCCATCGGGCGGGCGGACGAGGTCTATGTGCTGGACACGGCCGGCCGCGTCCTCGTGTTCAGCCCGGATGGAAAGCTGACCAGGCAGTGGCGGATGCCGGCGTGGGACGTGGGCACTGCGGAGGGCGTCTGCGTGCTGAAGGACGGCAGGATTGCGGTGAGCGACACCCATTACTCGCAGGTCGTCATCTTCGAGCCGGACGGTACGGTCGCCAAGCGGTTCGGCCGATACGGGACCGGGCCGGGAGAGTTCCTCTATCCCGTCGGCATCGCTCAGGACGACCACGGGGACCTCTACGTCGCCGAGTACGGCTCCAACGACCGGGTCCAGAAGTTCACTGCCGACGGGGAGTTCCTGCTCTCGTTCGGCACCTTCGGGACCGGGCCGGGCCAGTTTCAGCGCCCTTCGGGGGTGGTCTGGCATGAAGGGCGGGTCCTGGTGGCCGATGCCATAAACAACCGCATCCAGGTGTTCTCCGACGGCGGGGAGTTCCTCGGCGTGCTTGGCGCCGCCGGGGCCGGCATCCCGCTTCACTTCCCCTATGACATCGCGATGGCGCCGGACGGCGGGCTGTACGTGGTGGAGTATGGCGCGGGTCGTGTCACCCGGCTGAGCCTGGACGGACGGCTGCTGGGCCGCTACGGCCGGACGGGTACGGGCGAGGGCCAGTTCCGCACTCCCTGGGGGCTGGCCGTTGATTCGAAGATGCGGCTTCGCATCGCTGACACCGGTAACCGACGGATAGTGGACTTGAGGCTATGAGAGCAGTGCGGCTCTTCAGAAGCGTGATCCCTGCGCCCCGCAGGCGGGTCGGGCTGCGCGCCGCGTTGCCTCTCCTGGTCTTCCTTCTGGTGTTTGCCGGTGCGTGCGTGTCCGTCGAGCTGCTGGGCGTCGTCTCGTTCTCTTCGCGGAAGGCTTTCCTTCTGGCCGCCGCCATGCCGTGGTTCTGGTGGATGCACGTGGCCGGGCTCAGCGGGCTGAGCAGGGGACGCGCGCTGCTCGCGCTTCTGGTCCGGCTCACTGTCGTTGCGCTGCTCGTCGCGCTCATGGCCGAACCGCGGGCGGTGCGCTACAGCGACGTGCTCTCCGTGGTGTACGTCCTGGACGTGTCCAACTCCATCGGCGAATCGGCTTCGGACGCCGCACGCCAGTACGTGGCCGCAACGGTCTCTCAGAAGCCGGAAAGGGACGAAGCGGGACTTGTGGTCTTCGGGCGCGATGCGGCTGTCGAACTGCCTCCCCGCACCGTGTTTCCCTTTGAGGCCATCAACTGCCTCATCGTGAAGGACGGTACCAACCTGGCCGGCGGGCTGTCGCTGGCCGCGGCCGTGCTGCCCGAGGACCGGGTCGGGCGCCTTGTGCTCATCAGTGACGGCGCACAGACCGAGGGGGCGCTCTCGGGCGTCCTGGACGAGCTGAAGTCCCGGGACGTCGCGGTTGACGTGCTCCCCGTGCAATACGGCTACGAACATGAAGTGTGGCTGGAGAAGCTGGAGTTGCCCCGACACGTGCGGGCCGAGGAAACCTATGAGGCCGCCGTTGTGCTCTCCTCGCTTCAGGCCGGCTCGGGCAGGCTGGTGTTGCTGGAGAACGGCGAGCCGATCTACGAGGGCGACGTGGATTTCAACGCCGGCAAGAACCGTTACGTGCTCCCCATCTACCTGCGGGAGCCCGGCTACTACCAGTACGTCGCCAGGATCGACGTGCCTGAGGGCATGGATGGCTGGCAGGAGAACAACAAGGCCGTCGGGCACCTGTACCTGAAAGGCGAGGGCAAAGTCCTCGTCGTGACCGATCCGAACGGTGACTCGCGCGACTGGGATACGCTGGTGGGCGCGCTGACGCGGGCCCGGTTCGACGTGGAACGGGTCCTCGCCTATGAGCTGCCAAGCGATCCCATGTCGCTGATGCCGTATGACTGCATCATCTTCGTCAACGTGCCGGCGGACGCCTTCGACGTGCTGCAGTTCGACGCGCTCCGGGACGCCGTCTACAACCAGGGGAGCGGGTTCCTGATGGTGGGTGGGCAGCACAGCTTCGGGCCGGGCGGCTACCACCGCACCGCCGTCGAGGAAGTCCTGCCCGTCAGCATGGACGTTACTCAGAAGAAGATATTGCCAAAGGGCGCCCTGGTCATCATCCTGCACACGTGCGAGTTTCCGCAGGGCAACACCTGGGGCAAGCGCATAGCGAAAGAGGCGATCCGTGTCCTGGGGGCCAAAGACGAGGTCGGGGTGCTCGTGCACAGCTACCCGGGGGGAGAGGGCTGGCTTTTCAATCTGACGCCGGCCGGGGAGTATGAGCGGCTCGTCGCGCTGATAAACCAGGCTCAGATCGGCGACATGCCAAGCTTCGGCACGACGATGCAGATGGGGCTGAACGCCCTCCAGGCCAGCGACGCGGCGATGAAGCACATGATCATCATCTCCGACGGGGACCCCTCCTCTCCGACCCCCGAGCTGCTGACAGCCTTCGTGGCCGGGCAGGTGAAGGTGAGCGTCTCGACGGTGGCCATCAACCCGCACACGCCGCAGGACGTCACGGTCATGCGCGCCATTGCGGGGGCCACCGGCGGGCGATACTACTTCCCCCAGGACCCCGCGCAACTGCCGTCCATATTCATCAAGGAAGCCAAGACGCTCAAGCGGTCCATGATCCAGAACCTGACCTTCGTCCCGACGGTCGAGGCCCCCTCCCCGGTGCTGAAGGGCGTGGAAGACCTGCGGGGACTTCGCGGCTACGTCCTGACGACGCCGAAGGGCAGGGCACTGACCATCCTGAAGGGGCCCGAGACGGAGCAGATGGACCCCGTCCTGGCGACGTGGCGATACGGCATGGGCAAGAGCGCGGCGTTCACGTCCGACCTGTCCACGAATTGGGCGGCCGAGTGGACCGACTGGGATCGCTATCTGCCCTTTGTCAAGCAGCTTGTGAACGACATCTCCCGCACTGAGCGGGAGGGTCACCTCCAGGTTCGCACCTACGCAGCCGGCGGCACGGGCACGATACTGATCGAGGACACGCATCCACAGGCGTCGTTCCTGGAGATTGAGGCGAGTGTGAAAGGGCCGCAAGGCCGCGTGAAAACGGTGCGCCTCGCACAGAGCGGGGCCGGGAGATATGAGGGACGCTTCCCCCTGTGGGGGAAGGGGCGCTATCAAGTGGTCGCAGTGGGGGCCGGCGATGGGCGCAGCGAGAGCGCCGTGGCCGCCTTTGCCGTGCCCTACTCGCCGGAGTTCCTTCGATTCCGGGCCGATCCCATCGTGCTGGGTCAGATTGCCGAGGCGACCGGCGGCCGCGTTCTGACGGGCAACGAGACGGGTGAGGACGTCTTCGTGCGGGAGCGGCAGCCAAGGGCCAGCTCCCGGCCGATCTCAGACTGGTTCCTGGTCCTCCTGGCCTGCCTGATCCCGCTCGACGTCGGCGTGCGCCGCATACAGTTGGATTGGTCCCTGATACGCGGCTGGATTGGCCTCGGGCGGGGACGGGAGCCGTCAGGCGAGACGCTGGAGACGCTGCTGCGTCGCAAGAGAGAGATCGAGTTTATGACAGCGCAGGAGGACCGCCGTCGCGCGCTGGCCGAGCGCGCGGCCCGGCCACAGCCCCCCGAAGGGAAGGCCCCGGCCGCGCCGCCGGCGGCCGGGAAGGAAAAGGCCGACCAGGAAGGGCTGCCGACCACGCGGCGTCTTCTGGAGAAAAGGAAGAGATGGAGGAAGGAATGATGCCGATCGACGCGGCTGGCCGGCGGGGCTTAAGCGGCGGACGGCAGGGACGAGCGATGCCTCTTGAGGTGGAGAAGCGACATGGGCGCAGAACAGGAATTGCAGGCCGAGGCTGAACGGTTCAGGAGCGACTATGCGCTCATCAAGGAGGAGGTCGCCAAAGTCATTGTCGGCCACGAACGGGTGGTGGAGGGGGCCATCACGGCGATCATCTGCGGCGGCAACGTCCTGCTCGAAGGCGTCCCCGGCCTGGGCAAGACCGAGCTGGTGAAGACGCTCTCGCGCGTGCTCGACCTGGAGTTCAGGCGCATCCAGTTCACCCCCGACCTGATGCCCGCCGACATCATCGGCACGACAGTCATGACGGTTGACCCGGACGGGCGGTATCGGTTCGAGTTCCGGCAGGGGCCGCTCTTCACGCAACTGCTGCTGGCGGATGAGATCAACCGGGCCACGCCGAAGACGCAGTCGGCCCTGCTGGAGGCCATGCAGGAGGGCTCGGTGACCCCCGGCCACACCACTTACCACCTCAAGCAGCCTTTCTTCGTGCTGGCCACGCAGAACCCGATAGAGCAGGAAGGCACCTACCCGCTGCCCGAGGCCCAGTTGGACCGGTTCATGTTCAAGATCAACGTCCCG